>Ga0209208_10001244_pt1 | contig 35668 bp, 32 predicted proteins | sample S1TSphfallax_3_FD_187694 | JGI IMG/M metagenome (GOLD analysis project Ga0209208, IMG submission 187694) | Host-associated microbial communities from peat moss isolated from Minnesota, USA - S1T2_Fd - Sphagnum fallax MG (SPAdes) (version 2) | ecosystem: Host-associated > Plants > Peat moss >...
CAACAACAACTCATGCAGGATCAAAGCAAAAGTAGCCGCCATGCAGCAAACGGCTTAATTAGACAAAACAAACTGCTTCCCTGATCAGGGACATCCAGAAGTGGATGTAACCTATTTTAGGGTTACAGTGGTCCTCAACACGAAGCTCAACCCTTTCAAAATCATTTTGAACCTCCTCTTTCAACTTCTACAATGCGAAGACATTGTCTTCCAAAACTTTGGAAGCTCCAAGGCGAATATGTACTATTGCCATTGTTGTATGCATTGGACATGAAACTCTTTGAAGACAACAAGTTGCCATTGGCTATGGGTTCTTGGTATAATGTTAATTCGCATAAGGTCCTCTACCTCTTCCTTTTTGTGGCACTCTTCCAACCTATCCAAATCCACTACATTAGCATGAGTTTGCCACACAAAATTGCTTCCAAACATTGTACTTTGTGGAGTCAGTTGTGTGTTGTCCACACCACAAGAATGCACCATTTTACTTTCTTGCCTTTTTTTTTAATAACGAACCCAAGAGCTTCAACTTTGTTGATCATGCGAATGTTGGGCATTTGTGTTTCTGGTGCATGATCATCCACAACGTTTCCACATAAACAATCAAAACTTCATTGTTGTTATGGCAATTCCTATAACCATTACAACTGCAAGGACCAAATAGAATTTCTACTCCCTCTTCTGCTAGTTGTTTTTTTAATTTCAAGTTTTCTGGTGGTAGCCTTTCATTAAATATATTGTATTTCTTCCAAAAGTTTTTATGGGAGAATTCATTTTTCTTGTCAAATATAAAGTCCGACTTTATTCCATACAAAAGATCCACATAGGTAGCACTAGTACAAATTAGCCAAAATGTAACCACTCCATTTATGATTACATGCGACTTGTAGTCATTTGCAACTATTTTGTTCATTCTCGCAATTATGAGGCAACTATTAAAATTTCATCCTATTGGTTGGATCGATTTTACATTTATTTTCATCCATTAATAAGTTGATATGTCTCATTAGTTACAATAGTCACCAAATTAGTTGCATCCTAAAGGTATTCTACAATGACATAGGGGTGTATTTTAATGTATGTACTAAAATTATATGTATATAATATGCATACGTATATATATTATTCATATAACGAATTTCAAAATTAATATTTGAACTTTGAATTTTTATTCAAATCTGAAATTTGATATTTCAATTCTGAAAATTATTATTTTAATTTTTTTTTTAAAATGACAATTTCAAACTTGATATTTGAATCTGAAAATTGTTATTTCAATTGTTTAAAACATTATTTGAATTTCACTTTTTTTTATTTGAATATGATATTTTCAATTTAAATTCAAAAAGGCTTATTTGATCTAAAAATTGATATTTGAATTCTAAATTAATATTTTCAATTCAGAAAATTATTAATTGATTATAAAAATGGACATTTTAATTTTGAATATTTTTATATGAATATGAAAATTTATATTTCAACTCTGAATTTTTTTCATTAAAATTTTAAATAATCAATTGATTTGAACCTGAAATTTCAATTCCAAATTATAATTTTGGATTCTCAAAATTAATACTTCCAGTTTGAAAATTATGAATTGAGTCTAAAAATGAACATTTCAATTTTGAATATTGTTATTTGAATCTGAAAATTGACATTTCAATTCTGGAAATTGTTATTTAAATTCAAAAAACTTATTTATGGAAATTGATATTTGAATTCTAAATTAATATTTTTGAATCTAAAAACTAGTATTTCAATTCAAAAAACATTATTGAGTCTAAAAATCGACATTTTGATTTTAAGAATTTTTATTTGAACTTGAAATTTGATATTTGAATTCTGAAGTCTTAAATTTAAATTTTAAGAAATTGTTTGACTTGAAAGCTGAAATTTGAATTCCAAATTATTATTTTGAATTGTCAAAATTAATATTTCAATTCAGAAATTTATTAATTGAGTCTTAAAATGGAAATCTTTATATTGAATATTATTATTGAATCTGAAAATTGACATTTCAATTCTGAATTTTTTTATTTAACTTCAAAAAACTTAAAAATTGATATTGAATTCTGAATTATTGTTTTGGAATCTTAAATTTATATTTTAATTCAAAAAATTATTGATTGAGCTTTAAGGGTTTTTTCTACTAGTGTTATCTAATAATAAATCACTTTTATAAATAATTAAATGATTATGTTTATTAAATCTAAGTTAAACTAAATAATTCTTGTTATAACATAGATTTGTATATTACATATATATTATATTCTTATATTAGAAAAAATCAATTAATGTAATTAATGTGACATTACTTTAAAATAATTGTAATTACTTCAGAAAATAATTAATTATTATGTGCACAATTATTTTCTAATTGAACATAATTATTCACATTCTATAATTTATAACTTCAAACCTGAATTAATAATTTGGAAAAAATATAATGTAGTTAGAATAATTATTTTACTTATTTTAATTTTACAAATTATTATATAATATTAGAGATATATATATTATGTTTAAAAATTTATTTTATTTATTGTTAATAATTACCAAGAGAAAAATTTACTTGATTTATAAATTTTTACAACAATAAATGTAATTAATTGAATAATAATAGTTTGAAAATTCGTGTAAGAATTTACTTTCTAATAGTAGTTGTTAATTCATTACTTATAATTTTAACATAAATATTTAAATTATTTAGTTTTAAAATTATAGTCATTAAATTATTTATGAATGATGTATTAATACATTGTGAGTAACTAGATAACTAGTTTGTTAAATATTAAGAGGTTATTGCTTATTTAAATAATTGATAATGAATAATGAATATTTGTAGTGTATAATTTATAATTTAAACATATGTAAATTTAATCATTATTAATTAAATGATTGTTTAATTATCTAGTACTTGAAGTTTTTATAAATCTAAAAACTATGAAAGTAAGGCAAGAAGAAAGTTTTGGAATTATAATTTGGTTTTTGAGGAAGTTGCAACTTCAAAACTTATCCCATATTGTTTATTCTTCATTGTTATTTTGAACACTATATAACAAAGGGGTGTGGTCATTCAATTTCACATTAAAAAATTTGTGCACATGGGATGAGCTAATCAAAAGCTTCAACCCAAAAAATAAAATAAAATAATGCACTTTTTAAAAGTACTTACCTTCTCAACCTACTTATCTACTTAGCTAGGTAGGTACTTAGTTTGACCTACCCACCTAGGTTGACCTATGTACCTAGCTATATGAGGAGGTATTTAACATAGGAAAATAAAACCTACTTATATTTTTTTAACCTAAATAGGTCAGTTGGTATGTAGTGTAGGTTTTTAGGCACTTATTTATGTACCTACCTACTAGGTACCTACCAACCCTTTTTACAAATGTTAGGTGGCATATTTACATTCGTCCAAATGTCATAATATAAGATCATCCAAGTATTTGAATTGAACGTCCTATATTATTTCAAAATAATAAATAATCAAATATAAAGACACATGGCAAGACATCATTTGCCCTCAATTGTGACCAAAATAGTTGCATCTTAGTTGCATGTGACAATACATATACAATGGAATCAAAGGATGAAATGTATTTGTTGACTTTTTCTTTCATACAATACCCTTTGTCATTTATGACTAATTTATTACATGCGATTTGTTTTAGGCAACTAAAGGGATTTTAGTTGCAAAATGTTTCTTGCGACTAACATTTAGTCACAAAACTAGTTGAAAATACATGTTTTTCTTTTAGTGTAGAAACAACCCCCTCTACTTTTACTTTCACTTGACGTTCGAATGTACCTACACTATTGTTTAAAATTAATTGCAACATAATATTGTAGTTCTGGGATATTATATTGAGCTTATGTAAGTCATGTCAATGTTCCATCAACACACCAAACGTGTGCATAATACATTGACTTAGGTTTGAGGAACGTCCATCATAGTGGTACACATGATCTTATCATTGGATTCGAAACCCTTCTCTATCAACGATGGGGATTTGAATGATGAAACTTCTAACAACATAATTTTGAACTACCTTTTCCCCCTTGCCTAACCTATTACCTACCATATGATGACATATATTGAACCAATTAAAAACCCTTAAACTAACAATTCATGTGATCATTGACCCAATACTAACCTAAAATTGTTTTGGGACTATTATGGAGCATAAAACATGCCCATATTGAGACATTCAATCTTGCATTTACCCCCATAGAGTTGATCACCTTACTTTTGATTTTAAGGGTTAACATATATGGGCTAATTTCAAAGACCAAGCCTTTGGTCATGTATCTTTTGTCATTTGAAAAGTTTATGCAAAGGATGTTGCAATGGTCAAAGCTTCATGTGTATCTACTACCAATAACTTAATAATTGAGTTGGGTAATTAATTCCCTTTTCATGAATTAATGCACACTTTTGGCATGGTTTATCCCCATATTAGCTTGGCCTTAACCCTGAATCAACATTCCAGCTACACTTGAATGTTATTAAGGCATTCTATTATGTGCCTAATAAGTGTTGCATTGGTTTTATTGAAGTTTGGATTCCACATGTGTTGGATTTTGCAACCCTTGATTTCCAACGTTCTCTATTTGTTTTGACAATGAAGAATAACTCCAAGGCTATGGTTGAACCTCATACTTGTAACCCTTTGACACGGTTATGGAAATAGTTGACATCCTCCCAGATTGTTACACATGAAATACCAAAATATATCAAACTTGTTAAAATCATAGTTCTACAAGTCATTGGTTCATTGAAGATGAATTGTGTTTTAATACATTCAACTTTATGAAGACCAAGTTAAGGAACAAGTTGATGACCCATTTGGACTTGGTCATCCGTACGTTTGGTCAAAAGTTTTATATTTTTGAAAACTTCCCTTATAATCAAGCCATTGAAAAGTAAAAAACTAATTGCATGTGGTATGCATGAGTTTTTTTTTGGCCAATGATAACCTACAAGTAAGTAGACTTCTTTGCTACCTTGTTGGGTATTGATTTTTGAACTACTTTTTTTAATGAATTAAGATCTTGGTTTAAGTTTAATTGTTTTTTTGCTTTGTTTTCAAGTTGTTATAGGTGCATTGGAACTTGGAGGGTTTGGTCACTTTTGTTTCCATGATTTTTTCAATTTGTTTTGGTCATTTTTATACATAAATTCAACTTGGCTACTAGAGTCTGAACAACAAGTTGCATCCATGTATTGGTGTTTGTTATTGGTTTACATGCATCCTATTTTTCTATCCTAAATTTGTTTGTGAATATTGAAATTGTTTGTTTTTGCAAGTTCACCATGTGTTGTAATGGGCAAGGCCAATTTGATTAGGGTTTGATTCCCTCACATGGTTGTTTGGTCATAACAGTAAATTAAAAACTTTAAGTTGTTTATGTGAATAATTTTTTTTTAAAAAACTCGCCAATGCATAAACCAAAGTTGATATTAATTTAATAATGGCAAGTTAAAAAAACTAGATGAAAGTCGCATATTAGTGTCACCTTTCCTAACTTGTGTGTTGTTGACCAATTCAACATCTTTGTCCTTCATGTAACCTAGTTGTTGACTAGAAGGCCCACTAAGTTGCTAACTTGGCAACATGTCCAAGATGAAAAGAAAACATTGTTAGGGACTACTTCAAAACTTTGTGAATTATCTTCTTCACAAAATGTCATTGCCAATGGGCTCAATTTATGTACCTTAAAGGTTAAGGTCAACCCATTTCCAACTAGGAATGCAACGAGGGATGTTATTCCATGAACGTGTGAGTGCGAGTAGTTAGTGGTGGGTGAAAGCACACTAAGGTGTTACACTTTGGACATTTAAAAGTCCATTTGTCATAGTTAAAAAAAATTCAATAGTATTTTATTCCAATTGATATGTGCAAATGATGAAATGGGACTCATGTCAAAAATGAACTAATACATCAAAACACTATGTTAAAATTTTATGGTCAAATCTTTGGTATTCAATTTGTTATGGATTTTAAAAGTTGTACAAAAACACATGTCGAATCAAGGATAAATTCAATGGACTCAATACACCTTGATATAATGTCCTTCATGAATAAATGACTCAATGGTAATATAATATTGTGACAATTTGACATTAAATAAGACAATTTGAAAAGATTTGATGATTAAATTCTGAGATGTATATCAAGTATGAAACTTCTGAAGGAAGTCTTTCATATGTTGAAAATAATGATTTAGATCCTTAGATTTCAAGTATAAGATTATCATAAAATACACTAGAGATGTTTAAATCCCTATGAAAAATTATATTATAACACCTTGTCACATAGTGCATTTGATTCAAAATATCTTGCTTTTGCATGTTTTTGTCATACTTTCTTAATGTATTTTATTTAATAATGGACTAAAAATGGATTGTCATGATGTGCCATTTTTGTTCCACCCTAGTGAGCAAGGTTCCATGAACATGAAAGAACATTTTCAATAAATTTCATCCATGTTAAAGCATATATTTTCTGACATATTTTGTTAATGTGGAAAAATATACCTTGACACAATGGAATGCTCTTCCATGTCACCAAGGTGCCCATGTGGCTAGGCCATGTGGCGTTTAGTGGCTCAAAGCATCCTATAGAAAGGGTTCATGTTTGAATTTTAATGGGAATTTATGAAAAGACTTACAAACAGATATTCTAATTGTCGAAAGAAATTTAACTATGAATATCCAATATCCATATCAAAGTTTCTAAATAGCTTGTGACCATATCTATATCCACAACATTCATGTCGAACACCAGTAGACTTGGATTTGTATCTTCCTATGAATAAAAGAGAGCTCAAAAATGTAGATGCAAAGTACGAAACAAAGGTAGGATACTAGGCATCTTTTAATCATTTGCAAGATTATAAGATACATCGGATGGTGATCAAAATGTTTATATAAGAGTTTTTGAATATCTTGTGATAACCACTTGAAACAATCCATGACCAACACACCCAATGAACAAAATTTTTAGGACACGATTTCATCAACAATGTGACTACCTACTCAGATTCCATATGTCAAAGAAAATAAGCGAATCAATCTTACAAAAGAATTGGCCAAGGATTGAATTTGACAAAGAGAATGATGCATATGAGATACTTGCATTTGCTTACAACTAGGAAATGGATCAATTGATGCTAGAAAATAACTTACCAAACAATGAGGAAGAGGAATCGAGATCCCATCAAATTTGGAAGAGGGAATGATGGAGATGGATGATGAAAAGAAAACCATGCCTATCGGCAAAGAATGTGTAAAAGACGAAATGATGAACACCAATGAGGAAAAGCCAACCACACCATGGGCTACCCAAGGTTAGAAGTAGGTTCCATTGATGTAAACACAACACCGCCAAAGATTGGTTTTGTGTAATACATTTGCAACAAAGTCTGATGACACCTTTGAAATTTGCACAAAGTGAAACAAAAAAACCAAGTAGACAATAAAGTTGATATGATATTCAATGAAGAATTTTGATTGACCTAGACTTGGAAGATCAAAATAATTTTTTTGATTAAAGAATCTTTGATTGGACTATGGACATTTAAAATAAAAAACATTTTGTATATTGATTATAAGCATTAATAAATTTTGTGATTGATATTAAGAAAGTAAAAATGTTAAATTTGGGTTTAAGGTTTACTATGGATGGGAGAAATGGAAGGTTGAGTTTGATAAATGAAAATGCATGGGTTTAATTCATGAGTAAAAATTAAAAGGAAAAAACAAGAAACATCAATAACCCATTCTTCTATGCATTTTAATGTGAACAAAATTGACATCACCATGGACCCTTTCAACGTGCTCCCACTCCATGTTTGAATGGAACAATAAAAGTTAGACTATAGAAATCTATGACTTTTGATAATGATAAACCACAATTAAAAATAATGTATAATATTGGAAAATGATTAAATCAAAGAAAAAATATTGGAAGAATGATCAGAGTAGAGATCATAAGAAATTATTTTCCAAACCAATGGGAGGAGGAAAAACGAAGAAACTCCGAAATGAAGTAAATCAATTAAATATGGTACAAGAGTGGGATAAAAAGGTCTTCAATTGGAGAAACAATTTGAAGCATAATAATGATCAGAACAAATGCTAAGAGAGTAATTAAACAATGAAATATAACTTTCCACCCAACCATAGGATCACATAGAGAGTTTAGGCACCCAATGATCCACCCCTGAACTCAACAAACATGATCTATTTCACTTTGAAGCTTCATCATCAACTAGAAATCTAACACAAGGATCATACTTAACATTCTTTTTAATGTTAGGTGGTGACACCATGCAAGCCATGACCTGGGCTTGAACTTCAACATATGAAGGCAATAGAAAGTTGTTAGAAAGATTGAATTGGAAGTCTTTTGTTGAGAAAAAAACAAGAACCCCTGGGAGCAAAGCAATGGAAGTCTTCTACAAGAATACAAAAGGAGACAATTACAAAAAAAATAAAAAAAATCCACAAAAACAAATGGGAAACACAAAACAAGAGATGGATTTACTCATGATTCAAGTTTTGCCTAGACCATTTTGGCGGTGGGTAGTCCTCATCATCCAAGGGCATAACATGGCGTTTGCCTCAAGGGATGAGGACCTCAACAAATGGTTGCAACACTTCTTCAAACACCTCCATGTCTAATTCAAGAACTAAAATATGATGGTAGAGGATCTAGCAAGTTTTATTATTATTGTTTGCTTGGAGGCTACAAGTTGGAAATTAGAAAAGGAATGAATCCATTGAAAGGACCAATGGAAAGGTATGGGAGTGAACTTGTAGAGGTTGAAAAGTCCAACATAAGAGATCCCGATTAAGAACAAACTTCTATCAATGCTTGAGGAGTCAGAAGATGAACCTCCTAGGGTGCCTAAAATGGCCTTCCATTCTTGGACTTATTCATGGATGACACATCTTTCTAGTTGTACATGATGACGTCCTCATCCCAAACATTGACCCCCTTATGTAATAAGTCCTCAACTTTGGGGAAAACACAAAAGACATCAACTATGGACTTGACTTACCGAGATCCCTCACTAGAAGAGTAACCCGATTCAACAAGGTTTGCCACATTTTAGAGGAAAGACTTATGGAATTTGAGAAGATGAGACATGCAAAAAATTGGAAACTAAAGAAAGGGAATTATTTTTGGTCCATACCTTCATGGAAGGGTCCTCCAAGCTAATAAATGGGAAAGAGTTAAAAATCGCCCACTTCATTTGAATTTGGAAGCTATAGTTTTTCATATATGATCTGATCTCCTTGAGAACATAGAGATCGTCAGGGTGGAAAAACAATCACTTGCAAAGAACTTGTCCGTGAAGTCGAAAATGGAAACAACATAGTCTTCCACACGCATGTTCTAGACATGAATCTTTGTTGGGAAAGTTGAAACCAATGGCACCAAAAAGTCCCCTAGAACATCAGCAAGTACAAGGTTAACCTTGCCAATTGAGGGTTACCTATAGAAGGAGAGAGGATGCAATAAAAAAAACTAAAAATTGAATACAAGGAAGGATGGATGTTTGGGAAGAATGGAAACTGTATTGAGGAGGGAGAAACTTGGCAAATGACTTCCAAGATCCTCTTGAACTTGTAAGGCTTCTTCCTGGTTTCTTGCCTCTATGAGGTGATGCCCGCTTAAGAGAATGGAAGTGCAATGCATTGCCTTCCAACTGGCCTACTAGATGCAAGTGCATTAAGGATAGGTCGAAGGGGGGGTGAAATGGGGAGGATAAGGCACCACCACCTTGAGAGAAGCCTGAGGAGGAGTGACTTACTTAGGAGGAACAAAGCCATTAGAGGAAGGAATATTCCCATGCAAAGGAACCTTGACATAATCCACTTCAGTGTCCTCAATGTCCTCAGTCTCTCAAGCAAGGGGGGAAAAAGGGTCACTTTCCAACACTCAAGATAAATATTCCCAACTTCTTTTTGTTCTTTCCTGCCCATTGTGCCATCCCCTTATTGGTCAGATGAGTCAAGTTGCCTCACAATTTTTTCTTGGAAGACTTTGAAGAGTCACAATTTTTTCTTTGAAAACCTTGAAGACACGTTTGTAGACTTTTGGGAACATCTTGACATCCCAATAATTTGTTAACAAAATTTGGCACACAAAAACTCAAAGAAGTGTTGCTCTATTTTTGAAGGATAATGTCCTTGATTATTGGGTTGTTTGGGTAATCCCAATTCAACTTGTTTTAGCCTTATAATTGTCTTTGATTGATTAACCATTACTAATCTTGATTTGTTACAATGTCTAAATGTCCACTTTCTTAACTATTTAATTTCTTTTGGATTGCGGCTCAGATTGTGGTAATATAATGTTATTGACTACCCTAGTTCATCATGAATCTTCTGTGATTGGTCCACCAAATGTAAAGGTAAATGCCACTTATAGCTTCCAATTGTAAACAATCTAGTACTGTTGTGTGCATATAATGAAAAAAAAGTAAAAACCATGTTGAAAGCACTTATCCTGGAGTACAAGGGGCCGGTCACCTCATCATAGAAATCGAATAATCTCTCTCTAGGATCTTATCAATCCACAAAGTGCATAGCTTCAATGCAGGTCTTTTCCTAGTGGATGCAAGTAACTTGTGTTAGCCCGTCCCAATGACAAGTACTTCAACTGCAACCAACAGATGGATGGACACATATGATTGTTTTTTGGGACTATTGAGAGCATAGGGTTCTCTAGGGTTCCAAATTAAACCAATAGGGTAGATTCAATCAAATGCTAGGTAGATTTTTTAATGAAAGAATTCAATGATAATACCAAGAAGAACAACAAGAAATTTCCCCATAAAGCATGGACAAGTGTCTCTTCATCAATCATCACTAACGGGGCACATGGTCGGGGTTTGGAGAAAGTTCCCAGATGTGAAAATTCTTTGTACTCACCTTGAACAGGGCGGCTACAGCTCAGAGCATAGCCATTCTTATTAATTGACCAAGTTCGAATATGTAAGTTAGTAACCCAAAATAGCTCAAAGAGGTGAGTTGCAGCCTGTACCATGTACCATTTTCACCACCTTGTGCCCTGACTACAAGCTGTAACAGGTGATCAGCCTTCTCTTCATCAGAAGGCTGTGGATGAACAACGTCCACCCCTAAGGGATAGACTGCTAATGCAAATTCATAGTCTCAGTGGGACTACCCATAGTACCTTGGCGGCTTCAACACTAATTATATTATTTTCAGAAACAATTTGATTTTGAAATATTTCCAAAGGAAATGTTCATTGGAAGGAAAATATTGAATCTTCAAGGACATTTTATTTGTTGAAATGAAAATTTCAAAATTAATTATTTATTCAACATACATGTGTGGAAGTTGGCAATGTATTACCAATATGAACTACTTAGGTAAGTTAATAGTTACCTTGAGCCTGGATAAGGGTTGTGAGTTGCGAGTCGTAACTTGTAACAGGCCATCTGCTAACTAGGTTGTAGCAAATCATATCTACCTACCAGGTTGAAGCAAGCAAGGCATGTACCTCCTAGTCGAGGCAGCCACGCCTAGCAGGTGGATAGAAAGAAGGAATCACAACAGGAAGATTCATCCACAGTAATCCGATGAAGAGAATCAATCCGGTTCTCAAAACAGACAGTTTTGTTGCACTCCCTCCCCTCCCGAATCCCAACAAGCAGCTTCTTGTCACGCTCGCTTTCATTGCTCCCCACTTCCTTCCGTTCTCTCCTCTCTCCCTTCTTTCACTTCACTAATTTTGCTCTGTGTTTTGCACTTCCGCCTGCGTGTTTCACCAAATATAGATTGCCTTCTTTTGTCTTGGCTTGTTTACCGTTCCTTTCTTCATCTGTCTTTGTCTCTCTTTGCGGAGTCTCTGATCCCTGTTGTCTTTATCTTTGTGTGTTGTTTCTATCGGTGTTCCTTCTCTGATCGTCATCACCCATTTCTTTTTTGGTGTCTGAAGAGCAGCAGCAGCATCTTGATTTATTTGTTGGTTAGCTTTGTGGAACTGTATGATCTGCTTACAGGACTTTGAACAATCGACCCTTACAGCTTGCTGCTGTAGATGAACGTCACTTCTTGGGTTTTCTTTTGTTGCTTCAAGGAACTTTGGCTTTTTTGTTTTTTGGTTCGCACATAGATCCGTGTGTTTTGAAGGCAGGTTTACAAGAAGAAAAGACTTCCATCTGCAATAATTTTGTGGGCCTTGGAGAGAGATCGAGATTTTACCTCAAAGATATTCGTTTGCTGTGTAGTTTCTAGAGGTGAAAAAAAATTCAGCTCGGAGAAGTTCAGTTGCGAAGATTTAGTTATCTGCATCTATCTGCAGCGCTTTTTGCTTTGCTTGCTTCAACACCTGACATCTGAAGAAGCAACGAGCGAGACAATGCCCTTCTGTGATGTGGGAGAATACACTAGTGATGTGGATGGTGCAGGTATAGACACGAAGACTGGGTTAGAGGAGGGATGCAGTGTGCAGCTGTACTACCAACTGTTTGGCCATGGCACCACCAAGGTCCTTCTCATACCAGGTGTGTGTCGCTTTCCTCCTCTTTTCACCAGTGACAGTGAATGAGATCATCATCATCACGGTTTGTTTCATCTCTTTCTCTATATCCATCCGATTGCCACCCGCGGCAGCAGGTAAACTGTCAAGCAGAACTTCTATTCGCTGATCTTTGTTAGTTCTCTATTTCACAGAAACAAAAAGCATCTCCAACAAAGAAAAAGATTCAATCCTGATGGATGCTACTAGTATAATACAGAAATATTTTTTGCATATGGAGGTGTGGGTGGCAGCAAAGACTTTGAAACCCAGACAAACAGACAGACACAGTGAATTGATCTCTGAACTTGCTGTTGTTGTTTTGGCACAGGTGTAGCAGCAACTTATGAGGCATGGGGTCCACAATTGCTTGCTCTTTGTGGGACTGTAGAATCCAATGAAGAGGAGGAGACAAAAAGAAGAAGCAGAAGAAGAGACTTTATGCCACACTGTGTACATGATGATGATGATGATGCTATAACAGAGCTTGCAAGAAGAAGAAAAAGCTTAGAATGTGAAACAGCAACAGTTTGTGGAAATGGGGCTCAAGTTTGTGGTGGTTCTTTTGATGGTGCTTTTGATGATGAGAACACAGCAGCAGCAGCAGCAAGCTCAGGAACTGGGGTTCAAGTGTGTGCCTTTGATAACAGAGGTGTTGGGCGAAGCTCTGCACCCAAAAGAAAAAAAAGCTACACGTAAGTAAGTAAACAGTTTCTGTTTGTTGCCAAAAAAATTTGTCAGAAAAATTCAGGCTGTGACATCTATCCAATTCTGTTGCAATTTTCTTTTTTAACAACAAAATTCAGGGCTTGAAATCTATGCAATTCTGTTTGACAGAAAATTCAGGCCTGGATATCTATCTATCTTTCTCACTTGTGTTTTTTGCAAAGATTATTGTAGTTGATTGATTATGAGGGACAATCTGAGCAAATTTTATTTTGGAAATCGAAGGGATGAGATGTTTAAAACCATGTAATTTGTGCATATTATTTGTGTGTTTTTTTAACAAGAAGTGGGGATGTGCTTTATGGGTAGTAGAAGGGATGCAGTGTTCAAAACCTTGTAATTTGTACATATTCTTTGTGCATGTTTTTTTCACAAGAAGTGGGGATAAGACTTTGGGATGTGATATATGGGGGTGAGGTGGCAAGATCTACTAGAGTAATGGGGGACTCTCAAGTGTTGTTGCTAGCTTGGGTGGGTGTCAAGCATCATCCTCTAATTGTGAGAAATTGTTGGAAGGATTTTGAGTTAAGCAATGGAAGTTTGTGTTGGTCTACTTGGAGAAGAAACAAGATCTAATATTGAAGAAAAAGCATTGGAAAGCTCATATAGAAAGTGTGTTATGCAGGACATTGACAATGGCAAAAGATGCATTAGCCTTAATGGATCATTTAGGGTGGAATAACACTCATGTGGTTGGTCACTCCATGGGTAAGTTTCCTCCCCCCCCCTTTCTTATCAATCCAAAATCACTCAAGAGAGTAACCTTCTCTTGTAGTAGATCCAATCATGGTTTTGGGCTGTTTTTTACAAGCTCAAAACTGGATCAAAAATTTTCTTCCCTTTTTTTTTTTGTTTTTTTTTCCTGTATGTTAAACTGTGCCTGTTCCTGTATAAGACACTGTTTAATTCAATGGAAACAAAGTGGAGGAAAAAAAACACTTGACTATGTAAATGGGTGGGCGCAGGGGGAATGATTGCATGTAAGCTGGGGGCGATAGCACCAGAGCGTGTTGTATCATTGGCACTCATCAGTACCACAGGTGGTGGTTATGAATGCTTGCCAAAGGTCCTAAATCAGAAACCTAACTCTCATTATTAGGTTTTAGAACCCATACAAGTGCATGCAACATGCAACAATGTCATGTATGCAGTGTGCTATAATTCCCTTTTTTTTAGTGAGCCCTAACCTAATGTTTGTTGAGACGATATGATGTTTGGCATTATATTCTTGATAATTCTATTATTGTATTATATGTTCTCTTTAATATTATTATTATTATATGTTCTCTTTAATTTACTGTCAGGGGCAGGGTTGCAGATCGACAAGACAATGATATCTATTGCATGGCGTTTTCTCCGTGCTAAGACTCCAGAAGAAAGGGCGCATGTTGACCTTGATACCCATTACACAAAGGTCAGATTTGTACTGGTTTGATATCTGCTCTATGACTTCATAGCAATTGATTTTTACACCTTCAAAAGCATTTCAAACATGCAATCTCTTTTCTTACCTGGTCCTTTGTTTAGCTCAGTTTTGAGCAGATTTTCTCATACAAAAGTTTCATTGGAAAATTTCCTTGTTGGGGTCTCCCTGATGATCCAAAAAAAGGAAACCAGAAAAAATGATTTTATGAGGTGAAGGCAAAAGATAATAACAAAGGAAGAGAGCAAGTGTGCATTGATGGCTTTTTCAACAAAGCCAATGAAGTGGGTTGTTGCCATGCAGGAATATTTGGATACTTTAGTTGATGAAGAGTATCGGCGGGCCATACTTTACAGGGTAGGATTTTGTTATCCTTACCAACTGTTGTTGAGAATAAGAGGTGCCTCCTGGTGCTTATACAAATCCTAATTGTAATTGATAGGAAAATTATCTTAGTCCTTATGGGTAAATTAGTCTAAGTTTGCAAGTTTGTGTGTTTGTCCATTGTTCCTTACATGTTTATTCAGTGGTGAACTGGGTGAATTTGGAAACTTCCAGGAGTATGTGAAGAATCTGTCAAGCACTGGAATGCAACCAAAGCATGGACTTGATGGACAATTCAATGCCTGCTGGTATCACCGTGTGAAGTCTCATGAAATTGACAGAATACGTTCTGCAGGCATTAGTGTTGCTGTCATTCATGGAAGGTAGGTTTTTGTTGCCCCTTCTTATACATGTCTCACTAGTTCAAAATGGTCAGTAACAAACAGGATGAGAAACTGTTTCATACTTCTCTAGCCAGTGATGGTATAACATTGTTGTCAAAACTTCATCCAAATATGTGTAAACAAAGTTGATCTATGCAATTTTTTGAAAAAAGGAAAATATTTTTATAGATGTGCTGGTGATAAAAATCTTATTTGTATTTTAAATAAAATTGATTTATAATTTTAGATTTATGGGTGATTCTGAAAGTTCCTGTGATCGCTAATTTCATGTTGACCTGTTATATTCTAATTGCCATTTCATTGTGCAGGGGTGATATAGTGGCACAAATACAGCATGCCCAGAAGCTTGCAAACAAGTTACACCCGGTGGCTAGTATGACAGAACTTACAGGAGGCCATATGGTTACACACCAAAATGCTCATGAGGTATGGATCATATGGTCTCTGAGCTCAAGACTTTGCAGTTGCTCTTTTGTTTTGCCTTGAAAAACAAGCCCCACCAGACTTTTCCCACACACTGGTGGTCTTGCTGAATTGTCTATGGAATTTTTAACCTTGTTGCACACCTGATCTATTTTTGAGCATGAACTGACCATGCCCCACTTTGATTTAACAGTACCCATCCACTTATTGGATGTAATATCTGTGCACTTGTTGCTCAATTTTCTGTGTCACTGTAACAGGAGCAATTCTGCATCTGCTACTGCTACTGCTACAAGCAATGGGTGGTGTCCCCCTTGTTGCTTGGGGCACCAAGTGCTTTTCCTTAAGGAAATGCACCAAACAGGACAGATCAGTCCAGTGTTGTTTGTACCATGCTTTGATTCTCTCAACAAATGTGGTGGTGCAGGTGAACAAAGTACTGTTGGAACTCATTAGATCTGAAAGGGTTCATGTACATACTCCGTATTATTGCAACAGCAAAGTTTTACATGATGTGCACAGTAAGTTTCAAAATTCTTGTTGGGTCTCATTTTGTTATGAGCTGTGTCTGCATCTTCTTACACAAACCTCTTGTATGATTTTGCTTTTATGGTTTTCTTTTGGATCCACTTTTTCTTTTTCTTCAAAAATCAGAATAAATTTGCTGTTTGTGTAGTTGCCTTCCTTCTGAGGCTTAAGGTTAAGAGTTTAGGTTACATACTAAAGTTTAGACTAGTTCCAGGATGGGCTGAGTGATGAAAATGTAAATTAGTTCTTCATGTTGTTACTTCATGGCTACCAATCAGTGCTTTTGTTGGGCAGTTATAATTGGCACCCAACTTGAAGACTCCTGGAATCATATGTTTGGATTGGAAGGCTTTTCTCCATATCTAACCCTGACTAACCCAATTAACCTGTTGACACTAACAGGCTTGGAAATATGGCAGAAACACCATGGCACAAGCATCACAAACAAGGATGGCGACAGTGGCTTTGTTGGATCTGTAGCTGATGTGGTTGAAGGAATAGACAGACTTTTCCCAGATTGGTTCTCTCTCTTGCATGTTTTTCCCACCCTCTACTGGCCATTGTCATGGGCCAAGTATTTTTTTTCTCTCCAAAGGACTCACTAACTATTTATTTGCACACATCGATAAGTTCCCAATGTTCTCAAGTTCCTGAACACTTACACTAAATTTATTGGTTTGTTGCATCTGCAAGAATGGAGCAAGCTTCAAACTAGTTTATTAGTTAGTTTCCAAATGTGTCTTATGCTTTATATTGGTTTGTTGCTTCTGCATGAATGGTGCAGACTGCAAAACGACATAATTAATTAGTGTTGGACACAATGTGGTCTCCTGGGAAAGCGATTGTTTTGTTTCAATTCCATTGCCACAGTCACAGTATCTGACAAATACTCTTATTTTTAAGTAGAGTGTTTGTATAGAAGCTTATTGATTTTCACATTCACATCCAATTGTGTGCCTACTTTATTTTATCTCCAAATAAAGTAGGGAAAGTTTTTGCTATGAACTTAATCCACTGTATTCCAATGCTGCCTCATAATTTCCCATTTTTTTCTTTCTTCCATGTATTGCTTTTCCTTTTAACTTCTCTCTAATAACTGCAGATAAAATGGTAATAAGCCACCACTTTGATAAAAATTGTCATAGTTTTTTGGGTGGCAAAATGCACATGGGATCAGTTTCAGAAATATGGTTTCATTTGTCACAGAGCAACACAATGTAACAAACACACTTCTCACATATATATGCTGAGCTGAAATAAAGTTCACTTTTACCTCAGAAAAGTGGGTATCGAAATTAAAAGAGAGGGACAAAAGCTGTTCAACTTTGGTTGCTGAAGAATTCACTATTCAAGTTCCATTGAAATATATCTCAAGACATTACAGTACCTTTATATGGCCACAACGAACCAGCACCCACCAGATGCAGATTGATTGTGGACTGCTCACACCAACAAACAATGTCCAAACATGCCTGCTGATGCCATGCCAAAAATGGTTGAAGGCCAATAGTCATGAAACCATATGCTGTCCTCAAGCTAATTCATAGAAACAGTATCACCACATAAACAGCCATTTCCAAATCAGTGCAATCAACTTCATCATGCACAAATCTGTTGCTGACACAGTATAGACTCCTCTTATCATATAGACCCATATCCCTTTTTCGATCTTAGTCCCTGAATTTCTAGCGGCAGGATTGTAAGAAAAACTTCATATCAGCAAGATCCGAGTCCAAACACTTTAAAGACTTCCACCAAGATTCTGAGCCAGCAATTGAATCAGAACACCACCAGGATGAAAATAAGGTTACTAACAAGAAAGATGTGTAAGTGGCAATGAGAGTTCAAATAGTGCGAAATTACTTCCTTGAAACTATAATACTGGCCTAGGTGAAACTGTAATCTGGCAAATCTATTACCGCGCTGACAGATTAAAAAAAAGATTCTGTGTCTGCGCCTGAAGGGCTGGACCCTGCATCCAGCTATCTTTGGATTCAAGTGAAGCAGTGATTTGACTTCCTGCTTGCTCCTGAACCTCTGCAAGCTTCAAACCCTAGGCTACTATACATAGAAAAGTTCCAATCACATTTTCTCTGACACAAAGGGTTTTGCTGAAGCTGCATAGCTCAGGACAAAATGAGATCTTGAGTGCATTCTACACATCCAAACAGGACTGGGAAAGAAAGGGGGATGAAAAAAAATCTAGTTGAGCAGTGTGATCAGGGTACATGAAGCTCTGAGAGGAGAGATGTGCATATATCAAGAAACAAGAAGTAGGAACCCTCAATTCTTTGCAGGTCCAGCATGTACTTGTCCTCCCGCATTTTGTAGAGCTGCAACCATCCACCCATTATGCTTTGTTAAACTTCATGAAATCTTGTCTTTTTCTTTGTCCATACCTGGCGCAAAGCTTTCCAGAAGTTCCCAGTCTTTGTGTTATAAGAAACTTAGTCAAGGATAAAATAAACATCACAAACATCGTATTATCCAAGTAGTACAACCTCCAAGAATGTCTATGAGCTTGCAGAGAGAACTCCACAAGAACAAATTGAACATACAACACTTATGTCAATCTCAGCCAAACCAAAATGAACAGAACAAGACTGGTGCACTCATAAACTCATGAGTGTCTCTCAAAAAGCATGAGACCATCCACATTGCCATAAATGGCAGTGACTAGCTGCCATTAATCCCCACTGACTTCATCAACTCCTGACAGTAGGTATAGAAAAGCATGTAATAATCAGCCCAAAATTCTGCACAGAACTATGCAAAAATCAGCATCCTGAGTGTATGTCACATTTCTGGAAACAATGGGAAACCTCAGTTATGACATTGGCAAGCAGCCAGGCTCCAGTGCAAGTTCCAAGCTCTATAGAAATCCAATGGACAATGACACATTACCTGGACCTCGAACTTGACAAGATTGCTTCTGATGCCTGCTTCATTATCCTTATTCTTGGTGGTGACACTATTTGGACCTCCATAAGAGTCACCGGCCCATCCACTAGAGGACAACCTGGGCATAGATTGGGCCATGGGCAAATCAGTGAGACCATCAATTGTTGGAGCTGCTTCAATCGAGCTTGGGCCAGGTGCTACCCACCGGCACTTGATATTATATGCCCCTGTCTTCTTCCAGCCAATGTCCAGCTGGCTGAATGCCTTCAGAACCTCTGGCATTATCTCCTTTGGATGAGATCGGAACTGCAAATTTGCAATTTGCTATCAGAATTCCTTAAATGTATAGAAAGGTTGCCCTGGGCTACCTACTGGTGATAGGATCTACTTTGGACAGAGGAAGAGCAGTTCATGGAAGACTGGCAGCAGAATGAAGAGAACTGGGAACTACTTTGTGAAAGGCTCACTCAGGTGCAACTAACTGGTGATCAATTTGAGCATCCCTACATTTGCTGCAAGAAACACATCCCCCAATTTGCTGTGTGTAATCTACTCAGATTGGTTCAGTCTGAGAGTTGTGGAAGTTCTTCACAAGTCAAGGGAACATTCCAACTTTCACAATGGGTTTCCCCCCACTAGTGGGACTACCACAAATCACGGCACAATTGAACATCTTATGCACATGCTGCCTTTGCTCTCTATATCTGATTCCTGTTTACCAGTACACATCTAGCCCTGGTCCATCTCAGTCAGGCCTTCCTTCGATTCACACTTCATATCTTCACTTCTGTCAAACTGAGAAATCATGTCTAAGACAAATTAATCTCCTTTTTTGCATGAGCATGACACAATTGAGCTAGTATTAGGGAAAATGTACTAGATGGACATGAGGCAGACCTGAAGACCAAGAGCCCACTTCCTCTCTGCTGCAACCCTCTGTTGAAGAACAGCAGGTGAAGGACCCCTCCGATCCATGCTTCCAACTTGGATTGCTGCTCTGTGCCTTCCCAATGGTGATCCATACATCGAATGTGCAGTAGACATTGAATCCGCAGGTAACACAGGAATAAAACTCTCCTGCAAGATCCTCCATTATTCCCACCCATCTCAGCATTCTTGTCACATGATCTCACTTGTCAACGGATTTTTATACCAATCACAGGTTTATCCAAGATATGTTCAAACTTGGACAAGGCTAGGCAAGTCTCCCAATTCAAGCAATTTAAACTCAACCTGACTAGACTGTAAAAGTTACAACTCTCTTTATTTCACAAGGTCACTTTCAACTGACCTTTCTTTCATCAAACTCTGCTCTAAGGTAACCAGATGACATTCGATGGTGATTGTCCAGCATCAAGTAGTAGGCCACAGTTGCCTGCATCCACAATTTTTCTCTAAGATCATCAATCACATCTCAAGAACACACAATAGCCTCAGCCAAAATGTAGCTATAACTTGGTCAGTATCTGGCAAGTCTCGTGGATACACTTGCAATATACAAGACTGTGGAGAAAACTCAAGAACAACACCTTGAAGGTGACATGACAATGAATGCAGTCATAACCTTATGAGTATTGCTCACAAAGCATCAAAGCATCACCCTCATCAATAATAGCAGTGACAAGCTGCCATGACTACCCACTGAATTCATCAACTTCTGACAGTGGGTGTAGATAAGTAAATTATAATCTGCCCAACATCTCAGGCAAACCATAATCCAAGCATCTGCATTTGGAGTTACTGTTGTATTTCCAGAAGACTTGGTCGTGATGTTGGCCAGCACTCAATAGGCATATAGCTAATAAAAAAGTCAACATTATCCTTGTTCAAACTGCAACAAGCATGCAAGGGAAAGCTTTGCTTCATTTTAGCTGGTCCTTCTACAAGCAAGCATCTAAGCCAACGGCATAGCTTGCCCACAAGAGGGCAGTGGTTGGGGCCTAGTGCACCCTGAACATATCCCTTAATCACACCACTGGTAAAATGGTGTCACAGAACATATTGTCATGGCACCATAGCAGATACACAGGTTTGTCAAGCTCAAATTGCACAATGTCAGTAAAAATATGAGCACAAACATTGCTGAAAAACCAAGTAAGCTGAACAACTGTTCATTACCTTGTTTTGCAAACGGTTCACTAAAGAGTCAATAAGCTGAGTCCGATCAAAGCCCAACCGCACAACTTCTTGAATCACATCTTCATCAATCTGGCCACAAGATTTTCAAATCCATTCCAACAGTAGACACAAGCATCCATATGCCAACAACAATCAGTAAATGTCCAAGGCATCCTGCCTTCTGTACACAGACTCTTTAATCCACCAATAAAGCCTCAACTGCACAAAGGTAGCTATAATTGCAGGTGATTCTAAACTCATCTCAAGCCTCTGCAACTTGACATGGCAATTTCTGGTGATGGTGAAGCAAGAGTGTAAGAGTTACCAACTATCCTTATCAGAGTTAAGCAAAACACAGATGAACAAAGCAATTGAGTACAATAGCTGCAAGCTCTGGCCAAAGGCCCCAAGCTTGCAAGCTCATAAAATCAAGTTGAGATCACTAGGGCCAAAACTGGGGTTTGGATACCTTCACCAATCTAACTTCTTTCAGCAAAAAGCTGTCAAGTGTGTAGCACTGAACCTCTTTCTTTAAAAGCAATTATTCCACAACTCACATGCCAACTTCACAAGCTGTTTACAAAACTTACTTTCAGCAAAAGGACAAGAAAGCCTCTGTAACTAATAGTCAATTTCATCATCACAAAAGTTCTACCCTGCAATGTCTCTCTGAGTAAGATATAAGAAAACACAAATCACCTGCTTGGCTTGCTGCATAGTGTCAGGTGGAGGCACTGTGAGATAGCGGGGTAGATGACTTTTAACCCAAGCATGCTGCCGAATCTCAGGGATTGTCATCCTTTTCATGGGGTCTACTAGCAGCATTCGTGGAATCAAATCCCTTGCTCCTTGTGACAAATAACTTGGTAGTGTGTAAATGCCACCCTGTACAGAAATCAAAATACCAGTCATCAATCAATGTCACAGTTCTTTTACATACTCAGGCCATACAGAGGCAATCCAACACACATATTTTGGACACATCTGAGTCAATTCACCAGGATAGGTCCATAAATACCAAGAAAGAATAAAAATAAGGCCAATCAACTACATAAACAATTTACCTTGCCACCTTGGACATGCTAGCTCAAGAATAAGTTCAAAAAAATCATGTCCTCCTTGACACATCCCACAATACCTTAGTCTATAACAATGGCTCTAAGCAAGACAGTACCTTTATCTTCTTGAACAAATTGGGAATGTTCTCATCATCAAATGGTAAGCTTCCACACAGTAGAGCATATAGTATCACACCACAGCTCCAGACATCCACTTCTGGCCCTGCATAGTGCTTGCCTGAAATGACCTGCAGGGCAAACCATCAATGGTCAAATATATCTATGAGATTGTAAAAGAAACTCCAGAAGAACAATTAGCAGGTCACATGACAAGATGTGTGCAATGAACACCACTCGCCAAAGAACAGGAACAATTGCAGTTTACATCCATTTTTTAAAACCATCCCACCCATGCCCTGTTTCATCAACCCAGACATAAAATTAAAATGTTTCCACCTGCCAAACAGAAATACCAGCTACAAACTTTCAACAACATAGAATGAGCATCCAAAGGAGTAACTTGAAGCAAAAAATGTCAAACAAGCCTCTCCAAAACCAACCCAAACAAGGTCCTAGAGCTTATCACAAAAAAAAGTATGCAGTCTTCTTTCCCATGAGGAACAAACATACATTATACACAAACACACCTATTACAGTCATAACAAACACATATTCCAACATTTTCTACTTCACTTCCATCATATTTGGAATGGTTGATGACGAGTTGGAGCAGGTTGCAAGTCCAAATCACAACGAGTTGCTGTCCTGGATGGAGTTAGGATTTTGATGGGGCATACAAACTAGTCCTTGAAGAACCGACTGCCTGAACCTACAATCTAGACTGCTTAGTTACAGTGATATTGTCATGTATGATGCAGCTTGCCTTTGGCAGGTCTGTCTGTTGAGCCTTCTCGAAGCTAATAAGCTAACGTGCCACATATTCAAAAGCTTTACCTGCAGCTCAGTCCAGAGCACAACCACACAGTATCAAAACATTCTTCAACACCTGCAACACCCAAATCATGCCCACTTTCCTTCTCATACAGGCTCTTCACTTGAAACTGTATCCAGAAACAAGGAAGAGCTATTATATGAGTCGGAATTACCTCAGGGGCAGCGTAGTTGGGACTTCCACAGCTGGTCTTGAGAAAGTGTCCATCGCGCATTATGTTGCTGAGGCCAAAGTCCGCAATTTTGATATTACATTTTGAATCCAGGAGCAAGTTCTCGGGCTTCAAGTCACGATGGACCACCATGTTGCGGTGACAGTACTCCACCCCTGACACTATCTGTTCACACAACACCCAGTTAATATCCATTCATCACTGCTGAGATCTAGAATATTGATGGTGAGTTTTGACAAAACACAACAACAGATATTGGATTTGAAGACAAGAAATGGCCCCGTGAGGATTCCAATGCTCCCTACTTGCATTAGACAAAACATACACAACATATGCTAATTGACAACAGAAATTGTGTTTTACAAGCACTGCCAAATTGAGACAGGCCTGTAATAACTTGTCAATTCTATTCTACAATTCAAAATATTTGCACCATGTGACACACAATCCAATGGCTTGCATAACACTCCAGATGTAAAACATGTATCAACAGCAGGAAGCTCTACCTGCTGAAAGAACCGGCGAGCCTCCTCTTCAACCAATCGTCCCTTCTCAACAATGTAATCAAACAGCTCCCCAGACTTCACATACTCCATCACCACAAAGATGTCGGATGGTGTCTCTATAACCTCATACAGCCGTATGATGTGTGGATGCATGAACAAGCGAAGAATCTTGATCTCCCGCCTCACTGTGAATAAAACAACATTCCCAAAACAAACACTTCTGTTACATGTGATACAGGCACACAACCACACAAGTCTGGTAGCTGAAACAGCAAGTAAAATACCCCTGACAAGGAGGCATGAGCAAGATACTTCATGAGTATGACAATTGCAAAAATAACAGTTGGTTCTCAAGATTATATATCAAGCAGTGTCAATGAAAACCAAATGAAGTTCAAATCACAATTTGCCACACCCTTTCAAAAGGCATAGATGATAGCTTCAATGCAATCTGCATCAACAGAAAAACTCTAACTGAAAGTACATTCACACAGGTTCGAACCCTAAATCAAACATATGCAGGTCCTGAAAATGAGCCAGAAACTGACGAGATCAGCGTTGTAGAGAATGTAAACAGTGGCCCTAGCAAGTTGTAATGAGTCATTCCACAGAAACTACATCAAAAGGTTCAAGTCATTCGACAGATGCAAAGAGAGATCTACCGAGATGCACAAGACTCCACATCCGACTACATCTAAATACTTCCTATGGCTGCAGTAGTTGTTCTCATGCCTGTGAGAATGGAAAGAAGAAGAAGAAGAAGAAGAAGAAGAAGAGGAGATACGGGAAAGACAAGAACGGGGAACCCTAGAGTTGGAGGACACAAGAAGGAAACGACAGAGAAAACAGTGACCGAAATGTGAAGCAAGCGAAGACACACACAAGAGAAAACATCGCACCATCATCTATCTATAAAGGAAACGGCACAGATATGTTTGAGCAGGAGGATGTGCTTTAAGGCAAACCTTTCTCCTCCATGTCCATAGATCGGATCTTGCGTCGATTTAAAATCTTGATGGCCACTTTATGCCCCGTGAGAGCGTGCTCCGCAACCTTCACTTTGCCGAACGATCCGATGCCTAGGGTTTTACCGAGCTTGTAATTAGGGAGATAGAACTCGGTACTGGCCGTGCCTACCCCTCTTCCACTCCCACCGCTCAACTCCATCACCTAACTCCTTACCCACTCGACGTACTCTTCTGTTTCCCTGCTTCTTTCTCCTACTACTCCTACTCCCTACTACTAACTATTCGATTCACAGAGCCTCGAAACCATCTCCTCGCTTTGAGTGGACAAAAGCTTCGATGCGTGCGCGGAGATGGCGCGCGAGCGGGTTGCGAGCGGGGATGCTACCGAGGGCGAAAGAAAGAAAAGAAAGTATTCGCGATGAGGGTTATTTGAGGAGGTCGAAACTTGTCCCCTCGTTTGGAACCTGGAAAGCGCAACTTTCGCGAGGAAGGTGCCTTGACGAGGTCGAAACTTGTCCCCTCTTTTGGGACCTCGAAACCTGGAGGAGAGAGGTAAAAAGAGAAGCTTTCGCGATGAGGGTGATTAGACGAGGTTGAAACTTGTCCCTTCGTTTGGGACATCTATAGGTCGACAAAAGAAGAAAATGGAAGCAAGGAGGAAGATTTGACGAGGTCGACACTTGTCCCCTCGTTAGGGACCTCGGAACATAGAGGAGATAGACAAGGGAAGCTTTCGCGTTGAGGGTGATTTAACGAGGTCAAAACTTGTCCCCTCGTTTTGGACCTCGAAACCTGGACAAGCGAAAGAAAGGGGAATCTTAAGCAATGAAGGTGGTTTCACGAGGTCGAAATTTGTCCCCTCGTTTGGGACCTCGAAACCTGGACGAGGATCCCTGTCGACTAGTACGAAGTAAAGAGTCCCCCACAAGAAAAGATCCTTCATTTTCTGAGTCCAACAAGAAGAAAATAAAATGTTCCACCTCTCCCCCGGCCCACCCCCAAGCAGGCCTCTCCGACCAACCATTCTTCGATAGGTATTCATATCTCTCTCGGTGTCACTTTTTTTTCCTACCATAAAACACTGTGCGGATTTTTGTAGTCTAAATGGAGGGTGCCTTCCTGCGCGGAATTTTTCCTCCAAGACGGGTGTGGGCGTTTTATTTTTTGCAACGTCCCCTCTTGTTTTTATTAATGTGATAACTGACCAGGTATCACCGGGAAAAATATTTAAACTAAAAAGTCACCCAATGCTCTCCACTCAGTAAAGCTCACACAGCCTGGGGCTTTACCGTCCATGTAAAACCTTGAAGGGATTTCTGAACTATGTTGGCACGCATTCCAATTTTTGAGATGTCCTGCATCTTTTCCTTTCTCTTTGTGACACCTAAAGAGCACTATTTGGGTATATGGAAACAATTAAAAATGATCACTCAGGTAATCCCTGGGTCACAAGCTATACCAAAGTTGGGCCCACGCTTACTTGTGCGTGCCTCATGCAAGCCCTTATTTCAGTAAAGCTCATGGCCTCAAGCTTTACCTACTGCTTATCGAATAGGAAAAAGATTGAAATCTAAATTAAACTCTTTAAACGTTTACAATGTCTCCAGCCACATCCCTTACCACACTAGCATTTTGTTTATCATCGGCTCACTTTTAAACAACATTATGTATTCGTTTTGGCTTGCCACATTTTATAGTTTTGCACTTTTCATGATGTCAGTTTAATCATACCATTGACAATCTAGATACCCATTTGTTTTGATGGCCTTGTAGGAGTGAACGTACATCTACCCACAACAAACTTCAAGATATTGTTGCAACTATTACATAATCAAAGGGAGGTTTCCCACATTTTCCCTCACCACATCCGATGATGAATGAATATTCTTATTACTAGAGACGACATCCATATTTTGATGGACATTATCATTGTTGACTTGCACAGATATAGTGCAGCAAACATCAATGACAACAACACATGCAATGATGATTACTATTTAGGAAAAAACACGATCCTACATCCAATAAGCATCAAGCGATGACTCCATTCCCCTTGCTATTGAAACATACAAGTGTCTTCATTCTCATTTTGATTCATTCTTGATTGCTTGTGCACAGACCATTATCACACATCGTCAAAGGTCTTCTTTAGTCCCCTTGATGTTCATTTTTCACTATCAACAACGTGTGTCCATAACACTACAATGTGCGCAAACCATAGTGATTCTTCAACGAACTACTGCATTTGATCAAAGTTTTTCATCTCTTTCACACATCATAGCTAGTGCACCTCCATCACTAGCAAATTTGTGACAAACAACAATTTTTCTTGTCTTAGGTCTTTTTTATTATTATTGATCAACGTTTTGCAACCTTGAATTATATTTGCATAGGGTTTTCATTTTCATTTTCATTTTTTAATTGTTCATTTTTTTATTTTTTTTTGGGTTGTGTCTACTTGTGCTCTCATTTGCCTTGTACTTTTGATGGATGGTTTCCCGTCCTTGATTTTTTATACAAGGTTTTACTATTTGAACTTTTGCTCATGTTCACGTGTGTTGGACAACACATAGATTATAGCCTACATGCAATATTGGTATGAATATTAGTATTGAAGACCATATCAGTTGGGTATGACCTAGGCAATGCCACCCTTATATTAGTACCAGCCAAAGGTCATACCAAGGAAATACAATTTTTATGCACATGAATATTAATGTTGCGGTTCTTCCCTTTTAAAAGAACCTTCATTCCCCATATTAACGTTTTAATATTTGGACCTTCTCCAAGGGGAAGGTTGAGCCAATGTTTGCAGTTATTTGATTTTGAAATAACCAACAATTTCAATTCTTTAAGATTTTCAGAACTTAAAAACCATAGGTTTCAGTTTCTTGATAAAAATCAGAATTAGAGAATCATCAGTTTTGAATATTTCATAAACATCAAAGAATTGATAGTTGTCATGAAAAAATTGACAGTTACAAAGGCAAATTTTGAATTTTTCAAAACAATTGAGAACATAGGTTTTATACCAAAATCAAATGTTTAATAAAAATCACCCCTATTGGATTGGTGGGTATAAACTTGGGTTGATAATTGACAAATATATATACCAAATTCTAATAACCACACCACATTGGTTTGAGCCCAGTTCTTCTAATTCCTAAAGCTTAGTTTTGGTTGTAGCTCTTTTTTCTCAAATTCAAAAATCATAAGGCCTTAATTCAAAAATTGAGTCTTATTCCATGTACACACTCCCCAATTCTAGAGATTATACATTGTACATAGATTTACATGGGTCTATATAGATATGGAGTTCAAAAAAAATTTAAATTAATATATAACGTAAAGTTCAGCCTACTTATCAATGATTTTTTTTTAAAAATCAACTCAATTAATGAAAGAACATAACCATGTGCTTGAAAATGTCTTTTCACAACTTTGATTTCAATTCCAAATCTAACAAAAGACCAATTTCATGATTTGGTAGTTTTGCCGACTCCAACAAAAGAATGTACCCCATGCTCATGTTTTATGGGTCCAAACATCCAAACATCCAAACTTAGTTTCACACTACCTATTTAAAAGCTATATTTCATTGGAAAAGCCGTACTATTATGATGTTCTTAGTCCAGGTGCCACTATTTTGTATTGTGTAGCTACCCTTACACAACAGAAAACTTCAAGTTGCAGATAATTTTTAAAGTTTAAAGCTTTGGGGATTTTATTTGAAAAAATATTTTTTTATTCTCCTACAACATTTGTATTTCAAGAATAATGTCTTTTCTTCTGGTGCATTATTTTAATTTTGCAAACTTGTCTATGAGAAAATTTGGAAAATTTGTTTGTTTCAATGTAAAATGTATTTTACTAGTAAATTTTGAATAAAATGTCATTGGTAAATTATCCTTATAAATTCCTTGATTTCTATGTCAAGCCTTTTTTTAATATAAAATGGTGGCCTTGGTTTTGATGGGTAAGCTTGTTAGAGTAGGACAAAAATGGGGCATGAGCTCAACTCTCCCCATGTAGTGGGTTCTTATTCAAGGAATGCCTCATTCCTAGGACCTTACAGTAAACTTAAAAGAAAAGGTTCCACCTTTCTTATTTCCAACAAAAATATATTTTTTACCTACGTAGGCCACCTATTTTACTATATTCACATCTCTCTTGGTATTAGTTCTATATTTTGGAATGGAAGGAGATGAGATCAGAACTCTTTAGACCTTTGGAGTTTATGTCTTGAATTAATGAAACCATTCTTTTCAACTTCGTGACTTACCCAAGGTTTGAAAAAGAAGTAGTTTTTTTCCCTTTTTGTGTTTCCATTCAAAGAAAATATTCTACCTACTTAAGCACCTTATTTGACCATATTCATAGCTCTTTTGGTATTGGTCTTATCATTTTGAATGGAAAAGGAGTTGACACTAGAACCCTTTAGACTTTCATGTCTTTCTGCCAATCTTCAGCTCCAACAATTCATGACTTTACTAATAAACCAATAAGTTTAATTCAAAAGGAATTGGACTGTGTGAAATGCATTGAATTCACCAAATTATACATGGTTCAAGGAGGTAATAAAAAATACATAATTTTATTAGAATGTTTTCTCTCATAATTTTTAATAACCAAATTTGGCTACATTGGCTTTGGATGATTGTCACCTCAACTAAATCACAATTTTTTTTTAAAGGACATTGTGCCAAGCACATTAAACTTTGCAGGGGTAACCATTGTACTATGGTGAAAACAATGTAGGTTGTGAAAAATAACACAAAATCCAAAACCATACTCAAATTTCATTGAGAACATCACAAATCAAATGTGTGATTTTTCCCATAAATCCAAGTACAATTTTCTTTATAAGAATGATCAAAGGCATTCAAGAATAATAATGCAAAATCATGAAAAGTGAAAGTAATATCAATCATGTTCATGACCTTCTTTCACATCAAATTTTATTCATTGTCCAACAAATTTTATTTCAATTTTAAATTATTTATCATCCCGATGGATTTTTATGTTAATTTTAAGGTTCACATAGCAAATTAATTCAAATATCATATCTTAGTTAGTGGATAATGGTATTATTAAGTGTGAAGAAATTGAAAAAAGAACTTGTACCAAACTCTTTTTCATTTCCTTGTTACAGATCCACTAAATCAACAAAGTATCTATCTATAAAAGAAATAATTTGTTTCTTTTGTTTGGCATGTTGAAATCTCCCAAAACATAGAAGCATTTGTTATGCTAGATTAATATCATTGGAAAGCCCTCAATGAGTAGGGGTGCACCAAGTTGGTTTCATAATTTTTTGAGATTTGGTGGAAAAGTTATTGCATATTGAACATTTTCAATTAAATTTTTCATTTTAATCAAAACTAATAATTATAGAAGAATTTGGGTGTATTCTTGGTTTTGGAAAGTCCTTAGTGAATAGGATTTAATGAAGGTGATTTGGAAATTTTAAAACCTAAATTCTAGGAAATATTGAACTTTGGGTAACTTTTGGCATTACAAATTTTGGTTTTCGAAGGAGAAATTAGTTGGGTAATGAATTCACACTTGGGTCAATGGCACAAGTCACGCAAATTAATTATGAATTGAAATTATAAAATGTTTTACATAATTTTGAATTGATCATAATAGTTTTCAACCAATGTTGTGCAATTTTTAAATTTTTTGAAAAATAAATTTCAATATTTCCAAAACTTAAAAAAATCAATATTGGCTTTTATGAAAAAAACATTATATATATTTTATGGTTGATTCTTGAACACATAACAATGAAAAAGTTTATTATTTGAACACATAAATCCATTTTGAATGTTAATTGAATTGTTGTGTGATAAATAGTTCAAGAATAGACATTGCAAGGATTTCATCAATAAATATTTTTTTCCCCAACATGCCATTTTCATTTTTCAAACAAAAAATCATTAATTATCAAATTGTTCATATATTCATTAAGGACTTCCCCAAGTTTCATCCAAGAATGTTCCTACATCATGATGAAGTTTTTTCAATATTTGAAAGGTGGGGATTCTTTATTTTTGAATCCTATCAAACATGTTTGTTGGAATGTTTTATGCATGTTCACTATGTTGACACCTACAACCATTGTCGTCCACACACACATATAACAAATGAGACAAAACATTTTAAATGGCCCATCTCATTCAAAATACCACCTATTCAAAGCTAAGGTCCCTTAAACTAGATAACAACATGCAAATCCTCTTGTGAATCCACAAATTAAATCAACACCTTGGTTTCCTTGGGGAGGTCATTGTTTATATATTTTAAGAAACATTTGAAGTTTTAAAATATTTTATAGTTTGCTATGAAATAATGTTATATTATTAATATAGTTGACATATATTTTAAATGTATTCACATGATGAACTATAGGCACCCTATTTACCGAGGGTGATTGAAAATCTAATAAATACAATATAGGATAACAAAAATGCTTAATATAACCATTTAGAAATTAAGACCGATCAAATTGAAGTTAAATGATCTAAACCCAATTTAATAATTGGGAATCTAATATGGGTTTCATAAGGATAAACATGGCAATCCTCATCATTAATGCATTAGTAGCAATGATTAGAACAAGAAGAAAGCCCACCAATTTGGCAAACTTTTGTTCAACAAACAATTTTGGAAGCACAAAATTTAATGATTGCTCAAACTAATCAAGGTTTGATGAGATTGTCAATGTCTATGCAAAATACAAAACCAACAATAGTAAAAGCACAACCTACTATTTTTAATAACTAACCCAATGGTAAATCAAATTCGTTATTAGAAAGAATTTTTTACATTATCACATCCAAGTTGAATTTCATTTATGTAATTGTTGTTGTCATCAAATATGACATGTTCCCAAGCTCCTTAATAGACTCAAATGTGAGTCTGAGGTGAAAACAACGGACACACTCTTTGGTTTGCAACACTTTAAGGGTAAAGGGGCATGCTGGAATTCCAAGATGGGATTAGGAAGAATGACAAGCACTTAATCACTCACATAGACCTGCACAAAACCAAATAACAAATTGCTTAATGCATAATTGGAGCACTTTTAATGCTAGGATGAGCCATAGGCAAACTCAGACTCACAAGACTCACCACAGCCCGGACTTGGGGAAGCCACCACCTTCCCTCTTATAGTATACTTTGCGGCTGGCCACACGATTAGCACCCAAATGTCATTTTGTCCCGGGACTCCCAAGTGGGAGTTCCAAAATTCCCATAGCTGGGATTTTCACGACTTTGGGGGCCCATAACTTTGCGTGAAAACCTCCAATTGAGATGAAGTTTGAAGCAAAGTTGTAGCCCTTGTCAAGAGCTTTCGAAAGGTATGTCACACGCCACCTGTGCGCAAGGAAATTGGGGCGATTCCTGACTTCTAATGGTCAGGAGTCAAATTGCCAATTGGATTCCTGGCTCCTTCTTTTGGCCCTAACTTGTGTTTTAGATGTCCAAATGGGTTATGCAAGCCCAATTTTGACATTAACGTTCTAAAAGCTATCCAATGGTATAAAAAATTCCTCAATCCATTGGGTTTTGACCCTTGCAATTACTCTCTAAAGATTTGGAAGCTCCCTTGGGAGTGTGAGGGTTCATTCACTCACACTTTCCTTCATTCCCGGGCTTCCTTCTTGGCCCGCAACCTTGTAAGCCCTTGCCTTGATTGCGAGCCCAAGGCTAGGGTTGTGACAAAATAGGACACGTTTAAAAATTGTTTTTACATTGATGATCATCTTCGACATAACATTTTTTAATATTTTTTTTGCAAGACAACAAGAAGTTTTTCCATTACCAACACAACATAATGGATTGTGACATATGGCACCTTATGAATAGATTAAACATATTGCATCTAGTGTTATACTAATTTCCATTCCTTACATGGAACAAAGGCCATCAGTTATATACAAAACATGTGTGCTACATACACCCACTACTTGGTTAACCCCATTAATGTAGATGGTGCAAACATTCATACCACCAATTGTGAATATGGGAGGGCTTGTACCAATGATTCCACAATCTTTTTGGTATAATGTGATGTATCCTTCATACTTTCCAATTTTTATTATTGCATCAATTTTACCAACGATGTCAACATCAACTATACTAATGTGTACTAATTGAATATCTATTAGATTCGAACAACCAACTATTTTTCAAAACCAACGTCAACCTAGAGGAGGTGACAGAAGAGGAAGTCTAAGAGGCGGAGACCTTTTTGATCATCCAACAATACTTCAATATTTTCAAGGCTTGCTATTATGGAACATTTGTATGGAAACCAAGTTGGAATCCATATTTTCATCTATGGTATTCCATATTGCAACATCAATGGGTGGAAGAAAAGGCTAAAAAAAGAGATTATAAAAGTATTTATCTACATGTTGTACAAAAAGGATATTGATCCTAATGTTCATATTGAAGTTTTTCAATGGATCATTATTTTTAATGATGAAATTAATGACTATCATGCATTGTTAATTTGTTCCCAAAATATTATTTCTAAATGGGGAGTGAATTTTGTGAAAGATCACCCAAAATGTATTGTTTTATATGAATAATAAGTTTTTTGTAAAAGATATCACAAGGAATAAATAGATGAATGAATGGAGGAGTATTATAAAAGAATTTTGCTTAAATACCAAATCAATTACAAATTAAAGTTATTGATATTACCTTACTATTATATTTATAGTTGGATTGTTTTCATATTTACAATTATCTATTGCTGGTATGAAATGATACACATTAATGAACACAAAAAAGTAGTGTTGATTTGTGAATAAAGTGAACTTAAAGGATATTTATTTATTTTGCAAAATGAGGAACAAAGAATGAAACCATTATAGGAGCAACAATAGGAGGATGAATTAATCACGTTTGTATTTGATGTAATCAAACTAAACATATAACTTATTAGTGTTGTGTATGAAAACCCATAAAGGAGGTTCAGGTTAAATCAATGGTTGTAGCAATTATGGTTCTTCTGCCACCAAATAAACCACCACGACCACCACTCAAATTTCCTTGTGTCATTTGTAGTCAAGAGCACTATACTCATGATTGTCCACACAAATATGAAATTCATGCAATGTTCAAGAGCCAAACTAAAAATACAAGTATTGATAAACCTATATCAGCCAATGTTGTTGGTTGGCAACTTGAAAAAGAACAATTGCGGAATGATTTCATAACAACCATGCAACTAATGCAATCAAATGTTGAAAATGGTGGATCAAAGACAAATGATACAAAACCAATTAGTGTGTCGGGTTGGGTTTCCAAATTACAATTGTTTCACCACCCACTCTACTAATAGACCAAAAAGTCAATCAATTAATATACAAGTTTAAAATAGTTCAAATTGTTGAAGATATATTTATTAATAGTAGTAAATAGATGATGGACACTAAATATACCATAAGTTTAAGACAATTGATCAAAATATTTCTTGATCTTATGATATTTTTTATCCCATAATATCAACCCAAAGTTTAGATGTTCTAATTTTTTCTAACACAAAACTTATCACCACTACAACTATAATCCATCATATTATAGTTGGAACAATAATAGTAGATAAACACATGGATGTTATACCAATACAAATTGGTAAAAATATTTTGGAACATGTTTTAATTAATGGAGGGTCAAGAGTCAACATCAATTCAATAGATTTGAAACCTTAATTAAGGTTGTCCAAACCTAAACCTGCTACACCTTATAACTAACTACACAATGACAAATCCTTTGAGTATGATTAAAAAAATTTTTTTTTTTTGAAATAAGGAATTCCATTTCTTTTGATTTTGACAATTATCACTAAATAGTGTTATTGATCATATTTATTTTTTGTTGTTAAAACAACCTTGGCTTAAACCTTAAAGATGTTCAAGATTGGGGTAATAACATTGTTAATGATATAATTTGCAAGTGTGAAATTTGATATTCCATAAATGAATTAATTATAAATGTGTCATTATTGGGTCCTTGTCCTACTCCATTAGAATGAATAGCATGTAAACAAACTAACTAGGACAACATTCAATTCATTCTAATTTTGGAGATTAATTCAATTAAATCTGCATATAATGTTAAACACAACAAAATTGAAAAAAAAACATTTTTCCCATTTCATAAAACCATGAAGCTCTACAATGTTTTTCCCTTTCCTTCCTTTCATGATTCTTATGTTTATTATACTTCCCTTATAGATTTGTATAAGTGTACAGATAATCACCATCAAGACCCCCTTCAAGTTAGTCAAATTGACTTGCCACAAATCGATTAATGTTGTCATAGCAATATGCTACCATATTGACTTACCAATATTGTCATATTTATTTCCCTATTATTACTAGTAGAAATCAGCCAAAATGTAACTAGTCCATTTACAACTACATGCGACTTGTAGTCATTTGCGACTAGATTTGCGAATATTGCAACTACAAGATCAAATTTCAACTATTTTGGTCATTCTCACAACTATGATGCAACTATTAGAAATTTCATCCTATTGGTTGGATTGATTTTACATTTATTTTCATCCATTAATAGGTT
>Ga0209208_10001245_pt1 | contig 35667 bp, 27 predicted proteins | sample S1TSphfallax_3_FD_187694 | JGI IMG/M metagenome (GOLD analysis project Ga0209208, IMG submission 187694) | Host-associated microbial communities from peat moss isolated from Minnesota, USA - S1T2_Fd - Sphagnum fallax MG (SPAdes) (version 2) | ecosystem: Host-associated > Plants > Peat moss >...
CAAGATCTTGATTCTCAACTTCCACGATAATAAACCAAATAATCACCAAACCTAAAGCTTAATTATCCCAAGTTTGCAACATTTAAACTCCAAACTCCAAACACAAATTACTTAAATTGGAAGCTTAATGCAAGATTTTGGCTTCAACAATAAAAAACTTAAAAAACATATTCAATTTGTAAGGAAGATTTCTACTCACCTTAAACCTCCAGAGTTTGTGGTCTTTGTGCAATAGCCATTGTGCTCCAATAGTGGCTAGAAAATTCAGACCATTGATGTTAAGGAGCTGTCCCTAAGAAAACCATGACCTAAGCAAGTAAAGATGACATCTTATTAGAATAGGTCAAAAATTGGAGCAACATTGTGGCGGAGTTGATTGAATAGGGAGCAACAACATTGCAACTCCATTTTGCAAAACTTTGCAAACACAAAAATGCTTGTAGCAACACAATGGCGACTTGTGATGTGCCTCTTTCAAAAGAGGACATCTTGTGGTCCTCTTGCATTGTACAAATTGACAACCATCTTTGTAGTTGATAAAAGAGATGACCTCTCTTTTCTAAAAGGGATGTCAAATGATGGCGATTTGGACAAAATACAAGCCTTGATTTAGGACAAGGAGGTAGAAAGGTTTTTCTTAGGTCATAAATATGTGAAATTTTGCCACTACAAAAACACTAGTGCTATTAGAGAAAAGAAACTAAAAAAAAAAGAAAAGATAGAAATCAAAAGAAGTGCTCTCCATAAGTTTGGAAGGCATTATTACAAGTTGATGCTTTAAAGTACACTTGAGGATTGTGAAGCAAAAAATGCATGTTCGAAATATTATTATTTCTATATCTTCAAAGTTTGATGAATGTGTTTGATATTCGTCATGTTTAAAATATTATTCTTTTTTGACGCATGTTAATGAATACGCTTAACATTCATCCCTTGTCTTCTTATATAATATCCTTGGTCTGTCCGGTGGTGGTGGTCCTTTCCATCCATCCGTCCTGTCATCCGTCCCATCATCCAAGTTCCTCATCCTGAAAGAAGAAGATGATGGAAGAGGAGGAGGAAAAACTCCTGTAGTCTTGCAGGATAAAAGTTTCTTAAAAAAAACTAAGACATGAACCAGGTTTAAAGAAATCAGGGGACTTCACAGTGTTTGAAGGTCACGGGTACCCACTAGTAGTCATATATTTTCTTAAGAGTTAGGTTAGGGTTAAATGGTGACAACTGTAGTATGGTTAGATGCTGGCGAGGTTAGGGTTAAATGGCGGCTATTTTAGGGTTAGAAAGCTCCATATGTTGTAGTGATTTTGAAGATCTCCTCAGTACTTCCTATCAAGTTTTAAAGTTCAAAGTTTGTCTTACAGATGAAGTTGTAGGTTTTGAGTGCACATAGAGTTTGTTCATAATAGTAGCCTTGGAGTGCAGATAGATTTTGAAATTAGTTTGTTGCAACTTATAACTCGTAGTTTATGGTTACAAACTCATTTAGGGTTTGGAGTGCTCCTTGCTGATTACGTCTGTTATAATAGAACCAGTTTTCGAGCTTCATACAGGTTGACTGAACTGTACTGTCCAATGTAGTGTGGAGAGTACAGAAGATCAGTCATGTGTCTCTCGGTCTTGTGTCGTTTCTGCAAGGGGAACAGCCAGGGAAAGGCACACGGTTGCTATATTGCTAATTTGGATGGTTTTCCTGTCTCCCATGAGGAATGAGCGCTGTACTCTAGCGTCGATAGTTCTCAACCCTCGGCGGTTTGAAGGTTTGCTAGTAGATTTCGACTCTGACTACTCTGAGTCTCCATTCTCGCAGCCGATGACCATATACTGGTATGCGACCAGCTTGCATGGAACTTTATTTTCTAGGGCATCTGCAAAGCTACATTTTGTGATATTGTGCTAGATGGACTCCTACTGTCATGTTTACCTGTTGGTTGTGCATTGATTGTTTTTCCGAATACTTGGAATCTGGTGGATCAGTTCAGTAAATTGCTTTCCAATGACACTTGAAGTTCTAGTTTTGAGAGTTGCAGAAATCGCATTCCAGAACGAGGGAGTCCTACCTGTTGTTGCCCAAGAAGCTTGAACTATTTGAAGGCTTGTCTTCTACAAATTTCCTTTGCATCAGCAGGATTAAAACTCCCTCTATGCGCCAAGTTTTTAAGGTACTAAGCATATAAGTTTCTTTTTGACGAGATTATGTTGTTCAAATTCAAAGGAAAATTTTCAGCGTGTCATCTGTTAATGGGTATTCCTTCTTATGCTACCTCCAGACACAGGAACTTCCGATGTTGTTTTTGATGATGCAACATTTTGGGGTGCTGGGCTCTTTTTTTTTGTGTTGGTGGCTGAACATCTCTTGGTTAGGGCCTGATGATTTGTGAACTTTTTATCACATATGAGTAATTCTTTGTTTAAGAGGCAACAGATGTTCACTAATTATGTCAGGAGATCCAATCAGTGAAGGGCTAAAGACCAGGTGAACAAAATATTATGTGTTGTTTTCTGACCCTTCATGTTTCTTCTAAATAATGTGTACAATCTGACATTTAGAGTGGTACTGTATATGTATCTGTGGCTAGGTGACAGGCTTCAAATTGACTGTATTGTTTGATTGGGAATTGGGAAAATGTGCCACAGGGTATGATATTTGTAACTGCACAAGTTTGTCAGGGGTTTCTTTCCTTGTGAATGAAAGGAAATTGGTTCCTTGAGCATCACCACCATTTGTATGGCAGCTCACCACATGCTTATCAATTCAATGAGGAATGAAAATATATTAGTTGTTGAGAGCAACACCCCTCTTCTGATATGTTACGAGAGCCACTTATAGAAGCAGTGAGGATTTTTGGAATACTCTCAGCTCTTAAAAATAAAGTTGAATGTCAGTTTACCAATTAATGGCACTACTAAGGCCCATGGTATCTGTGAGTGTTACCATATGTGACTTCATGTATAACTGATAAGCTATCCTGATCAGCATGGCAGCTAGTTCTGTGAGTTCCTTTTGCTTTTTGGATTGGTCAATTCTGTGGTACTAATTTATTTCCAACTGTTTTGGTTTGAATTGCCCATTCTATTACATTCATGAATCAATTGGTGTCCAGTCCTCTCAGCATATTTCAGATGCTTACTGGTCCTGTGGTTTGGATTTCAGTTATTGTGCAATGTTTTGAATGTGGAATTTTGGTGGCAGAGTGATTGGCCAGTGCATCAGCTATGGCCGCCTTCCGGAGGCAAGCAAACCACTGAATTGGATGTGTTGTTGTTCCATGGGCTCCAATTAACTGCAAATGACACTAGTGATGCCTGGAGTAGCACATGGACACAACGAGGTTATGCTGATGTATGTTGGCCTCAAGAATGGCTACCGTTTGATTTGGGGGAAGCTGTGCGCATTTTCTCTGTGTCATACAATGCACATGTTGTAACGTGCCCTCATGATCATGTATCAGAGATTGCACATAACGTATTTCAGACTCTCATGAATTCTAGGTACAAAGTCAGCTCTCTTTTATTGTCAAAATGGCATTCTGGGGCAAATGTAGTGGTTTCACTCGCAAATATGTCTAGCAACTAAAATTTTCAGATATAAGATCTGTAACCCAACCATTTGGTCATCTCTCAGTTGTATAGAAAATCTCTATGTTTATGAGTGGTACTATGTCAGGCAATTATAGATGGTGTTGCAATGCTTCCTGAAAAATGAACATAGCACAGTAATGTATTTTGCTTATTGAACGTAATCATCCTTATTTGTGAAAGTACGCTATGTTTTTAGATATTGATGTTAAAAAGCTTTTTAATGTCAATAAGCTTTGTTTTGAAAGGGCTTTGAGTTGTTAGATTCTGAAAATGCGATGAGGACAGCTGCAGTGCAGGAGTGTTGAACGGCTGTTTGGAATAATGTCAGAGGTTTCCACTCCAAGATGTATTTCAGTCACACATAAATATAGACTTAACTAATGTGAAGTGTAGAGGCCAATTAAATGTTCCATGCAAAAGCAGTAGAGCAAATGAATATGTTTTGTGCAGGTATGAATGGCATCACCCTATTGTGTTAATAGGCCATAGTTTTGGAGGGTTGGTGTTGAAGAGCTTGGTTGTAAAATTGAAGAGAGAATCAACGATCCAGAATTCTACCAATCCCTTCTCCAAAGCTACAGTGCAGAGTGCGAAAGTGTTTTTGAGAAATGTGAGAGGGGTGGCTTTCTATGCTGTTCCACATGGTGGATCGAGCAATTTTACTGAATATGTGAACATGTTGTTGAGATGCTACAATAGATATCATTGGGGAATCATGGATAACATTCGACCCTGGCAACGAGATATGGAACAGTTATCAGTGGATTTTTATCGCGTTGTCACTGAAAACGAAATCAGTATATATGCTTTTTGTGAGGGCAGACCGATGGAGGAAGTGGTACGTATGTGTTGGATGAAATGAATTTTTGCTACTATACACCTGTGATTCTTGGATGTTGTTTGGTGCTGAAATGTGCAATTTGGGTTCTATGACTGGACTAGGGAATTTTGGTGGATTTTAGCTCGGCACGACGATCAGCAGGAGATAATTGTTACAAGGTTGAGGATGCCAATCATATGGAGGTGTGCAAGCCCCCAAGTAAAGAACATCCCAGCTACAGCTTGCTTCTACAATTTATCATTACTTGTAGAAAGGTGAGTTTCAATAACCTAGTTAGTTCCATATTTCATTAACATTGAAAGATTACCTACACTTTAAAATACAGTTAAGTTTTTATATTAGGAGATAAGCAAGCTCGCTTAAGATTTTGATGAATTATAAATGTGTGGAGTGATTGCTCCATGCAAATTTCTGGGGGATTGGGTGTTCACCTTAAGTGACTGATGATGTAGTGATATTTATTCTATGTATGACAAGTGGCCTAATGTTTTTGTGGTTGTATGTTGAATTTGAAGGTGGCAAGAGAATGTGATCAGCCTTTACAAGAGGTTCATGACTTGCCTCAACCAATGTTTGGATTGGAGGAGTACGTGGAGAGGCTAGAAACATTGGTGACCTCAAAAGGAAGTGATGCAGCTCCTTGCTATGTGGGATTATGGGGCATGGGTGGAGTTGGGAAAACTCTTCTTCTTCAAAGATTGGATGGGAGCCCAAAGGTAAAAGGCCATTTTCAAGGAGCAATGTTCATTTGGCTCACTGTGGGGCAAACTCCTCACATAATGACTCTATATCGGACCTTAAGTAAAAAAATGGGTCTCGACCCAGATTTATATGTGAACTCAGAGGATTACAAGCGCTATTTACACACTGGGTTCATACATAAAAGGGTGTTCCTGGTCTTGGATGATGTTTGGCAAGACAAAGCATTTGATTCACTGGACTTAGCCAAGGGAAAAGGAAGTGTCACATTGTTGACCACTAGAGACCAATCTTTATTGAAAAGAGCAAGTCCACGCATAAGCCAAGTGCATATGACTCCTCTTTCAAAGGAGGATGGATGGAGGCTTTTTTGTGTGCATGCATTTGAAACACCATCCAATGTTCCATGTGAATTGAAACCATTGGCACAGTCCATGGCTGAGGAGTGCCAAGGTCTTCCATTAGCTCTGAAGGTTATTGGCAGAGCAATGTTTGGAAAGACCTCAGCTGGACGTCAATGGGAGCCACTACTGAAGAAGCTAAGAGAATCACGAATCCAAGATAGGAGTGTTAGAGAGGGGTTGTATGAGCGGTTGAAGCTTGGCTATGATCTCCTATCTGAGGACGATCGGCGTCTGAAGGACTGTTTTCTTTACCTTGCAGCATTTCCTGAAGATCATGAGATTGAGTTTCGTGATATTTTGTGGGGTTGGATGGGGGAGGGGTTGATTCCTGGAAATGGTGGAGATGATCCTAGAGCGGATGCAATTTCTTTGTTAAATATGTTGTGGAGACGATCATTCATTGAGTCAAATGTGGAAGTTGAAGATATGGAGGATTATCTCTGGTTCAAGTTACATGATGTGATTAGAGATTTGGCTTTCTACATACTGAATGATAGTGGCACAGCGCCTGCAAAACAGCTTTATGTTTATCGAGCAGGTCAAAATTTGGAAGAATTTCCGCATGAGTTGGAAGTAATATTGAAAGCTCAGAGACTGTCCTTGCGATGGAACAATTTGAAAAGATTACCTGAGAGGAGCATTTGTGCACCTGAATTGTTGTCTCTACTACTTGGTTTTAATGAAATAGTCTCTGTACCAGGAAGTTTCTTGAGGAGCTTTCCAAAACTAAGGGTTCTGGATCTGAGTTTAGGAGATTTTTCGTGTCTACCTGAGGAAGTTGGTGATCTTAAGCATTTGGTTTCACTTGACCTCTTTGGTTGTGAGAATCTAGAGACTTTACCAGATGCCGTAAGAAAACTGCATGTGTTGAAACACCTGAATTTATGTTGGTGCAGCAGTTTGAAATATCTCCCTTCTGCAGTAGTTGGCCTGACATCATTGGAAGATTTATGCATAGACGAGAGTTGGGAGTTGATATGGGCTGAACATACAGCATCAGGCATGGCAAGAGCACAATTGGATGATGTATTTCCAACTGTTGGAGCATCGTTGGAAGACATATGTGGGTTTGCTGTTCTCACAAACCTTATGGTTTGTGGAAAAATAGATCGAGGGATGGAGCTACCTGACAATATATCTGCCCTGACAAACCTTAAGATTTTAAAGTTAGCGCTTGTGAACATCAAAACCCTGCCAGCTGGGATGGCATATTGTTTAAAACAACTTCAAGAACTTAGTTTATGTTGTTTGAGAAAATTGGAGCATGTTCCAGAATCCTTCACGTGTCGTGATGCTTTTCCAGCTCTTATATTATTTTCTTTAACTTCCTGTTCAAGCCTTGTAGAATTTCCAGAAGTAGATGAAGGTGCTCTGCCTAATTTGAGGAGACTAACTTTCGGCAAGTGTGGATCTCTTGGAAGCTTGCCTCTCTCTTTGGAGATGCTGACGAGCTTGAGGCAAATTAACGTGTGGTTCTGTGGGAAAACAATGAGAGAGTCTTGTAGGATAAATTGTGAAAGTTCCTCAATATGGAGAAGTGTAATACGCTATTCCATATTTCAAACTGATGTTAAATGGGATGATCTGTAATTTTGATGAGATTGTGAAAAAATTCATCAAATTAGTAATTCAAAAATAAAGGATTGATAACTTTCAAATATCTTAGTGCTTATATGCACCCGTATGCTCATGTTTGTCACACCATTGAAAGGAACATTTGATCCCCTTCACATCCACTTGGTAATGCCAAAAAAACCAATATTTGTCTCTTAAAAAGTTCTTTTGTTGGTTCAATACTCCTTACTGTCATTTGAAAAATATTCAAACAACTATCATCATCCACTAATCTGTTACCAAAAACATTATCAAATTATATCAATGGTTACAAATGGTAATAACATTTCAACAACTAAGGTTATAATGACATAGTATCATATTGTTCAACAATTGCTACTCCTTGATCACAACCAACCAAAGAAAACACTAAATTATTTATAAAAAGTGATTTATTATGGATAATAGTTGTAGAAACAGCCCTTAAAACTGAATCTATAAGTTTCTGAATTAAAATATAAAATTTAGATTCATATTTGAGTATTCAAATTTCAATTTTACGATCAAATAATGTCTGAAATTAATTCAAATTTTTTAGAATTGAAATGTTTTCAGATTCAAATAATAATACTCAGAATTGAAATGTCCATTTTAAAACTCAATTACTAATTTTCTAAATTGAAATAATAATTTCAAGAATCCAAAATAATAATTTCAAATTCAGATTTAAACTGTCAAGTCAAATAATTTCTTAAAAATCAAATTAAAAAATTCAGAATTGTTTCATCAAATATTTAAAAATATTAAACATATTAAAAATCCAAATGTCAAATATTAGACTCAATTATAGTTTTTTGAATTGAACTACTAATTTTTAGATTCGAAACAATAATTTACAATTCAAATATCAAATTTTAGATCAAATACGGTTTTATAATTTAAATTAAAAAATTCAGAATTGAAATGTCAATTTCCAGATTCGAATAACAATAGCCAAAATTGAAATGTCCATTTTAAAACATAATTAATAATTTTCAGAACTGACACGAATCCAAAAACCTAATTCAGAATTGTAATTTCAAGGCTCAAATCAAATGATTATTTCAAATTTAAATGCAAAATTCTCAGAGTTGAAATATATAATTTCATATTCAAAAAATATATTCAAAATTGAAATGTCCATTTTTGTAATCAATTAAATAATTTTCTGAATTGAATTACTAATTTTTGATTCAAAAATAATAATTTAGAATTAAAATATGAATTTTTATATCAAATAAGTTTTTAAAATTTTAAATATTAAATTTCATATTCAAATAACAATTTAAAAATTCAAATAATGTTTTAAAAAATTTAAATAACAATTTGCAGATTCAAATATCAAGTTTGAAATTCAAATAAATTGTTTATAGAATTTCAAATTGTAGTTTTCAGAATTGAAATATAGATTTTCAGATCAAATATTTTTATAAAAAATCTAAATTTTTATTTCAGAATTCAAAATTTCATTTTTGAGAATTAAGTATTTTAAAAATAAAAATAAAAATAAATAATAATAATTGCAATAACTATTTTTTATTCAAATATTAAATTTCAGATTCAATTTTTTTTCAAATTCAATAGTTGAGAAAAGAAATTGCAATAGCAATTTTCAAAGTTGAAACATGGATTATAAATTCTCAATAAAATTTGCACAATTGGAATTATAGTTTTACACTTAAACATTTAGTTTTGAATACAACTAACAATTTAAATATTTAAATATTTATTTCAGAATTGAAATGACAATTTTCAAATGCAAATATTAATTTTGAGATTCATTATATGAACAATATACATACATATGCAACAAATTTACCTCACAAAATGGGTTGAAGTAAGAAGACCTTTAAAAACATCTAAAAAGTAAAAAGTGGCAAGGTTTGTTTACAAGAGGATTGTGACACATTGTGGGATACCTCTCAAGATGATTTTAGATAACAGATTGTAATTCATTAGCGAGGTCATTGAGAAATTGATGAAAAAGTTATCCATCAAACATAAAGTAACCACCATTTATAAGCCTAACACCAATGGGTTGGTGGAACACACAAACAAAGTACTATGCAACATCCTAAGTAAGGAAGTTGAGGTACAGAAGAACTTACATAATTGGTAGAAACAAGTACACTGTGCACTATGGGTGTATAATTCCACGTTCAAGTTGTCCATTGGTTTCACCTCTTTTCGTCTTGCATATGGGGTGGAATTAACATTACCCATTGAGTATGAAGTAATGACATTTCACACAACAAAACGACATCAATTAGGAATAGAAATGAAAGATTGTTGGAATTGGTGGAATTGGAAGAAAGCTAATTGCGAGAACAAGCTATGGAACTAGCCCAAGCTCATCAAAAATAATTTTGACTAGAGGATGACGCCATAGAAGTTCCAGGAGAGTGATTTGGTTATGGTGTATGATAACCACCATGATAGAAAGACCTTCAAAAAGTTCCTACAAAAATGGTTTGTTCCATACATGGTCATGAAGGTCTTTTTTTGACAATAACACATATGAATTGGCTCATCTTCATGGGGAGAAGTATGGCAAGATCAACCATGACAAGCTTAAACATTTCCATACTGCTTAAACCATTGTTATGATGACATAACAATAAAATAAATGTGTGAATTAATGTAACAACAAAATAATTAGTATTAATTGTAAATAATAATATGGGATAATAGGATGGATGGGGAATAAAATAATGAGCCTCATGGGCCCTACAAGGAGAATCTTTTGATTAGTGGCATAAGGGTTGGTTATGAATAATTTAGGTAACTATTTCAAGTTAGTAATAATGGGAGGTGAAGTATGTAGACTTGACCAAATCCTAGACTCTAAATAATGTTAAACCTATCCATAGAAGGATGAAAAGTTATAAGTGGCAAGTGACGATTGGTTTGATACATGGGGAATAGATGTAAATGAATGTGGTTGACTATTCATGCACTATTTCCTTCAAGCATATAAGGTGGAACTCTTGGCATAATCTACATTCAATAACTTCATGTTGTTAATTGGATCAAAAGTTTTATAGAAGTGAATAGGAATCCTTGAAGAAATAAAATCATGTGGAGATTATTGTGAATACCATTGTGTAAATTTTATAATCTTTGGCGAGTCATTCCGATAAGGGAGAATCTTTAGGTGGGTGTGATGAACTGCATAAGTTCTATTTCCAAAACTATTTGTCACCATTTTTGGCACGGACTAATACCCCCCTTATAAAGGGGGTGTACTTATTTATTTATGTTAATAATAAAGGCCATGAAAGATTGTATTGCAATATGACATAATTATTTAATGCAACTTCGTAATTGATTTGGGTCAATTGTTCAAGAAGCACTATATATAGGGTTTTGATGTCCCTAATACCAGCTTGTCATTTAAGTCATTTTGTGTCATTAAAAAGAAAGGGGGGAAGTGATTGTTCTCTTCCATTGTTTTAGACACTCATGAAGAAGTTCAAATCTTAAACCACATTTGTTACACTTTACTTGATACCGAAGAATTGAAAACAACATCAATGACCTAACTAGCCATTTGTAGCATTTTCCTATGATACTTAATTAGTGTTTTTTTTTTCATTTTTTTGAAAGGGCATCATTGGCACATTGCAAAAATACTCAAAGTTTGCACTTGCAAAATATAATATAAAAAATCATGTATTTGTGCTTGCTAATGATACACAATATTAGTAGGGTGTAAGCAAGGTAAAATGAACACCTTGATTACCTTGTGAAAATTGGAACAAGTAGATTAAAAATACCAACAAACCCATTATAGAATTGTGGAACATTGAATGTTTTCATCTCAATGATTAAATATAATATATGGTTACACTAATGTCCATTGATTTTTGTATTTCAAATTTTAAAAGTAGGTTTTAAGTAGGCTTTTCAAAATATAAATAGCTTTTGATGTTTACTTTTCACTATGGGCTTTTGGTTTCAAATAGGTGGAAGTAGGTTCTTACAAAAAGGAAATAGATATTTTGATGACTTGTTAAAACATATATTGATTTTTATTTCCTAACTTATGACATATCAATTTCATTAATTTTTCTAACCAAAAAGTAGGTTTGAACATGTATTTTTTAGTCAGTTTCAAATGTACTTTTTATCTATTTAAAAAAATCATTTACTTTTAATTTTTTTAAAATTAGATTATTATGAACTTAATAGAGCAAATTAATGCTACTTGACACATATTTTCACCTTATTTTATTTTATTTTATGGTAGTTATATGAACAACGTAGGGTTAAAGTGAAGATGTCTACTTTTTCTATATATTGTATTTTGCTTTGACCCAACAATATTACACAATAGTAAATTAACATTAATGCCATATTTCTAGCCAATTACTCTTTTCCATACCACAATTTCTCCTTTCCCCACTCCTTGATTGTTGTGTAGAAGGGGAAAGTTTCCAACTTATAAAACTTTTGTGCATACATTTGAACCACCAAGTCAAAATGTGTGGTCAAGCAATTGCAAAGCTTGGACTTCATGAAATTGATTGTGGAGAAAGTCTTCTCATCTTCCACACACCCAACAACCATGATAATGGTAATCTCCACTAGTTTCAAAACTCTGACAACTTCTGAGCCACAATGAGCCACAATGACATTTGTAGCCAATCATGCCCACATTTGAGTTATACGGTTGCAATCAAGTGGTATATGTGGGGCACCATGATTATTGTTCTTCACAATTATGGTAAAAAAGGAAACTTGTTGGTCAAGTAATGCACCATCCAACAAATTAGCAACCAAAATAACATTTGGGCTCTTTTACTTAGGGTGACAAAATTTTGCTTTCAAAACTGCCAAGTGCCCAACAAAAGTGACCTTTGCATTAGCTACTTCCCAATATTGGGGATAAATAATCCTAGTTACATTCATGAGGTCATGGGCAAAGAAGTGCCTTGCAAGTTTTTTTATCAACTCAAAAGTTGCACATGTACATTGATCTTTTAAAGATTGCACAACAATCTCCTAATCATCTTTAGTCACCATAAACATTACACTAGTAGTAGCACATGTCTTATGCAACATGAAAAAATGGCCATTGAATTGAAATGCTGCATATTCAACATTAATTAATGGCTCCAAATATCATACCACATGTACAACATCACAAACATTTTGCACCAAGTCATTGAACATGGCAAATTGGGGATGATTGTACCTCTTCAACGGGTCTACATACATAACATATAGATCATTGGTACACAAAATGATAAAGGTCACCAAGTTGCAAGAAAAAGTATCTGTCACAACCCTAACCTTGGGCTCGTGACCAAGGCAAAGGTTTGCAAAGGTGTGGGCCAAGAGTGAAGCCTAGGAGTCACATTTCATGCTCTTGGGAGTGTAGGAAAATGTGAGGGAATGAACCCACACACTCCCAAGTGAGCTCCCACTTTGGGAGTTGAAGTCCTGATGTACTCCCGAATCTTCAGAAGGCGATTGCAGGGGTCAAAACTCATTGGATTAAAGAGTTCTTTATACCATTGAAATGTTTTTAGAAACTTAAATGTTTAAATTGGGCTCACATGACCCATTTGGGCATTTAAAACATAAGTTATGGCCAAAAAAAGGGTCGGGAGTCAAATTGGCAATTTGATTCCTGACCACTAAAAGTCAAGAATTGCCTTGATTCCCTAACATGCAAGTGGTGTGCCACATACCATTGGAAATCTCTCAATGAGGGCTACACCTTTGCTTTAGACCTCACTTCAATTGAAGGTTTGCACACAAAGTTATGGGCCTTTAAAGTTGTAAAAGTCGCAATTTAATGAATTTCAAGATTCCAACTTGGGAGTCCCGTGACAAAATGACATTGGGTGTTGGCCTCATAGCCAGGCATAGAGAATACTATAAAGGGGATGGTGGTGGCTTCCCCCAAATTCGGGTTGTGGTGAATTTTGTGAATCCATGTTTGGCCATGGTTCGTCCGTGCACCAAAAGTGTTCCAACTACGCCAACTTGTTGTTTGGTTTGTGCAAATCCATGTGAAAAATTAATCCGCTTGTCAGTCATCCTAGTCCCCATCCCAGAGTTGCAACACACCCCTCTACCCCCAAAGTGTTGTAAGCTAGGGAACGCGCCCTAACTCCTTGTCCTTCCATTGTTTTCACCTTTGGACTTGTAGTTGAGTCTATCTAAGAGTTTGGGGGTGTGTCACAAAGTGATAGAAGTCACCAAGTTGCATGAAAAGGTATCCCTCTCTTAGGATAACTTGGATAAACTGCCTCCAACACCAGCAATACACAAGTCAATGACAAGACAATGTCACAATCACACAAGAGCATGTAGTTATTTTTGGCAGATGCATTCCTAGCCATATCATCACCCATCTTGACAACAAAACTTTTATATTTACTTAGAACATGATTGTTGGGTGCAAGCATACTAATCCACCATGTTTTAACATTGTAAAGGATTTTCAATCCTTTTGTCTACAATACTTTTGCCAACTTCACATGCTCCAATTGGCTCTTAAAAGAATGCAAATAATACACATACATGCCTTGTAGCAAGCCCTCAATTTTGCAACTAGTGGTAGGGAAGAAAGGATTGCGTAGCTAGGTGCCATGAAGTGGACACTAATGACAAATGGTGCACGTTTTTCAATGAGTTGCATAGTCATGCCCGTTTTCAATCCCTAAAAAATAGTACACCATCTGCACCAAAAGAAACCAAATTTGAAATTAAGTCCGCCTTAGATAATCCACCAACAATAGTTATAGAATTCATAAGCATGGTAATTAGGTTGTAAGACCCACCTCCTTTAGTGACCTGCTGCAAATTTAGGAATATGGGTACCTTGCGCCAAGTTTGAACCACATAATAGTGGATTGATATCTAGCTTTGGTTATCCACTATTGTGACTTCATCACAACTCAGGGATATAATTTTCACATTTTGAATGACATGTTTAATTTTAGCCAAAACAACATTGTGCATAATGTTTGCCATTCCCCACCCACAAACCAAATATTACTGGCAATGATGGTTGTCCAAGGGGATTTTTTAAAAAAATGCATAAGGTACAATGCACAAAATAAAATAAAATAATGGAATTATCATTCCTCGACCATTGGAATCAGTCCAATGCATATTCATAATCTTTTCAACCTTAATAAATTGAAAAAACCCTTGCATGCACTCATAATCTATTAGGGGCGTGCCTTGTTCCAAAAGATGGAAAACAATAACAAACTAAAGGTATTTTTTCTTTTTTTTAGCCCTTTCTGCATTCAACATTTGCTCAAGGATAGAATCAAGACTTGTAATGCCATAGATGTGTTCATTTTTTGCATGTTGGCTATGAGGACTGGTGTAATATTCACTACTTTCAACCTTGGTTTCGCATGCTTGCACTTTCTTCTTCCACTTTGCCTTTAAAACCCATCTAACTTGGGAATTAATAACTTTTCCCTCCGCTCCACATTAGTGCAAATCCTACATCGCACATGATGCATTCTTCCATCTTCCCCCATAACAACCTCTACCTATGGGAACTTGGTAGCCCAAGTGTCTTGAAAATGCTTTTGGACTTGCCACTCAAGTTTCCTCTTTTTGGAAGGTTGCACATCAAGGAACTTAGACCCAAGTTCATCAATGTATTTGAACTTGGGCCTACAACTTGTGGATAACATGTTGTTGCCGCATTTTCAACATGTAGCATGTTTTGTGTTGTTGATTTTAGGGCTAGAGTTGAACCCAATGTGGCAAACCCACCATTTCTAGAAAAGAAGAGGGGAAATTTGAAATTTGTCAGATTTTTTTGAGGTGCCATGGATCCAACAAATTGTAACCACAAAACTAACAAGCAACAACAATTGCAACAATAGTTCCTACAAACAATGTGAAAGCAAAAACTTGATGAGATTAAATTCAACATATGGGGGCACCCTTGGCAATGTAAACGGGATTCATGAAGACATAGAAAACCCTTATTTTCATCAAACACATTATTGAAAACTAGACCTAAAAGGATGAATGCATACATGTGACCCTAAATGCATTTCCAAAATCCAAAAAGAGGAGGAAAACATATTGTAGAATTTATGTTTTACTTTGTGTTTATTTTGGTATGTCAATAATCTCCATAATGCAAAAAGATGATGAATGCATACATAAGATACCTTAAGAAATCTTCAAAACACATAAAGAAGAGGAAAACATACAATATAATCCTTGTCATGGTTTGTGATTATTTTGATATGTGGTTCCAAATTAAAATTGCCAATGTCTATTAAACAGACCCTACAAAATTGGCATGAAAACCATGATTAATGTTCAAAACAACATTTCAACAATTCAAATTAGCATAGCAAGATCCTAGAATTTTACAATTATAATATATTTCCAAGATATAACATACCTTATAGATGCCACTAAATATAATACAAAATGAGGTGAAGTAGAATTAGTATCAACCTATATTTCAACAAACACTGACTGTTGGAAGAGCCTTAGATTGGAGCAAATTATTGTATTATGGATGGGGTTATTTATGACCTTCCTGCATCCATGCACCTACTTAGAAGGACCATCCATTCTTACAAACTTCAAAATTGGAAGTCAATAATTAAAAATCAACTAGTTCACTTTTGCTCAAGTAATAACTTCAACCTTCAAATAATATCAGTGACATCATAAACTTCTTAGTGTCTTTCACATGTGTTAGACATGCAATAAAATGAATAAATTCACTTAAGGATACTAGCAAATGTCATGTTGCATTAGGATTGGGTTTCTAAACTTACACATGAAAAAAACTTCAATTCTCAATATAATTATAAACAAAGGTTATATTTTTGGTAGTTCATAGAAACTAATGGAGATCTATGGTCAGAGGGTGGGAGATTAGTTATAATTAGAAAAATAAATAAAGTTTTGCTTTGTAGCAAAAAAAAACATGTTTAAACCACTACCATTAGCAGTAGTAATTTGTAGCATTTATTAATCATATGAGTTCCTAACAAAAGAAAAAAATGGCTGCAAGTGGTAGAACATCATTCTTTTTTTCACACACAAAGGTCCATTATTAAATTGATAGATAAAACATCAACTTTCAAAGGTTTTGAAAAAAAATCCAACCTTATTAAAGTTCTTGCACAAAATTCCAGCAATTAGTTGTTTTATGCAATAAATGCCACCCACATGAACGAGCTTGCTACTAGACAAAAACAAAGTCAAGACCTTTTATAAAATCAAAGTTCAAATTTGCAAAATTAGAAGACTAGCTATGCAAGAATTCCTTTCAGTGAAAGACATGCTAAATGTTTTCCTTATGAGTAGACCATGTAATTAATGTGGGTGGGGGCCACAATTACCTTTCTCATTTAGCTTCGCCTATTGAATATGTCAAGTGCTACTACCAATCTTTCAATTCTATGTTTGCTTCACATGAAATTTCACCACAACATTATGGGCAATGACACATGCACTTACTTTGTCAAGACCTCAATTCATCACTACCTCCATTTTTCTTTAAGTAAAGTATTTTTCATCAAATAGGTTGCCTTCCTTCTTGATTTTTTTTGTTAGTCAAGTGGATAGGACCATGTGCAGATCAAATGTTTTCATGATCATCTTCACAACAATTTGATTTTGTTCAAAGTAAGTCTAATGTAGAAATGGTTGCCACTACTACCTCTAGTCATAGAAGAAATGGCCTAAGAAGGTTGACAATCTTCGCTGAAATTTTTTAAAAACAATAAAAAATCCATCTCTACACTACAAAAAAAACCATGTCCTTTTCATAAGTGAAATTTAGCCAACATGATTGTAGAGTCAAGTTTTTTGTAACCACATAATTAACCATGTCCATTTTGACAAACCACAAAAGTAGCATTGTTTATTATAACTAATTTGAATTTCATTTTAGTCAAAACAGACATTGTAACTTCATACATGGACTTTATGTAGTGGTTACATATAATCAACCTACTAGTATTGTGACTAAAATTAGTCATTTATCTAACACGTGTACAAATATGACTAAAGTCAATCACTTTGATTACACAAGTTGACCTCGCTCAAAAAAAAAAGCATATAGACCCCCCTCACTTCCAAGTTTCATATCTTTCTCATTACTTGTCCATTCTCAGCGATTTAAAAAGCTCCAGATGCATTATCTTAAGCTTCACAAACTTTCTTTGAAGTGTAAAAACAAAAAATAAAAATTAGAAAGAGTTTAAAGTAAAAAATGCAAGATGGACTAACATGTGGTCAATTTTTGCAAATCACTGCCTTCATTTTCAATGAACATACTTTGCTCATTCCATTATCAAATTAAGAATTTTTTTCACCTTTGGATTTCTCAAGAGAAGAATTACAAAGAAAATTTAAACATGAAAAAAAATGGAACAATGTACGAAGAACTAAAACTCAAAAACGGGAGTTGAATTTTTAAGTCATTAATTCATGCTTGAATCACCCCACTTCACTTTTAATGAACATATCTTTTTCATTTCTTTATCAAATTGAGAAATTTTTATATATTGGATGTGCCAAGAGGAGAATTAATTATTATTTTTGAATGTCGAAGGTAATGCAACAATGTACAAATAATTTAAACTCAAAAACACAATTTGAATTGTTATGTTTAGTTTTTGCAAATCACCCTCTTCATTTTCAAAGGGCATAACTTGTTCAATTTTTCATTGACTTCAACAATTTTTGGTACCATTGGATGTGCCAAGAAAAAAACTACAAAGTTTGTTTGAATGTTAGAAGCAATGGAACGACATACAAAGAGTTTAAACCCAAAAAAAGAAATTGAACTATTATGTTTAGTTTTTGCAAATAAGCCTTTTCACTTTCAAAGGGCATAATTTCCCCATTTCTTCATTGATTTCAACATTTTTTGTACCATTGGAGAACTACAAAATCTTTTTGAAGCTTAGAAGCAATAGAAAAATGTACAAAAAGTTGTAAATCTTATTTTTAGGTGTTTAATGGTAGGTCTAATAAATTGAAAACTTCATGTGATCAAGTTATTCCTTGAATAAATATATCCCATATTGTTTGGTCATCAATCTCATTTTGAAAATTATATAAGTAAGGGCTTTAGCCCTCAAAGTCACATCTTAAAATGTTCAAGCTTTCTAGGTTGAACCTATTACAAGGTCTAGTTTCCGAAAAAAATTTCAAAGTAAAAGAATATTTGATTTGAATATAATCCAAAAGGGAATTGATACATTCTTTAAAATATTCTTTAAAATAATTTATAAAATATTCATATTTAATCACATATTTAATCATAATGAACATGCCATGTCATTACATTCATTCACACAATTAGACAAAATGGACATGCCACATCATCAATTTAGTCACATAGTTTGTTAGAATGGACATGCCACATCATCAATTCAATCACACAATTTGTTAAAATAAACATGACACATCATCAATTTAATCACACAATTTGTTAGATTGGACATGCCACATCATCAATTCAATCACACAGTTTGTTAAAATAGACATGACACATCATCAATTTAATCACACAATTTGTTAGAATGGACATGCCATATCATTGCATTTAGTCATAGTTAATCATATCAGACATGCCATTGTTCTAATCTTTAGCCATCTTAGATTTGTCCATTTTATTAACACTTACTTGTTTTAAATGATTGGTATTTTTAAACTTGTCCCAAAATTGTCCGAGGTTTATTTTGACAAAAAATCTAATGCAAAAAGACTACAAAATGGACAAGTTATGTAGTAGTGTTACTATGCCTTGTGTCAACAACACAAAAAACAAGCTCCTTTGTTCTTCTACCCCTGAAACCTTAAAAAGTCACAAGCTAGCTTTAAAAAAATATTAAAGGAAAAATTCATAGAAAAGTGCACACTACATATGTAGAGAAAAAAACAAAAGAAGTTCTACAACAAGTGCACACTACATATGTAGGAAAAAAAACCAAAGAAGTTCAAAACGCTAACCCACCTCTTTGGCCAGCAATTGAGAAATGCACCTTTATATGTAGAGAAATAAGTGGGGGAGTTATGGGACCTTGAAACACTAATTTAAACTTTGCCATAAATTTGTAAATCCTTCAATATCTACACAATTTGGAAATTTCTTGTTGGCCCATCCCCATTCAACTTATGACTATCAAGTATGGTGTTAAGAAATTGAATGTTGTTGCAATGGACCTTCACCTAAATCAAAATTAGAACAATGTGCTTTAGGAAGTTGACCGTTGTTGCAACAAACCCTACACTTGAATCAAAATCTTCCTACAACTAAGAAAACTTGATGGTAAAAGGAATGGTGTGAAACAAAATGAAAAGAAATGCATTCATTGTGAATTTCCAAACCGACACAAACAATGGTTGACAATCTACTAATGAAAGGATGAAGATGGCTTTTCTGTAGCTCCTGCAATTGTAGGAGGTGGTGATGGAGAAAGGTCGACTAGTGTAAACTTAGCGAAAGGGACAACAAACCCATACTTTTATGGCAAATTTTTCAAAAAAAATCGTATTTTTTCCTTAATGCAATTTGTAAGGAGCCATTAGATTTCATAATAGTGTGAAATTTTGCACCAAAAAAAAAACATTGTACTTAATCATAAATATTGCCTTCATATAAACCCAATGCAATTAGTAGGATAATTTTTTCCCAAAATCTCTATTTAAAATTATATGGTCTTTTTCATGACCTCATTGCACGAAACACAACACATATAAATTCTTGAATTAGAAATGAAAACATTGATTTGTTGCAATTTTTCAGTAATTGGAAAGATTTTCATACCATCATCATAATATAGACACAACCCAAATATTCAAATCATGCCCTTCCCATCAAAGGATCTTAAATTATAACCCCAACCACCCATGAATAACATTTTCCGCAAAATTCTAAATTCATAGCTTTTACAATTGAAGCATAGCCCACCCACTTTTTGCAAAGAATCCCAAGTATGCAAAGAAAAATCCCAATTGCAACTATTCAATGAAGTTTATGTCCCATGATATGGACATAAACCCCATTCAAAACTCCCATAGCAACATTTACTCATTTGCCACCCACACTATCCAAACTTCTTAGAAGAAACAACATTCCTTGTTGTTATTCAAGTATATTAAACTTGAGTGAATGTGACCATCGAAGACCAACTTTGCAATTCCTTATGATTTTCATCATACACATGCCCTTAACCTAAATATTCTAAGATAAGACCATGTAATTTAACCCTAATTTTTCAATGTAGTAAAGGTTTAGAAGATTAGAGCTTAGAATCACTTAACATTTGTTATGCACATTATTCTCCTTCAAAACATAACTATTCTTCTAACAATCAAAGACCATTTCTAGAAACTTCAGTTCAAATTGCTTAACTTTTTGTTGCCTCCCATGTCCTTGTTGAATTGCCTTTTTTATTTTCATATCACCACCATATCAAAACATATCACTCTTCTGATAATTTACAAATGATAGGTGATAAGCTTTTGAGAATAAAATCCCTTGCCCTTGTCAAATTATATGAAAAATGTTGTAACAAAACTATTACATCAACTATCATAAAAACATAGGGCCCACAACACATTGAGAAACATAAAAAACAGATAAAGCAATTCGATCATTTCGCCATCTTGTATTCACCTACAAACAAACAAAATATATAGATGCCAAATTGAAGAAAAAGTCAAAGGAGATGAGTTTACCTTTTGATCCTTCCATTTTTCATAATCCTTGCATCACCAAAAGGTTTGTAGCTTTCCCCATGTAGTCTTCTCCTTTGTCTTTTCATTCATTAGGTGAGGTTTCCATCTCCACAACCATGTACCCACTTCTATAAAAAATTATTTGTCATTCCATGTCACACTAGAATTGTGAATATAGTTGTGAATAGATTCTATATTTAAATGGCTTGAACAATGGGACTCTTTTCTTTTTCTTTCAAGTAACTTGATGCAAGAAACAATTGTGACCATATGTGAATTTGTTCATTGGTCTAATAGGAAATTAACATTTGTAATTAATTGTATAACTATAAGCATGATAAATAACTAGGTAGGGAATGTAAGTGGTTATTGTGTAAGTAGGCATTGGGCGGCTACTAGGCAGGTAGATATATGGGTATTGCTAGTACATAGTTAATCATCATTGTTATCTATTGGATAGAAATACAATGAAAAAATGTTTCCTATCTAGATACACATCCATCCTACATGATGCATGTGAGTGCTAGTTCATTCTAATAGATATTCTTAGTGCATCTTCATTATATATTTTCACACAAGCTTAAAGCAATGCCATAAATTAGTTGCCCCATCTTGTACATTCCAATTTCCAACATTTCATTTTTTTAATGTCAATTTTTGCAAAAATGAAAAAAATGAAAAAGTTTTTATTGCATATTCTTCTTTTTAGGGTAAAACTTTGCCAAATTTTTGAACAAAAAAAATCATCACAATCCATACTTAGATTTTAGTTGGTAGCATTTTTAAAAATAATTTTTACATTTTAGACTTGGATGAATTCTTAGAACTTCTTGTTATTTACTATGGTATCATTCTCGTTATTGATGTAGCAACAAAAAATTAGAAAAAAAAACATTGATTACAACTTGTGAATTGAGTGTTTTTTCATGCATTTCATTGAAATTATATTTGAATTTCCTTTTGTTCCTTGGGACCAATGATTGTTTTCTTTCACTTTTTGATGTTTTTTAATTGGTTAGATCTATTAAAGCAAAATAGTTTCAAGTTGCAATTTCTTCATGTGGCATTTTGATAGGATGGCTATGCAACTTGATTGAGGTTATGAAGATGACAATATGTTTAGTTTAAAATTCAAAGTATGACAATGTTTGGATTTGTTAAAGGTGTAGTAATGGTGGAATTGAAACTTAAGTTTGATACAAAGTTGATGTGAATGGGAATTATGCAATGTGCATGAAATGCAAAAACTTAGTCACAATAGTCACATTATGAAATCCTTAATTAGAATAGACTTAATCACATATGTGTGAAAAACAACTAGTTTCTTTGATTACAACCAATTTCATCAACTATTTAATGTAATTAAAAATATGACTAAAGTCAAACAAAAAACCTAGTATAGAAAACATATCTATGTGGTAGTGGGTGCCCTTCATCACACTTTGTTTCATCTCCTTCTTTATTTGAATCTTCCGTTCATGCTTGTTTTATCTCCTTTTCCTTTGTTTTTGAACATGGGTTGTTTGCACTCTTTTTGTCTTTTATTTTTTTGTTTGAACCCCACCCTAGCTTGTCAAGTTTTGTTTTGTTTCCTTTTTTGTTTGACATCTCCCCCACCCCACCCCACCTCCCACCTTCCTTTTCAAGATTGTCTCATCTCCTTTGATTGAACATGAATCCTTTATGCTTGTTTCTTTTTCCTCTGTTCAATCTAAGATTTAGATGTTTGAAAGTTGTGTCAAGGTTCAATTGTTGTTCATGGGGTTTGTTCAAGATTAGGGTTCCAAAAGGAATAACCTATTTTGAAAGGATTGCAAAGGGAAATATTATATTATATAATGTTTAATATATTAAAACTCCCCTAGACCTTGTCATCCCCTTTGAATTGAGTGCCATACATATTGCTACTGTAAACTTCTTTCATTTGTGCAGCGGAAACACATTTGAAGAAGTTCACCAAACCACAAAACTTTAACAAAATGGGCATTCATCCCTTCAACAAAAACTTTAGCCTACAGTTATTCTCCAAACTTCAACACATCACTACAATTTTGGAATTCGGTACTTAGTTTCTGTTAGCATCTACTACTTATTTCCCTCCTAGCAGATCACATTATGTAGTAAGAAATGCTTACATCCACACATATAAAACAACAAAATACAATTCAACGTATCCCAAAACTTTTGCTTCAATTTAATTTGTGCCATTGTTAGCCTTCTTTGTGCAAATCATCTCGAGTTCCAATGATGAGCAAACAACAAAATAAGGGTTAGTTTTTGGCACAACAAAAGTAGTATAGTTTGACCCTATTCACACAAAAAACCCTAAACTATAATTCCAAGCCACAACACTACCTATTTGTAACTTCTATTCAATGTTCACACAATTTTAGATTTTTTTGGTGAAGGAGCCACATTGTTTGGCACATTGTTTGGGACATTTCCCAATCCTAGATAGAAGCAAAAATCTATTTGGCATCCTCCCCACTCCCCAAAATATAAGCACAATTAACTTCCCTTTTCCACATTAAAGTTATCCTTAAAGTCTTCACCTTGTCTATCTTTGGGCCTCCTTTCACCCCCAAACCCCTATTTCATATTTAGCAGAAGAAGGAAAGATAGGATGAGACTCAATTTATCACAATAATTAATGGTTCTTTGAATTTCAGGTCCCATGGAATGCTAATGTACTTTTTTGTGGGTTTTTTATATCTCACCCTATTGATGACCAAACTTAGGATTCCAGTGTTGTGTTTTTTTTACTTTATGGATAACTTTAATATATCCATGAAATTTAAACTGTGGCAAAAGTAGATATTAAATCTAGGCGCTATTGGGAACATACAAGGAACCTTTGGGAACTTGGGAGCCTTTGGGAACTTGATGGGAACACATTGGGGACAAAAAAAAACAAAAAATCCCTTCACGTCCCATAATACGAAAAAGGTTTGGGTTGCATGGTGAGCCTTCTCATTGGCTACATGCTATTTCTATTTCCAAAATTGTGGATCACCATTTTTAACATGGGTTAATAGTTAAAATTTGTTTTTAAAAGGATTGGCACCAATGTTAATCAGTTATGTGAAAAGGTCCAAATATGAACATGCATAATGGTAAGATATGCATGAAGTCATATTTGGACATTTGGTTTTTGAAATTTGTGTTTATAAGTGATGAGTAGAGAGGCATTGAATGATTATGCATATATGTATCCATATCAAAAAGGTTTCAACAAGTTTAATGTTTGTATCTAGCACAAAGGTTTCAAGGATTCTCAATATGATTTTGTGTTATATCGTTATTTGTATATAGGAGTTAGGGTTTAAGGGCTTAGAGGATGTTAAATATGGTTTCTTCTTCTTTGTCTCCTTCTTTGTTTGACATCCTCCCCCCCCTTCCCCTCGCCTTCCCCTTCAAGATCATCTCGTCTCTTTTGATTGAACATGAATCCTTTATGTTTGTTTTTTTTTCCTAGGGTTCAATATAGGGTTTAGATATTTGAAAGTTGTGTCAAGGTTCAATTGTTGTTCATGAATGGGCTCATTCATGATTGAGGTTCCAAAAATGAATGACCTATTTTGAAAGGATTGCGAAAGGCAATTTTATATTTTTATAATGTTTAGTATATTAAGACTATGGTATAATTTTATGTTCCTATGCTTAGAGTATTAAGAATTTTTTTAAAAAAAATTCCAATAATTATTGGATGTTGTTTAATAGTCCTTTTGAATCCTTCATTAATCTAAACTACTTTGCCCATAGTATAATTATATATAAAATAATGTATAAAATAATGCAATTGATTTCAAAGTTTGAGGAAACATATTTTTCTTGTACAAAATATAAGCTGTGGTTAAATTTGTTACTATGTTCCAAACATGCAACATCAAATTCAACCATAACAAATCTCAGTATATATTTTGACATATAAAATTGTATCATCACGATAGCTACAAAATTCAAAGATGAATTATTAGTGCCCATAATTTTAAATGAAAAATTAGACATTTATCAAACATACAATAATAATGAAAACAAAGTGTAATGTAATTTGACATTTCTTGCTAACAAAAACAACTTATAGGAAAATATTAAGTTCCACTATGCAACTAAGGGTAGCCATTGTGGCATTGTCAATGATTTGGGACAAAAAACTATTGTTGTTCAAATAAGAAAATTTGAGGCATCTTTTAGGTTATTTATACGAAATATTCTTCAAAAAATTACAACATAAGGATATACACGATACAAAAATTATGAATATAGTTGATTAAATGGATACATTTTTATTTTTATTTTTCATTTTGGCAGATATCCATTTTATGGTTTTCAAATTCACATTAATCGGATATGTATAAAGGTTAGGAATATGTCTTGACTTTTTGAATTCTAGTTATAGACCTACCCCATTAGAACATTAAAAAACATTTAAAAAACCAATAACTTGTGGGGGAGTTGAACCGTAGTTCTTTAAAGAACCTTGCCCAATGCAACACAAGTTTTTTGCCCCAACCACACCCTAGATACACCCCACCTAACCCACAAACACACCCCACACAATAGAAGCCATCCATATTGTTGATGAGCTACACAAGATTGATGAACTCCACAATATTATTTCAAGTGGAAAGGGGCATGTACCCTTTGCAAATATACAAGACTAGGTTTTCAAGAAACTACTATTTTTCCTCATTAGACATCTTGTAAGGGTTTGTAGCACCAAAATATGATGTGATTACACACCTAGGATGGCCCAGACCATTTCTTCCCAAATTACCAACTATGACTTGCAATAACAAGTTCTTTAGCATTGGCCAATTGTCTACAAACAACCAACTTTGGATGTGTAGATTCAACATGGGCCTTCATGGGAGTGATCCCATTAATATTACCGTATTTAGTAAGGCCTTTTCGTAATGTAAAGCGTTGGCATAAGTCACGAGCACCAACTTGCTCTGTTCTACAAATAATGCACCACAACATTTGTGATTACTTAAGATCCACAAGTAAGTTGTCATTTATAGAAAAAAAACCCAACACGATGAGGTTTGATTGTGTGGTTTCCAAGCTATAACTTGCATTTGTATAGCTACCAACTGCTACATCTGAACCTTAACAGAATTTGAAGCAATAGTAGCAAAATTTGAAGCAACAATAATAGTAATAGGATTTGAGGCAATAACAATAAGACTAGCAGTAATAGAGCCATGCATATGCATATTTTGAACATCTGATGCTAGTGGTGTTCCATCAATACCACCAATGGATTCAACTAATTGCACATCATCATTTTTAGCCATCATTCATTATTGCAAAACCAAAATTACAACCTAACCCTAAAAAACCAACAAAATGAAAAAATATATAAAAAGCTCAAGGCAAGGCATGGAAGCTCATAATTCAATTGGAAAAGTTCATGGACACATGTACATAATTGAATTGAATATGTATAGCAAATAAATTGAAGAGACATGAAGTTTAAAGGATTTATTTTATCAATGGTTAATGTAGAGGAGTTGTTGCAACCAAATTGTTGAAATTTCCACCAAAGTTATAGATGCTTCAATTCAAAGATAACTTCAATGAATGCATCAACCATCAACAACAAAGTCTAGGTGAATTAGGTGACAAGAAGAACTTGATGATGATCATCATCATGTTTACGCCACAAAATGTGGGAACTTTGGTTCTAGGGCATGAAATCCTTGTACAAATCCACTATTGCCACTATTGCATACACTTGTTTTAGAAAAGAACTACAAACCAAACAAAACAACAAAGCCAAAGAAAAATAAATCTTTTCCTTTAAACTTAGACCTCAGAAAAAAAACACATAGATGTTAAAAGCTCATACTTTAACTTTGTTAGAGCTTTGACTTGACACGATGACTTGAAATCTAACAAAATGACTAGAGACTAAGACTTCAAACCTAAGACAATGATTTCAAACCTCAAACCTTTGAACTTCAACCTCACACCTTTGATTTGAAACCTTTGACCTCATAGAGAATAACAAAGAACAAAATAAGTGAAACAAAGGACATTGTTACTTAGAAGGTGTTTAAGACAGTTCAATCTACCAAAGAAAACGTTGGTCAAGTTAAAGATCATGCTACCTCAACCTTGGGAGCATAAAATGAAAAGCCACACAAAGATGATGAAGTTAGAAAAAATGAAGCTCAATATGATGCTATTCAAGAGGAATATAACTATATATGGTGCTGGTTCACTTTTGGAACAATTGAAGCAAAAGGCTACTAAATTCCTTAAATTAGTGTAACAAAAGATTGGTGAGACTATTGAAAATGCTCAAAAGAAAGTTGGAGAAGCAAAAGAGAGAGTTGGTTCAACTATAGATGAAATAAAATAGAAGGTTTTTGAGACTACAAGAGCTTTCAAGGAGAAGGTAGGATCTATTATCAAGATAGTGAATGATAAGACATTGTAGATAGAAGGATTTGCAAAAGAGAAGGCCTTTGAAATTGCAAAAGATGCCAAGGAAAGGCTTGAATTTGCATTGCAAACAACCAAGGATAAGACATATGAGACAACAAAATCTGTGAAAGAGAAGGCCTTTAAGACTATGACAACTACTAAAGACCCTTTGACTTCACATGATGTGTGTCACATGTTCACACCTCATAGAAAGTGTTCATACTTCATATTTCAAACCATGCTCACCCTTTCACCTAACAAAAAACATTACAAGCATGATGCATTGTTGAAGAGTTGCACTTGAAGCAAGGAGGATAGAAGAGAAGAAGACCATGTAGAGAAGACAAGAAGATAGAAAACACTTTGCACTCAAATTTTGTTGCACAAAATCACAAATCACAAGTTTACTCAAGGTCTATAGATGACATGCACTTTGCATGATGTACTCAAAGCTTTGCTAGCAATACTTTTGCACTTTGCACTTCACAAAGTGTAAAACAATAAACCCTAAATGTTGCGAGCTCCATCTCGATCTAACTCTAATCCCTAACCAATCATATGCTAGAATGCACCAGTTATGCGTAAGATATTCATATGCATATTCATATTATGCATATCTGAGCATATCCATCCATGAGTGCCTAGATGTGCATACTAGTATGGGCAATTCTTGCCCAAATATGGATGAGCACTGGTTATTGCATGACTGTTTTACACCAGATATGTATAAGGATGAATATTTGAAAAAAAACCAAATTCCAAATAGAACTGCATGCATATCCGGGTACTATCCGAGTTCATATCTGAAATTTTTTATATATCCAGGCAACACTGGAAAAAACCTTTGACAATGAAGGGGAAGTAATCAACAGTCTATGCTAAAAGTGGTAAACACTGGTAATGGCCCAACATGTTCTAGTAAGCCTTTTTCCAAACCCAGTTTTATCACTATTGGAAGCCTTAATTAGAAATCTGACCTAATCTTCTAGTCCGTGAATGAGTGTACAAAATCAATTGTCAACTGCTACTCTTAAAGATGTGAAAAGTAGATGAACTTACGATAATGTTTCGCGTAGATGCAGTTACAGATGACACAGTTAAAACAACGGCTGCTACTATGATTGACCAATGCCATGCACGCTGGTACCATGAAATTGTTTTGCCGTTCACCTGCAATAACCATACCCCAATACACAACAAAGTTAATGATAAACTCTTCAATATGTTCATTCCATCATCAAGCCTTGTAGAATTAGTATTTATAGATATGTAGTTTACTACAATTCTCTAATGCTACAATCTACTCATTTCCATCATGTAGGGTGGAGAATAAATCAATCCAACTAGAGAAAAAAGTCATTTAACCATCTTGATATTCCTCACCCCCCACCCCCCATTAAACCCTAAACCTTAACACAACATATTTGGAACAGCCTTTGGATAACCTTCATAGCACAATTTTGTTGATGATTTGAAATTTGGTAGGTTGAAACATGAAATGGGGGGAGAGGACTGGATTTTGTGGGTGGGGGCTTTTAGGATAGGTAAGCTACCTTCAAATACATGTGGTGGACCAAGCCATAGTTGAGAGGAAAGACAATCAAAGCTGCACCCAGTTCAAGAATGTCTCCAAAAAATGGAAACATAGCTCCAACTAAAGTAGTGATGCTAATGAACGTTGTGCGCGTGACGAGGCGAAGCAGCATCTTGTGTTTTGACCACGGCCCAGTCCTAGCTCTGAGTGTGTGGTCGTCAGCAACATCCCCCTCGGCATGGCGCCTTTTTAGCTTGGAGAGCATTGAGTCAAAGAACTCAAACATCGGCAAAGCAAAGATCTGTAGTACACAAAAAACATTGATGGGTTACGAACTCCCCAATCAGTGAGTAGGTTAGTTGGTTAATCTTTCAGCAAGCACAAAAGCAAGTGTTTCATGAAATCTTATACATTCTACGATTGATTTATTTAAACATATTGATTATCTCCACTTGAGCATTTCAGAGCTAGCATACTCTATGATTGAGCAAAATCCTATAAGTTGGGTTGAAGCTTCATGAGGAGCTTGAAAAGCTAAGGAGGAGCTTGAGGAGCATAAATATATACTCACGTGTATGGTGACTAGGACTTGTAAGAATGCCGCTACATTGGCAACTGTAACCAGCCATGTGGGACCAGAGGTTGAATACAGTAGGTACTCACTCACACCGTTACCATAAGCCCAATATGCAACAAATACGAGCACTATGACCGGGGTGCCACCGACTATGTACTCAAATCCAAGAGCTTTGTAAATATTTCGCACTGTGGGTGGCCTCACATTAGCCTACAACGCACACACAATTAACAAGAACATTTTAGCAACTTCAGAGTTAAATGAAATTTTCGCTCTTTTAGTGCAAAGATTCTCAAACGTGGTGATTCATCAACTTTGATCAAGTTGCCAATCCTTGTTAACAGTTTGACATGAAAAACTCAAGTGTGAGATCTAAAACTGTGTAAGCCCTAGGTGGGAGCTGATGATTAAATTACCTGCAATTCTGGGAGAATGGGGATGTTGAATGCAAAGCTAACAATGGATAGAGATGCCAATGCACCGAACCATTTGTCAGCTGTAGTGCCGACGAGTGAATAGTCCCTTTTTACTCCAGATTTCATGCCTGCAACAAGCTCAACATATGTCATGGAAGATCTCTAGAATTCATGTTCCCAAGTGATTGATGAGCTCGAGTCTAGTTACAATTCTAGAATTACAATCCTCATTCACTTGCTGACCCTTTAAGATCAAGTTGGGGTGTATTGTAGCTCAAGTAATTTATTGTTCTAAATTAATTTCCAATCGATCCACATTGAATTGCTCATCTATCGGGATACATAAATGTGTTAGGGGATTCACTAGTAGAGCGAACATGAGCAAGCGAGGTGAGGAATCGATTTAGTACCGTCTTTGATGGAGATGCCAAGTGATATGAAGGTGATGATCATAGTGAGGAGAAGAGATATGGCGGTGTAGAGTCCCAACGCATGCAAAGTGGGCACGAAAAACGCGAAGATACTATAACAGGCACCAGCTATGGCAATCCAGACCGGCAATGAGATCTTGGTCGGATCATTGCTGTAAGTAACGTAAATTGCCTGTGGCAGCCAAAATTCAAAAATCGACAATTTAGTTTTTGATGAATCAACGTAGCTCAAGGTCAATCTAAGCTTTAGAAATTTAGATTGAGTAGTTATTCAAACATTGATCAATCACAAGTTGCTGCTGATCTACTTGGATTGCAAAATCTATACCGTGAGATAAATAGACATGTACCTGTAAAGATGTTCCAGCCCATATGAAAGTTCCAATACAAAAAATGATTAAGACGGTGAATTGCACTATCCATACCGTTCTTGTCAACCACCGTCGACCTGCACACACGGCCCCATAGCACCCAAAAAGTTAGCAATTTCTCAGCAGGTCAAAACTCGAGGAGTATTCATGGGAATTCCTTGAACATGATCTGATCTCTAGTACTAATCTTCCCTTATTTGAACACACATGAATGGATCAATCTTTCACTCGTAGATTGTTTTGAACTCTAGCTGGTTTTGAAAAGGACGTTGATGTACCGTAGACGTAGCTAATGAGATCACGAGTTCGAATATGGCGCTTCCCTCCAGTTTCGTGAAGACTACCGAATAAACAATTGTTGTGGCAGGAGAGAGCAGTAAGCAGGATCAGGATAATGGGCCCAGCGATCCACCCTAATTGTGACATGATGAGAAAAGGATAAGTTAACATGTAGCTGCTGTCGCTGGCAGCTACCAAACTGAATCCCACCACCCACCATGGATCTACACAACCCACCAACAACAGCAAGTTACACTTGTATCCGAAACCTTGACATCAATCTCGTCGGTCGTCAGCTAGATAATAATCCCAAGGAAAAAAATGTTTCTAGATAATTCAATTTCCTTGCAATTGTGGTACTAGAAATTGCATGAAGATCTTTAGTGTGTAAGTACAGGTCAGTTAGTACCCACATACTAGACTAAATTCGCTGATTTCATACAAACACTTGAAGGAACGACAAAATGTTGATAAAAAGCTGGGAATTAGATTTTGGTGCAGCTGGCACGTTTGTTAAAAACCTTTGCCAATCTCATGGGCAGACGCTGCTGGCGCTGCAGGATTCACCATTTCTCCGGAATTGGTGTCTCCAACTGTAACCGGTAAAGAGTCTGCATCAGTTGCAACAGGAGCAACAGCTCCTAAATTTACAACAGAATGATCATTTTCAGCAGGCGTTCGGAGAGATCTAGCTCGCTCCATTGAGGTGACATGGAACCCTTGAACACCTCCAGCTCCAATATTGTTCATTGCCATCGATCTTAGTGGCCACAAACTCTGAACTGTGCTAATACAAAATAACAGAATTCTTCCCGAGCAATGAATATAGTACTAGAATTCTGTGTATGCGTCTAGAATTCTAGTATTCAAATGAAAGTACTACACAGCTCTGAGTTTCTGACCAAAATTTCCTACCACAACTAAGCTTGTACAAACAGACCAAGGAAGGTTGCCGAAGTGATGTTTGCGGTGCTTATGGCAATTACTCTACTAGGTACTACCCAAATGAAGTAAAATTAAGTACACAAATTTAGCTTCAACTGACCCTTTTCCTACCCAAGTTTCTCAAAAGTTCAGGAACTCCAGGTTTATAACGATGAATGTCGCAGATAAATTTTTCTACTGCACCCAAATTATGAAGTAACTTACTACCCGGTTGCTCAATTTCCTACCACAAGAACTTCTCTTTTGCAAAAACTTTGTTAAACACTGGAGTCCTCTCTCTGCAAGCGATGATGGTATACAAGAGCTATTTAGTAGAATGAATTCTACAATGAAATTCTACTTCCAAAATGAAGGGCACAAACTTTTTCGTTTCCAACAAAACTAACTCTTTGTGCAAACTACTAGTAGTTCAGGTGACAGTCCCACCTGAAGATAAAATATATGCTTTGAACCCACTTCACAATTGACTATATATGTTTGAAAAGACTAGAGTCTCCTTGATATCATGGCCTTTCACTAAGTTGGTCAGGTCATCATAGTCCATGTGTCACCATATCAAGACCTATTTCTCTCCCTGACTCAACAAGCACTATTCCTTAAGCTCACAAGATCTAATGCAATTATTAAAGTGAGGCCCCTTTGGCCTTTTATGTTGAAAGAAACACTTTGTAAGAAATATCCTGGGGGCTCAAACAACGTCATTCCCACCCGCCTCCCTCCCTCCTGTTTGACTTATTCTAACTGCACATGTTATATATAAATAATTTTTTTCTCATGTAATTATTTTTTTAGTTCCATGTGACACATGTAATTGAATTTTTAAATTTTTTTTACTAATATGTTCTTGTCCTACTTGAGAGTTCAAAGATTATGGATTGAAACACTGAACATCTTGAATAGTGCACCTTGTTCTATTTTCAATCCCTAGCTTATGTTTGGAGGGTCGGGAATGGTGGGATGGGTGCAAGGGGGAGCACCCGGGGTGGTTAAATTTCAATGCCATTGACACTACCCTAGTACCCAGCCTGGTTAGGCATTAATTTTTCTTTTCTGGATTTGTAGAAAATTCTGAAAAATACCTACCTGCCATGCCTAAAATCTGAAAGAAACTCTTAAACACACTAGCTTCATTATTTAATATGATGTGAAATTGTAAAATATTATTTCTATTGCTGAAAGTGAATGTTTAAAAAACATTAGTAGGCACCTTGCTGCCGAACCAGGCTAGCAGGTCCTATGGTAGTTCAAAATAAGATATTTAATTATTATTTTGGAGGATTAAAATTTGTAGGTTCCATTAAATTCTTGAAAACAGAATTAAAGATGTTTTCATCTTTTCTGTGTCTAAGTTTAGGACCACGGTCATGCCAATGGGACTTTCCTTGAACTTCAAGCATGAATTTCCTTGCATTTGTGTATCGGACTGGACAATACTGGACTGCCGCTTCAATATGGAACTGCACCTACACTTTGGCTTTTGACACTTTAGTTGCACTTCCCATATAGAGACTGCCGTCCTACCCAACAATTTCCAAACTCGGCCTGCATTTTGACTATGAGACTTTCCTTTCACTTTAGTTGGCAATTTCATTCGACTTTCCCCATCTGATCATCCCGCCCTCCCTTCCCCTCTCTTGGGCTTTTCTTCTTGAGCACTTCTTTGATTGGCCCATCACAAAAAATTCTTTTTTGAAGCATTGGGCACTCCCCAAAACAGAAGCATAGAGAGATGCTTTTTGAGTAGTTTTATATACTTATATGAAAGTTCAAACTTGGGGAAAAGACATGAGATACAGTGTGGTGCTATTGGAGAACATCTTGCGGAACGCATTAGGAGCTTAGGGGAACATGTTAAGAACTTCATTGCAAAACCTGCCAGAAAACATTGAGAATTTTGGGAACTTTTTTGGGAACCATCAAGAAAATGGTGGGAATACAATCAGCTGACCACAGTGAACCAGCACCCACCAGTGCACATGTCCTGTAATAGTTGGTTGTGGATGAACCTCAACTGAGTTTAATGTTTGGTTTCACATTCATCACCAATTCTGTAGGTAATATGTCTCATATATATAGGTAGATGGGTAGGAAAATAGGTATGTAGCAAGGTGATTCCTATGGTCATTTCCTTGCACTTCAGATAGAACTTTCACTTCTGTGTTTGTGACTGGTCTTGTTCTTGAGTTATTGGAACCATCCCTGCACTTTGGTTTGAGACTTTACATGCACTTCCAAATTGGGACTGGGCTTACATATTTGGGGGGGGCCTCATGGGCCTACAATTTGGATTTGAGACTTCCGTTTGCAGTTCAGTTGGCAATTTCATTCAGCTTTCGGCTTTGACAATTTCCCCTTATCTTGGGCTCCCCTCTCATTTTCTTTGCTTATCATTTGGGAGCTGCTGCAACACAGTCCTCCATATCTGCTTGCACTTCCAATCCCCTACTTCAGTCACAAATGTTGGAAATTGACTACAGTAGTACCTGAACGGATATGGCATAAATAAAATTATTTTTTTCTGTTTTTTCAATCCCCTAATTCACTCACGAATGTTGGGAATTGACTACTGTAGTGCCTGAATGGATTCAGCATAATTTTTTTTTAAATTTTTTCTTTGCCAAATTTTTGAAATTTTATTTAATGTTTATGCCAAAATTTTAATGAAACCAAAAGTTCAAGTGTGTCAGGTTTGAATAGCAGACCTTCTAGCATTGAGACAGTTTGGACACATTAGATTATTCCACAACCTTGAAGAGATATTGTTTATTAGGGTTGATGTGAGCCAGTTCCATGGCCAGAGTGAACCAGCACCCACCAGTGCACCATCCCCTGGATGCCCGTTATTACTCAGTTGTTGATGAACCTAACCTGGGTTAATATTTTTGGTTTCACCTTGGTAACAAAGTCTGTAAAAACTAGGTCTCATATATATGTAGATAGGCAGGAAAATAGGTAATACTAAGTAAGTAGATGGTAAGTAGAGGGATGGTTTTTACTACCTACCTACTGACAATGTGCTTATGGGTTGTTAGTAGGCAGGTAGGGGGAAAAAAAGCAAGCAACTAAGCTAACCACCATGGTTAGCTAGGGAACTGGAACCCAACAGAAAACTCTTTCCTGGCCACTTATCATTCATCCTTCATGGTGCACTGGTGGGTGCAGGTTCACTAGCTAGCTTGGGACTTTCCTTGAACTTCAAACATGGATTTCCTTGCATTTGTGTATTGAGACTGGACAATATGGACTGCCACTCCAATACCAAACTGCCACCTACACTTTAGTTTTTGACATTTTCCTTGCACTTTATACCCAACAATATCCGAACTAGATCTGCATTTTGGTTTTGAGACTTTCCTTTCACTTCAGTTGACAATTTCATTCAACCATCTGATCATCCACCCTCCCTTCCCATGTCTCTTGGGCATTGCTTGAGCACTTCTTTGATTGACCTCACGTCAATTCTTTTGAAGCATTGGGCACTCCCCAAAACAGAAGCATAGAGATGCTTTCCTTTCACCTCCCTCTTGAGTAGTTTTATATACTTATATGAAAGTTCAAACTTGGGGAAAAGACATGAGATACAGTGTGATGCTATTTGAGAACATACCGTGGAACACATTAGGAGTTTAGGGGAATAGGTTAAGAACTTCATTGCAAAACCTGTGAGAAAATATTGAGAATTTTGACAACATGTTGGGAACCATTGAGAACATTGCTTGGCAGGTCACCATTTTCTGGGACTACCTAGCCTTAGGGCGATTTTAGATGAGAGTCCAAGGTCCAGGGACCAATGAATTCAAGCAATCTTATTGGTTGGAAGCTTTAAATTGGTCCCAAAAATCAATTGGTTTGGACC
>Ga0209208_10001246_pt1 | contig 35646 bp, 29 predicted proteins | sample S1TSphfallax_3_FD_187694 | JGI IMG/M metagenome (GOLD analysis project Ga0209208, IMG submission 187694) | Host-associated microbial communities from peat moss isolated from Minnesota, USA - S1T2_Fd - Sphagnum fallax MG (SPAdes) (version 2) | ecosystem: Host-associated > Plants > Peat moss >...
CCTAAAGCATATGAATAAGAGAACAAACAAGGTAATCGAATTGAAACTCACAAAAAGGACAACCAAACCAGTCCAAAGAAAAAACGTGGTCAACCTCTTGAATCAAAGAACAACAAGAAAAATCTAGCTGCAAATAATGTTGTCCAAAAACACAATGTGTTTAAAAAAAGGGAGAAACTCCTTGAACAACATACAAAAACATTTTATGTATAACATTACATGTGAGAATAATAACAAAGTATATTTTGGGTAGAATATCGATCCATACAAACGGTCCAAACAACATATGCATAAACCACGCAAGAAAATGAAACATGACATTGATATGAGCAAAACAATCAATGTAACATTTAAGTTGATTATTTTGTATTAAAAAATGCATAAGGCTGATAGAATGGAAAACCTTTACATTCAATATTTTGATAATACTTCTAGGACAAGCTATAATAACCTTAAAGGAAAACCTACATCATTAAAAAAGTACTAGTATTTGAAAAGGAACAATATGATATGTAAATGTTAGATGTTATGATTTTCAAACCAAAGAAGAAAAAATCTTGCCTTCATTGTATCTTTTGCATTATTTTTTATAAGGGCATCAACTGTCCAATGTCTAGCATTTGTGGATCCAACCATTCACACAAACCATACATGTTTAGATCCTGAGTAACATACATATGTGTTCATGGCCACCACATAACGACTGTTAACCTAGTAGAGGTTGAGCATAGTGAAAGCCACACATCTTTTTAAGCCTACTTTGTGTTACCAAATTTTTTTCACGTGATTTAAACATTCAGAACATTGAAATGTATCCATATTCTGGGAGTATCAGATTCTTCACTGATACCCTGCCATATAGGTGTATATTGTACTCACCTTGAAAAGCAAGCTTCCACATTCATCATTATTGTTGCCTAAACATAACATCCCAACTCAACATCTCATATTCCTAATGGCTTTGCTTATCTATGAAAAACATCCATTTACATCAATAAGCTATGAATTCATCTTAAGTTAAGCCACCAAGGCTGCTCAACTACAAGTAATTACATGTAATTACAACATTGTGAAAATGCAGTACCACTTGGGAAGGAGTCCACTAGAATGAAGTACTACATGCACATCTCCATGACCCACAATTACCTCATTTTCAACAAGTAATATATTCAGCTTTTCATTTCCATATCGTAGTTGAGCTATCCTAAATACTATGAGCTATGAAATTGAAACATGTTACAAAATGACACCCACTCCTCCATGCCTTTTTGCTTTGTGATTTGTCTTCGCTCTTGAAACTAAAGTGGTTTGGCAAGAAGGCCCCTTTCTAGTGTGTCATTCAACACTAATCCAATATTTGGTGGTTCATAACTGCAAGCCAAAAAAGTCATTACAAAATTTTACATCTTTTTGTTCAACGTTGTGGTAATAATATTATAATGCTGCAGTCTACAACAAACTTGCAAACCTCGAAAGAACTCCAAAGCCTCAAACCTTCTTTGAAGTATCACCATAACCCAACACAATAAAATACAATAAAAAGGTGTCAAATACAAAAAAGAAAAGAACAGAAAAATGGTTTACCCTTGAACAACCAACTCACCCAACGTTGCACATCTTTGGGGGAACAATTGGGTGCCAAATTGAGACTCCATCTTTTGAGCCACTACCCTTATCCCACCAAATCAGTTTGAATTTGGCCACCTTTTCATAACTTAATCTAGAAGAAAGTCCTTATGAAATAACCAGCCCAGACTCATTATTTCCAAAATTGATGTAACAAAGTTTTATTGTTTTCCTGAAAAACCAACCTCCAAAGACATTGTTTCCAAATGTACAACTCTGAGCTCATCTTTGCTACCCCCATACCACTCATAAGTATTTACGATGTCGATGTGTAAAATGTCCAACTCAAGGAAACTAGTCTCAATCAAAACAACTAACAACAACAAATAGATTTGAAATCTATTTGCAATTGGATGCTAAAACATTTTTATCTTCAAATAAGCGAAATGCTAAAAACACTGCAAAATGAATGAAAATAGTGAAAAAGAGAGAGAAAAATTGATCTTTACTTGGTGTTGTGATTAGATCTAGCCATGATGCTGATGGGCTTCATCAATGAAAAATCTATCTTGAGAGAAGGTTGTCCTTCAATCTCCAACTGTGTGAAAAACTTCTCCACATTTGTCACCCAATCCTCCAATTTCACCAACATTTGAACTCTAAATCTTGCAACATACCATTAGAACTTTAGTAACCACATATGGCGTATCTTGTGCCTTGACATGTGTATAGTTGGGTGGTACAAGCATGCACATAAGGATCAATGCCTCCGATCATGCAACAAAATTGTGCATGCCAAGTTTTTCTATGACTTTGTGTGGAATACTTCACAGGATCTTCAAGGCTTGCACATCAAGTAGCATCTCAAAACAAGTAATGTTGCACTGTGTCTTTGAGGTATTCCTAATAGCCATACAAGTCATGCAAGGACTTTGGCCAAACTTGCAGCAACACACTGTAACTAATCTAACAAGATCATTACAGTTGTCAAAGTTAACATCTAAGATCACCAAGTATTACATTTAAAACAAGAACTATTGTAAGAGGGCCATAAGACAAAACCATTGTGCAATTAGCTTGATGCCAATAACATTTCTATAGTTATAATTTCAAAAATCCATACAACAATAGTACACGTTATCTCCTCAAGTAGATCAATAGGAGATGAATTGAATTGAACCAACATATGGAATAGCTGCTCAAGTAGATGCACTTGCCATGTTAATAAAATATGGTCAACAACTAAATTGATCAACTTTTGTGTTTATGAGAAAAAACTACTCGAAAAGCACCTAGAGGAAAACTAACAAAGCTCTAAGACTTGTCACAAACATCATTTGCTTATGAAATTGCCACCTTCATTTCTAGTGGTCCTACTTTAAAGTTGCCTGGTTTATATGAGAATAGACATAACACCCTTTGCTTTTCCAAGGTTCTTGTGCATCTATAAATGGGGCAATCTATTGCACAACAATGGAGGTTCTTATTAGTTTCTTGCTAATCCTCACAATCATCAATCTTTTGCAAAGGCTGAACCATTGGAAACATTATCCCAAGAGTAAAGAAAGGATTGCAAAAGGACATACCATACAAACAAAAGGGACTGACACATGAAACAATTTGTCATTGAAGAACAACTAAACATCACTTGCAACTGGTTTAGCAAAGTAGTCCCGTAGAATCTAACAAAAAGAAACTAAATGAAGTTGTTCAACTATTGAGTCAAGATGCCTCTTCACACTAGGAAACACAAGTTGTAGTATCTTTAGAACATCACATCCAGCTAGGCCTCCCAAGCCTGAGTGTGCTTTGGGGGCACGGGTGCAACCATCCATGGGGCTAGCTTGCGGGTTGGTTGGTCTAGGCATGTATCCAACTTCATCTAGAAATCTTGGAGAATGTAGAGATGAAGAGGCAATTGATGAAACACAAACCACAAAGTCCAGAGTTAGACTTTAATTGTTTTGGCTTGAAAAGATTAAGTTTGGTTTGAACGGGTGATTTAAAGTAAAAGATGTGTGTCAACCAACGGAGAGAGTGAATCAATTGATCATATGGAAGGGATAGTACATTAGCATTGTAGCACAATATGTCCAAAATGTCCTAAATCAACATAGCATAATTTTCATACATAATTTTTCCAGTTTCTTTAGGGGGAAAAATGTTAAAGAAACAAAAGCTCGGACTTTTGTCATTCCATGAAGAAAATAGAGAAGGCATTCAAACACAAGCAACAAAAATCCTCCGATTAGCAAATGGATGATTTAAAGTAAAAGACAGATATGCAAGTACATGTATTGAACAAAACACCATGTTTGTTCACATACCATCGCATGTGTCTTTCGTGAACACATCACAACTACTACACTGACTACCATCCTTCATAAAAAATTACATTCGACAGGAATCACAAAGAGTCTTCGACTTGATAATGTTATAGTTATTCTTGAACACAAACATTGCAAGTTGTATTCAATGCCAAAATTTCATTAGCAACAACAACAATAGCAACTAAAATAATCCACGGCACAAATTATCTCAACATTGGCCGATTGAAAAATGTCAAAAAACATGTCACTCCCCGTCACAATCACATTCCCTCACCATATACATTTTGACCACTCCGACAAAAATGTACAAAAAAGACATAAAGAAACATACTGAAAAAATTAGAAACACAATCCACAACACAACAAATGACCAAATTTTCTTAGACAAATGTATTCTGCGCCCTCCTGCACCATCACCAACGGCCCAAAATAGAAAATCGAGGTATGGAAAAGATACCAAGTCATTAAAACTAGAAAAAAAGAAGAGCAAGAAGAAGCAATTGATGGAGCTTGCAACTTACATTGTCCTTGTCGGAAGGGAGGCCAAAGTGGAGCCCCACCAATTCTACCAGCGGTGGATCTCCCACATCAAGATCCTCCTCCATGCCTCCCAATCTCACAACCCCTAGGATATAGCTATATCACGGACTCTTCTCTACTACAAAGCACCATAAAAACACAATAACTGACATTCTCCTTTGGATTTGTTGCCCACCATCGCTCCGTTACATCCTCTTGTTGTCTCTCTTCTCCTTCCTGTGGGCTCTTGTTGTGTGCGTGGGAGAAAGAGAAACGGAAGGCAGGAGTGCTGCTTGGTCAATGGCATTCTTGGCCGTTGGCAAGTAGAAGGGTGGGGTGTAAATTATGAATACTCTACGTACGGTAATTAATTAACTAGACGTTTTTGCCCATTTACTACCAATCATTGTGTAACTCTCTACTACCTTTATTATTTCCTCACTTTATTTACTCACCCTTTGTAATTGTCCTTTGAACCTCTCTCTCCCCCTCCCCATTCTACCAACTCTATGAATTGTGCGTCTTTGTCTCATTTTCGCAAGTGAATTGAAGTGTCTCCTTTATGTGGGCTTCATTCCCATGAAGCCCATTCAGGATTCCTTTACACAAGTGTAAAACTATTGTGATTTTCAAAAAACGTTTCTCGTGATACCCAACAGATACCTGTCATGTATCACGGGAAAAATATATAACAATGAGCTTTTCGTGAACATAATGCCTATGGAGGGGAGTAGTTACATTTTCAAAAAACCTGCCTACATTCTAGGCTCTGGCAAGCTACCTATACCAACACCACAAACAAATTTCCCAAGTTTTTGTGTAACCTTGTGAGATTAGATGAAACATTTAGGGTTTGGTGATCATGGGTTCGTATTATTAATTACACTATAAGGATTGTTTTGGTGTGTGATGGTTTTTTTCATTATCACTTTGAACCACGCCAAAACATGCGGAATTCCTTGTTTGTTTGTGGATTTCAGTTTTCTCAATGTTCAAAACTCATTTTAGATGTGCTTTTACAACCTTCCAACAAATCCTAACCAAAAATTCTTACAACTACAGCCAGGGCACTACTTCTATGCATACACAATAGCAGATGTTGCAAGGAATGCTTTAGGGCTCTGTTTAGAGATGATGGACCTTCCATATCGAGTCAGGTCCTCAAGGGCTTGCATACTTTGATCATTGATCTAGACCTATGAAGACTAGAAGTTTTAGGATGTAAAGTTAGGAGGTTGCAATTCCAAGACAAGTGAGGTGCATTTATATCTATAAGATTGCAGATGAAACTCCACTGGTGCATGTGTGTTACGTCTCCATGTGGAGTAAGCAAACAGGGTCAGTGCTGAGTTCATAAACTCTTAAAAAATGTACCATAAACTGCCCAATGGACAGTATAATTTTGAATCATCTACTGTGACTTGATTTAAGAATCATAGAAGTTGACTTGTGATTGTTCAATGCCTGCACTGGCTATGGCTTTTGGAATGGCCAGTGTTGGTGACATTGTGAAAAGTTCTGGTGCCTATAGAAATTCACACAGAACCCGTGAGTAGCAGTAACTACCTGTCATGACTCCCCACTGACTATCATCAGCTAAAAGAAATTGTGTTCACAATAATGCATGGCAATTGGCTGTAGGGGCAATGATTTGAAGCTTCAAAGCATGAGCTGGTGGCAGAGAAACTGAAACAACACTCATCTGGGGCATTTTTAAAAAGTAGTTGCAGGTTGATGGATCCAAAAGACCTGCTCTGCATCGGCATAGTCTTAGAGTTTTGCAATCACATGGAGTCCCAGAGCCTTTGCTTTGGCACCACTTGCTAGGACCAGGCCAGCAGCCCCATCACTGCCCATCCCAAGAACAAGATTCCAAAGGATCAACTCATTTAGGGATGCAGAAGCTCCAATTCAGGAAATTTGAATCCCAGCACATCAACATCAGCACCCCATGTGACAATGGTGGACTAACAACAAATTGAGTTGCCCAGGAGAAGGAAAATATTGGGTCCATCTCATGCCTGCCCACAAAAATTGCTCAACTTATGTGAGTAGCTCTTTCACAACTGCCAATGTAAGAGTATGCTTCAACTCAAATTGTGCCTTTGTAAGCCTTTCTTTGGCCAGCTTGAACAACAAACCCATGTTCCTTCCATTCACCTGCAGCAATGACAACAGGAACAATTATAAGAATGAGACAACAAACCACCACCATCACATATGAAAAGTCCCAAACAACCAGTGCACATATAGATCTAACAAGTACTCAGAAAGTGAGGCAAATTCATCAACACAAGATTTTCAATATCAACTTGCCAGTAAAACTCTTTCCCAATGAAGCACTGCAAGAGATTAAAGACAATCATAAGAACCTTGATGACTGTAAAAGTAATGGAACACAAACTAGAAAACACATTTTAGATTGCGTTTTGAGCCCTCAGGCCTACCTCCACTAAATAAATAATTATTCCAGATGTTTTGGAGAGACTCATTTTGAAGATTAAAGGTTTTATAGACTCATCTTTTCTTCCAACTAGAATTCAGAGAGTAAAAATGTAATTAATCATGGGCCCTGCTCTCTCTTCAAGAGTAGCTAACGTTATTTGAGAGAAAATAATTTCATGACAAAACAATTGAATCAACTTTTAAAAGATATGAAAACACATCTTACTTTTGTAACATGTGCAGAACTTCAAAAAGTAAGACCCATGATGCCACTGCTCCCTGCTGCGTCATACCATAGAGTGCACACCTTTCCATACTTGACCTGCAAATCAATACACTGCCATGACTTACCCATTGACTTCATCACCTCCAACAATGGGTGTAGATAATTTCTACTAATTGATGCAAAATTTGAGCAAACATTCAGGCAGTTCTAAGGCTAGAATCACCCAATATGTACATGAAAACCATGTTTTTCCAACCTTCAGCATGCTTTCCTAGTCTGTCCTCACTTGCACTAATCAAGAAGAACGCCTGATTTGCCCTCAACATCATTTTGGAGATGTGATCACATTTATTGTGTACTTCAGGTTGGAAGAGGGTTCAACTGGGATGAGGTAATGCCTCTTGATGAAACATTATGAAAACATTATGAAACACCATGTCAAAGGTGTCCAAAAGACTGACTACAGACAACAATCACATACCAAATAGCAGATTCGTTAAACTAAACCATGCCAATTGGAAAAAAAAAAGGAAAACAGTTGAGATACCTATGGCATCACAAGCACATATGTGCTTTTCAAAGACTTGCACACTGCCATTGCTCTGGAAAATGGCAAATATGTTCCATTAGAGCTATGAGGGATAAATATGATTTGGACCCATTCACAGAAACTTCTTGCTCAGAACATAGAAAGAAGGGTTCTATGAAGTTAGTTGCACCAAGTCGATAAGAAAGGTGAAAGATGACTAAGTATGGTGCATGATATCATTTTCTCATCACCGACCACCTTCCAGTTTCCGCAGCAATAAAATCTATTTTCCAAAAGAAGAATCTTCTCCAGATAGCAGCATAATAGTCTACATTCTTAGCCTATTAGCAAAATTGTTGCACCCATTTCATGGAAAAGGAGGGGCTCTTGAGACCATCCACTTTCAACCAGTGCAATGAAATGTCCAAATATTCAGGAATGCAGTTACAGTGAGGCAGCAAAAGCATACATACAGGTGCTCAATACTACTATCCTAAAGGCATCTTTGATTTTGAAAAATATTGAGAATGGGTGGGGGAAGTGCATACCTTGGGAAGCCAGTCACTCAAGAGGAAGGAGGACCATTCGGAGTTGATTTTACAAAAGTATACACCACCAGAAGCTCAACAACTTCATCAGAAATCACACCAGAAAACAAATGTGACCACATCCATCTCTTTGCTACCCTGCAATGAACCACACTTTTTTACATGAACAGAGCATAATTGAGAGTAAGGACCAATCACAAAACAAGTTTCCCATACATCCTAATAGAATCCTAACACAGTTCCAACACTCATTCCCAAGGCAAGTGTTCAACCTGGTGCAATATGAAATATATGTTATTCACTTGACAGTTAGACCATAGGCAGGATATGCACCATGCAGAGCCTGAAGTAAGCTCGCATGTGCATTTTGCAAATGCCGATCTTGCACAAGACCTTCAATTCCAGAAGGCAGTAGCTCACCTACACTTTTATCTAGCTGACCCAAGTCCTTAAAATAGAGAACAGAAAGTCTAAATGTGTATTCTTCCATAAGAAAATATGTTCCCTCCTGTACCAATCCTGCTTCAAGAGGTGTGAAGGAGGAATGCTGATAGTATTTGCCATCCAGTGGCCTTCCATTGTAGACCTTGTCCGACTCTACAGCTATCAAGCACATCTGCAGAGCACAAAGCCATGTCAGAAGGCTTTCCCAAAACAAATCAGGGGACTAAACCCAAAGCAAATGTATGAAAGCAAAACAGACCAGCTGAGGATGACAGAAATACACTAACAAGCATTCCTGATCTAATCATGCAATAAACATCTTCTAGGGTTTAGGACCCTGTACATGGTTAAGCCATTCCTAGCTCCTGAGATCAGCATCTTCTAGGCTGATCAATTTAAAACCTTGTGCATGGCTAAATCATTCATAGCTCCTGAGATCAGCATTTGAGAATTTTCTTGTATCTATTTCTCAAATTGATCAGCCTGGCTGCTGCCATTAGCAACAACAATGGAGTTTTGCTTCAAAAACAAACTCTGGTATTTTGCAGAAAGATATCAAAACCCTATGTCCCTGTTTCTTGGAAAATCTACTTCAACACTGTAAAGCTCTCATGGTGAACATCAAGCTCACTTTCTAATGTGAACAGAAACTAAGGAAGGAGGAGCAAGCTGGTTTCTTTTTAAAAAAAAACCATGCTATGGTTTTAATATTTGATTGGCATCAGGATTGTTCATGTGCTGCAAGAACTCCACATAGATTTCAGGGTTCTAGATCAGAACACACATCACCATGAAGACTGAGGAAGGCAGAGAAATTTGGTTTTTTCTTCTTTTTTTCATGCTTCAGTTCCTGAGCAAGAACTCAACATAGAGTTTTAGGGTTCTAGATCAAAACACACATCACAATGAAGACTGATCATCTGAATGAAGAGGAGTAAATAAAAAGGCTGGCCTTGCCATGCGATGCACAAATTGATGCAGCACAGGAACAATCCTAATGCCAATCAAATATCCTGTTAGAAGCAGCGAGAAGAAAAAAAATTAGCAGCTAATCACCAAGCTGAGAAAGATTCCTCTTTCGGTTTGAATTTATGCAAAAATTGATATCAATGGGCTTACTTGTTTGTAGGAGCCTCCATTGCCTGGAATGAAGGACACCCAAAAGCTTGACGAGATGTAGCATGTAGTCAATCTTCTTCCAACCCTCATGATAGAGATAAAGACCGTACTTCTGTTTGGAGGAGGAGGATGCAATAGTGGTGGGAGTCGGGAATGGAATATGATTCGGATACATATATGTCATGACGCATCCATTCAGCAAGGGCTTGTACAACTTATGGCAACAAGAAAAACCAAAGCCTAGGACTAAATCTTCTGTTGCTGCCACCGCCGTTGTGATAACATGGTAACAATTGCGATCGAGCTTGCATATAATTATGGAATATGAAAAAAAATCTTTACTTTGAAGGTGTTTTAAATGATGCCACGTGGTACCCTGAAAATTTAGATTGCGTTTTGAGGCCTCAGGCCTACCTCCACTAACAAATAATAAAAGGGTGGAATTTAGGTAACAAGTTGTGATTCCCCCCTTTGATGATCTCCAAGGGGGAAGGGGGAGTGGCCTAAGGCAAGGTGTTAAGGATGCTCTAATTTTGCTTTTAACAAGTAACCCAAAGGTAGGAAGGTAGGTAGGTTTAACCTAGTTAACCCCATATTAAGGGGTGTCTATGTGGCCAAAATGTGCGTAATTGCATGTAGTGTGGTTTAAAAAAAACTATGGTAGTCAGTTTTGAAGACTTTATCCTTAGTTTTGAGGATAGGTACTCACCTTGATGGACTTTACAAATAGCTAAAAAAGGAGGATGAGTGATCCAATCATGATCAAAGTAGGCTCGCACCAAGGATTAGTTTATAGATAATTTTACTACTTGAAATTTAAAACTATGATATACATGAGAATAATGTTTATTGCTTGTAATGCATGACATGTTATGCATGTTCAAGATAAGATTGTGACCCCAAAACAACTATGATTTGGACTGTTTAGGATGAGGGCTACTCTATGAGCTTTTTGCTTTTGGACTTGAAGAAGTGTGGTATAAAAAGCCAATTGAGCAGCTAAGGTGTGTTTATAATAATGTCTTAACTTGTGTTGATTTGAAGAATGATGACTTGTTAATGGCAAAAGGGCAAGTTTGGAGAAGGGTGCTACAACATCGAGCCAATATTGTTTCTGGGACATGGATGGTGTGACTGGGTGGATGGATGTGTTTGGTTTTAAGAAGATTTGGCATATGCACAGAATGGGCAACGTTGTGCAACAAGTAGAAATGGAGGACCAAGTTGGAGTGGGGGCATTCACCACAACTGGGTAGCACCCTGTTTTTGGTTACAAGATCACCTGAAACATTCTGAATTATTAAACCGGACTAAAAGAAGAAACCTGAGCACTAATGGATTTCCAAGGTATATTTTGACATTTCAAGTACAGAAGGCCACTTGCCATATGCAGGATGACAGGAGTTATGCTGTTGCAAAGACATGGAAATGGAAGTATTTCAAGAGTGCAGTTCTTTAATTCCAGGTTTGAAAAAACCCGGAAAACCCTTGTACTGATGTCCACTTTGCAGGCCTGACTGACAATCATATCCATGACACTGAACAGAAACCTCCATAGTGATACTTCTGAGATACTCGACAATGAGTGAGATCATAACCTTTACAGGAGTTGCTCACAAGGTGTCAGAAATTCACCTTCATGGATAGTAGTGACACACTGCCATAACTACCCACCAACTTCATCAGCTCCCCATGAGGGTACTTATGGCAGTCAGGCCCTTATAATTTTTTGGGCAAACCATTATATAGCCCTTGTGCCCTGAGTTCAATATACTACTCATGTTCAAGACTGCCAACAGCTGGTACCACTTTTGTTCCATGCCCTGGTAAAAGCTCCCACTTGAACATTAAGAAATATGGCCCATAGCTGAAGGCTGATTCTGCTCATTTGCCACATCTAAATCCTATGAGATGTCAGATCACTTAGGGCTCAGCAAGTCAGAACCCTAACCCTAAACATTGGGAATCAGAGAGATAGATCTAACAATTCTGAAGTCTTGAACTAAAAACATCCAAATGACCTACCTACATTGAAGTCAACACAAAATGTCTGCATTCAATAGATCCAACTCCAAAGAAACAGGTTTTGCAGGGTTTTGTTGCCTAGGAAGACAAATCCACCACTCAGTTCACCCCTCAGCCCCTTCAGGTCCAATTGATGGAGTATGATGCATATAGCATTGTGCCTGTTGGAAACAAATAGCAAAGGATGGCTGATGATGCTGCAACCCAAATAGGCATACTTTAGCTCCATCTGCAAGCTGACAGCTTATACTTTTTCATTCTGTTGCAGTATCTTCAGCAGTATTGCATGTGATAAGGCCTCTTGTGTTAGTACACCATTCATGATCACTATCTCCAAGAACCTCTTGCCTATTTCCTCTTGCTGAAATTTTTTTTCCCAAAAGAGACATCAGGGTTCCGAGTCTTTGAACTTGCTGCTGTGCTCCACTTTGAGACAGCTCCTTGTGGTTTTGAAGATATACTCCACAAAGAGTCAGCTTTTTGAACCTTGCTGGTGGGTCCAGTCTTGGTGCTAGTAGAAACCGATGCAGGCTTGGATTGAAGCACTGGGTGCTGCTTTGTGCTCTTGGCCATTCCATTAGCCACAAGCCACCGTGAACCTGACTGCTGTTGCTTCTGGCTCCCCCAACTCAGCAGCTTCTTTTTATCAGAAGCCTCCTCACTAGTTTTCAATCCTGACAATGTCACCTCAATAATTTTGAAGCGTGGTTGTGAAGGAGGTCCATCAGGATAATCATCATCCTCAGTATTTCCTTTCATAGAAATGCGTCGTCCAATCCTAGCTTTGGGAGGTACCATCAATCTCTCAGCTTGAACAAGAGCCATCATAGGAGCACCCACAGGCTCATTGTTATGAAGTGGGTCTCGGAGCTGAACTAGCATGGCAAGTGTGAGAGTATCCCCCATGAATCCCCCTTTTAAGTCACTTGCATCAGCTTTAACCCTCCTGCCTTTCTGATTCCCAACAGCAATAATATCTTTGTGGAGATTGTGATGACCAGCAACCAGGGCCATTGAACTTTGACTCATTTCAGTTTCATCATACACCCCTGCATCAAGCCTCATCCATTCATCTAATGAAATTGCCATCGACATCAATGCATCATCATCAGAGTTTCCTGAAGCTTCTTTGCTACCCTCTTCCAGCAAGCCCATGACACTGTTGCCCCCACCTTCAAGTGCCATCATTTCTTGCCATGAAAGTGGATCCACACTAAAAGGGGCTTCATGTTCAGCCATGTCAGACTGCACTTTCAGTCCCTCTAGAGCCAAAGCTTCAATCTTCTGCATTGCCATGGGTGCCAGATCTTCAAGTGACATGAAGGCATCTTCAGATAGTCTTCCTACTTCATTGTTGTTGCGCTTGCTACTGCCTCTGGTGGTTGCTGCCATTCTTAACTTAGTTCTCTCTGCCAAATGGAAGCCGGGACTGGAAGCTCCACTTCCATATTCAAGACAGGACAACTGCTGCCTGCAATCTCCTGAGCCTAACACTCTAGAACTGCACATCACACGACACTGCCATTAGAACAGGATCTTACCCGCCGGGAACCACCAGATACAAGTGTACAGAGAACAAAAATTGCACATAGCTACAAACTATATCATAACAATCATGAAATTCCAATTGGCTAGCCTTGTTTAAAATCTTCTCCCAGTATTGAATAACTTAATCCTTAAAATGAAAGGAAATGTAAGAATGGGCTATGCCAAAAGAAAAGGGCCCTCAATAACCAATTCTGCAAGCAGAAAGCTTTGAAACAAGATGCTCAGTATTCCTGACATGATTTGTGAGCAATCCAATTAGGAAGGGAGAAAAGATACCTGCTTCTGGAATTGATTTGCTCCTCATAACCTCCTTCAAGAGCAGCAAAACCTTCAGTTGCAATTTGCTCTACAGTCTTTCCTGTTATGTCCTCCAGAGGCATAGCAAGCTTGGCCTGATCAGCCATGCCATCCAGCCCAGCAGCTGCCATTCGTCTCAAGATATCCATGGAGGTTGATCCCACATCTGCTGGTACCACCACAGGTTTTGAGACCTGCATTACCAGTTGCCCACTTCCAGTGCCAGCATGAAAATTACTAGGGTTCATAGACCTCAATGAGCCACCATCCCGGGTTTCAACTACAGGTCCCATGCCTTCCCCTAAAGCAGGTGCATCTGCTACAGCAAGGCCATAAAGATTCTCATAGTCATGCAACCATGAAGCACTTGGTGGCTCTTCTTCAAAAACACTCTTGCTTAGACCCCATTCTTGCATAAGAGCCTCTGTTTCTGCATCTTCCAGAAGCATTGCCCGATTCTTACTCTGCATTGTTTGTGTTGCCTTTTGGAGTTCTGATTCTGCTGCCTCCATGATGGATGCCAACTCTACATCTTCTTGACTCACCCAACCTGAACACAGTAAATCCTTAGAATTCCAAAAGCTTGTTAAATAAAGCAACAAAGTCTGAGAGGCAGTTAATGTTATAACAATGTCTAAGGGGAGGAAGAGCAGGGAGGAACACTGTAGGATAAAGGGAAAAAACAACAGCCTTAAGGACATAAGGAGAGGAACATACAGGCAACATCATGATAAAGGAATCACTGACAAGCAGCCAGATGTGGGAAGAGTCAACAATTGCCTTTATGAAGGATCAGCACATACTGCCACAGTGCTTAGTTCCCTCAAAGTGGCCATATATCTCCTATTAATTATATACTACTGTGGTGAGTAGGCCACAGAGCACTTTACAACATGCTAGCAGGTATTTTTCTGGGGGGTGGGAGAAGACTTTTTGTTGTTGGTTATGCCTTCAGATGGTTGTTTATCAGCCAATATGCTGTAAATAATCTTCCCTGGATCTCAGGTTCTAAACGTGGCACATTGATGCCAGGTTGATTCTAAGCTATGGGCCATTGGCTACATAAAGAGCTGATAGCAGCAGAAGCTGCAGAAGAAGTGTTCATTGCCACCAAGGCCTTCTATCACTCTCTATTGTTAGATAGTTTTGAACAACTTCTCGTGTGCAACTGCATTGCTGAGAGACCACAATGGTGGGAGTTTAAATCTTCTGACATTCTCCAACTGACAAGCACCTTGTGCAGAAGATTATGTCCAAAGACACACAACAGGATTGCTTTGTTTGATCTCTCCTGCAGTTTATACACTTGGATATGCACACAGACCACATGCAACCATGAAGAGGACAGCTACTCCATACATCTGTGCATTGGGGTTCAGTGCTAGCTGTCTCTCGTGCAGACTGAATAGCACAAACCTTGTAATGGTACAATAAAACAGGGGGAATCCTCTAAGTGGTGTTTCTTACTCCTGGTAGCTCTTACCAATCAAATGCATATATGAATGTCATGATGTTTTTCTGTTCTCTTGGTGAAGAATCCACAAAGTAAACACCAAGCAAGGGAGGCACAAGGGTCTTAGCACTAACCTGGAGAAATAATATCGTCAGAATGAGAAGCTCTGTGTAAGGGCTGGTCTTTTGAGCTTAAATTGATAGGCGTATCATTGAAGAAATTCTGGCAAGCTTCGATGTTATTTGAATGAAGAGCAGGAACATGAGGTACAGTTATCTCCACACCAAGGCCTCCTTCAAGCATGGCCTCCTTCTCAAATTGCTTCAACAGGAGAACCCTTGGGGAATCTGGGTCACTGTCTGAGGCAAGAGCTACAGAAATAGGTTCTCCCTCAGTTTCTAAGAGATCCAAAAACTCACCTGTAACAGGGTCAAATTCATCATCTGCTTCTGCAATCTTATTTCTATTGGTTGTGCACTCTGGTTGGGAAACAGTTTCTGTGTGTCCAGGAAGGAATGGGGCAGAAAGTTCTTCATCAGTCATGTCCCTGGGCACTTTCAAACCACTGTTTGGTTCATAATCCTGCTCATTCTCGGAGTACTCCTGCCCATCTAAAGCAGCCAAGAGTTCCCGCATTTCAAACTCATCATCCATCAACCTTGCCTCCTTGTTTTCAAGCTCCTGTGCCAAAATATTGATCTCAGAATCCTCTCCATAGATTCGTGAGTTCTGATATGTTTGGTTCCCAGCATCAACATGCTCCCCTTTCTTAGGGTCTGCACCAAGCTCTGCTGGCTCTGCATGAAATTGCACAAAACTCAGGGGGAAAACATGGATCATGCAGAAAATCTGAAAGGCTTGTTTAAGCAACTACAAGCTGACATTTGAACACTAAGGATCAATCACCAGTCATCAAATACATAAAAAAAAAGCCGACATTACATGTTTTTACCTTCTGTTTCAAGAGCAACAGAATGGACTTCATCTGCATGTTCTTCCTTATCAGCTTCTGCATAAATATATGCTTGAGTAGAGACCGGATCTAAAAGACTGCCCATCTCAAATCCCTGATCAACAACTGCAAATTCAGGTTCATGTTCCTCTTCATTGTCAGAATCAGAAACCTTTTTTAGCTCTGAGGAATCTGCCTCTGAATGCCCAGGAGTTGAGGGTGCCAGCATTGGATCAGATTGAGAAAACAACCAAACTGTAGAGGCTTTCATGTCTGATTGTGTGGGTCCTCTGAGATCATTGTTTTTGAGCCTGGAAGGACTCATAGAAGAAGGGTCATCAAGGCTTAGATGCTCCATTCCAGGATAGTCTGCTCCTGACTCTGATGTTGCAGGTGGTGTAAAGTCAGCATCTGCAACATGCAGGCCCCCAGAGCTTAAGTTGAAGCTCCCTACAGGCAACTCTCCAAATCGTGAGCTTGAGCTTGAGAGCAGACTTGCATCATTTCCAAGAATCTCATATCCAAATGTAACAACTAGAGTGCCACCTTGACCTTCTCCCATGAGCTTGAAGCTTGTGGTCCAGGTATCCTGTTTTTCCTCATCCTCATCCAAGCCCTTGGGAAGCAACCGAGTGAGGTCCAGTTTGTTCTTCCCAAGGACAAGATCGTCATCTGGAGCAATCAACGAGAGACTAAATTGCTTTGGCTGATACTTCATTCCTTGAGTACCACTCTTGGAACCATACACAGTGCACTTTAGAGACACTGTTTCTTCAAACTCAGCTGCTCCTTGCAAGACTCTGGCAGGCGCTGTCTGGACAACAGTATTCTCTCTTTGACCAAATTGAACAGTGAGACGAAGTCCATTCATGCTGGAGGGAAGCCCCGCAATCCCATGCACATGGACAGTAAAGAGGCAATAGAATTTCTGCTGTCCAATATGTGCAATTGCTTGGAAAGGTTTCCACGTCCAGACAGATCTCTTCTTCTCCCCTGGAGGATTCTCCGACTTGTGGCTGAACTCAACATTGTCTTTCACCCACTCTGGCAAGTTTGCCATCTCAGGGACATGTTTTTCAAGCCCCTGGGAGTGCCATGGCCGCGTTTGCTGTGTATGCAAAGGTTGAGGGCTTTCGCTTCCTTGTCTTCGAATCTCCTCCACCACCTTGCTCGAGTTCACAGATGGAGATGAATTAGGTTTAGAAGGAACTGGAGGTCTCGAATATGGAAGTCGGGATGTCAACTGCGCATGAGAGAGAGCTGCTATCCCTGGCAGCAAAGCGGGCATTGAATCTCTCCTACCAAGCTGTCTAGACGGTGGTGAAATTGCATTAGAGAGATCATCTCTAGAGGGAGAACCGCCACCGTGGCCCGCTTTGTAAAGTGCTTGGCTTAGGGCTTCCAGCTCCCGGACAAGCTGCGCCCCTCTATCTCCCCTCGCACCCCCATTATCTCCTGATACGGATTGAGCCATGGTGGAAGACGAAGGAGAAAATGAAAATTCCCTCAATAACCCAAATCACTGCCTACCCACAAAACCCACAAACACTGCCCTTCGCCGATCTCCAAGCCCATTAGGAAACGGCAAAACTTAGTACAAACAAATCAACACCAACCACCTCGATACAACATACACAAGCCCGCGCGCGCACACGTTCCTTATTACTTTGTGATGCACACAAAATCGAAGCCTCACAGCCCAATCAAGACATGAAACAAGAATTTTTCTTTGAAAATGTCATTAAGGTACCAACGGTAGCAACAACAGATGCAGAAAACTCGCTACAGATACACACGAGCGAAGTCCGAACTCGGCCATGACTTGGGAAAATTAGGTCAAAAAACTGCACGCACCAACACCACCAACCTTCTTCTTGCTATATTTGTGTATTCCTCCCTCTCGTCACTCTCGTGGGGAAGATCTCTCTACACTCTTTTTGTGACTCCCTTTCTCCCCCCCCCCTCTCTCTCTCTCTTACAATACTCTTGTGGAGACGAATTTCTCTTCATACTCTTGTGGTGAAGAATCCGTCACACTCTCTTGTGGATCTCTTATCACCAACTAATGCGTGGATCTATCTCTTCAATCTCCTGTGTCTGTACAGGTGTGATTAGCAACTCTATCTGATTACAGTTCTATCTGTTTATTGGAGTGTGGAAATCCAATAGTGAGATGGATAGCATCCATTGGGGCTTGCTGAAAGTGGTTCAAGCTTCAAATCCATTGTAGACCATGCTATACCCAATTCATGGCTACGAAATGCTGCAACAATGACGAATACGAATGGATGTCTGATACGTTTTGTTGGGCCAAACGTTGGACCCTGGCCCCATAAAGCTGGATTCACACCAAGGGTTAGCAGGGATATTTTATTTCAATTTTAACCCTCTCTTGATTTGGGGGTTAAAACCAGTGTCGGTCTGGTATTCGGTTTTTATTATGCCAGCCCAGTCCTGGTACTGGGCGTTTTTTTATATTTTATATACCAGCCCGGTATTGCTATTAACCGTTTTTAAAAAACTCATAGCAGTAACCAGGCCGGTATAAATAACCCAGGCACTAAGAGTTGGGTACGCAATGGTATCAATATATGTCTGTGATGTGCAATATCTGCTTGTATATATAATGGACATTGGTATCAATATCATATCTATTAAGTCCATTTATATCCAAATTTTTTTTCTTTAAAGAACATTTACATTGATGTCATGACAGCATCAATAACCATGCATCTGGATACATTCATGGATTCAAAAACCAATCAAAGGCTTTTTATTTTAAAAGTTGAAAATCTTCATTCACAATGACTTTGCAGGGTTGAATTATTGAGATGCACAAAGAGGCATCACGATGTCAACCTTGTAGACTAATCCTAAGCAGGCCATTGTATTACCGATTACCACTTGTTATTGTGATTTCATTCACCTACAAATAAAAAACATGTTTCAAAACATTGACTTGAGCAATCTAAATGAACATTTTGTCAAACAAGCAACTCGTCACGGAATGGTTCTAGCTTTCATTATATATTGATGCAAAATCATCATGGACAATGAAATCATGCTACATGGCTAGGTAATTTGAATTCAAAATGCCTTAGTTGTTTCTGATACACATTGTTCAAATGGACCGTTTGACCAAATATGATTTAGTTGTGAACCATATATTGTGGTACTTTGTTGAAATTGAAGTTTTATTTTCTTTGCATTCATAAATTGGAATAAATGTGTTGTTTTTTAAGTTTGTTTTTAGAGGACATCAACATTGAAATCACCTAAAATAATTGTGGGACAAATGGTGGAAGAATTTGATATAAGTTTTTGAAAGGTGGACAAAATGTTGTTAATGATAAAGATGGGGGCTTATAAACTCCAATGATGTGAATTGCTCAATGATTGTTTTTATTAAAAGTGGCATATATGAATTTTGCTCCATAATTTGTAATGGATTCACTTGAATCAAATATAATAGTTCTATCATATAATAACATAGTTCCTTAGTTTCCACAAATTTCAATTGATGTATATTTTGGATGGTTTACATATGCATGTGAAATATAATGTTGCATTGTGACCCTTGTTTCATTTAAGCATAAAATATGAAATTTTGCAAATTGTGATTTGTTTCAATATTTCTAAAATGAAGTGATAAAAATCTTGTGTTTAAATATTGAATTATGGTCTGTGCTTTTCTAAAAGGTTGTAAAGATCAAATACACAAGTGCCATTGAACTATTGTTTTTTGTTGTTGCATTTCATTTCAAACACATTTATCAATTTTAAAATCAACATCAATTAATGGTGCCTAGAAAAATAAGTTCTTTTCTTTTCTTACACGAGATAATGTTGTATAAAGGAAGCCATGATGATGAACTCCATTGGGATCAAATGTTAAATAATTAAAAGTCAAACCTTGAAAGCAATGAATTGTATGAGTTGCAGCTAGTTATATTGGGTATTGAATACATGTGATTACATGGGTTGAATTAGCACCCACTTGTATATTTTTTTAAATTGGTTATATTGATGTCTAATGTTTTGGAATGTTGGTTGTGTACAAGTGTTGATTTCATATCCTAATTGTAGAACCTACTTTTGGATTATTAAAAGCAATCCATACAAGGGATTCATTACCAAGTAATTTTGAAACATATCGAAAAACCCCGTCACCCCCATTAAATAAGCCATCATGAGTGGCATAATTACCAACACATAATAACACATATTTAATTAATTTTAAACTTTGAAATTTTTTGAAAATAAAAACAATGAATTTTGAGAAATTAAAGATAAATAGAATAAAATCTTCAACTTGGTGGGCACCAAACAAAATGTCGAAATGAAAAAGTTGCATAATTTTATTTTTCACCATGAGAACAATTAACATTCATGATAATAAATAAACATGATGGTCACCAAATATTAATAACTATAAAACCATAAAAAGATGGGTGTAAAACTAAAACATGCATAACATTGTCAAGTAAATAATTCAATGGCAAAATCAAAAAACCAAATTTGAAATATCTATTAAAGTTTATGTCATTGAATTGTGTAAAGTATCAACAAAAGAATTTACAATACCTAAAATCATTGTATTTCATAAACCAGTGGTGGACCATTGAACAGAAAAACTTATAAGATGGTGAGCAATTGAAAATAACTATTTATTAAAAAATAAAATCATATGGTGGCCACCAATGGGTATAATAATCTTAGCTGGAAATGTACTAAAACATATACATTCAACATGTAACCTTGAGTAAGAAGAATTTGCTTATTATGAAATATGAAATATGAATTCCACCCACAAGAATAGACAACCAAAGTAAACCTCAAGTGCACAAAAAAAAATGATTATCAATTTATTGATTTCATAAAAACACCTTGAATATCAAAAACTATCTTGCCATCCATATAAGAATTCGAAATATGAGCTACTAAAACTAAAATTCCACTTTATAAACAACCAAAAATTGAGGAATCATCTAACCTTTTAAACCAACAATCAAATATGCAATTATATCCTTTGCCTATCTAAAAAGAGATTCCGATCGATGACATGATTTTCTACCAGTTAGAACTATAAATTCTTTCATGTGATATGCAAACAAAGATTGAAATCCATTGCATACAAAAATGAACAATTGAAATTTCCCCAAAACTATAAACACTAGACAAAATATAAAATAAAAACAAATAACAAAATGAACGTGAAATGAAAAACATGGAAAACATAATAGAAACAAATACAAGTTTAGGGTGTATTTAGGACGTCACGTAAAGGAAGTTGCAATATTGCTAGATCCCCTCTCAAACTTCTTTCAAACTACTTGAACCAAAAATAAAATGGATATCAAGAACTGAAGGACGGTCTCGAAAACTACATAATGATTACAAAATGGGCGTAAATCATTTTTGCAAGGGGTAAACCCTTCAACACTAGCCACAACTAAAATACAAGGTCTAACCATTGCACCTTTTCTTGGATAACTCATGTCCTCTAAATGGCTCAAGGAAAAGTCCGCTCCATTTTGGATTTCAGAAGGTTTTGTTATGTTCATCATCAATGAACAATGTTTGATCCCTATCCCCATAAAATAGACCTTTGCAAACAAGGTGAACTTAATCTAAGTCCTTCAAGTAATAATAAATTGAACATGTAAATTGATTCATTGTTGTGCATTGCTCACATCCCCAAACAAATACAAATTGATCGATGAGAGTTTTGGGCATCAATAAGTCTACTTCAAGGACATTTTCTAACAACATATATGACCAAATAACAATGTAAAAATGTTTAAATGCTTGAGATAGGATTTATTTTACTCCATCAAAATTTTCCAACTTGGATACATCTAAATTTTTCCCTATGCTTTGCTAATCCCTTTGAAGAAGGGCACACTTTGGAAAGTAACAAAAGACACCATTCACACTAAGAATGAAGAGCTTTTAGTTGTGCTAGATCAAGGTTAAAAAGTCCAAATCTGTGTCTTTGCATTAGAAAAAAAAACATCATGCACCTACCAAAAAGAAAAAAGGTTAGAACAAAAAGAAACTCAAGAATGAGTAGAAGCCTCCATCCTTGTCATAAGAGAAGTTAATCTAACACATAATATATAAGAATGAAGTTAATATCCATAACATGGAAGGATAATTTTGACAAGGAATTTGGTAAGAACATGGACTAAAAACACATATCACAATGTGGTAACCACTAGGTAGGTGAGGAGAACACCTAGTGGCCACCAAGTTGATACAAAAAACAATTAGTGGCCATCAAGTTAATGTTGGAGAACACCTAGTGGCCATCAAGTTGATGTTGGGGAACATTTGGCGGCCATGAGGTTGATGTTGAAGAAGACCTAGTGACCACTAGATGGTTGGAAGAATGTGAAGTTCAACCCAAGGCCCACCAAGGCAAAACCACACACACTAAAGGTAAAGAGTACAAGCAAAATTCAAGCAATAATTTTTTTTAATAATTTTTATCAAAAGGAATATATATATATTTAAACAAGAAAAATTATAGGATTAACAATTAATAAGGTATTTTTTGTTTAAATTTTAATTTCACATTGTTACAATAAGTGGGTTGGCAGGTCTAAATACATTTCACAAATAACATTTTTAAGAGTCTTGGATTATCTTGATCAATACATCTAATCCTACCAAAAGGATTGTGTTCAACAAAGGTGGGAACATTATATCTGAATGAATGAAGGTGTTCCAAGTAAGGGATAATAAACCCCAACAAATATTGGTCTTCCCCACAATGGCCATCAAACGACTCCAAAAAAATGGCACTATGTAGGCCATTGAACATGCTTTTGTATGGCATATTTATCTATGAACAACATGTTGCCAAAGTGAATATAAGGATAAGTAGAAAAAAAAATGTCAAGATTCTTGTGAAAATTTGGCTTATTAAGTTTATCCATTAGGAAATGTAAATTTTGCATGCAAAACTCATGATCAAGCATTTTGGAAGCATGTATAAATATTTATGTTTTGTGTCAAATTTGATCCAAATAATTATAGATATTATGAAGTTGGGTTGTAAACTAAATATAGAATTGGAATTGTGCAAGACATTTTTCTAGGAATTCCTTAGATCCAGGATGGAGAATGACAATGTAAGAACCTTATTCAAAACATGTGGCACTCAAAGCTCCATTTATATTGAAAATCACATGAAATAAACTTACTTTTGTTGGAGGCGAATGAGGCACTCGAGAATTAACACCCAAAGTTGAAGGAATCTCATCCAAGCCAACTTCAACAACCATGCGTGAATTTGGTGACTCCATATCTTCGACTTGAAACATTTGGGGGTCGAAAGCCAAAGTTGGTGGAATTTCATCCAAGCCGGCTTCAACAATCCCGCATGAATTTGGTGATTCCATATCTTCTTCCTTATCTTCCGCTTCCGCCAAAAAGGGCGTGCCAATAATCTAAAAAACATAAACAAATAGTAGTTATCAAAATGCGAAAATAAACCAACCATAAAAACCTATGAGATTGGAAAATCTGAAACAACATTAGAAGAAAGGAGGAAAAGATAATATTTGGACTACTTACTACGAATGTTGAACAATTTCTACAAAACTGGCAAAACAATCCATGGTGCATTTTTCGAACAATGTCCAAAATCATCATCTTCCTTGATACTTCTAATGGTGCCAAAAGGATAGAACTCCATAAAGGTAGGAACACTAAACATAAAGTTATGAAAGAAATTTAAGTATGGGAAAAAAGTTTTCATTAGATAATTATCCTCTTTTGGCATGTATTCATTAGACTCAATAAATATGGCATTAAAGGGCGGATTCAAGCAGGTTTTGTAAAGCACGTCATCTACTAACAATGTATTCCCAAGGTGAGTATTAAGATACCTAGGGAAGAAATAAAAAAGGTTTTTATGATAAATTAATTTATCATGAATTGGATGATCAACACAACAATGACTTGCTTTGAAAAGAAACTACAAAAAATGCTTTGTTAATCTTACAAAAATCTCAACCCACAATCCTTTGTAAGTCGATTTCAATATATGTTTCTTTTATCATTTTTCTCAAGCAGGCATTCATCTTGGCAAGCAAAATAGATGTCCATATATAAACGATAAAATTTTCTAAACACCTAAGGAGGAATTCTTTCAAAGTTGGCTTGGATACAACATTCCTACCTAGTAAGGTAGGACCCCGAGCTAAGTTAAATGGCGGAGGCAAGAGATGATTAATTTTGAAATACTCCTTCCCAACAAAAACCCCTTTCAAATTGAAAATCATGTGCAAAGGACTCACTTATGTGTCCTTTGCATCTATGGGAAGAGGAGATCTAAAAACTTTGGAAGTAAGTTCTTTCCCCTTATCTTCCTTGATAGACTCATGGAAAATTCTAGGAAGTGTATCATCTCCGGCCCATTGAATCCTGCAAGGGGCAAATGCGGCCAAGACAAGACTAATCATTCGAAAAAGAAAAAGACAGAGGTGGTGACATAAAACCTCAATTGGGCAAAGGCTACACTAAAAACTACATTGGTCTCCTCGGTCTTTCTTGCCTTTTTGCATGCCTTCTCCAATGTAATTCAGACTCATCAAGTTGTCCAAATACTAGATAGTTGTCCTTTGAATTCCATAAGGGCCAAAAAAAGACCCAAGTTTGTCCCTATCATCTGAGTCCTTAGATGTGTATTCATTAAATCATCGAACATAAATTCACCTTCACTTGCAAATAGAAAGTAGAAATGGTCAAAATTTACCCAAACGAGGAAAATGCAAAATAAACTAATTGAAAAGTAAAAAAATCTTCAAAACAAAAATGGCAAGAATGGAATCAAAAGCCAAATAATGGAAGGCATAAAGTTTGAAATAAATATATGTAGGCACAATAAAAGAACTTGATTTTTTATCCTACACCACAAAAAAATTTAACCCTTCAACAATAGACCAATCTCGTAACCACCATATACAACAATTTGGTGGCCACCCAATCACAATGTCTGGAGGCCACCGTCTGGTTGATTTGGTGGCCATCAAATTGTTGTATTCAACGACTAGTAGATACATTGATAATTGACACCAAACCGTTGTATTTGGTGGCTTTATATGGCGGTAGTATATGGTGGCCACTAGATCATTATATATGGTGGCCACCATATAGGCTGATCTGGTGGTCATTAGACCATTGTATTTGGCGGCCATTAGATATAATAATGTAATGGCGACCAAATACAACAATTTGGTGGCTATATTTGGAGGCCAACAATTGGTTGATTTGGTGGCCACCAAATCGTTGTATCTATTTGCCATTACTTGACTTATATGGTGGCCGTTAGATCGTTGTATTTGGAAGCCCACAACCGGCATTATTTGGTGGCCACCAAGTACTCCTATCTACTAACAATTACATAAACATATATGTTAGCCACCAAATGTAGAATATCTAACAACTAAAGCGAGAAAAAACAAATATTAAACTACCTAGTGGCCACTAGATGCATATTATGCTTTAAAATAAAACTAAGAAATATCCTATGTAAATGTATTCATAATTTTAAAAAATTGTACAATGTTTAATGAGGAGAGTTGTTAATTGTAATTAAATTTAACTTTAGGAGGGCTCAAGTCCTCCAAAGGAACTTGTTTATTCATCTTCATACTAATATCATCATCATTGACATCCTTGACAGTCTTCCTTAACAACAATGGCCATTTGTGAGGATTTCGCAAAATAGATGTCATGTTGTGTTGATATATCAATGGATGGTATTTCATTGTCTGTCATTCTCCTCTTTCTAACCACATGAGACTAGGAACTCTTCATGATCAACAAATTATCGTTACTCACTTTTCTGCTCACCTCTTTGATAACAACCTCGTGAGCAACTTTCCTCCTATTTTTCTTTCTTCTTGTAAGAATGGATGTATCCTCTTCCTCTAATTTTTCTTCTACACCCAATGTGTGTTGTTTGGGATCTATAACCAAAGGCAAACCACAAATTGCAAGGGGCACTAGATTTGTATTTAAAAAAATTGATAGACTAGTCATTGTAATCTTTTCAACCTTGTCGAGCAAGTCCATTGGAATGAGCTCAAGAACATAAACCTTTTTCTCCTACAAATTGCATCGATACTGTTTTAGGATCCTAAATGGACAATAAACCTTGAAACATAGACATAGAATAAGGACACGCAAAAATGTACCATGCATAAATTTGTTAATATTCCATTACAGAAGATATTAGGACACGCCATTCCACCATGCAAAAGTGGCTACATAATGAATTGAATGGTGTCGGGGTTTAGGGTTTAAGGTGTAAGGTTTTGTTGTCCACCCACAATTTTTTTAAATGTTGAATTGGAAAGAGTAGACTAGTTTTTTTGTCATGTTTCTAGAATTTTAGTTAGATCGTTTGGATTAGCAAGAAAAACAAAAATTGGACACAATTAAACAATGTAATAAAACATCAACATTTAATGCTTGATTTCGTTCTTATGTGTATCGTTCAACATGCGGTGCACAATTCTCCCATTAGGTAGGAATTTATCCACAAAAACCTTTACCCCTTCACCAAGCTTGTTTCCAAAGGGGAAGGAGTTTGAGAATTTTCTCCTAATTGATTCATCAACATGATTGCATTCATTCTTGTAAAAGCCTTTAGGACATTTCTTCATGACAAGGTTATCAATCATCCTCCTTTTTTTCCTTTATTGTTGCCTCCTTTTTTTACTTTTTGGGGGGCCTAATCGTTAATGAGCCCTCAATATCTATTTGAGCCGCTTCAAATGTTGTCACCATTTTGTTATCCTTCTCAATGACTATCATAGTCACCATCTCATCCCACATTTGGTGTATTAGCCTTGTTGTCCTATTCAAGAACTTTGCAACCTTGAACTTGCCTCTTTCACAACTCTTCATGTGTAAGTTGTCCATTTTTTAAATTGGCCAAACAATCTTGGGTTGTGATGCAAATAATGGCATTAAAGGAAAGACCACCGCCTGTTGTGGATCATCCTTGTAGGCCTTAAGGTTGACAACATGAACATATTTCACGTTGTCAAGGTCTTTCCATTTCTCGAATTGGAAGCACCATTTAATATGTGGCGTTTCCATTGTCAACTCAATACCCCACATGTCTATGTCCTTATCTAACATTTAAATGTTGACATCCACATTTTCGTAATCATTGTCATACCCCAATTTCTCCCTAGGAATTTTGGTGAAGAGGTGAATACAAGGATCATTGCAACATGGATGAGCGAATTGTTTAAACAATAGAAAAATAAAGGAGACGATCTGGCTACCACTAGATAACAATATTTCCTAGCCCCATTCATTTTCTACCAGATCTCCATAGAGGAAAGACAATATGGTGGCCACTAGATCCTTTATCACCTTTCCATAGATTTGCAATAATCTAATGGTCGTTAGATTGTTTACTGTACCCCATCTAGAACAAACAATTTAGTGGCCACTAAATTGTTTTGTTCACAAAAACTAGCATTCATAATGATCTATCAACCACAAAATCATTAGATCCCTGAAAACTAACGTTGATAATGATCTAGTGGCCACCAAATTGTTATGTTCTTGAGGACTAGCGTTGCTAACAATCTAGCGACCACCAGATTGTTAAGTTTTCCAATACTAACCCTACAATAATTTGGTGGCCATTGGATTATTACATCCCTAAGGACTGGCATTGGTAATGATCTAGTGGCCACCATATCATTACGTCTCCTTGGAGTAGCGATGGTATTGTTTGATGGCCACCAGATAATTAAATCTTCGATTACTGACCCCTCAACAATCTAGTGGCCACCAAATCTGGTGCATCCTTAAGGTTAGCATTGGTAATGATGTAGTGGCCATTAGATCTTCACTTGTGTGAATGATGAAGTTAAAGATTTGGTGACCATTATATCGTTTCATCCATGCTTATGTGGATATTTCTTGCAAATAATTGCATTTAAAGAGAAACCCTACTCCATCGACCTTTAAAATCCTTATACTTAATGCGTTCACTTGAATGCTTCTTCATGAACCTATAATGAAATCCAAAAACTTAGACGAAATGCATAAACCTCAAGTCTAGTTCAATGTTCTAGTCACGAGGTTTATGTCCAATTGATATTTGCACGAGCTTTTGCCTTGTGCAAAGGTTTATGTGTAAGGACATTTTTTTATTTTCTATATTAATAGAAGAAATAAGGTCTTAGTAGGGCACGATCTTAATCCATTGTGTTTGTGCCTAATTTAAAAAAAAACTATCCTATGAAATTGAATTGAATTGTTTTAAGATCAAGGAATCAAGAACATACCTTGTTTCTGCGATTGGAAGAAGCACACTTTATCCCTAGCTCAATTATTATGCAATAGTTTTGTAGACAATAGTAGATATCTTCACCACAATGCTAGTTTAATGTTATTTCTTCATGTATATGTATTAAAAAAATGTTGAAGAAAATAAAAAGGTCAAGTGATTGACTTTCATATGATCTATGTTTCAAGGAATTAAGGTTCATGACAATTTCAATTATTCTAATTGGAGTACTCGTTGTAGGATGAAACCTTAAGCCACTAAACCCTTCTCCAAAAGCGAATTGATATAACCAAGCTCCGACTAGTTTTAGGTCAAAAATATTTCCCCTCGCTTTTATGGGTTCTTTTGAATTGATATAAACACATGCAATGATCCATAGTTGAAAAGCAAGGCCACTAAAACAATAACAGAAGCAAATTTTGATTGTAATGTGTTGTAGGTCTAAAATTCTATGGATTCTCTATAGTTCCAAAGACTTTCCAAATTGTGTAGAACCTAAAGAGAACTATGTGACAAGGATGTTCCAACTTGCAAGAAAACTTTGCGTGAATTAGATAACAAGTTGTAAGAGAACTTTATAACAAGGAAATTCAATTACAATGAGAATTTTGCTAATTAAAAAATTGCAAATTTCCATGAGGTTCTTAAACCTAGGATGTTACAAGTTCCAAGAAGGTAAAATAATTCAAACTTGTAAAAATGTTTATTCGTATTGTTCCATAGCCTCCTTCGCATCTGCAATAACTTCTTCCCATCAAACACCTTGTTGTGACTAGGTGTTTCCTTTAACGTTCCCTTCCCTAGTTTAACCCTCTGCATGTTTTATTTCTTCACAATAAAAAGAAGAAGAAAAAGGAACTGCAAAAGTTGAATGTAGTTAGAAATTGAAAAGAAGAAAATCAAATGAGATGTTAGAAGAAATGAAACAAAAGCCTGATTTGAATTGTTGAAACAAAAAAACTCTAGAGATGAAAGAAGAGATATGACGAGAATAATTATGAGAAAGACTGGAAAAATGATAGTGAATGGGAGGATGGGGAGAAAGTGGAAGGAACCAAAAGGGGGGCATTACCATACACCGCCACCTCTTCGTTTACAACAATTATGAATTTGCAATTAACATCAAGGTTTCCCTATTTTAATCATGTTGTTAATATGTTAAAATGGCGATCTTCCATTTGTGGGTTTAAACGGAATTTTAATACATTTATAATTCAATAGCCTACTGAAATTTATAAAAAAGTTTGGCAATATGTGAAGTTTTTTTTTTTGAAATATAGTGAATTTGGAACATTTCGCCGATGAAATTGTTCTTTTAGTTTAAGTTGAAATTATTTTTGTCATGTTGAATGTTCACGACATTTCAACCAATAATTCTTCTTTAGGTGTCACCATGTTTTAGCTATTTTTTCATACATTTATAATATTTTAAAAATAAATTGGAAATAATATTCCAAGTTAAATGCAGAAGGAATATTCTAGACTAATTTAAAAGGGATGTTTTAGAATAATTAAAAAGGAATATTGCATAATAATTTGGAAGGAATCATCCAAAGTTATTTAACAAAAATTATACTTTCAAATAATTGAAAAATAATATTTCAAAATAATTTAGAAATTTTAAAAATCAATAATATTTTGATAAGTTTTTTAAATGATAAATTTAATAAATTTAGCTACTTTATATTAATAGGCAACAAATAATATCCTATTGATTTCAAGGTTTTCAAGATGTTGTTATAATTTTTTATTTTGAAGCTTTTGATTATAAAAGTCTTGTAAAACTTATGCCATTCCAAAGCCTATAAAAATTTGAAGGATGAAAGCTTTAGGGTTTAGTGGTTATAGTTTACAAACTATAATGTAAACCACATGGTTAAATATTGGTTGCTTATAATTGAGTTGGCATTTATTGATTATCAACAACAAAGTGAATGGAGATTGATGTTATAAACAACCTAACCACTTATAGGGTTGGTGGATGGTAAATCTTAACTTTTTACCATTGGTTCAATTATAGTTTCTGTTTTTGTACATGTTTATTTCCATTTATGCAAAATTTGTAATAGAAATCTATACATCATCCATAATATTTCAACAACCACATGTCTTATAACCCAAGTATATGCACAGTTATGAATATGTCATAATTATGCCACAATTTTACTTCTCATATTGATATGTAGGGAAAAACAATAAACATTGGAAAATATACAAAAAAAAGAAATAAAAGATCATGGTTCTATCTTCTACTGTTCTATTTTCTCTCGTCTATACACTCCCACATAAATTTAAATTCCAACTTTACAAGGTAATATGCCCTACCATGTAACGATTGATTCACATGCTTTGTCCAACTTAAATCAAAATGAACATTACAATTTTACTTATTCTTTATGCTTATATGGCATGATTGTTACAATATAATCTTGCCTTTAATAATGGGGCGAATGTATATCATTGCATTTAAATAAGTCCGACACCTAAATTGAAAGAGGCGGACATTACACTTTGAATCATGGTGCACATTGTATGAACCATTACACCAATATCAAAGTCCAAATTATTTCTAAAATGTCTACACAAACATTGAACGTGTGCTATAATGTTTATATGCATACCATCACTTGGTTTGGCCAAATGTTGTTTAATAGATACAATGATTTCATTATAGTCTACGTTTCAAAATAATACCAATCGTGGCTTCATTGTATAATATGCATGGCAATATGGATTGTGTTTTATTTACATTGGCTAGTACATTTATAATACTACCTGGAATTTTGTATTGACCATACCCTTCAACTTGCCAAATTTGTGTAAATGCTTGTTGTGGAGTTATTAATCTTTCTTGTAATTCATGCAAGTCTAATACTGAAGAAATGATTAGATTCATTGAAATGTTATGAAGGACCAGGGACTTAGGTTCCTTATTAAAATTAACCAACTTTACACAAGTATGACACAAACAATTCACCTAATAATTCAATCTTTATTGTTTCTAAACATGGTACATATTTTGTTAAATGTTGAACTCTTGTTTTAGTGAAATGAAAAGTTTGTGATCTAAACCATAACCTTTCACAAGCCACACATGGGAGAATATTTTAATTTATCTTTATATTCAATGACATGTCTTGTTTCAAATTTTAAATGAGTATCCATACATATTTTTTTATAAAAAAAAATCAACAACTTTTTTTAATTGCAAAATCCCTTTTACTAGTCGTGGAAAAATCATGCATATCACCATTTGAAACTAATGTTTCATTAGCACAATTTTTCTTATTGGTATTAATATAAGATGTTTGATTAGTTATGTGGTTCAAACCTTTTTGTAACTTTGTTTTTCTTTGTATTTTTTGTGATTTTTGAAGCCTTTTAAGTTGACAACGTATATTTTGTGTATTTAACATCGGATGCACATTACTTGTATAAAAAAATTCAGCAATCTTTTTGAAGGAATGATGTTTATGTATTACCATAAGATGATAAAGTTCATTGTTGTGTTCATCTTTCCATGATTTGAAATATGTTTTTGGTTCATTATGTTTTTCATTTGTTTCATCTAAAATTTTCAATAAATTTATAAATTCATCATTGATTGTTAAAGTATCTTATATTACATATTATTATTTATATTTAAACAATAGGTGGTGTACATGATATTTGATCTAATTTTACAAATGTATTTTCACAATTCATGTTTTGTTCATGCAATAATATTTCACATTCAAGTATTTCTTGTACTTTTTTTTATTGATAGTCAATAATTTGATATATTTCAATTGAATTTATTTTAGATGTTTTCTGGTGTTTTGATTTCATGTATTGAATATGTTTCACAATTTTTTCAGTCTTGAACATTGGATATGGATTGTTATTTTGATTTTTTTAAGCTATTGATTTAAAACTTGCTCCTTGATTAATTTGCATTATATTTTGCAACATTTCATCATGGTCTTTAGTCCAAATAATATATGCATTTTATGTTTTATGTTTTTATCATTGTTTATGGTTTTACTAATTTGTTATTTGCATTGTTTTAATTTGTTATGAAGAAAAACATTATTTTGTTAAAGTTGAACATTGTCAATTACTATGTGTTCTTTTTTTATGATATTTTTTGTGAAATACAAATCATGTCTTTCAAGGTACATTACAGGCTCAAAATGTCCATTCATACCTCCATGATACATTCAAATTAATTTTTCACTTGAATTAATATTTTCCCCCACATTCACGTATGGTTTACATGTTCTTGTTGACCATGCTTCCAAAGGATGTTTGATAAATTGAACTAATCAAAAGAATATTGTAAAATCAGCCCATAAACCTTCATTGGTCGTTGCATCTTCTATTATTTGTAAATAATCATTTGCAAAATTAACACTTTGTAAACTCATTAGAAAATATAAACTAAGTGTAGACCTAAGATAATGTTCGACTCTAGAATCTTTTTATATTAAAGCTTGTCATAAACATTGAACAAAACCTTTAACCTAGGGTATACTAGATATTTTATAATTTAACAAATAACTAATTGAATCAAATAAACAATCACCAACATAATATGGATAATTAACAATTATTTTCAACTCGATATTTCACAAAGCATTATCAATGTTTATTATGGTCATTTTTAATGTTATGCTTCAATTGAGCTTATGAAAGTATAAACGTTTTATTATTATTTTTGAAATAATGGTAGTATATTTATTTATTTATAATTTCATGTATGTAAATATTTCCAAATATTTGATTGACTAATTTATTTGAAAATTCAAAATATTTTGATCAAGTTTTACATTCATTTAAAGATTTGAATTTTTTATTTTATATAAATTTATCAATTTCTTCAACACAAATGGAATGGCCTTTAAAAAAACATGGATTTTTTTAAATTTTTAAAAATATTTGTAACCCAACCTTGAATGGAGCACTAATTTTATAATTTCATTCATACAAACACTTTTCAAATTTTTTATTGACTAATTTATCTTAAAATTCGAATGATCTTGATCAGTTTTTATATTAATGAATACATAATTGAATAATCATTATTGATTTTTTCAAATTAAAAGAGTTTATCAATTTCTTAAGCACAAGTGGATTAGGCTTTTTTTTTAAATGGAAAAAAACAATTATGAAATTTGTTGTAACCCAAATTTGAATGGACTAGTTTTCCCTTGAAAACTTGGATTTCTTGAAGGGTAGTAGGTACTAGCATGTTTACTAATGTTTCAACCTTCTTGGGATCCATAACTTTTCCCTTTGTGGATACTATGAAACCTAGGATGGTTCTTGAAAATACCATGACTGCACACTTGTTTGGGTTTAGACTACTACCAAAATTTCTACACTTAAAAAAATATTTATTGATTTTCTCAAGGTGAGTTGACAAGTTGCTAAAAATTATAAAATTGTCAAGAAATATTTTCACGAGTACATCAAGCAAGCTATAGAGAAGTTATAAGTTATTCTCTCGTCAATCACTTGATAATGCAATTTCAACGATGGGTTGTGTAGTTATAACTAATATATTTCATTGAATAGGTGGTCACAATAGGTACACTCGGCCAAACACTTTGAGTAAGCGGTTGTGTTTGTTGAACAACAATAGGTACAATGACTACATTTCCACCTATTATGCATGTAGTTGAAAACTAAATCAGTGTGAAGGCCTTCACTTTAATTTGCATAATTATTCCAATTGTTTTAACAATTGGTTGCATTCCAATTTTGAATTTTATACTTTTAGATTCAAAACAAAAATTGATTCAAATGTGTAGTACCCAAGAATCGATGTTGATTGGGATGGTACAATAGCTTTGGGAATGCAATAATTGGGTGTTATAGACTACCACCACTGTCTTGCAAAAGTTAATTCATCAACATGTTGAATAGGTGCGATATTTCATTCACTTGGTTGTACATTTGGCCTATGTTGTTGAGACAACTGTTGTGGTCTCAAAAAACAACCGGTTGCACTACTAAAAAAACCTAATTTTACAATTTCAATTTGTGACTAGAAATTAGTTGTAGATGATTCCACAACTAAAATTTTCATTAGTTGCACAAGTCTAATCACACACAACATGTAGTCGCAAATATGATCCAAGAATGACATCATCACAAGTCCCATGGATGAAGTATATACTCAAATGTATACTTCATCTTTTGACCGTATAATTAAATGTGACTAATCACCATTATTTGCAACTACAATACCACCAATTACACATTGCCACTTGTAATGCATATGTAAATAAAAATAAAAGTAATTAGATAACCATTTTCATTCCATTCATCCAGATTGGATGGTCTAAGATTATTCCATTGACATTAATCATATCATGCAACATGGCCTAAGGGGAAGATTTTTAAAAATAATTTATATTTTCATTTAAGTAGGTAGGTAGATACATAGGCATGTAGGTATGTGGATAGGTAGGAAAGTAGGTAGTTAGGGAGGTAGAAACTTGGTGCAAAAAAAAAAGGTAGGTAAATGAATTTTGAAAAACTATTTAAAGTTTATCCCATGGGGTTGAGCCTTTTTAAGTGGCTCATCCCAAATTATATTTTTCTTTTGGATGTTGTTTGTGTCTTTTGAACATTTGAAGTACACCTTTTTATATAGTCTATATATATAATCCATGCACTACATGTGTAGTGCAAAAGGCGGAGGTTGTATTGGTAAACAACCCCCCCCTTTTAGTGAAAGATTGTTTTTCCCCATAGTGAAAGGTTATTTTCAAAGGGATTATAATGGTTCACACACTTTTTTTAACATTATGTTCCCCTTGTAAGCACTATTTGCCTACTTTTTTTCTTCCACTCAAACAAGCGCCTTCATCCTCTTTTTGGGTTTTCAAGATGTAAATGGGTCAAAAATATTTTGTTTTTATTTTTTCTTTTGGTTTCCCTATCAGCACACATTCACCATTTTATTTTATTTTGTCCCCCACCCCAACAAGTACCCAAACCTTTTTTTTTGTGTTTCATGGTGTACACAAACCAAAAAAATCACAAATGTTTTAGTTTTTCTTTGCTTTATTTTCAAGCACATTCTTTTATTTTCTTTCACACACACATATGCATATTGAAAATAATAATATGTTTTGCACACAATGTAATGCTAGGCAGTTTGAACATAGTGGCAGGCTATTTTTGTTGATTTTTTGTTATTTTTTGTTACTTTTTTACTAGTTGTAACTTTTGTAACCGTCTTTTTATTGTTAAAGGGGCACAAGGTCAATTTTTTTAATTTACTTTGTGGTTGTTGAAGGAGGAGGGGGTGTGGCTTGATTTTTCTTA
>Ga0209208_10001247_pt1 | contig 35642 bp, 18 predicted proteins | sample S1TSphfallax_3_FD_187694 | JGI IMG/M metagenome (GOLD analysis project Ga0209208, IMG submission 187694) | Host-associated microbial communities from peat moss isolated from Minnesota, USA - S1T2_Fd - Sphagnum fallax MG (SPAdes) (version 2) | ecosystem: Host-associated > Plants > Peat moss >...
AGCGTTCAATAGTTTTTTTTTTTTGAGTTTTTGACCCCCTTTACTTTGGGGGGCCATAACTTTCTCATTTCTAATCTGTTTTCAATGATTCTTAGTTTGTTAGATGGGCCAAGATAAGGGCTTCAAGTTTTCTTTGGACACCAAATGCAATAGAGCCCTGCCCTGGCTGGTATAATCTAATACAGTAGTTGCATGTAATGAACAACTAGGTTGATTCATGAGGTTTGCAATGGAATGTTTTAACTCATATCCTTTGGCTTCAAATTCTATTTGGCTCAGCATATAAGTATGAGCAATAGCTATGTATTAGCCAAATATTAAGTGCCATTGGGGATGAGTGAATGAAAAAAGTTTGACCCTTGTGAAATGGTTAAACCTAAAAATAAAATTGGATTATTTTAAACCTACCTATATAACCTAAACCTAGCTACTTTTAAACCTACTTGCACACCTAAGTAAACGTATTAAGTAGGGTTTAATTATTACTTACCTACCTATGCACCATGTGTCAATATCTTATTAGCCATATATTGTATGATTTAGATTTCATTGATTAATATTTTAAATTCTAAAAATAGGTGGGTTTTGATTGCCACATGTCACCATATAATTGGTGTTACATGAAGACAGGTCAAATGGTCAATGAAGGTTCCATGGTGTGCCATGTGTCATCATCCTAGTGGCAGAAACTTCAATGATTAAAATTAATCCAATGAATTTTTAATTTTGAAAACACAAAAAATTTAAATAGTGACATGTGTCCATAAGTTAGTTGTTTAATTTTTAAACATGTGTCATATTTTGATTAGTTTCATTGTAGTTGCACGGAGAGTTGCACATAAGGTGCAACTACATTTGGATTTGTATGTATGTATGAACATGTATATTAAGACCATATATACATGTTGCATACGTAATGTCGCATGCAATTGGATGTCATGTGCAACTTGTCGTATGTAACTACACAAATTTGCAGTTGCATGTGTCGCATGCAATTGAATTTTAATTGCAAAAGACAGTTGCAAAACCCAAAAAATTTAGTAGTGGTTACACGTGCTTCAATAGAAGTAGAACATGATTAGTATTAAATAAAGGTCAGTCCAAGGAGATGATGAAGGGCTCAAAGGATTTCAAGAGCGGTCTTTATGGCACAATGTTGTGGTATTCTTCGTTGTTGCAATGTTTATTTCTATGGTTGGGAGAAAGAAAATACCCTATTAATTGGGAGTTTCGAAGTGACACCACAACATTGTTTCATCTTTGTTTTCTAACTACCAGGCCAATTGTGCAAGTTATGTTTCTATTCATATGTGAGATGTTGTGGTCTTCTGTTAGGAATTGTGGTTTGTCTGGTGATGGTGCAAAGTGTTATGTGGTACACATGTGGAGACAAGTTTATGGGAGTTGGGGGTTTATATCTAATTACAACAAAGGTTGCCATAAAATAGGATCAACTGTGCTTGAGAAAGTGAAATTGGAGAGACCTAATCCTTAGAGGCCCATAGCTTAGTTATAGCCATCAATTTTTTGAACATAGCTTTGTGTTCTTATTTTTAGTTCACATATCTATTACATAAGGATTACTAGTGTGGCATGTGTTGTTGGCCCAAGTGTGAACTCATTATAATGTAAGGTGGACACAACATATGACATTATTTTGCAAGGTATACTTATATCCCAATTTTTAAGAATCAAATATGAAAGGAAAACATTTACTTGAATTGTATATTAAACTTGCAAGTGTGAACCCATTACAAAATAACATGAACTCAACCTATCAACATTGTCTCACATCCTAAGTCCAAATCTCACAACATAAATTCCATTAAATTTTAATCCAACAACACCAAAAGCACATCACAATTCCTTCTACTTGAATTGAATGGTAGACATTCAAGTGTTACCACGTCCTCAACTGATTTTTCCTTCCAAAACTTCGTTTTTTTGAATTTATTTGAATTTTCACTGGTAGAATTCGTTAAAAATCAATATCTCCCACATTCTGAATCCAAATCTTACCAAATAAGTTCCATTAAAACCTGCTCATCAAGATCTTTCCAACAGCACCAAAGGCACATTCCAATTCCTCTGAAATTCTCAACTACGGTTTAATTTAATTATTGATGAAAAAATCATTCAATATTCAAGAACTTTTGCATCACAAGTCCAAGCATCATGGAACCAAGACCATGCACCCCTCCTTGTCGAGAGCTCTCCAAAGACACCAAGAACAAGAAATGAAGCATCCCAGTTCAGTGGATCTCATAACTACAAAACAAAACAAAACAAAACAAACTCCTTCCTACATAGATAGATGTGTCTTTCTTTCATCACTGATTAATCTATAAAGTGGGAGATTGGGGTCCCTGGCTTTTTGCTACAATGGTAAAAGTAAAGAAAGACTGCTCGCACCAAAGTTTCATGTGTGACTCGGTCAAATTACTTAGCTGTAAGTTTGTGATTGTGGGACAAGGGCCCCCTTCTTTTGTGGGAGCCTTGTTTCTCTCTACTTTGTAAGGGCCAGCACTGCTCTATACCACGTGAAATCTGGGCCCATACACTAAGTTCCAAGCAGACAACTTCTGTCTTCAATTCTCCTTTCAAGGTGGGGTGAGGCGATGCGGGTGTAGATGCCCACCAGTGATTTTCTTGTCAATTTTGTGATGTTTTGTGATGGTGAACATCCATAAGAAGATTTAGCCATATTCGGCTATAAATGACATATGAAGTTAAACATGAAATTACATTTAAGCATCCTTCTGTATTGTTGGATAATCTACTGGAATTAAATATAGAAATCTGGCAATTGAAATCACCCAAAATCACTTCATATTTGCATTCTTAATTTTGAATTTTCTCTTTTTTGACTAAATTTTGCCAGTGAAACAAAATGGTGATACTTACCCACAGCCCTACCTTGATATCCAGTCTCTCTTCTTCATCAAGATCAATAAAGTTGAACAAATAAATAATTGTTGAGGCTTTGACATTAGTGACTGAACTACGCAAGCTTGAGCTGTACAACTTTGCTCATGCCTATCTGTACCTTTTGATCCAATGTACAAAAGAAGCATGATCCCTTTACATGGCACACCTTTCCAGAGAATGGATGCACATCCAAGCTTATGAGTTAGGAGACATGGTATATTATATGCATTCATATCTCCTCTGCCAATAAAAACAGATGAAATGTTCAACCAAACATGCTCTCAACATTACTGTATGAACTTGTTATGATTTACAACCTGCATCACAAGTAACTAATTTTTGTCATGTTACTAGGTTTAGGGGTTTGGCTCTCTTACATAAATCTATAGAGCAGATTGTCTCCAACATATTGACAAGGCACCCAACAACTTCCATAAATGATAAAGGATTTTGGATTCAAACACATTACTTTTCAGTAGGGCAGCTTGGTCTTCGCATGTAGTCTGACCTTAAGATTTTTGAGGTGTAATGTGTAATCTTATTATCTCTCCCAACCCTTGAAGGATCTGTTACTTAAATTTGGATTGAATGTCAGGAATACCTAGGCAAACAAAAGCATCTAGTTTCTCTTCTACTCAGGGTTTCTTTCCCGAAATTGTGGATTCTGGAGTTAGAAGGATTGGAATACAGGGAAAAATAGACAGTAGACCATCACTGAGCTCCTGGCTATGTAAGGTACTTAGACTTACTATACTTACAAAGGATTCTGCCCTGCAATCCAGTCTATTTCGACTACTGGTCAACAAAACCCTAAAAGCAGCTTCTCCTTCCCCCTCATCCCCACTCTAATCCAAGACCCAAAATATGATGATACCTAAATAAACTTTTTTTCTGCAACACCCAAAACCCTAAAAGTGGGGTCCCTTTTGAACACCATACTAATAATCCCAGACCAAGAAAGTACTTCTGATGGAAATGAGCAGTCTTCCTTTTTCAGCACACAACCACAGAAACAAAAAAGAAGAAGCAGACAACATTGTTTAAAGATGAAGGCAAAATCCATGATCTAGTAGTACAGAGGTAGTATTAACGGATATAAAGTTGTCCTAAATCCAGCCACGAAACAGGGCTCATCAGGTTGTTTGACAATATGTTTGACAGTTTTGTTTTGAAGACTACAATGTTGGGTGAGAATAAGTCTAAGAAGTAATACTCCTGTTAAGGTTCCACCACCACAAATCCTTGTGCCTTTGTGTGTGCAGCTGGGCCATGGCCCGACATTATATGCGTCATGTAGCAACCAAGACCTGCGTTTCTTCATACCATGCACGTACCTACACACAGAATGAAAACTTACACAAAGCAGTGCATTTTGCAGAGTTCCAAGAATAAATAATCACCAGTAATTTTATGGCATAGATCTGTGCAAGTATCATCTGAATTAGATCTTGTCTAATTCAATCATGCAGTTCTGTGTGCAGGCAGCACAAGAAAACAAGCTATTTTCTTCTCGGGGTTGCAAACAAGACCCCATCTATTCTAACCTTACAGGCTGTACATAGGTGGTACCCATTTCAGAGACATGACATGGAATGCTCAAAAGCTTATGTAGGTTGGGTTCTTTCGCTTGTCTGACATCTTTCTGGAGACTCAACATATAAAAGTTACATTGTGTGGGTTCAGTCACCTCTTTTGACTCCCACCCTTTTCAAACCCACTTCCCATACCCGCTTGTTACAAGCAGTTGGTTAAGTTAGGCTATCCATTATCACACCCTATTCAACAAGCAATTGGTTGAGCAAGGATCTTCACAATTAAACCATTGTTGGGCAGAAATAACATTTTTTCAATATCCATTGGTTTCAATTTTTAGTTTTCCTTTTTATTTTCATATCCTGTCAGAATATCAAATTACTAAAATGAATCTAATGCCAGATATCTGTGAACACAATTTTGCCAGATTTCAACATGGGAGACATCCATCAACACAATATCCACCAGATATCTTAACACTCCAGATAAAATTCAGTAAATTCAATTGAAAAATACAGCAGTCCAAAAGTTCAGAGGAGCAGGCCAAGCAATGTGAAGGAGCAATGCGAAGAGTGAGGATGAGTAGCACAGAGGAACAACATGAAGAGCATGAATGAACAATGTGGACAAACACCACAGAGGAGCAACGTGGAAAATTTCATATGTAACACATGGGAACATGCATAACATTGTGACAATAGGTCCAAAAGAAGCATTGACATAAGTAGTTTTTGAGAGCTAAAGTGATTACAAAAATACATGCCTACTTGCCATTCTATTTGAACATTCACAAACAATCAATTAAATTGCTAACGGCTATAACTAGCAAATGCTTCATTCACACTACACACAACTATGTCTTATGTATTTTTGTCCATCCTTTGTGAGTCTTATGTTTTAATGTTAATGTTATTTATACTATAGCTTATTAATGCTATAGAATTTGCATGCATATAGAATTTCCATACTACTCTTTTGTGCATGCAAATATGTTATTATGCCTAAGGCAAATGTTTATAACCACAAAAAAAATGTTTTACTTGTGTAAATGATGAAATGAACATGATAGTTGTGGAAGTGGATAATGGCTAACTATGGGACTTATTATTCAACAATCCTTCAAAGTGGACCATGCATTGTGTTAATGGATTTGTTGGTAGGTGGAGGGAATTGTGAGCCCCAATGATGTTAAAATGTCCAGCTGTGACAATTGTAGATGTGGCATGGGTGAAGATTCTTCTACCTAAGTATGTAACTACCTTACAAGTCTTTCTAATAATCCATTTTATGTTTCCATATCCCTATTTAGTTTTTTTCTTTTGTTATAATTATAGTCAATTATTTTTTAAACATTTGTTTCCTATCTCAATTTTCAATGAAGGCAACTATTGAAGGATTTGGGAAGGCTAAAAGCCTTTGTGCAAACCAATTGAAATATTTTAACAACAAATTGCATACTTCAAGCTATGGAACCTTGCCTTTTTCACTCTCACTTTTGGTGTTGGTTTAGGAAATTGGCCCTACTTGGCATATAATGATGGCTTTTAATCAAGAGTACTATGGAAATAATGCTAGTATGAAGTAAATATCTTGCCAAGTTTTGTCTAGGGTTGTGTATGGCAAGAAGGGGACAAAGACAACCACATTTTCAAGTGTTCTAAAGTCATACAAGCTTCAACTACATGATTGTATGTGTATCTTTTGATTTTGTATTTCTTTTTCCAACTAGATGGTAGGAATAATTATTTCATTAAAAAAGTTGTGGCATCATGGTGTTTTTTTTTTTTTTTTTACAATTCCCATTTATGGGCATTTTTGAAATTTTTGTCATAAAGCTTTGAGCAAATATCATTGCTAGCAATGAATTTGTTGTATGTGCCACTAATAATGTGAGCCTTACAACCACATTCCATGTGACAACCTTTAGGCATTTCTTAATTACTTGACTTGACAACCAACATATTATAAATTTGCATGCTTGTGATTTTTCCATTTGCATATAACCCCAACTAAAATAAGCTTTTATCACACAAGGAAGTGTGTAGCAACATTTTCAAGGCACCTAGATGTGATGTAAAATGTCCATTTCATGAAAAGAACTTGGAACTTGATATCTCAAATCAATACAATAGTCAAAAGGTATGGGTATCCTATTAGTGATGTTTTATTCATAACGATTACCTTGCCGAAAATGTTGCAACCTCTACTAATGTCATGAGTTGCATCTGCATCCCAGAAGCGTGCACCTTTGCAAAGATATACCTTAAATCTTGCTTGTAATGTTTTTTTTTTCCCTCCTTCAAAGTACTCCGACCATTCTTCATGATATGCTTTTTGCATAGGTATTATAATCCCCTATGTTGGTAATTTGAAAATACGACTAATGTCAGGAGAGTCTAAAAAATATGTTTATCCCGCAAGACGTTCACCGCATTGTGAACCCAAAAGCCACAAATAATCTCTTTGACAGTAGGGAGGTCAATTGTGTTTTAATCAAGTTGGTAGAAGTTGTGGAACTTTGCTTCGATCATCTAAGCGTGCCCCTCCTTCTTAGCTACCCACATTTTGATGTACATGCACACCAAGAAATGAATTTGATCCAGCATCACAGGATGGATCTCCACATCTGTCTCCTTTATTTTGGACTTCATCCTCTTTGCTTTAGAAGATGACACAACTTTGAGTTTGTGTTACTCCTTGTAATAATTGAATTTATTCAACAACACAAGTATCGTCGTCACAACGGGTGGGCATACTAGTTGTTTGATCACTCCTATAAAAAAAACTAATCTAATATAAATGATGGATTGACTTTTCAATTTTTACTTCCTCTTCTGTTGTTATTTTTGTAAGCCTTTCGCTTCACTTTGCATGCCAATGACCCTAAAAAAACTATGTTTTTATTTTTTGTTGATGTACTATATCTCTCTCTCTGCATTAGTAAACACTTGGAATTTAATAGGCTACAAGGTCTTCTCTATATATTTTTGTTTCTCTTAACATCTATAACAGTGAGATGAGGGTGGGAGAAAGAAATGTTACATTCCAAATTTAAATTGTTAGGCATTTGTTGATTTGTCTCCCACTTTAGTTCTATATTAAAAGACAACCATAGTTTTTTTGAAGATAGAGTGTACACTAGTTACTTTCTTCTACTCCTTGCACCACATTCCCTTCCTTCTCTCCCTTTCACTATTGCAGATTTTATTTTATTTTTTGCTTGATATTTCTTTTGCTTTGCAAACTAATCGACTTCAAGATCATCCAATTTGGCTTCTACCACACATTCATTTCAATCATTCAAATAATTCTTTTCCTTAGGTAATAATTTCCCATGATGTTGGAACTGTTGCTACAAATTCTATTATAAGTTATTTTCTTAATGAATTAAATACAAAAGTGGCAGCCATAAAGGTTTATGAGGTGGAATTACTTTTGTCTTGGAAGTTGGCTTAATTGTTGAATCGTAATGAATGGTCATGTCACTTTTTTTGGTGTTTATGATCCCTAATCCACTTTTTAGATAAGGTTATAATAGTTTTGCCACCGTAATTCTTATTGTGTTATGCCTCACCTTTCCATTTGTTTAACTTGAAAGATTCATAAATTTGTGTCCTTTTGCCAGTTATTTTTCTTGGTATACCATTTGGAAGATTTTATTTTCATCTTGCATGATTATTGTGATTGCAACAACTATAATGATTGGATTTTGGTAAGCTTTTGATTTATTGACATTCACCAATGTTATATCTTCATAATTTAATGTGTTTAATTGGACAATATTGTTATTGAAGGCCTTCTTTACTTGAAATGGGCCAGTCCATGGAAAAAGGAATTCCCTTACTTAATTTTTGGATCCTTTGGAAGCCAGAACACCAAATCTCCAACTTCAAATTTCTTTAAATGCCTTTGATGTTTTTTTAATATTTGGATGTAATCAATGTTTTCTCCTACTATTATTTTTTTATCATTAAGCAAAATGAAATCTTCCATTTGAATTAATAATGCATTCATCCAACTTCCATCCTTCTTAGCAAGTGTTCAATTGGTTGGGACTATGAATTCGGTAGGTAGTAATGGCATTAACCCATATATTAGTTTGTATGGTGTATGTTGTGTGAACACCTTATATGCAATTCAGTAGACCCATAATGCAATAGGTAGCATTACATCCCAATCATTTCGATTAACATTTACCAACTTTGTTAATATTTGCTTTAACATCTTATTGGTTAATTATGCCTAACCATTTCCTTAAGGATAATAAGTGGTGGACTTATGATGTGTAATCATAAATTCTTGCACCAATAATTCAATGGAGCTATTTATGAAATGGTTCCCTTGATCATTAACTAAATGGGTAGGATAACCGAATCGTGTAATAATGTTTCATATAGAAACTTCACAATGTTTATGGTTGTATTATCTTGTAACGCCTTCACTCCCACCCACTTTGTTGTGTAATCAGTAGCAACTATAATATACCGATTTATAGTATAACATGCTGGAGGTTTGATTGGACCCATGTAATCTAGGCCCCATTTCATAAATGGTTCAAAAGTAAGAACTGGTTGTAGTGCACCCTTGCCACTTCTATGCATAAGTGTTAGTTGTTAACATATGTCACAAAATTGACATAGTTTTGCAATGTTATGTTGAACTGTTAGCCACTAATAACATGTTGTAAATATCTTTTTTATGGTAGTGTTTATACCATAATGTCCTCATGCTGGCCCATCATGAAGTGTAAGGATAACTGTTGTTTCAATAGGTAACAAACAATACTAAAGAATGCCATTTGGTCCTAATTTGTATATCTTTTCTCCATAAAATGTATATAGTCTTGATTTTATAGTGAGATGTTTCCGTTCTTCCTAAGGGACATCATCTTCAAAATATCCTTTGCCTAAATATTTTTTAATTGGTGTATACCAATCAGAAGTCAATATGAAAATAACAACATCAAATAATTGATCTTCCATACCAACAATAAGTTCACCATTTATGGCATGTGATAATTGGTATGGTACAACATGCACCCTTCCTAGTTTATAAATTACTTTGAAATTAAATTCATGCAATAATAATAGCCATCATTATATTCATTTAGTTATAGTTGGTTTATTGATTAAGTATATGAAGGCTTGATGGTCTACAAAAAATGTGAAGTTATTTCCCAAAAGATAATGACGAATTTTTTTAATAGAATAAATCATTGCAAGGGTTTCCTTCTTTGTGGTTAAATAATTCCTCTCAATTCTAGTCATTAATCGGCTGGCATAATAAATTGGTTAATCAATGGTATCGTCAAGGTTTTGAGCTAACATGGCTCTAATAACATAATTTGATACATTTGTGTGAACATGGAATTCTCTTGTCCAGGTAGGGACAATGAGTACTGGTAACATAGTTAAGGTTGTTTTCATCCATTGGAAGGATTCTTCGCATGCTTCATCCCACCAATAGTGTGTATCCTTCTTCAAAAGTTTACACATTGGGGGTAGCTTTAATGACAAAAGTTCTAAAATATCATCAATAAAAACTTGCTACCCCTAGAAATCTTTTTAACTTTGTCACGCTCATTGGGGTAGGCATATTTGTGATGATATTTATTTTCCTAGGGTCTACCAAGAGTCCATCTTCACATACTATGTGTCCTAGTAACACTCCCAAGTTGACACAAGATGCATATTTTTCTGGATTGACACTTATGCCATTATTTTTACATTGGATCATACATTTCTTAAGATGATTCAAATGCTCTTTTTTATGTCCATAAACAATAAAATCATCTATAAAAACTTGCATGAAATCATTAAGATATTCTTTGAAAGTTTATGTAACTACTTTTTGAAAAGTGGTTGAAGCGTTACACAATCCAAATGGCATAACATTATAGGCACATGCTCCCCATTCAAAGATAAATCATGTATTCTTTTTATCTTTGTCAACCATTTTCATTTGATTGTAGTCATTGTACCCATCCATAAAAGAATACATTTCATGTCTAGACATTGTGTCCAATATTGAATCCAAAAAAGGTAATGGAAATGGATCTTTATTGGTTTGTGAATTCAACTTCCAATAATCCACACAAATGCGTAATTTGCCATTTTTTTTCAATATGATTTATAGTAGTGATAACCGTTGGGTAGTTTCCATAGGGGAGATAAAAATGTGCGTTCAATAGCTTATCAAGATCTTCTTTTACCCTTTAAGCATAATTGAGATTCATTCAGTAAGGTTGTTGCTTAATCAAATGTGCATCAACAATCAATTCAATTTTTTGTTCGTAAATTGACCTAGGAATTCCATTTAGTTCTTTATAACTTCATGCCAATATAACTTTAAATTTTGTCAACATTTGTTTAACTTTCACTTGGAACTATTCGAATAAGGCAACACTTACAAGCATTATGCAAGGTTTTTCACTAATGCCCAAATTTAATTTGTTTAATTGTTCATCGACAGTAAGTGTCCATCTTGTAATTTAAAATTTTTTAATCATACTATTAGCAAATTCATCAAGGATCAATATTTTTCCAAGTTCATGTTAATAATACCAGAAAGGATAATTAATATTATCTTTAGGTTGCACCATTTTTACATATATTTTGAGTAGGGATTTTAATTCTTTTGGACTTACTTCTCCAATAGGTCACAACTTTAGTACGGCATGGTATAAGCATTCATCATCTCCATCTATCAATCCTCCCTCCCAATCATAAGTATCATCAAGATTGCAAGGTCTTTAGGAAGGGTGTACCATTATTCGCTTCTTTGTACTCAATGTCATTATTTTGGTATTAGCCATGATTGTTAAAGTGTTATTGGCCCAATCATGATGAACTTTAGCTTGCTTATGCCATGGTCTTCCTAAAAACATCAAATAAGTTCATAGAGTATCTTCCATTTGTAACACTATAACTAAGATTTTGAATGTACACCTTGCTAAGTCGATTTTGAGGTTTCGTATCAACCCTACTAGTTGTACCTTGCTTTGATCCACCATTTTTACCATAAATGGCACTAATTGAGGTTTCTTCAAGGCCTTATTTCCTCTGCAAATGTTCATAAATAATATTTACTCCAAATCCACCATCTAGTAAAACATCCATGATTTCATAGTTTTTAATGGATACTTGTACAACAAACATAACTTCATCAAAGTCATTTTTGTGGTGTGTACCAATTTTACACACATCCAATACATGTTCCTCTTGCATCTTTAAGAAATTTTTTGCTAATATTTTTCATAATTGGGGGCAAATCTTGATCAAGTGCCCCAATTTAACCTCAATTTTCATATTTAAAATTTGATCATCGAGCATCCCTTCCAACTTCCCTTCAAAAATAATTAAATTTTCCTTAGTACCTATTCGTTGTTCATTAGCCATGGTTGATTTTGTTCTTGTATTGTTACAAGATTCTTTTTCTTTACTCTCCTCATGGTAAGGTAAAACTTCCCAATCTTGTTCTAGTCCTTCTTTGGTATTGATTGCTAATCTTTGGATATCCTTTGAAGTATTTAGATATAGTTGTGTTTGAACATCCAACTCAATTTGTATTCATTGTATTTCACCGACAAGTTTTTGATGTATTGCCTTCTCATGCATGATCCCATTTCATCCTTCTCCTTTTTGTGGGACTATTTTCGCTCATGATTTTTGATTCCTCGTGTTCCTTCAATCATTGACTTTGAGTGGCTACAAGTGCTGGTATAATGGGTATACATTGTTCCACAATAACAACATTGACCCCAACCTTGGGCTGAAAATTCTTATTCCCATGTTTTAAATGTTGTTTCCACAGTGGACAATCATTCTTTTGATATCCTTTTTTTGACAACATAAACACTTCATATCACCTCCTTGCCAATTTCCATTATTTCAACTAGTGTGTGCCCCGTGGCCGAAGGCCTCTGTGAAGTCCCCCGTGGGTGCCTATATTTTTACTCTTTATTTTTTACTGCCCTGGACGCCCTGCCCTGCCCTGTCCCTACCCTGCCCCTGCACTGCCCTACCCTTGCCCCTGCCCTGCCCTGTTTCGAATTTACCTTTTGCTGCCAGGGACAGGAGGAGGAAGTTACACAGGGAACTCTTCTTCTTCTTCTTCCCCTATGGGAGGTTTTGCACCTTTGGATTCCGTGACAGTTGGAGGTGGAGTCAGGTTCGACAGTTCGCTTGTGGTTGGGATGGATGAAACGTCCGTCCGGCTGGATGGATGACGGTTCGGGCGGGCGGAGTCAGGGGTTGCTTCATTTACATCCCCAAAAATACACTGGGGCGGAGTCAGGGGTTGCTTCACCAAAAGCCTTCATATATAGATTGTAATTATTTTGGTTGGACTCGTTTCGGTTGTACCCATTTCGACTAGACTAGCCATCTTGATCTTGTTGATAACCTTAATTTTTTTTCCATCCTTCATTCCATCCTTGTCATTTGTCTTGCCATCCTTGGCTCTACCTTCTTCAGTTATCATAATTAGGATTATTATTATCTAATTGCGGAAAACTTTGTTCTTGTTTAACCTGTTCAACTGGTGCTTCATGTTGTACTACATTATCCAATATGTCCTTTCTAACATATTGTCCTCCTAATTCTTTCAATGGATAGTTATTGGTTTCATGCCCTTATCTTCAACAAATGTTGCAAATTGTTTGCATAAGTTTACATTCCTATGTCAAATGACCTTCATTATGACATTTTTGACAAAATACGCCTTGTCAATATTTGTCATTTCACTCCTTATGATTTTTCCTTCTTTCTTTCTTTTTTTCATCATTAGTTGATTCCTCATTTGAATCTTCATTATCTAACAATGGTTGAGATCATCTACTCCTACATGGTGTAGGCATCTCTTCTTCAATTTCTTTTGCCAAATTAGCTACTTTGACTATCATTGCTATAGGCATTCCAATAATGGCTAATTTCCATCATGGAACTTGGGTAATGCTATTTGTAATACATTTGGTGCCACTATCACCATTGTTAGAGGCACATGTATTACAATTGTTGTGAATTGGGAAAATAAATTGGTTTGTTGCACTAAAAATGTTGGTCTTTCATGCCGTAGTGATTTTTGTTCAATAGTTTCAAACAATGGATTTCTTATTGTATTGATTATTTATGGTGCCACACTACTATCCTCATGTGAGATTGATTCTTTTTCAATTTTGATCATAGATTTTGTCTATGGAATACATTTGTTCGTAGATTTTTAGCTGGAGCGAGAAACCCTTGTATTGACTACAAGGATTGTGCTCCTATTTCAATATGCTTTTGTTTAGGTACGAGAGTTTCCAACCAAGATTGAACTTCTCCTTCCTATTGTGTTGATATTTCAGCTTTGTCATGTTTTTCAGGTGTGGTTGATGTTGTGGAATACACATCAACGTCATTGGTAGTGGACTACACTCCCTCAACTGTTGTTTGTGTAACCAAGACAAATGCTTCCTAAAGTAATGTTTCTCGAAGCTGATTTTTTGTTTTGCTCCCCAAAATGCCTAACTGTCTCCATTGACTATAAGTATCAAAATGTTTAACCTATAATTCAACATTCCTAAGATCTTCCTCATTTATTTTTTAAAATTATGTTCTATATTAGCTTGTTCTTGACTTTTATTCTTGTCTATCATGGGTTCCCATGAACATATACCCTTTATCCTTTCTATCCCTCGTATTTTGATGGTTTATGGCCTTTTTGTTAGAGGTGGAATATTTTTCAATAAAGTAGGTATGAACATAATTTTTTTGTATTTTTTTGAAGAATATTTTTCACTTCCTCTTGTTTTGAAACAAAATTCCCCTTTCTTTCTTCCAAGAATCCATAATGTATCACATGGCATCTATTTTTCAATTAAAACATTGATATTTACTTTGTTAATTTTTTTACGATCTAGTAGTTTAATAACATGATGTGTTGTACAAACATTTTCAATTCATAATAATATAAGTAAAGAAAAGGATGGGAAGCTAGTGTCAATACTTTATTAATTCAAATGCATCTATAATCAATGATTTATGATGAATGCACCATGTTTTAGTATTCCCATGTAATTTTTCTATGATTAAAGCTAGAACATTTTGTGGCAATTCTCAAAAAAATTACATAAAACACACCCATGTTTCTAAGGTGTATATAGATATTTTATTATAGACCATCCAAATATATTTAATTGATGTAATCTTTCTTGAGCCATATCTATGGTAATAATTTCTTTTAATTTTTCTTCCCCTAGAATAATTGTAGACATTGTTCACCATCATTCATGCCAACCTTGGTAAACATTATTATACTAATTTACTACTAATTTTTATTTTTCCATATCTTGCTCATAATAAGTAAGAAATTAGAATACATAATTATGTTTTTTTTTTAAAAATTACAATCATCTTTAAATGAAAGAACCCTTATTTCCTAAGTTTATATATTTTGTAAAACTCTTTAAATCCACATGGAAAACAACTATTAAAATGTACTAATAAAAAAACTCTAAGTTGACTTCATATACTTCTACAAATAGTTCTCCAATCATTTATAATAATAACAATAGTATTTTTTTTTCGATTAAAACAATATGATTCATTTCCACAACTATATGCTACCAAATTCTCAATCCACCTACACCATAATTGCAACAAATCAAGAGGTATCCACCATTTAATTAATGCATTAAATTTTTTGTTAAATTTTTTTTCATCTTTCATACTTACAATATGATTAGTCATTGTTACTTTGTCCACTTTTGTTAAAATAATAACACAAACTATTATTGGCAACCATTTTCTATATTGACATAATTTTACATTATCAATGTATAGAATATAATTTTGTAATGACCATACAATTGTTTTTCCATGTAATTAAAAAAAAATTAACTCCTAGATTCCCATTGGTAAAAATTTAAACCTATCCACAAATTCATTCTAATTGCCTTTTTGTGGACATGATCTTGGGGTCTTCAAATATGACAACCCAAAAACACTTGTTTCAGTCAATTACAACATTCAAAAATTAACATGAACATAACGCCCCCAAGTTCTTCTGCTTCAATTTCAAACAAACAACCTAGCTTGAGATTTGCTAGGTCTAGGGGACATGGAAGTTACCATGGCAAAAGAACTTTCCATCGTATAAGCAATGGTTCTACACCTAAAAGGGGGTGTGAAGCCCATTTAAACAAACGGGAAAATGATGGAAACACTTCAAGGGACCATGTTATTTTAAATGGTTCACCTATTAAAGCTCACTACAAGAAATCTTATATTATGTAACCATCCAATTTGTGACCACATGTGACTATCCATCATTTGCAACTATATTTCATACTTTTTACAATTGGTAACCATCTTTTTGATTTTTTTACTATTTTTGTGACTATGGTGCAACTACTAAATTGTACATCCTTCCATATTGACCAACTTCATAGGTTTTTCATCTAAGAATAAGCCTTTATGTTCATTTAGTCACAAATTTAGTTACAACTTTGTTACTTTTTGTGGTGTGTGTATACATATTATGTAAACTAAGGGGTCCAAATTCTTTAAAGAATACCAAAATATTGTCACAATGTTACCCTTTTTGTACTCCTTTATATAGTCCTATTTGACCATGTAAAGACACAAAATGGATGAAATTAATGTAACCTAAAATTGTAATGGTCTAAAATATGGTATTTATAAAATACTTGACACATTTTGACTCATTAATATTGATGGGATCAAAATATAGGACAAAAAAGGATTCCATTAAGGACTAGGTCCTTTTTATCCTTAGTGGTATTTAGTGCTCATTAATAATATATTTAACATGTACACTACACCAAAACATAACATCCATAAGTATGACATATTGTGACTAGTGTCCAAACCTAGTCATGGAGTGATATGGCCTAGTCATAAGTGATTTTAATCATGATTATATGACTTTTAGTCTCATATGACTATGATATTGTGACCACATGACTAGTAATCATGAAAAGTAGTTATGTTAAATATGTACATGGGTAGGTTAAGTAAATTAGGTTAAATAAAAAGGTTTAAAAATATAGGTAGACCTTAAGTAGGCCTAGATAGACATATTAGGTCCCAATTAACCGTTAAATATAGGTTTAGGTGGATTTAAATTCTTCCTAATGAGTAGCCTTTAAATAGGCCTAGAAATATATTGTAATATAAATTATTTTAAACGTAGTTTAATTAATTAAATCTCATCCATTCCTAGTTTAACCTAATTTATCCTACTTAAGGCTAATTTAACCCAAGTAGCCTAGTTTATTTTAAATACCTTATTTATTTTAATTAATCATATTTTAGTTTATTGTACCATATTTTAACATTTATAATTTAATTTAGTTTGATTTAGCCAAGTGTACCAACTTTAACAACCATTATATTTCACTAAGTTTCACCAAACTTAGATTAATTAGCTAAATTTAGCTTAGTTTTGGCCCTAATTCAACAAAAATAACTTTAAAAACCTCACTTAACAAATTAACCAAATTTAGCCAAGTTCATTCAAATTTAACCAAGTTTAGCCTAAGTGGTTTTATATAACTTGATTTCATCAATTTTCACCAAATTTAACTTAAGTATCCAAGTTTAGCTTAATTTATACAATCTTAGCCAAATAGATAACCAAATTTAACCAAAATATTGAATTTAACTAAATTTATAGTTTTTTAACCAAGCTTTAAACAAATTCACCAAAGTTTATCAAAATATAAGGAAATTTATCTTGGTTTAACCAAAATACCATATTTTACTCTCATTTATTTTAACCAAATTGATTAATTTTAGCTTTAGTCAAGCCAAGTTTAATCAAAATATCTTAACTTAATAAATAATTTTTTTGTTTAACCAAAATAACATTGTTCAACAAATTTATGTTATCTAAACCAAATTAAGCAAAGATTTACTAGATTTATCCATGGGTATAGGCTTCAGAATTTACAACATATTAAATTTATAAGATGACCTATTTATAAAATATCGTTCAATATAATTTACAACATTTGAGATTATAATTTTATTAAAAAATATTTAGGGTTTATTATGTATATGTATTAAACATATTTAAAGAAATATTTATTTACATATTATATAAAATATGTATAATATAACATATTGAATGCATATTGATATACACATACATGTATGTGTAAATTAATATATTATGTGAATATAACATGGTACATAATATATATAAATACATTTATATTAATAATAAAATATTAAATTCATATCTCAGAATTTTAAAATAAAATATAAATATTATAGGTTCTATATTTAAATTATACATACATTTATTTAGATTTATAATGTGTTGAAACATAACGGATATGTTAAAACATTTGAAGTTCAAAAGTGATTTTCCACGTTCAAAATTTATTGTTTGAATTTTTATTTGGTGCACATATGTAAATTATACTTTAAAATCTAGTAATCCACATTTAAGTTTTCATCTGAATAAGTATTGAAAAAGAAATTATATTTTAAACTTTCTGTTTTTTTATATTCAAACAAATGAAAGATGATAAATCCTACATGTGAGTATGGTGTTTCACATCTAATGTGGTAGGTGGATGGCAAAGGCCTTGTATCATTTCAAATAGGTGCAACGCAAAAACTTGATACTAGCATATTGACAAAGTTTAACCATGTTGACTGTGGTCAATGTTGGGGTATGTTGATTGATCGTATGTATGACATTGATATGGTATGATCTTTTTTATATAATTTGTATACAAACCATACATATATGATACATAAATAATTCAAATTTTAATTTAATTAATTAATATTTTATAAAATAAATATGAAATATATACTGAAATATTATATGAAATTATAAATATATAATATAATAAATAATGCTATGTATTACTATATTATATTGTATGCATATATGTATATATAATATAAAAATAATATTTTGTAGTCATGTAGTCATTAGTGCCAAATATGATTACAAACACAATCATAGATGCATTCATATATCCATATTTTTGGTGTCATGGTAGTCAAGGTATCTGAAGCATATATGAAAACCTATTTAACATATTTAGATGTATTTAACCTATATTAAACACATATTACCATATTATGAACATATTAAAAAAAAAAAATTCATCTTGATTTTATATTGTAGTTTGTTTACGAAAATACCACGTTTATTTTAATATATAATTAAATTATAGAAGCAAATTCATATTAAGATGACATAATCTTAATTTCAAACCAAAATTCATTGTACATAAAATAGTATCGTCAACATATTGATTAAATAATGTAAACCATATCAGAATATTAAAATAAATAAATAAAAATAATTCAATATTTTCGTGATGAGTTAATAAATGTTTATTGATAAATGAATACTAATAATAATTAACTCAAATTATTTACTATCTATTTAATCATTGAACACTAAATAATTAATTGATAATTAATAGTGAGTTAATTAATAAATTTATGTAATAAATTAATAAATTAACTATTTTAATATATAACCTTCAATATTTACTGATTTATTTGATAAGTTTTTCATTTTAAGCTATTGATTTAAAGCTACAAACTATAAATAATATTGAGTAAGTTAATTATTAATTAATTATTTTCATTTGATTATCTAATCATTTATAGTTACTACTCACTAGTTATGGTAAGTAACCAATAACGATTAATTAATTAATTAATAGTTATGTAGCTTATTAAAATATTAATTAAAATTTCACATATTCAATTATCTAGTTATTGTTCATGATTAATTAAATTTATTTCCTACTTAATTCATAAGTTCAGAATTAATAATTCATGTTTATTAATCAATTCAAATTTTATTTTAATTTATTTTTAAATTTAATTAATATTTTAATTAATATTCAATTAATTAACTGATAATATTTTATTTAATAATCAAGAGTTATGGTAAATATATAATAAGTATTACTTATTTAATAGTTATGTGGCTTCTAAAAGTATTAATTAAAATTTCACTAATTCAACTATGTAGTTATTATTAATGATTAATTAAATTATTTTCTATTTGGCTCATAAGTTGAGAATTAATATTTAATATTTAGAAATTTCTTTAATTTTTATTAAAATTTGATTGATAATTCATTTATTAATTTAATTAGTATTCAACTAATAGTCATTGAATTATCTGATAATTCGTATTTACTCATCAAGAGTTATGGTAAATAGATAATAAGTATTAGTTCATTAGAAATTAGTTACCTTATAATATTATTATTTTCAATTTGACAAATTTAATTGTCTGTTTTTATTAATGAAAATTAATATTTAATATTTATCATGTGGTTTAATATTGATTAAAAGTTAAATAGTATTTTAATTAATAATGAAAATCATATTTAAATCATATTCAATGAATTATCTTATAACTCAAATTTACTAACCAAGAGTTATGGTTAATAAATATTAAACTAATAGTTAATGAACTATTAAATAGTTATTAATAACTGTTCATGAGAAAAATTTATTTATTTAATATTAATGTTTAATTCAAGCTGATTCTATTCTAGAATTATATTAATCAACTAAATAAGTTCATAAGTCATAATTTAATAGTTAATATTGTAAATTCAGTATTTATTATGATTTAATAATTAATTAAATTAGATAGTCAATCAATTACGAATTTAATCATGTTTTTAGTTGATAACTAAACTTTAAAAGATTAAGTGTCAAAAAAAGTTATTATTAATATGAATAGATTAAATTGAGAAGAAAATAGTAACCAATTAATTAATTACATACAATAATTGCATATTGTTGATGAACTATGATTATGAATTAATTGATTAGTTAGTAGATAGTATAGAAGTTAATTTAAAAATAAAAGAATGGTAGGTATTTATAGGTAGGTTTGTAAGTGGGTAAGTAGGTAGGTAATTAGTTAGTGGTTAATTAATTAATTAACTAGTTAGTTAAATAACTTCTTATTTACCTTATTTAGTTATATAGTTATATAATTTACAAAATAAAAAAAACAAGCAGAAAACATATGGGAAAATATTTCTAATTGCAACTCAATTTGCAACTAAATTGCAACTAGAATATTTACCCCATATGTTTTGTGCTTCAATTTCATTTTGGAAACTATATAAGAAAGGTGCCTTCTCCTATGTTTTCACAATAAAAAACATGTGGCATTGGGGATGAGCCCAAAGAAGCTTAACTTTAAAAGCAAAACACAAAATGAAATAACAATATTTACATGGCTATTTTTTAACCCACCTGCCTACCTACCTACTGTAGTTTCTTACTCATATAAATAAGTAAGTAGGTATGTAACCTAGGTAGATAGGTACCTAGGTATGTCCTACCTACCTATATAGGCCTATGTGCCTACCTACCTACTCAAATAAATATTCATTTGATTTTTTTTCCAAAATATAATTGCCACATGGCAAATTGTAGTTGTGCCATGTGTCACAATGTATGAGTATCTAAAATGAATGATCATAATGGATGGCCAAGATCAATGTTTGAATAATAAAAGAATTTTCAACCAATTTTTTTCAAAATGCCACATGGTGGATTTTGATATTGCCAAGTGGCACCATCACAAGTCATTAGAATTTTATGGCATGGATTTTTTCAACATTTAAAATTATTGTTTAAAACTACCCTAATTTAAGACATGTGACTAATAATGTGTGGATATTTGATAATTGTAAAATTAGTTGCAAAAACAAGACTTAGTTGCAAATGTTATACAAATGGTTCAAGGATGAACATACTCGGTAGACAAAAATTAATGCCCCCTAAAAGGACCAGGGCAGCATGATATGTCAATATTTTGTATGTGAATAGAGCAATGTAGTTGATCAAACCACAACAAATATGTAGCGAGTCATTACTACATTTTGGTTTGGGTATGTTGTTTTAGTACTTAGACATGTTGATTTTTGGCTAGAACTATATGAACATAGTCAAAAATGATGTTTACAAACCTACCAATGTGTTTCAATAAAATTTTGTTGAATACAACATGTGATTGTTCCACATGGATTTTGGTTCCAGGATGCCTCATGTTAGAACTATGAATTTAAATATATCTCAAACAACATTTTGAGAAATAATCTAACACATGGCCTGAATCACATTCCACTTTCTCAATAAGGGTAAAAGAGGTAGTGTCGGCAATGTTGGATGCTTGGGTACAAGTTTGGGGCTTGGTAAACTTAGTTAAATTCAATGTGGATTTGGATACCTCTTCCAATTGGGTGTGGGAACAAACTTGGTGGATTTTTTTTAAATGCTAAAGAAAAATCCATTTTTCTTAAACATAAGGGCAAGGAAGATTGGAATATTGGGTCTTTACAAAATTAACTCAATTGGATTGTAGATAGAATGTTTATATTTGGGATTGACAAAGTTACCAACAATATTTGCATTATACGCATAAAAATATTCAAACACAAGCTCGGAATAAATTACAAGGAAAGGATTTCATACCTTGTGTTAAAGGGGGTTCATGGATTTTGATGAAACATATTGCAAAATTAAATTGCAATAGAGTTTTAAACATTTTTTCTTGGGATGCCAATGATGTCTACATCTTTGCCATTTATAATGCAGATTTATAAGCTCCATTAAAAGAGCTATAGGTGGCTCACCAATGCCCATGGGTCCATTTTTACATTGGTGACACATGTAGTCACTTATGCCCTTATGAAATTCATGATTCATTTTAAGGAATGGAGCAAAATTAAAATATATGGATATAAGAGATATTTCAATATCAAAACATTTACATTTTCGATTGTAAAATCAATTATTGATTTTACAATTAACCTTCTTGAAAATATACATGATGTCTTTGTACTAGATATTACACAATGTTATGAAAATATCCCTATTGAGGGGAAAGATAATTTCATTTTTGCAACATCTTTTTTTGTCAAAAATGTTTTTCAACAATGTCATTCACAACACCCCAAGTCAAAATATCTTCTCTGGTCTAAAATTGACTTAGAGAAATGGACAAAAGGGGGGTAAACCAATACCAAATGGGTAGCCACTATGTTTAAGAATGGTAGTTGGGTTGGATTCACAATTGATTGATTGATTAAGGTTAATATTTGGCTAACGTCCAATTGTCATGTGTCATTGGGAGATAGAGTTCGAAGACAAATCTTTAGAATTCCCATGGGTTTTGCATGTTCACCTTTGTGGTGTAATATATATTTCTTCTTCTATGAATGTCAATTCATTATGAAATTGGCCAAACTTGGTGGAACAAACATTATGGACAGATTCAAATATGCAACAAGATACATGGATGACATATGTTGGATTAATGTGGGGGATCCAAAAAAAATTTCGACCCATATAATCCTAGGACAAAGGACCATTGTTCCTAAGGGTATGTCCACTTGACATAACTTAAATTAAGCCACATGTCATTAAATATGATGCCAACTTGTTAAGTAGAGGCATTGAGGTAAATTTTATGAATCTGCATATCCTTATTTATTGATCATGATAATAACTTAGTTTGACTTTGCAAATATGACAAAAGGAGAGAACTTCTTTTTTTCCAATCCTCAATTTATCAAGTTTCATTCAAACATACCCATTATACAATAATACAAGGTAAACATTTCCCAATGTTTTATAAATTTATATGTATCCAACATTGTTGAAGATGCCTTTTCCAAAATCATGATTTTGATCCAATTTGATTATTGCATATAATACAAAAATTTATGACGGACAACATATTTTCATTGGTTAGATTCAATATTGAACCATTATGCAAAAGACTACAAGGTACATCTTTTTGCTTTCGATTAACAAGGACACAAGTTTTATTTTCTTGCAAACTATTTATTGATCACTGGGATTCTTTTATACATGAAAGGTAAGGTTTTCTTAAAAACCTTTCATCAATATAAAAGAGAGAAAAGGGATTTGTAATCTGTTAGGGTCTTTCAACCCATAGAAGATTGCACACATACCATGAATTGTTAATTTTTACAAGAGGGATGTTTCCATGATATATAAGTTCATTAGGTAATAAGAGGTTTACAATAACCTTTATGTACTTTCTTATGTACATAAGATGGGTTTTGACCCACTTAAAATGAAAAGGATCCCAATTCATGGTTAATGGGATATGTAGGTAAAATTGATGGTATCATGCAAAAACCTTGGAATTTTGCATGGTTGGATTATATATTGTCCCATATAAGAGAGAAAATAATTTACAAGATGGGCTTGGTACACATTCCCTCAATGGGTGTATACCAAACCCATTTTAAAATATTATGCATGTGTCACTAGGTGTAGAGGAAAGGCTTCTCTTTCTTTCTCAAAAATTTATAAGACATGGCCTGTGGTTTTTAAATAAACACACTATGGGACAAGTTGCATGAATTGCAAAGTTGCAACTCATCATATATATGATGCAACTTATTGCAACTCAATTGCAATGTGAGCCATAAATTGTAGTCAACAAATTATTAAGCTTTAGTTCCATAACTTTCTTTAGATATAATGATTTGAATCTTTATAAACTTCCAAGTAGTGATTGTTAATTGTTGAATTAGCCTTTGGGATATTTCTAGGCATAGAAAATTTCTTTATTTAAATTAATTCAATGTTTAATCAGTTTTAGGACCTAGTAAACCTTTTAAAGTGCATTATCATTTTACGTCGTAGAGAAAGGAAGGGGGATGTAGAATTAGATGTGATTTATTGATATAATGGGAATCCAAGCCCATAATTAACAGTAACATTTCGCCATGATAATATTAAGTTAGTCTGTAGAATAATCTTCAAGCACTAATGATGTACTTGAAGGAATTATAAGATGCAGTCCTAACACATCTTTATTTAGTCCTCACTTCTATTAGACACTCAAATAGAATCAAAATCAAACTTAAGTATTAACATTTTCCACATGAGTAGCCTCAAGTGAATTACAACTTAGTAAATAACTTTTAAGGGGATAAATCATAATTGCAAAAACTCCAGAATGCGACGAATGGTGCGAGCTAGGTATTCGGCTCGATGCTCCATGGAAAGGGGGTTGATTGGGCCTCGCAACCAACGATAATGGCCATCACCGAGAATTCAAGTTTGACAATGAAGACAAACATCATTGTCTTCACATTGACACTCTTCAAACCTCTCTAGTGTGGCTCCACGAATAGGAAAAAATTCTAAATAGATTGTTAAGGCATGTGGGTTAGGAGACAATCGACGATCCCATGCCGAACGATCAACTCGAATGCACACCACTCGCTTGGACAGTTATTTTTCGCGCGGCCGTTGAGAAACATTCACTTCAAGCGGTACTTCTTCGAACTCTTCTTGTTCGACTGGTGCAACCGAAGGATTCGAGGGCGTAGCAACGTCATCTGCCATGACTAAATTCTCACTTGCATTAACAAAAACCAAATTGGCATCCGGAACAATGTGGTACTTGTGTTCAGAAGGGGTTGAAGCTTTTATTTAACAAATTAGGGTAGGCGTAAGTTGTGGGAGTGACGGCGAAACCTCGTGAAAACTCAAACACCCTAGATCTAATAGATTCATCGAACCCTAATTTTGATGATGGATTTAAAAGTATGTGGGGGTTTTTGTGATGCAAATTTTAACTCCAATTTACTATGTACTATATAGTTAATTAGTGCATGGTAAAAATCAAATAAGTAGGGGATATCAAAAAAGTAAATGGTATGCGGGGATGTTATTTCAACCATTGAATTGATTTAGTCAAGTAAGTACTCAAGGATGTTTACTTGTTGCTACCAATAAATTATCCTAGTAATTAATTACTTGAATTAATTAGGATGAAGAAGTAGGATGTGAAGGTCAACGAACGGAAAAGATAAGGATCAAGCTCAAGAACCTCATCAAGATCTCCAAGATAAGAAGAAATATGAGTCCTCCAATCCCGTTAGTCATGAGGATTGTCATCCTATTTGATTGGAGGATGAAATATTTCATTGGGCCCAAAAATTCTCATCCTAAAATCAGTTGGAGGGCATATCATTTTCAATTCTCATTGGTTATTAGAAGATGAGGAGGCCATTGATTGGAGGGAAGGATTTTGAAACTTCCATTGGACAAGGGGAACAAGCTCAAGTAAGGGTCATGGGAGGTTTACCAAGGGGGTTTTTGTAAATGTTTTTTTGGGGAGAGGCTTGAGGACGAAGGAGGAGAGAGTGTGTGAAAGAGAATTAGTTCCTATGTGTGAGAGAATAGTTAGTTCTTATGTGTGAAAGGGTGTTGTTCATGAAAGAGATGTGTGAAAACAAATAGCATGGAAGGAAGTGTGTGTAGCAAATAGTTGTAGTGGAGTTCATGGAAGGATTTCCATGAACAAGCCTTTGGATTCTTGTTTTAAATAATTGTTTCTCTCAAATCCACCATTGGATTTGTCTCAAGCTTTAAATAGTTTCAGTTTAGGAGGTGTAGAATATTCTCCCAAAAATTCAGCATCATCGGGTTTGCTACAAGGGAGCTACACTCGTTGGAAGTAGAGGGGGTTGAACTCTCTATTTTTTTCCAAATCTAATCAAAATAGTTTATTTGTTGAAGCATAACTCTTGGTTTCAGAAATAAAAACTTACAATATTCTGGGACATTGCTCCTTCCCAGATTAACTTTCCAAAAACCCAATGTATGTTAGACTAGGAGGTTGTACGAAGATATGATGACGAAGGGAACGAAGGGGGTTCAACCAACAAGCGTGAACATGGAATGAACATCAACATAATGTTCCTTCACGTTCAATCATGGTGAGTTGTGATTTTTTTCCCACAATCTTTTTTTGTATCTTCCAAGTGGACACAACGTAATAGATTCTTAATAAACTTCATTACATCACATTGAACCACCTTACTTGTTAGAACACAACTACATAGTAGTTCCATTCCCAATTAGGTTTTGTGAATGCATATTTTATTGTGGAAGGTGTGCAATAATTCCTCACATGCAACTTAATCAAAACAATTTGTTTTCAACTACTATGTAACTCCATTATAATTGCACATATGATTTCATATTGATGTCATTAATTGTCATCCATTTATTAAAATCTAACATGTGGCATTATGAAGATTTTTGTACATAATTTTTTTTTCAAAATATTGATCTCCATCATCCATTATGATTGTTAATGATGGTCTAAAAATTGTGACATGTGGCACAATTTTTTTTTAAAAACTAGGTAAGTCGTACATAACCATAGGGAGGTAGGTTAGTAGGTCTTAAAACCTACCTACATATTTATCTAAGACCTACCTACCTACCTACATAGGTAGGTAGAAAAGTAGGACCTACTTATTTACTTAAGTAGGTAAGTAGGTAGGAAAGCACAAGATTAAATGCACTAAAAAATAACCATGAATGTTTTTTTTAGCTTTCTTAAACTCATCCCAAAACGGCACATGTATTTTAATGTAAGAACAAGTTTTCTTTATGTAGTTTGTAACATGAGATTTGTAGACAAAACATATGGGTTAAATCTTTTGGTTGTTCACTAGTTGTAAATTGAGTTGCAACTATAACACTTTAGCGTTCAAGGCAGGCCAGATCCAAGGGGATGGCTCCATTTTTTTGGGTGTTTAAATAAAACTGAACCCCTCCTATTATGCGTTTGGTGCATTAAAAATCATCAAAAACGAAATAGAAATGAAAAAGTTATGGCTTCTCAAAGTAAAGGGGGTCAAGAACCCAAAAAACAAAAACCACCAAATGCTACAAATACCGATTCCCATACACCAATAAAATTCCTTGTATGTTGTTCTATTGTTATTATATTTCAAAAATGATTTGTAGAACTTTAGGTGGTGCTCCTGTAGCACTTTAAATCAATTTAAATTAATAAAAATAAAAAAGTTATGAGGTTTGAAAGTTAGGGGTCTAATTTTATTTTTTAAAAACGTGCTTTATAAGTTGGAAAGCTTATTTCTCTTCTTGTTATTTTTACATTACTCATTTTCCTTTGCAATTCAAAGATGATTTATAGAACTTGAGGTAGCACTCCCATAACATTTTAAATCATTCAAAATGAAACACATATGATGAAAATATAAATAATTAATGAATATGTATCCTTATTAAATTGTATTATAGTCATAACATAGTTGAATAATAGTACTTTAGTAGTGGTGCACTAATGACCATGCTAATTATATCAATAGGAATCATATTCGAAAAATAGTTGCAAATGTATCTCAGAATGGGTGGTGAAAATGTGGACATGTGGCATGATTACATGTATGTACATTATACACTAGTTACAACATAGTTGTTGCTTTAGTGACACATTTATAATAGTTTTAAAGTAGTTGCCACATGCAACTACAATGTAACTCTTGAAAAAATCAAACATGGTTGACTACATATGTATGTACAATGTGTATAAATTATTGTATAGAAGAACCATTTTCAACTCACCTGCAACTACAATACAACTAATTTTTTTTTGACATGGCAATTTATTTATTAATACACCGTGTCTCTAAAGGGATAGTTGCACATTAGTTGTAATACCCAAGGGATAGTTGCATAATACTTGTATATGAATTGTTTTTTGAATTTTAATTGTAGGGTAATGTGATGTCAATAGATGTGATTTCTCATTGTGATAGTGCACTTTGGTTCCATAAAATAAATTAAAGATATTGCCCAAACACTAGAGTACCCTATATTCAATAAAAGGATGTCCATAGCAGTATTGTAAAATGAAGAGTTTTTATTATTCCAATGAAATATGGACCATAAATTCAATACTTGAAATTTCGAAAATGGGGCCAGGCCTACACTTACATATTATATATATGTTGGTCCATAGTACATAACCTAACCATATGGGTTTTATGGAAGGTTGAAATCCCAAATTTGTCAAAGCCAATAAAATCAATGTAATGAGTATGGTGCACATTGTTTGATTGCAATATGCTCTAGAGTACACATGAACAATTAACAAAAACCAAATTGTAGGCACATTGAAGGTTGTGGTATTTGGTTATTTTTCCATGACAAACCAATATATGGAAATGAAGATTCTTAATAAGATGTTGGGAAACTCACACATGATTATTCATTATAAAACTACATTCTACAAAATTTTGCATGGCAAGGATTTTTTTCCCCTCCTAGCAATTAAGGTTGGTTACACACTAATACTTGGTTATTGTATTTTAAAAAATAAGTTGGACCACTATCACTAATTAAAATATTTCTTGCTAGAAGGTTCGAGAAGAAACCAAAGATGGGTTTTATAAGGACCAAAAAAGGTACCCATATTCAAGTAACCAAATAATGGTTTACTTTGTTGGCAAATTACAAAACCACTAGTGTATGAGCTAGTTGTGATTAGTGTTTGGTGAAAGTGGACAATAACATTGTTTGTGCTCATTGATCTCAAGTTTAGGTTCCAAAAAAGAGTTTTGTGGCTTAATGCTTTGATGCTAGATAGTGTCACCTATGGGCTTATTGATTTTATTAGTAGAGTTCCTATCATCGTCTTTTGCAAAAGGATTGAAACTAAGGCTTTTGTTATTTGATCCCTTAAGGTCTTGGGGTGCTTTGTTACACAACCATGGCCAAGAGTAGTAAGGTATTTTTTTTGTGTAATGATCATATGCACACTACAAAAATAAAGGAGCACAAGGCTACTTGATGTGCAAAAATTATGATTTGGTGGGAAGGTTTTTTGCTTGTGCAAAAATTTGTAGGACATCGATAACAAGTCAACAAGGCTATTGAAGCCTAGGATTACTCATGCTACTTCTAACAATGGGTTTTGGGGTTCTAATGGGATGGGCCCTTGTGAAGTTTTTTATGTTTTCAAATCATTCAAATTTAAGGATTGGAATATTGTTAATTATCATAAAAAAGACACATCTAGAACATTTTTGGATAATTTGGTTTGGAGGATCTAGTAGTAATATGGTTTATTATTTTGTAGATTGGATAATTATTATCCAAAATTTTAAAATCTTCATAATCGGGCTGCTATAGGACATAACAAACTTTTTTTTTTGGATATGAATTGTTTACATGGAAATATTATGGGTTTTTTTTCACTCTTCTATTAGTATGGTCCAAAAAGTGAAAAGAAGTGGTATATATTTTTTAGTTAAAGATAAATAATCCCCATTTATCAACAGATGATTAAATTTTTTTAAATGTATTTTTCTCATTTGACTCAAGATAAATGATTTTTCCAAATAAAAGGAAAAAAAAACATATATTTTTCAAAATTGAATCATTTTAAATTCATGATTCATGTTTATGGTTTTAATTGAATGAAGATCACATGTTTATTCATGTGCATTTTGAATATTGTAAATGTGATCAACATCTTCAAAGCTCATTGGCAACTACAATGTATTTTTTTGTTCCATTGTTAGAAAACCTTTTTCTTTTCCATCTTGTTTTTTACAATTGAAAATGCAACTTGAACATGCTTCATAACCCATGCCAATGAAGAAACTATAGTAAACATTAATGTGTTGTGCAACATGCTATAAATTTAAGCTGATGAAGATTATGACTTTCCAAACTAACTTTGAATTTACTTTAAGTACATACAATTGATGGCAAGAAACTGGCCTTTAGTGTAAGGTAACACCTAAGGATTGGGGAGTGCCAAATGTAAACACTTGCCTTAGCTTAAATTGAGGGGTGCTTATTTCAAAAACTCCCCCATCCAAAGGCATTAATGAGTGTAAAAGTTGATGTGATTTTTAAAAATAAACTTTTGCGTGTTATATCATATGAGTATCTAATGGATATCATGGCAAAAGATCATAAATCAATGTGGCACATTTCAAAATATGAAATGCCCATGCTTGGGGGCATTTCATTTTTTGAAATGCCTTGCAAGATTTTACATTTTGAAATAACTCCAAATATTATAAGAAAAATCTTGGAGGTTTTTATGTGTTCAAACATTTGTGGTTTATCAAGATATTCCATTCAAATAAATAGTTAAGTAAGTATGTATTACTTACCTAATAGGTAGGTAGGTGCCCAGTAGTAGGTACGTATGTATGTATTACCTATTAGGTACGTATATATGTATTACCTATTAGGTAGGTATGTATGTATGTATGTATGTATGTAATAATACGTAGGTAGATAATAGGTAGTACTATCCCATAGGTATTAGCTACTTAATAGGTAGCTAGTAAATAGTTAGTAGGTAACTAATACCTAGTTAAACTAATAACATAGGTAGGTTATTAATGTATGTAGGTTAGTCATGTAATTGCAATGTAGTCACAAAATAGTCTGAATTTAATCATGTAGTCATATTGCAATTACAATGTAGTCACAAATTTGAATAAAAGTATATGATTAAAGACATATGATTACATGACTAGATTAAGACATTAGTCATAAATGTCTAAGTCATGAAAAACATGTTTTGGCACTGTGTTATTTGTTTTGGTTATGGAATAGGCTTTCAATTTATAGTCACCTTCTCCCACTTCATCCAACTTACCTTTTACCTCTTATAATGGAGATTGTAGATAAATTTTTAGTACTAATTAGTTTCTTCAATAAGCTTTTTTGTTTGCTAATTTCCATTTTTTGTGGATTTTTTTATGCATGAAAAATGTCATTTTGTGGGTTCTTTTAATTCTAGTGCAATGATATCGTGCATTAATTGATGTATTATCAATCTTTTAAGTGCATTTATTATCCATAGGAATTGTTGAACTAAATTATGGGATTTCTATAAATTGTGGTGTTATAGTTCAAATTTGTGGGAAAATTTTAAACTAAATTGTAACAAAAAGTTTTCCCATGTGATGTCTGATTTGGTTTTAACCATGTGATTTGGTTTTGATTTGGTTTTCTTCTAAATGATAATAATTTGATGTTACCATTCCACAAGAAAAAGGATCGTTGATTGATAATATATTTTTAAAGTCCAATGTCAACCTTGTGTTGTAGTTAATTTAACTTTTCCCCATGAAATAAAATCCATGACTATCATCCATATGATATTCCAAGATGTTTGTTCCATTGTCACCACACCTCTGAAATGACCATAATTATGCAAAATGATATGTGAACAAGGCATTTGAAAATTTCTAATTTGGACAAAGGTTGCAAGAACCAAGTTGCATTGTGTATATATTACCCACTCCAAACCTTGTAATCACTTTGGATGTGTTTTGGTTGTATTTGAATGTGTAAGGATATTCTTCATGTATTTTAGATAATAGATCATAAGTTAATAGATTTCACATATTTTTCTATATTTAATTTCCATTCAAATGAATCATATAGGTAAGATATTTAATTTCACATTCTACAATTATCTTCATTGTACCAGAATATTCAAATCAATATCTCGTATGAAAGCCGTGTAAATCACAAATGAATATCTAAATTTAAAAGTGTTTCACATAACCCAAAGACGTTGGGGTCATCACCTATGTGAGGCATATAAAATTTATTAATCATCAAATTCCCACTTCATATAACTATATGTATAATTAGAATTGCCATTTCATGCATCTTGTAAGTGGCATGTGTTCTATTGTTATGTGTTGACACATGAACAAAATTTACTCCTAGTGGATATACTAATGGATCTAGGATGAATATGCATATGACACATAATATAAACATGTTCCAATTTCACATATATCACATACGAATGCATAGATAGACAAATGCATAAACATTCATATGCATAACACATTCAAAAGTTATATGTCTATGGTACAAAACTATTTATGGAACAAACATATTGGCATATATTAAATATAAATGGCACATACATTAGGTACATAGATGTGGCACATACAAATGGTACAAGTTGATGGAATATAATTGGTACATACACATATGTGGGACATACATATGGTGCATGCTTATGGAACATATCTTTATAGCACATAGATATGCATAATACTTTAGTTATTTGAATGTCATATACACCATATCTATGTTGTACACTTGCTGCACCTTGTATATGCGGTTAGTATATTACATTGCATATGCGGCGGAATCTTTATGTTGAGTCAATTACCATATACGTGGTTAATCATATGGTTATATTTTTTTCTAAATGTGTTGTCATATCATTACCTTCATAGTTTTTCATCATGGTTTTCATGTTCTTAATTAGCTTAATGGTAGTATTAATGTACTTCACAATTGTTCAATTATGTCCACATGGAGTGGAATCCTATGTGTTATATGGGGTTTTCATACATGTTTTTATTCCATATGTGGATGAAGTGTAATATTCTAATTTGAAGATCTATATGCATGTTTCTTGGAATTATGTTCAAGTGGACATCATCATGTATCCCATCTTACTTGTTGTAATCAATTTTTGTGAAAATGTTTGTGTCGTATTTGTTGTGATATGTGCATCATAAGTGTTAATATATGTAGTGCAACAAGAGTGTCCAATATGTGTTGTGATTTATGTAGAGATTTGATTATGCTTCGAATATTGCTTCCCCAAAAAAAATGTAGTTTATTGTGAGGAAAATATTTCTTGTCATTATCAATGCTTGACGACTTCTAACTTTGCAACCACTAACTAGATGTTTTTGGCAACTTGTTCACAATGTGGTTTTTAATTATTATTTGTGAGATCCTTTGTCCTCAATGAAATCTCATCCTATTAATTTTTAACACAATTTGTCTACGCCAAAGTTTGGATTATGCATATAATCATTGAACTAACATATATTGCCTAGATTATTGCTCTGCTTATGGCCTTGGATGTAATTGCTCTCCTCCACTATTGCCTTATGCCTATTTACCTATCACCTTTTTTTTTCCCTAGTTATCGCCCACTACACCATTTCTCTTTTGCATTTTTGTACATTGTATATATGGCTAATTTGGTTCATGTTAACCACATCTACAATTCCCTTAGGATCATCTTCTTCTCCTAATGTCTTGTTGCCCACATTTTTGTGGTGGTGGTACATTCCTTTTCTAATTCACATATCCTTCAAAAAACGTGTCCTTGATATTATGGTCATTAATGTTCAACGAATCAAACACAATTTTTTGCCCACCTTTTTTAACAGCTTTCAACATTTTCCTTCACATTTTCATTTGTTGACTAATATCCATTACATTTATGTAATTTAAATAATGAACGCTAGCTTGTGGAAACTATTGGTTGGGTCCTCAATGATATAGGTATCAATATGAACATTTTGTTGCAATTGAATTATCGACACCAAATTCCATCAATAAACATAATCTTTGGTTATAATAATCTTGTTTGAGTTTTACCATTCAATGTTAACCTTTGCCAGTCCTCTATCTTATTTTCTTATGTGTCGTTTTCATCCTCATTGTGCTTTGTCAAGTTTCATGTTCGTCCTGCTCCTTGCATGGATCATATTTCTAGTGGTTCCTCCTGAGGGGACACTTACTGTAAAGTTTGGGATCTATGTGCATCAAACAACCATTTTTAGGGGGGGTATTAAATAATTGTCGACCAACCTATTTTTTAATCACCCTATTGTTATTTTATTTTCTAATATATACATATTAAAACCACCCTATATTTATTATAATCCATTATTTCATATTATTTACATACCCTATATTATAATTAAATTGATTATTTGAACAAAATGTAACTTATTTTTAACCAATTAATATATATTTGTACCCAACAACCAATATATTGCACCCTATATTTTTACTCACATATTTTCTACTTTTTTTACTAATGTCCCCCCTAGGGGGTTCCTCCTTTTCATCCTTTAAACCATTCAAATTTGTGCCCTCCATTTGCTTGCACTTTATTTTGTTTACATTATTATCATTTCATCTCCCTATCAATTCCTTCATAACTATCCTTGTGCTTGTTGTAATATGGCAACATTTCACGTTGCTAGACATTTGGGCCTCAACATCATCGTCAACAATTTAGGGACAATCTCTGTCTTTGAATTTTTTTGTATGTTATGTTTGTTTTTCAACCAAGTTCTCTACATATATCCAAGGACATTTCATATGGTTCTAATAAATTTGTTGTACTAGATTCCTATGACCTCTTTTCAAGGGAGACATTGGGTGGTTGGTAATGGTTGTTATCACATTGTTGGTGATAGCTTGACTCATAACTCTCAAGAAACCATCTTGGTGTTAGGAATGACATGTTTTGTGGTCAAGGTTGTGAAGCAAGAACATGAAATCAACAACATTCTCCTTCAATGTTCTAATGTTCATGTATCTTCTGTTTTCATTTAACTATTTGATTCTTCCTTAGGTGACAACTTGACACCCCTTCCTTCATCAACAAAATCATTAAAAGGGATTCCTCAATTTGGGGCCTTGTTGTCACCAAAACCATCTAACCATGTTGGGAGTATTCAATATGTTGTTTCTTGCCTCCGTGCGATGGCATTGCCATGGCATACTTCCAACAAGTTGTGTGAAATTTGGATTATGGCAAGATACCTATTCAAAACTCCAAATTTTGCCAATTACTTTTGATGGGGATGCTTTGTTTGAATTGTCACTACTTCTTCCCAAATGCTTACAACCTTTCCCAAATGCAAGGCATGGACAAAAAGTACAGCGGCCATGCTTGGTGCAAGCTAATCACAACCAATATCAAAAATAGTTTTGGGCTTAGCTTCTAGAAGGCTCATTGCTTGGGGCACTTGTGTTGTGTTCAAGATGATTGTGAGAACTTTGTGTGTTTTGGTTCTTGCAATGAAATCTTTTGGTGTGGTGAGTGCATTCATATTCCAATTGTAGGTTAGATGGCCTTAATTTTGTTCACTTCCTCACTTGGATGCAAGTTTTATCATGCTCCTCCCTTCTACATCGCATATTGCAATGGATGAATATATTATGTTGGGCATAGATTATAGTCTATCTCAAGAGTGGTGATTCATCTAGAGGTCCATGAACATCATGTTGTGGACGGAAAGTGCAGGGAGTTTGTGGATGAAAATATCACTATTAGAAATCTTGTCATTTGCAACTAGTCACTATGCAACTGGCATGCAACTAATTGTCGTTTGCAACTATCTTGGTCATATTTGCAATTACAAAATTAATATTGTATAATTTTTGGGCCATACAATTGTGTGTGCAACTAACATGCAACTAAATCTATACAACATGGACACGTGTCATAAAAATAATGGCCTAAACTTATACATACTTAAATTA
>Ga0209208_10001248_pt1 | contig 35636 bp, 29 predicted proteins | sample S1TSphfallax_3_FD_187694 | JGI IMG/M metagenome (GOLD analysis project Ga0209208, IMG submission 187694) | Host-associated microbial communities from peat moss isolated from Minnesota, USA - S1T2_Fd - Sphagnum fallax MG (SPAdes) (version 2) | ecosystem: Host-associated > Plants > Peat moss >...
GAGGCGAACGCCGCGACCTCGTAGGCCGCTCCCGCGCCGGCGATACCGCCGCCGACGATGAGCACATCCGCCGTCGTCTCCGCCGCCTTGAAGCTGACTGCGCTCACCCGATCGGACGATTCAAGATGGGCAGGTCACGGGCAGACGCGTTTCAAGCATGCACGCATTTAATCATAGGCTGGAGCACCGCGGCGAGGCATGTTTGAACGTCGGTCGTCGCCACCGGCCAGGCGACCCTGGCCCGGGTGCAATTGACGACACGGACTTGAGAGATGGATACTGGTGAATGGTGACCCAACCCCGGCAAATTTCTGACGAGTTCTACGATCTGGCGATCACCGGCGGGACGGTGGTGCTGCCCGAGGGACCGGCGAGGATCAATGTCGGCGTCCGTGACGGCCGGATCGCCTGGCTTGGGGCGGAGGCCGTGAAGGCGCACAAGAGGCTCGATGCCGACGGCCAACTCGTGCTGCCGGGCGGAGTCGACAGCCACTGCCACATGGATCAACAGCCCTGGGAGGGCCGTAGCACGGCCGATGATTTCCGCAGCGGGACGCTGTCGGCGCTCTGCGGCGGCAACACGACGGTGCTGCCGTTCGCGATGCAGATGCGCGGACAATCCTTGCGCAGCATCGTCGCTGACTATCACGAGCGGGCGCGGCCGAAGGCGCATATCGACTATGGCTTTCATCTGATCGTCGGCGATCCGACCCCGCACGTGTTGAGCCAGGAATTGCCGGAACTGATCGAGCAGGGCTGCACCTCGATCAAGCTCTACCTCACCTACGAGGGTCTCAAGCTCGACGACTACGAGGTGTTGACCATCCTCGAACTCGCGCGGCGGGAAGGCGTGATGGTGATGGTTCATGCCGAGAACGACGCCTGCATCCGCTGGCTGACCGACCGCCTGCTCGAAAGCCGCAAGACCGCGCTTCGTTATCACGTCACGGCCCACTCCGAGATCGGCGAGCGGGAGGCGGCCTTCCGGGCGATCAGCTTCGCGGAACTCGTCGAGACGCCGATTCTGATCGTGCACGTGTCTGCGGCCGGTGTGGTTGAGGAGATCCGGCGCGCGCAGGCGCGGGGTCTGCCGATCTTTGCCGAGACCTGCCCGCAATACCTGTTCCTTTGCGCGGAGGACATCGACACGGCCGACATGAGCGGTGCCAAGTGTGTTTGTACGCCGCCGCCGCGCGACCGCTCCAATCAGCCGGCGATGTGGCGCGGCATTCTCGACGGCACTCTCGCGGTGTTTTCGTCGGATCACTCACCTTGGAATTATGCCGACAAAATCGCCGGCGGCCCGGGCAAGCCCTTTACCGACGTGCTCAACGGCATCCCGGGCATCGAGACACGGCTGCCGCTGTTTTTCTCGGCCACGCAAGCCGAGGGACGACTCACCCTCAACCAATTCGTCGACATCACGACGACGACGCCTGCCAAGCTCTATGGACTCTACCCGCGGAAGGGCGTCATCAAAGTCGGATCGGATGCGGATTTCGCGATCTGGGATCCCGACAAAATCGTCACCATCCGTAATGAGATGCTGCACCACGCGGTCGATCACACGCCGTATGAGGGCATGCAGGTGCGTGGGTGGCCGGTCACCACCATCTCGCGCGGCGAGATCATCTACGCGGACGGCGAGGTGAGTTCGAGCGCCGGCCGCGGCCGCTTCCTGCGCTGCGAACGCCCCTTCGCGCCCCGGCGCGAACCCTCTGCGGTCCTCGCGCGCTGAGCGCGGCCGACACGGCATAGCAACAGGGCGCAAGGTTTCGCATGCAATACATCCGCTTCGGACAGACGGGTCTCAAGGTGTCGCAGCTCTGCCTCGGCACGATGTCGATGGGCAGCTCCGCGTGGAAGGGGTGGGTGCTCGACGAGCAGGAGTCCATTCCCCTGCTGCAGCGTGCCCTTGACCTCGGTATCACGTTCTTCGACATGGCGGATTGGTATTCCACGGGCCGCAATGAGGAAGTCGTCGGCCAGAACCTGCTCAAGATGAGCGCCCGGGACCGGCTGGTGCTCGCCACCAAGGTGTACTACCCAATGAGCGACGACCCGAACGATCGCGGCCTCTCGCGCAAGCACATCGCGAGATCGATCGACCGGTCACTGGCGAGGATCGGTACCGACTACGTCGACCTCTACGTGATCCATGCCTTCGATGCGGATACGCCCGTCGAGGAAACGATGGAGGCGCTGCACGACACGGTCCGAGCCGGCAAGGTGCGTTACCTCGGTGCCTCCACGATGTACGCCTGGCAGTTCGCGAAGATGAACCATGTGGCGGCGATGAACGGTTGGACGCCCTTCGTCAACATGCAGTGCCAGTACAACGTGCTCTATCGCGAGGAAGAGCGGGAGATGTTTCCCTATTGCCGGGACCAGGGAATTGCGGTCACTACCTTCAGTCCGCTCGCGCGGGGATTTCTCGCGCGGGGCGCCGGCACGGCGCGCACGACCCACGATCTCTATCAGGAATTCTACGGTGACGACATCGATCGCGAGATCGCGCGTCGCGTGAGCGAGGTGGCCGCCCGGCGGGGCGTGAGCCGGGCACACGTGGCGATGGCCTGGGTTGCCGGCAGCGCCCACCGCAACATTCCGATCGTGGGTGCGGCGAAGACCGCGCACATCGAGGTCGCCGTCGAGGCCCTGGCACTCACCCTCGATGCCGCAGAGAGGGACTTTCTCGAGGCGCCCTACCGGCCGCGCGACGAGATCAACGATCAGAATCCCGTGCGCCGTCCGCGGGCGCTGCCTGCGGGTTGACGCACGGCGCCTAGGCCTGCAACCACGGGCTGTCCTGCCGCACTTCGATCAGTGTCGGCCGATCGGCGACGAGCGCGTCGCGCACCGATTGCGCCAGATGCTCGGCGCTCGCGGCACGCATGGCATGACAGCCGAGGCTCTGGGCCAATCCCAGAAAGTCCGGGCTCTTGGGTTCGACGCCGATGCGTGGAATGTCACGACGGTCCATTTGATCGACGATCTCCTTGAGCGCATCGTTGTTCCACACGATCACCGGCAGCGCGAGGCCTTCCTCCGCGGCTGTGGCGAGCTCATTGATCGTGAACATGATCCCGCCGTCGCCCGCGACCGCGATCACGGGCCGATGCGGCGCGCCGATCTTGGCACCGATGGCCATCGGCAGCGCGACCCCGAGAGAACAATACGTGCCTGAATAGTACCAACAGCGCTCTGCCTCCATCGGCATGGAAAAACTGCCGGAATAAACGATCTGCGAGGCATCCCCCATGACGATCGCGTCGGCAGGCAGGGCGGCACGCAGCGTTGTCCACACGCGTGCATGCAGCCTCTCGAGCTCCGTACGCCCGGCGGCATTGCGGGCGAGGGTTTCCCGGGTCCGTCGCTCGCCCGCCGCGCGTCGCTCGCCGGCGGCGCGTTGCTCACCTGCCGCGCGTTGCTCACCGGCGGCGCGCTGCGCGGTCGGTTGCCGGCGGGCGAGGGCGTCCGCCAGCGCTGACAGTGCCGCACGGGCGTCCGCTTGGATGGGCACCGCGGCGCCATAGAGCGACGTCAATTCCTTGGGGTCGATGTCGATGCGAATGATGTCGCCCAAGATGTCGAGTTTCGGCAGGAAGTGGTCGCCCATGCCGACCTGCGAACCGACCAGCAACACCACGTCGGCCGCGGCGAGCAGTTCCTGACTCGGCTTTTGCAAGATCGAGCAGCCGAGCGACAGGGCATGAGATTCCGGCAGGATGCCCTTGCCGGCATTCGTGGCAAGCACCGGCGCGCCCAGGTGTTCGGCGATGGCGGTGAGCGCCACGCGCGTGCCCACCGCGCCGCCGCCCACCAGAATGAGCGGCTGCTGGGCCTGTGCGAGCCGGTCTGCGGCCTCCTCGATCGCCGCGGGGTCGGGCATCGGCAACGACGGCGTGCGGCGGGCTTTCCAGACCTCGCCGACGATTTCCGGCAGCACATCCCGCGGTAGCGACAGGTGCACCGGGCGAGGACGGCTGCTGCGAAACACGGTGTAGGCCCGGGCGAGCAACTCCGGCAGCTCCTCGGGGTACCTCAGCATGGCGCTGAAGGCGGTGAAACCCGCCGTGACGGCGGCCTGATCGTTGAGCTCATGGACCGCGCCCCAGCCTTTCCCGTGCGTGCGGGTGGCGCACGCTCCGGAGAGCACGAGCATGGGCTGCGAATCGCAGTACGCCTGCGCGATGCCGGTTGCTGCATTGGTCACACCGGGGCCGGCAATGATGGTGCAAACGCCCGGCTTCGCAGTCGCGCGTGCATAGCCGTCGGCCATGAGGCTCGCGCCTTGTTCGTTGCGGCACTGCACGTGGCGAATACCGGCACGGGCGATGCCGCGATAGAGCTCGACGGTCATGGTGCCGGCCATGCCGAATACCGTGTCCACGTCGTAGGCCGCGAGCAGCCGCATCACGGCCTCACCGCAGTTCAAGGAGGGTTCTTGTCTGTCAGTCATGGGTCACCCGCTCAGTCGTACCAGGAGGGCGACTTGCGCACGTTGCGAAAGAATTCCATGCTGTGACCGATCCACAGCTGCGCCCCGGTACGACGCAAGAGCTCCTCGACTTTTTGCCGCGACTCGACGGTGCCGGACGTCTTTTCCGAGTCCGGCATCCGCTTCAGCGGCCGTTCTTCCGGATAGTGATACAGGTCGCCGGAGAGCAGCACGGGACCCGTGTTCTTGAGTCGTACCAAGAGTGAACAATGCCCCTCGGTATGTCCGGGGGTGGCGATGACCACGACCGTGCCGTCGCCAAAGACATCATGATCGCCGTTGAGTTCGACGGTCTTGCTGTGTTCGAGCGCGGCATATTGGCCGAACCAGGGATAGGCACGTGCTTCCTTGCCGAACATTTGGTCGCGGTCACCCTTGTAAACCAGCCACGTGGAGCCCGCAAAGTCCGCGGCGTTACCGATGTGGTCCCAGTGATAATGCGAGAGCACGAGATAGTTGATGTCCGCCGGCGCGACGCCGATGTCGGCCAGCTGTCCGCTCAAGGTGTTGAATTTGATCTGCCCATAGCCCTCGAGCACGTTCTCGTAGAGCGGCCTGCCGACGAGCCGGTCGTTGAGGCCCGTGTCATACAGCAGCAGGCCCTTGGGGTGCACCACCAGATAACAGGTGACACCCATGTTGCTGTCTTTGACCTCGTCGCGGGTCAGGTTGTAGTCCTCCGGCCTGTTGTACACCAGGGTCCCGCAGTCGAACACGTAAAGGCGCGGCGCGGTGACTTTCGGCGGCGGCGCCAGTTCGGCGGCGCTCGCCGCCGGCATGAGCGGCCCCGGTCCCGCCATGGCAGCGGCGAGCATGATTGAGGCGAGGAGCAGGCTTGAACGCAGATGAATCGCCAATCGCATGGACATCTCCCGGACGAAAAGATTCTGTCGCGCGCCGCTGCTCACGCGCCCGCCGGATGGTGGGCGATCCAATGACGGGCAATGTCCGCTCGACTGCAGAGCCACACCGCGGCGTGCCGCTGGATATGATCGAGGAGTCGCACCAGCGCGCCGATCCGGCCGGGGCGGCCAATGATTCGTCCATGCAAGCCGATGGTCATCATGCGCGGCCGGCCCTCGCTGCCCTGCGCGTACAGCCAATCGAAGGCATCCCGGCAATAGACGAAAAATTCCTCCCCCGTGCCGAAATCACCGCCTCGCTGCAGGCGGCTGTCGTTGGTATCGAAGCTGTACGGCAGGACCAAATGGGCGTGCTCACCGACCCGCGTCCAATACGGCAGGTCGTCGTTATAGGCGTCGCTGTCATAGAGAAAACCGCCGATGTCGACCACCAGTCGCCGGGTGTTGGGGCTGGGCCGCCCCGTATACCAGCCGACCGGCCGCCGGCCCGTCAGGCGGGTAATGACCTCAATGTTGGCCAGGATGTCGGCGCGTTCGGCGGCTTCGGGCATCGATTGGTAATCGATCCATCGCTGACCATGGCAGGCGATCTCGAGGCCGCTGTGTGCCAACGCCGCGGCGGCTGGGGCATTGCGTTCGAGGGCCATGCCGACCGCATAAATCGTGGCCGGCACGCCGCGCTCTTGAATGATGCGCAGAACCTCCCAGAATCCGACCCGCGAGCCGTACTCGAAGGTTGACTCGACGTTCATGTTGCGGGTGTTCGGCAACGGTTCGGCGCCGACATCCGTCAACACCGACTCGGAGAACCGGTCGCCATGCAGCACGCAGCTCTCGCCGCCTTCTTCCAGATTGAGCACGAATGACACTGCGATCTTGGCATCGCCGGGCCAGTGCGGATGCGGCGGATCACCCCCATAGCCGACGAGGTCGCGAGGGTAGGGTGCCCTGTCACTCATTCCTGCACCTCATCATGCCTGCGCCTCTTCATGCCTGCGCCGCGATCCAGTCCATGTAGGCGTGCAAAGAGTCGCGCGTGGAGCGGGGCCGCCAGCCGGTTTCGGCGCCGATGCGTGAAATGTCATACGCGCCCCACATCCCGCCGGAGAGACTCGGGTCCTGGAGAATGTCCGCTGCCGCGGCGGAGACGACCTCGGCATGGAATCCCGGCACTTTCTCGGCCGCCCACGCGACCAGCTCACCGATCGATGCCGTCGATCCGGCGGCGATGTTGTAGGTGCTGTAGCGCAGGCGCGGCGCCGCCAACAAGCTGACGATCGCGCGTGCGACATCTTCGGAGTGGACATAGTCCCCCACCGCGTCGAGCGTATTGACGCGCACGGTGCGGGTACCCGCGAGCGCCATGTGGGCGATGCGGTTCGGGACGTGCCGGAAGTTGCGGCTTGCCGTTGCCCGATCCATCGTGCCGAACACCGACGACAGACGCACCGACGCCGTCGACAGTGCGAAAAGATCGCCATACCGCTCGGTGATGAGCTCGGAGGCGAGCTTTGAAATCCCATAGAGTCGGCGCGGCATGACGTAGCCGTCCTCGGGCAGCGGCTCGCCGGGGCGATCCGGGCCCCAGTGCTTGTAAACGGCACCGGAGCTCACATAGAGAAATCGCCGCAGACCCGGCGCTTGACGTGCCCACTCGAGCATGGCCACGGTGCCCATGACATTCACATCGACGATCCGCGCGGGGTCCAGCGCTTCGGGTTCCCGCGCCGCCTCGGCGACCGTGCCCCGCGATAGCGGCGTGATGGTCGCGCCATGAACGGCATGGGTGATCTCGTGGCGATCGAACATCGGCCGCCAGCTCTCCGGTCGGGTCACATCGGCGGTGACGATGTCGAGCCGATCCGCGACCGGCGCGAAGAAGCGCTCCGCCATGGGGTCGAGCGGCGCGGCGTCGAGCACCACGAGCCGCGCCGAGGGGTGAACCTCGAGCCAGTGGCGGCCGAGCACGCTCATGACGAATCCGGTCGCGCCGGTGATAGCCAATTTCATGTCAGAAAGGCCAATGTCACGTCAGAAAGGGAAATCGACGAGCAGCCGGATCAAGCCGCGGGTTGCGATCGCGAAGTCCGCCAAGTCCATGCTCTCCTCGGGATTGTGACTGCCATGATCATTGCGCACGAAGATCATCGCGCTCGGAATCCCGACCGCGGCGAAGACCGCGGCATCGTGTCCGGCACCGCTCGGCATGTCGAACGGTTGCTCGAACACGCCCCGAAGTGCTGCCCGCAAACGGGGGTCCATGACGGCCGCCGGCGAGTCGCTCGTCTCCCCGAGGTCGAATCGAACCCGGTAGTCGTCACCGATGCGCACCGCCGCCGCCCGGGCCTCGGCCACGACCTCGTCCATGACATCTTCAGACGTACTGCGGAAATCGAGGACGAAGCGGGTTTCGCCGGCCACCTTGCTCGGCGCGTGCAGCGTGGGGTCGGTCGAGAATTCGCCGACGGTGAAGACGAGGTCGTGGCCGCGTCGTTCATGGTCGATCCACACCGACTCCAGGTGATGCAGCAGCGCAACCGTCGCGGCGACTGCGTCCCGGCGATATTCACGAGACAGCGCACCCGAATGACCGTACTGCCCATGGCAACGGGCATGGCGAAAGCGGCGACAGCCGCGGATGCCCGTTACCACGGCGGCGGGTAACCCCTTTTCCACCAGCGTCGGACCCTGTTCGATATGCAGCTCCAGATAAGCGCGAATGCGCGCGGGATCGAGCAGTCGCCGCCGTTCGCGGATGGCGTCAGGATCGAAACCGCGTGCCAGCAACGCCGACTCGAAGCTCACGCCGTTGTCCGAGCGCTGGACCGCGAGGCAGCGGGGATCGAGCAAGCCGAAGGCGCCGCTGCTGCCGATGTAGGAGATGTCGAACCAGGACGATTCTTCGCCGCGAATCGCCATCACGGTCAGATCGACGCGCGGCGTGACGCCCGCGCGGCGCAGCGCCGACAGTGCGCTCAAGGCGGCGACCACGCCGGCCGCGCCGTCGAAGTTACCCCCCTGCGGCGTGCTGTCGAGATGGGATCCGAGGACGATACCCGGGGCGGCGCGCGCCGAACCCTCGAGCGTCATCATCAGGTTGCCGATCGCGTCGATCGAAATGGTGAGGCCGAGCGCCGCAGCGGCGGCGCGCACGAGATCGTGTGCCGCCTGTTCGCCCTCGCCGTACGAGTCGCGCACGATGCCGCGTCCCCGGCGCGTGGCCTGGTCGAGATCCGCGAACAAGGCCGCGGCCAGCGCCATGTCGGGCTCCATCGATTCGGTTAAGCTAGCGGACACGTATGTACGGATTACTCGGCGGAAAGGTCGCGATTGTGACGGGCGCAAGCTCAGGCATAGGCCGGGCGATCGCCATGAGCTTCGCCGCGGAAGGTGCCGAGGTCGTCATTGCCGACATCGTACCGGAGCCGCTCGAAGGTGGCGAGAGCACGCTCGAGCGAATTCTCGCGGCCGGCGGCACGGCGACTTTCGAGCACGCGAACGTGGCCGTGTGGGACGATGTCGATGCGTTGATCGCGAAGACCGTCGCCCGGCGCGGGCGGCTCGACATCATGGTGAACAATGCCGCGATTTATTCCGGCACTGCGTTGCTCGACACCACCGCGGCGCAGTGGGCCGGCGTACTCGACGTCAATTTGACCGGGATGTTCAACGGCTGCAAACGCGCGGTCCAGCAAATGATCACCCAGGAGCCGGTGCAAGAGGTGCGCGGGCGGCTCATCAATCTCGGCTCGCAGCAAGGGATCGTGGCGGCGCCGCGCGATACTCCTTATGGGGTGAGCAAGGCGGGTGCGATCTACTTGACGAGGCAAATCGCCGTCGATTATGCGGACCAGCTCATCGTCTGCAACTGCTTGTCGCCGGGCAAAATCGTCACCGGGCAGCCCGGGTTGCCGATGGACCCGGCGCTGCTCGAGAACGCGCGCCGCCGCACGCCCTGGCCACGGCTGGGCCGGCCGCAGGACATCGCCAACGCGGCCGTCTTTCTGGCGAGCGATTTGGCCACCTATCTCACCGGCGCCAATTTGGTCGTCGACGGTGGCTGGCTCGCTCGCTAAGCCGCCGCTGGCCGCGCGCGCTCACCGGTTGGGGATTGAATAGAGCTTGCCTTCGTAGGGTGGTTTGAGCCCATCAACTCCCGTGACATACAGAGTTCGCTCATCCGGGCTGAAGGCAAAGTTCGGCACTTGCAGCGAGGGCAGTACCAGCGTTCGCTTCAGGTGGGCGTTCGAATCGACCACGAAGATCGTGCCCGCGAGCGGCGCATGGGGCTCTTCCGGACTCTGACCGATATAGATCTCGCCGCGCGAATCGATTTTCACTCCATCCGGAAAGATGTGGACGCGATGCCCGGTCAAGTCATCGAGATTGACGAATACCCGCCGTCCGGACAGCGAGCCGTTGGCGCCGATGTCGAATTGCAGCAGGCGATGCGCGTCGGTTTCGACGACGTACAGGATCTTCCCGTCCTTCGAGACGGCGATCCCGTTGGCATTCTGCAGGTCGGCGGCTTCCTGAGTAATCGTATCGTCAGGGGCGATGTAGAACACTTTGCCGTCGGTCACCGGACGATGCGCCACATCGCCGGACGCCGTGAAGTAAATGCCGCCGGCGCCGTCCGGCGCAAAGTCGTTCGGGCCGGCAAAGGAGTTGCCGTCCTTGTCGTGCGTGTAGGCGGGTAGAGTGCGTCCCGTCGAGTCGAAGCGTCCGATGGTGCCGTTGTCGTAGCAGGTGGCGAGGAACTCATGCCGACGCGTGTTGATGACCGCCGACTGTCCGCAACCCGGCTGCGACCAGAACACTGTATTCGTGTGCCCGTCCCACACCGTCACGGCGCTCCGTCCGTACTCGACGTAATACAATTTGCCGTCATACCACACGGGACCTTCGGGCCACGACGCATCGGTGTTCAGCACCTTGACACCGGTGGTGGCGGCGCTTGCAGCGAGGTTGAGCCCGCAGGCGAACAAGGCCGCCACAAGGATTCTCTTCATATCGCCGGAGGGGCGGAGCCCGGGGCATGTCGCCCGGGTCGCGCTAACCGCGGTGCGAAGCCCGTGGCGCGCTCTTGGTCGGCGACGACGGTGTTGGCGGCCATCAAAAAATGCCACACCGCCCATAACCCGGTCGGCGCCAACACCAGCAACGCGCTGCGCAGCGATACGGCGTCGGCGCCGTGCGCACCCGCAAAGCGGTCGCTCATGAATCCGACGGCCTGCGGCGCGACGATCAAATTGAAGAGATTGCCGACCAGCAGCGACCAGGCAGTGAACATGGCGCGCATGCTAAACGGTGCGAGGTTCTGCAGCAACCCCATGCACGGACCGATGTAGAAATAAATGGCCGGAATGAAAATCCAGAACATGAGCTTCGCGACCGCCAACGAGTGGGTCCAGTAGGCGAGGAACGACGGAATGGTCGCAAGCCCCACGCCCGCCGCGAGAAGCCAGACGATGCGCCGGGGATCGGTCATGGCAGGACGGGATAACCACCACGCCGTACCGGCCGTGGCGATCATTCCACCCACCAAGTGCACATGGCCGGTCACCGCGCCGGCCTCGCCGACGTTGAGTTGATAGGTGCGCATGAGAAAGGTCGGCGTCCACCATATGAGACCCCAGCCCCAGAGTGCGCAGACACCGCTCGCCATGACGATATGAAACGCGGCGCGTTGGCGCCAGAGGGTGCGCAAGGTTTGCAGCACCGATGCATGGCCCTCACCGGCCGACGCATCGAGACCGCCGCGCGCCGGTTCGCGGACCGTGAGATAAACGACGGCGCCCATCACGATCCCGGGGATCCCGAGGCCGAGAAATGACGCGCGCCAGCCGAAGTCCTGTGCAATCGCGCCCGCGATATCGGCGCCGAGCCATGCGCCAATCGGGGCGCCCAAGGCGAATACGCCGAGCGCCATCGGCCGTCGCTCCGGCGAGAAGTAGTCCGCGACGATCGCGTTGCACGGCGGTGTGCCGCCGGCTTCACCGACACCCACACCGATCCGGCCGGCCAGGAGCTGCCAATAATTGCGCGACAGCCCGCACAATGCCGTGAAACCCGACCAGACGATCAGCGAGAGCGCCAAAATATTCCGCCGGTTGGAGCGGTCAGCGAGCCAGGAAATGGGAATGCCGAATGTCACGTAGAAAAGAGCGAGCGGCACACCGGTGAGGAACGCAACGCCGGCGTCGGTCAGCTGCAATTCCAGGCGAATCGGTTCGAGCACCGTCGAGACGACGTACCGGTCGGCAATGTTGATCGCGTAGATCAAGCACATGACGACGAGCACGTACCAGCGCATGGCGGCGGAGGAGGTGGTATCCCGGGACTCTGCGATGACAGTGGTGCTCAATCGAACGCGACTCTTCGCAGGAGGAGAATGAACGATACCCTGTCCTCGGGCCGGATGCACCTCTGTGCAATGGATCACAGTTTGTCCTCGCCGCTCCGTCAACCGCCAGGCGTACGCAGCGTTTCTCTGATAATAAGGAGATCCTATGAACCTATTTAGCGGATTGAAAATTCTGGCGGCGACGGCGTTGTTGTCGACCACCCTGTTGAGCGGCTGCGTCGTCGTCCCGGCGCGCGGTTACTACGGCGGCACGGTCGTTGCGGTCGCCCCGCCCGAGGCGCGCGTGGAAGTCGTCGGGGTTGCCCCGGCCGCGGGCTATGTCTGGATTCCCGGCTATTGGAATTGGAATGGCTCGGCCCATGTCTGGGTGGGCGGATACTGGGCCGCGGGTCGGCCGGGCTACTATTGGGCACCGCACGCGTGGGTGCGTTACGGCGGCGGTTGGCGCATGGCACCCGGACACTGGGTGCGCCGTTAGGGCGATCAGAAAAAAAACCTCGGCGGTCACTCGCAGTGATCCGCCGAGGTAACGACTCCCGGCATGGGGATGACAGGCCGGGGGTTTGCCCTCGTGGAGAGGGCAGGGATGGTTTACCGCCATGAGCGCGATGTGGGTCCGATGATAACCTTGGGCGCTCGGCAACACTGTCTGCTAGCGCACTTAAGCGACCGGAAGGTCATCGACGAAAACCACCTCGAGGAAACGGCGGTGCGTTAACGTACGGGGAGTCCCGTCAACCCGCTCAGTCACTATGGACGGTCTACCGACCCCCCGCCGCCACTGGGCAGTCATTGCCCTGTCCCTGGGAACCGCGCTGGCGGTCATCGACGGCTCGATTGCCAGCGTGGCACTGCCGACGCTCGCTCACGATCTGCATGTGGACAGTTCCGCCGCGGTCCTCGTGGTGACGGTCTATCAGCTGATTCTGGTCATGACCTTGCTGCCGTTCTCGGCCTTGGGGTCCCGGATTGGACTGCGCAAGCTGTACCAATGCGGCCAGTTGGCCTTTCTGGTGTCCACCGCGCTCTGCTTCTTTGCCCGAAGCCTGCCCTTCCTGCTGGTGGTCCGTGCCATCCAAGCGCTGGGCGCCGCCGCCTCGTTGAGCGTTCTCTCGGCCTTGATCCGGTCGATTTATCCTGCCGGACAGCTCGGTCGCGGTTTGGGCATCAACAGCATCGTGGTGTCCGCCTCCGCCTCTGCGGCGCCGACACTGGGTGGTCTGGTTCTGCTGGTGGCGCCTTGGCCCTGGATCTTTGCCTCCGTCGCGCCGCTGGCGCTGCTGTCGCTCGTGCTCGGCCGGCAGACGCTGCCCGAACCGCCAACTCACGATGAGGCCTATGACGTGCTGGCAGCCCTGTTGTGCGCATTGACCTTCGGCCTCGTCGTCGGCGGCCTGGAAAGCGCCCTCCATGGCGACTCGCCGGTCATCTCCGCGGCCATCGTCGCCGCCGGTGTGATGATCGCCGTCGTCTTCATTCGACGGGAGCTCAATTCGAAAATGCCGATCCTGCCGGTCGACCTCTTGGGACTGCCCGTGGTGGCCCTGTCGGCAGGCGGCGGACTGATTGCCTTCGTCGCGTCGATGACGGCCATTCTGTCGATCCCGTTTCGGCTGCAACAGCACTTCAACTTCTCGCCGGGTGAAGTGGGTTCGGTCATTGCATCCTGGCCGTTGGGCATGCTCATCATGGCGCCGATCGCCGGCACGCTGTCCGATCGCTTTCCCGCCGCACTCATGGGCGTCATCGGCATGAGCATTGCCACCGGTGGCTTGTTGCTGCTTGCGTTCCTGCCCGACCATCCCACGCTGCTCGGGGCGAGCTGGCGCATGTTCGTTTGCGGTATCGGCTTCGGTCTATTTCTCGCGCCTAATTCCCGCGCCATCGTGCACGCCGCGCCGCTCGACCGCGCCGCCTCGGCCGGCGGACTCATTTCAACGACACGCATGTTGGGTCAAACGCTGGGTGCCACTTTGATCGCCGGACTGCTGTCCCTCGGTGTCGGCAGCGACCGGGTGCCCGCAGTCGTGGCCGCCGCCCTGGCTGCGCTCGCGGGGATGTTGAGCATCGCGCGACTAAGTACCGGCGGTGGGCGTGGGACCCCCGACGGCGGTCCGGGGAACCCCGGCAGCGGGCTCGGCCCCGGCGGGCGCGGGCCCCAAGATGTATTGCCGGGCTAGCGTCGTGAAGCTGTCGATCTGGGATTGCATCCACCGCTGGTCGCGGCCCAATTCGGCCGCCATGAGCAGGGCGACTTGGGGCGCGATCTCGATGCTGGCGCGGGCATCCAACAACAACGCGCGCGTGCGCCGGGCGAGCGCGTCGTCCAGGGTCCGCGACATCTCGTGACGCACCGACCAGACGATCTCCGCCGCAAGGTAGGGGAGGGCCGGGTGCAGTTTCGCGGCGAACTCCGGGCGCTCGGCCGCGATGCGTTCGATGGCTTCGGCGTCGGTCCCGTAAATGCTCAAACTGCGCTGCCGTTCGTTCTGCTGTTCGCCTTGGCCTTCCGCCGGGCGGCGATAACCGTGAACCCTCAATTCGGCGGTGACACAGGGCGCATCGCGCAGACTGCCGAGTGTGATGGCATGGTCGACGCAGTCCTCCGCCATGTGCCGATAGGTGGTCCACTTGCCGCCCACCACCGTCATCAAGCCGGATTCATCGATGTGAATCGTATGGCCGCGTGACAAGGCGGAGGTCTTGCCGTCGCCGCCGCCCGGCGCGCTCACCAGCGGCCGGATGCCGACGAAAACCGACAGCACATCGGCGCGCGTCGGCGGCCGGCTCAAGTACTCCCGCGCGGTGCTGAGCACGAACTCGATCTCGTCCTCGAATGGCAGCGGTTCGTAGGAGGGATGATCGATGGCGGTGTCGGTGGTGCCGACCAGCGTTCGATCATGCCAGGGGATGGCGAACAGCACGCGACCATCGCTGGTGCGTGGGACCATGATGGCATTGTCACCGCGCAGGAACGACCGATCGAGCACCAGGTGAATGCCCTGGGACGGCGTCACCATCGGTCGTGCGCTGCCCTCGGCCAAGCGCCGCGTGGCATCGGTGAAGATGCCGGTGGCATTGACGACCACTTTGGCTTGGGCCGCGTGGCTGTCGCCGGACTCGTGATCGTCGATCACCACGCCTGACAGGAAGCCTGCGGCGTCCTTGAGTGTAGCCACGACCTCGGCGTAGTTCACGACCGTCGCGCCATGATCCACAGCGGTCGCGATCAGGTGCGTCAGCAGGCGCGTATCGTCGAATTGGCCGTCGTGATACAGCACGCCGCCGCGCAGGCCCTCCCGTTGAATGGTCGGCAGGCGCTCGAGCGTTTCGTCAAGGGACAGAACCCGCGAGCGGCCAAAGTTGTACTTGCCGGCGAGCAGGTCGTAGACCTTCATGCCGATGCCGTAGAACGGCGCCTCCCACCAGGAATAGTTCGGCACGACGAACGGCAAGTCGTGCACGATATGCGGAGCGTTGCGCAGCAAGAGGCCCCGCTCCTTGAGCGCCTCCATGACCAGCGAGATGTTGCCCTGTTCCAAATAGCGCACGCCGCCGTGCACCAGCTTGGTCGATCGGCTCGAGGTCCCCTTGCCGAAGTCCTCGCGCTCCACGAGGAGCACCTCGAAGCCGCGCGTGCTGGCATCGACCGCGACGCCGGCACCGACGGCCCCGCCGCCAATGATGACGATGTCCCAGGGAGTCTCGCGGCGCTTGAGCCTCGAGATCATCTCATCGCGGTTCAAGGCTTGTTCCAACCTTTGGTCCGGCCGACTGCATCGCGCCAGCGCGCATATTGCTGCTGGGCCCGGCTGCGATCTTGCTGCGGTTCAAAGACCTGGCCGGCCGGACGGGTCTTGGCGATTTCCACGGCATCGCTCCAGTAGCCGACCGCGAGGCCCGCGAGATAGGCCGCACCCAGCGCAGTCGTCTCGAGAATGGCGGAACGTTCCACCGGAATGCCGAGCAAGTCGGCCTGGAACTGCATCAATAGGTCATTAGCGGCAGCACCGCCGTCGGCCTTGAGTCTGGGCGATGTCGTGCCCGTGTCGCTTTGCATCGCCAGTTTCACGTCCGTCACCTGAAACGCGATGCTCTCCAAAGCCGCTCGCGCAATGTGTCCGATCTCGGTGTCGCGGCCCAAGCCGATCAACATGCCGCTCGCGTACGGATCCCAGTGCGGTGCACCCAAACCGGTGAACGCCGGTACCAGCACCAGGTTGCCGGAATCCGGCACCGCCGCGGCGACCTTGGCGATGTCCGGCGCCGTGTCGAAGAATTGCATCTTATCGCGCAGCCATTGCACCACCGCGCCGCCGATGAAGACGCTGCCCTCGAGGGCATAGGTGAGCTGGCGATCCGTGCTGCAGGCGATGGTCGTAATCAACTTCTCCTTCGACAAGGTGAATTCGGCGCCGATGTTCTGCAACAAGAAGCAGCCCGTCCCATAGGTGTTCTTGGCGTCGCCGACGTTGACGCACAGTTGACCGAAGAGGGCCGCCTGCTGATCGCCGGCGATCCCCGCGATCTCGATATCGCTCAAGCCCAGCGAGGGGCTGACCCGCCCGACTTTCTCGCTCGACCAGACCACCTCGGGCATCATGCTCTCGGGGATGCCGAAGAGTTTCAACAGATCCTTGTCCCACGTGTCCTCGACGATGTTGTAGAGGAGGGTCCGCGAGGCATTGGTGCGGTCGGTGAGGTGGCGCTTGCCGCCGGTCAAATTCCAGAGAAGCCAGCTGTCGACGGTACCGAAGGCGAGCTTGCCTTGGGTGGCGCGGGCGCGCGCGCCGGCCACGTTGTCGAGAATCCAGGCCACCTTCGTGCCCGAAAAATAGGGATCGATCAGGAGGCCCGTCTTCGCGCGAATGTCGGCTTCGTTGCCGTCGTTCTGCAGCGTGGCGCAGAAATCGGCCGTCCGCCGGTCTTGCCAGACGATGGCGTTATACACGGGCGTTCCCGTCTCGCGATCCCAGACGATCGTCGTCTCGCGCTGATTGGTAATCCCCAAGGCCGCAACGTCGCGCGGATCGACCTGAGCTTTCGCCAGCACCTCGACGCTCGAGGTCAATTGACTCGCGAGAATGTCCTTCGGGTCATGCTCGACCCAACCGGTCTTTGGGAAATGCTGCTTGAATTCATGCTGGGCAATGCCGGCGACATTGCCTTCACGGTCGAACAGCATCGCGCGGGAACTGGTCGTGCCTTGGTCCAGGCTGAGAATATAAGAGGGCATCGTTCACGCCTCGGTTGATGGGGGTCAGGGGTCCACGTCGCGAGACGCAGACGCGGCGCCGCCCGGGCGTGAGTATACCGGTCGTCAATACGTCTCGCGCTGATACACCCGGGTTGCCGAGCCGGGGAACAGGCCGAACGTGCCCAACGCACAGGGGTTCGAGGTCGAGCCGCAGCTGGCGTTCCAGGGATATTGCAGCCAGGTGGGGGCGGTGGCGGTGACCGTCAACGCGCCGGTGTTACCGCTGCCCGGCGCCGCGAGGATGAGATTGAAATTGCCGGTGGATGCCGTGGCGGAGTATCGGCTGGACGCCGCGGTGGCGCAGCCCTGGCCCGATGCGCCGGGACTGCCTGAGTCGCGGACACAGGTTTCGCCGGTCGCGAGCGGACTCACGTAGTTGCTGAAGGTGATGGCCGGCGCCGTGGTGCACACGTCGTTGGTATTGGTGACGAAGCCCTGCGTGGTGCTTTGGTAGTACTGCGTGGTCAGCGGCATGGGGAGATCCAACAGTTCCGAGCCGACCGAGTCGCGTAAAAAGAGCCGGCCATAGTATTGGGTCGCGCTCGTGCTGAAGGCGATCCCGCTGCTGGCGCCGAAGGTCACGGGATTCGATGCCGTCACCCCATCCGCGTCGATCACATTGATGGACAAGGCGATGTTCGCGGTGAAAGGCGCGATGGCGCTGCCGCGGGTGAAATTGATGCCGCTGCCGGCACTGAAGGTGAGCGTGGCTTGACCCGAGCTGCCGCCCAAGTCCGCGATCACCGGATCGGTGGCGGGCAAGCCGGTCAGGGTCAAGGTGGGACTTGCCGGCGTCGGCGTGTAGGTTTTATTCGTGAGCGAGGAGTTGGTGAGCCGCATCAGCGCGCCGGTGTAGTTTTGGGTGGTTGCCCCGCCCACTGCGAGCGCGGTGGTGGTGATGACCGGCGCCACCGTATAGGTGAATGGCTGCCCGACGTAACCGAAGCTGCCGGCCGAACAGGCGGTGCCGAACACCGGGGTATTGACCGCGGTGGAAAACGCGTTGGGGATGAAGCGGCCGACGTTGCCGGACGTGGTGCCGGTGACGGTGCCGCTACCCAAGTAACTCGCCACGGACGGCGTCAGGGTGATGATGCCGACTTCCGGCCACGAGAAAGCCGTTCCTGTGGCCGCGCCGCTGCTATACGTGCCAAAGCTGCCGCTGACGGCGGGGTTATGGCCGCTCACGGGTAATACCAGTGCCGGCGTGAGCGTGACGCTGGCCGGCGAAGTTTCCCGACCGAAATTCGGCGTGGCACTGCCCTGGGCATTCGTGGCCGTTACGGTGGACGAGAAGGCTTGACCGGCGGCGGTAAAGACCGTCCCCGAGGCCGTGCTTGCGCCCGGATTCGCGGTACCACTGCTGGTGACCTTGATGTTCGATAGCGTCAGCGAGTACGGCTGCACCACGAACTGAAAGCTGCCGGTCAAGTTGTTGGCGGACGCGTTGCCGTTGCCCAGGGGTATATTGTAGTTGGCGGCGAGCGAGATCTGCCCGGCATCGGAGTAGGTCAGCGTGATCGGCGCTTCCCCATTGGCCGTGGTGAATTTGAGCGGCACCGACGTGTAGTTCGACACGGCGGAGTTCGGATTCGCGGCCAAGTTGGTGGTGGTGCCGTTGTTCGTGACGGAGAATGTTTGGCCGGACACACAGCTCGTCGGATTGTTGCATTGGAAGGCGAGTTTGACACTCACCTGGGTGTTGAGCGGGAAGAGGTTGGTACAGGCGCCGGTAGCCGTATCGGTGCGAACGGCTTGCAGGGCGAGGGTTTGCGTCGCTGACGAGGCAACGCCGGCTTTTTGCGTACCGATTGTGGTGGCCACGTTGCTGCCGTTCGTGATGCGAAAACCCGACGCGGCGAAGGTGATGGGACTGTCCTCGGACGCCAACGCCGAACCGGTTTTGGCCGTCGCCGTGCCGTCGGTCACATTGATGGTGACGGTTTCGGCATAGGTGTCGCGCAGCGACAGCACCACGCTCCCCAGGTCCGCCTGAACGAAGGTGTAGGTCGCGCTGCCACTGTTGGACGTGCCGGCGACAAAGGTCCCGCTGCCCGTGGTCAACGTCCAATCGCCATGACCCGTGTTGGTGGTGATCGTGATCGTTTCGGTGGTCGCGTAGGCGGCGTGAGTACTGGTATGAGCGGCGATCGTCACGGGCGTCGCCTGACAGTTGACGGCGCTGCTCGCTGCGCTCACGGCGTAGTGATCGGGCGCATAGGATACGCAGGGGTGGGTCGCGAGCACCAGGCCGGTGAGTTGCGAGGGAGTGAGTGCGGCATCATAGATCGCGACTTCGTCGATCGAGCCCGGAAAGTGGAAATACGCGCCCTCGCCCGAGCTATCGGCGTTACCACCGATGGTGGCGTAGGGGCCGGTTCCCGACGACCAGGTACCGCTCTCGGTCACGCTTTGCTGGTCGAGCAATGTCCCGCCGGCGCTGAAAGTCGATACGGTGAGCGTATAGGTCGAGCCCGTGGAGGCCACTTCAGCGGTGACGAAATACCACGTATTGAGTGCCAAAGACACCTGGGAATTCACGGCGCCGAGGTTCGGAGAATAGAAATGGAGTCGTTGGTTTCCCTGATCGCCATAGCTCAGCGCATAGCCGTTGTTGTTGTAGTTGTCCCAAAAGATGCGCGCGCCGTTGTAGCCGCTGTAGGTCGGCGCCCCGTTTGCCGCCGTGGGGTAGATCCACGCGGTCACCGTAAAATTGCCGCCGACATGCGGCAACGTGCTCGGCAGCTGCACGTACTGCGACGTCCCGTTGAACGCGCCGTAGTAGCACGTGCCCGGTGTGCCGCTGATCGCCGGTGTGGTGTCACTCGTCGTCGCACCGTGCACCGCGACGCCGTTGTAGCCATTGCCGCTCGAATCGACGACTTCGCCGCTCTTTCCCGACCACGAGGCTTCGTCCAGATGCCACAGTGCCGAGGGGCTGGGCAAGGCACCATTGAGCAGGATGGAGGTGCCGATACTCACCGCCGATGTGCTCGCGGTGGTCGTGAAGGCGCCCGACGTACACGACGATGCGCAGTGAGAACTCACGCCATACTCGAATCCGCCGATGAGCACGCCGCTCGTGCCGGAGCCGGTGCCCGCATCGATCGTCGCCGAGGTACTGGCGATGGCGCTGAAGTCTGACCCCGACGTCGTGCCATTGGCAACGGAATAGAGGCCGACCCACGTTTGCGTCGACTGCCAGCTCACCGACGGGGCCGTGTATGTCGTCGACGCCGCGTTCGTTTGGGAGGACGCCGTGACCACGGGACTACTGGTGGCGACCCCGCCGAACGCCATGATCGAGCCGGCCGCCAGGCCGCTCGTCGGGAACGTGAAGGCATAGGTCGTTGAACCGGCGACGTCGGCGGAAGTGGCGACCCGATAAAAGACCGATTGACTCATGGCGCCGGTATTGGTCGTGCTCAACGTGCTCCAGCCCGAGGGCGCGGAGGCCGCGACGTTCGAGACAGCAAGACTCATGCCCATGACGACGATATTGGGGGTATTCGGTACCGTGATGCTTTGCAGCGTCTTCGCCGGATTGAGGGCGAATTGGTAACCGTAGATATACCAATTCTGGGCTGATCCCGCGGCGCCGGTGTTGGTGATCCGATAACCCGTTGTCAATACGTTGGTTTCGTTCGAGTAGGTGGCCCCTGCGCCCCAGTCGGCGAAGCCCTGCGAAAACGTCGTGGTCGAACCATCCGTGTAGGTCACATAGAAGGTATTGACACCCGGATTGTAGGAGCTGGAGGCCACCATATTGAGCGTCGTGTAGTTGCCGGCGGTGACATTGACCGTCACACCCGACGTGACGGCGCATAGGGTATTCGCGCCGCATAACGGGTACGTCACGCCGTTCCACGTCAGCGAGGTGCCGACGAGATTCGTGGCAAAGGCATAACCCGAGCCCATTGCATTGCCGAGGGGTACCGTCCCGGCGACCCCGAACGGTGCGTCGTTGGCTACCGAAGTTAAGCTGACGACACTCGGTAGATAGCTTTGCGTCAGATTCGCGAGCATGAGGTTGCCGGGAAACAGTCCGCTCGGCGCCGTCAGGGTGAGCGAACTGACCGCCGATGAACTCTTGGCCGAGGACGAGCCCGTGAGTGAGGGATCGTTCTGCGCCCACGCCGAGCCGCTGCCCCACAGCGCGGCGGCCAGGGCTGCGGCACCGATCCAAATGACTTTCGAGATTCGCATATCGTCCTCAGGTCGCGGAGCTGAAGCTGCCCGTCACCACGCGCTTCACATAGCCGGGCTGCCCATAGGTGCCGTAGGTGGCCGTGGCTTGGATGACGAAGGAGCTGGCGGTGCCGCCGTTGTTGCTGAAGCTCGTGGCGCTGCAAGTCACCAGTACCGAGAAGCCGGCCAACGCGCCTTCCGTGAGGCTGAGCGTGGTGCTCGCTGCCGGACAGACCGGGGGGCTGGCGGTGCTGGTGGTGGCGAGGTACGCAGCCCACTCGATGCCTGCATTCGCTGCGGCCAGCGCGCGTGCCTGCATCAAGCCCATGGTGACCGCCTGCTGCTGACCGGTGCCGACGCGAATGGCGATGAGGCCGAGCGCCCCCAGCACCACCAGCAGAAAGAGCGCCGGAACCAGCGCAAAGCCGCCGACCCGCAGGCGCGATGCGGCGGAGCGCGTCATGGGCTGTTCACCAATTGCACTTCGTAGAGCAACTGCACGGTTTCGCCGGTGTTCGAGAAGTTCATGCTGAGTTCCACCAGCGCATTGCGCGTCGCCGTGGCCGTGCTGTAAGTAAAGGTACACGAGGCCACATCGGCCGTGACCTGCGAAGCGGTGGCACCGGCGGCCGTGAGCGCCGCGGCGCTCACCGCTTGACTGCTGGTGATGGTGTAGCCCGAATAGCGAGTCAAGGTCCCGGCGCTGGTGTCGCAGAGATACGAAACCGGCCCGCTCACGAGGTAGACGCGTTTTTCGGGCGACTCGTAGGCGAATTGAAACCCGGGACTCAAGGTGACCAGGTCTTGGTTGGCGGTGGAGCCGGCGGCGATGTTGATGGTGGTTCCTGCCGGCGTGATCACATGGGTCATTTGATAGGCATTGGCGCCCGGGACGCCGACGTTGTAGATGACCAGATAGGCCGAGGAAGAACTCCAGGGGAGCGTGATCTGACTGAACGGCACGGCGGTGGAGAAAGCCGTGGCGGCCGTGGTGAAATCGAGGGCCAACGCAGGATTCGACAACGGCCCACCGTCGACGTAGCGTGCACCGTCGAGGGTGGCGAGGAACTCGACCGCGGTCACGGTACCGGAGGTCGTCACGCGCACGCTGTTCGGCAGGGCGCTTTTGATGTCGCGGCCCATGAAACGCAGCGCGCCGTCGGCCTCGTCGACGAGCGTTGCGCGGCGCGTTTGTGCCATATAGCCCGATACCGGGGTCACGATGAACAGTGCCATGAAGGCGACCACCACCGATCCCACAACGATGGTGATGACGAGTTCGACCAGCGTGAAGCCCCGCGATGCGTTGCGACTCGGCGATCCATTGAAGCCCCGCGATGGGTTGCAGCTCGGCGATGATTGGCGACCGCGCATCTCAGTAATTCGTGCGATAGCCGGAGAGCGTGACGCTGACGTTCGGCGTGGTGGTCACGGTCACATCGATGCGCCGCGCCGACGTGCTCGCGATGCTCGGCAGGGCCGATGAGTGCGAGACGCTGACGGTGACGTTATACGCGGACAAACCGGTAATGGCGTTGCCGTACTGGTCATGCGCGCCGATATCGGTCAAGCCGTTGTACTCATCGACCAGATCCCAGCTGCCGCGGCCGGTGTTCGGCGGGCTGCCGTTCGGATCGACCACCCAGCGCTGTTCGATTTCATCGAGGTACGCCTGGGCGATGGCAATGGCCTGCTGTTGCAGCATGGCATCCGCACTGCGGCTCGAGATCGCTGCGATCGTGGCCAACAGGGTAGTCGCCGCAATGGCAACCACCGTGATGGCGACGATGAGCTCGATCAGGGTGAAGCCGGACGAGCGCGTCCGGCGCGACGAGCGCGTGACGCCGGACGACTGCGTAAAGAAAGGAGCGGGGCGTGGCATGCTCATTGCACCTGAACAAATCCGGTCCCCGCGACGATGGTGATGGTGCGGGCGCCCACCGTGACCGTCGTCCCCGGGCTGCTCGAGAGCCGGCCCTGGTCATCGAATTTGTAGGTCCCGGTAGGACTCGCCGTGGTGCCCGAGGGCGCACTGTCGGCGACGGCGGTGCCATCCGGCCCAAGGACGGCCGTCGACCAGGTGTTGTCCGAGGTGTTGCAGGTATTGCCGGAGGCGGCCTGTTGGTTCGCGACGTACGTCGATGCCGAGAGGGTGAGCTCGGCTGGGCAGCCGGTAATCACCGCCGCCTTCTGCGTGGCGCGCAAGGCGGCCGCGAGCTCATCGGCATAGCCGCGCTGCGAGAACACCGATTGGGTGAAGAATCGCGGCCCCAAGGTCGCGGCGAGAATGCCCGTGACGGTGATGACGATGGCAAGCTCGACCAGCGTGTAACCGCTCGAGGTTTGCGCTCTGGGGGTTCGCGTCATGGGCTCACCGGCATTCATGCGGGTAGTCTCGGGCGGGTTCACTCCCGCCCGATGGAATGCGGCGTTAGCAGCCGCTGGTGGAGACCGTCACGGTCGGGGCGGCGCCCGCGGTGGCCGGTGGGGTGTAGACCACCTGGCAGGTCGTAGAGCCCGCGTCCGGCGCTCCCACCTTGGCCCAGGTGGTGGTGCCCGATGCGGTGGTGGGCGTAACGGTAAAGTCGGTGGTCGAGGTGTTCACCGCGGTGGCGATGCCGGTGGCGCTCGAGTCCGGGTAGTTGTTGACCAGGGTGACGACATTGCCTTCCATCGTGACGTTGGCGGTGCTCTGACTGGCCATCGACATGCCGCGGGCGAGCGATGCGGCGCTCTTCACGCTGCCGGCGAGGCCGTTGATGGTGGCGATGCGCGCCGTCGAATCGAGGGTGATGAAGCGCGGCAAGGCGAAGGCCGCGAGGATGCCGAGGATGGTGATGACGACGACCAACTCGATGAGTGTGAAGCCTTGCTGTGCTCTACGTAACATTTTCCGCTCCGGTAAAGTGACTTGTATTGCGTGTTCGGGCGCTTGTGGCGCTATGGCTGGTTTATCGGCCGGGCGGACTACTTCTTGAGCGCTGGGAGCGGGATTCCCTCACCCGGGGTGCCCAACCTTGGCAATCATGTTCCACATCGGGAGGAACACGCCCAAGGCGAGGATCAGCACCATGCCGCCCACGCCGACGATGAGGATGGGCTCGATGAGGGCGGTCAGATTTTTCAGGCGGTAATCGACCTCGCGCTGGTAGAAGCCGGCGATTTCATCCAGCAGCCGCACCAGCTCGCCGGTTTCCTCGCCCACCGCCATCATTTGCAGCACCAGGGACGGAAAAATCCCCGATGCACTGGCCGCACGGCTCAAGGTGTCGCCGCGCTCGACCGCGTCGCGCAAGCGAAGCAATCGCTCCGCCAAGTATTCGTTGCCCGCCGAGCGTGACAACAGCGTGAGCGCCTGAATCATGGGTAGCCCTGCCTGCAGCGAGATCGACAGAGAGCGGGTCACCCGCGACAGGATGGCTTGACTGATGAGAGTGCCCAGCACGGGAATTTTGAGCTTGGCTCCGTCCCAGCGATAGCGGCCGGCGCGGGTGCCGATCCAACGCCGGATCCCCACCACGGCGCCGATGATCGAGCCCACCAGCAGGATGCCGTGGTGCGTGACGAAGCTCGACGTGTTCATGATGAGGAGCGTGGGCCACGGGATGTCGTCGCCCAAGATCTTGAACAGCGGCGCGAATTTCGGGATGACGAATACCGTGATCACGGCCACCGCAAGGCCGATCATGATCACCACGATGATGGGGTAGCGCATCGCGGCCGTGACCCGATCCTGAACATCCTGGTCCTGGCTGAGATATTCGCCGAGCTGCAGGAAGGCATTGTCGAGCGTGCCGGTCGATTCACCCACCCGCACCATGCTCAAGAAGAGCGGCGAGAAAATATCCGGATGCCGGGCCAGCGCCGAGGAGAAATCCCGCCCGGATTCCAGTCCCTGCAGCACCTCGTGCAGCGCGTCGCGCAGCACCGCATTGTGCGTCGACTGGGCGAGGCCCTTCAGACCCCGCAGCAGCGGCAGCCCGGACTTGGTGATGGCATACATCTGCCGTGCGAAGAGAACCAGATCGACGGTGCTCGGCCGGCCCGCGCCGAAGCGGCGCAGCACGTCCCGCACGCTTGCCTTCGAGGCGGAGTCGACTTCGATCTGCAGGGGAGTGATGCCGAGATTCAAGAGCCGCGTCGCCACGGTGTCGATGGTCTCGGCCTCGAGTCGGCCGGTGATGAGCTCGCCCCGCTCCGAACGGCCGCGATACCGGAAGTTCGACACGATCAGGCCTGCAATTCAAGGAGGTTGTCGACCGCCGCGTCGGAAAGCGCGGTGATGTCGGGGTCGACCAGCTCCTCGAGCCCGCTGCCCACCGCCATGACTTCGGCGAGCGAGGTCGTGCCGGCGAGCGCCAGGTCGATGGCGCTTTGCACCAGCGGCACATAGCTGTCCTTGACCCGCGTCGCGGCGATGAAGGCCTCGAGATCGCCGCGGCGGATGCAATCGGCGAGCGCGCGGTCGATTTCCAGGATCTCGTAGACGGCAATTCGCCCGCGGTAGCCGGTCAGGTTGCAAAAGGTGCAGCCCGCCCCTTCGTAGAAGGTCTGACGCTCGAGATTGGCGCGTGGTCGGCACGCGGCGAGCCACGCGATCTGGTTGGCGCTCGGCTCCACGGCGTGCGTGCAGTCGGTGCAGATTCGGCGGATCAGTCGCTGCGCCAGGACGCCGTTCACCGCGGCTGCGATCATGTAGCCCGGCGCGCCCATGTCGAGCAGACGGTTCACGGTCGCCACCGCATTGATGGTGTGCAGTGTCGAAAAGACCATATGGCCGGTCATGGCGGCGCGCAGTCCGATGTCGACGGTCTCACGATCGCGCATTTCGCCCACCAGAATGATGTCCGGATCCTGCCGCAGGGCGGTGCGCAGGATGCGTGCAAAGTCGAGACCGATCTTCGACATCACCTGCACCTGGGTGATGCGATCGAGCCGGTATTCGACCGGATCCTCGACGGTGATCACTTTGACCCCGGCGCGATTGATGTGATTCAAGGCCGCATACAGCGTGGTGGTCTTGCCGCTGCCCGTAGGGCCGGTCACGAGCACCATGCCGGCGTGGCGTTCGATGAGGCGCCGGAAGCGCTCCTCGGTGGCCGGCGGCATGCTGAGGTTGTCGAGCGACAACAGGGGCGTCGCTTGATTCAAGACCCGCATGACCACCGACTCGCCATAGGTCGTCGGCATGGTCGCGAGCCGCACGTCGAGCGCCGTGTCGCGCACGCGCACGCTGAAGCGGCCGTCCTGCGGCAGACGCTTCTCGGAAATGTCGAGACCGCACATGAGCTTCAGACGCGTGACCAGGGCGCCGGCCACCCGGCGTCCCTCGATGATCTGCTCCTGCAGCACACCGTCGACGCGCAGCCGCACCCGTAATTTGTCCTCCCCGGGCTCGATGTGGATGTCAGAAGCGCGCGCTTGGACCGCATCCTGGAACATCGACTGCAAGAGTTTCAGCACCGGCGCGTCGGGCGAACCCTCGTCCGTCGACAATCGCTCGATGTCGACGTCGCCCTCTGTCAGGTCATCGCGCACCGCCTCGGCGAGCGATGCGATCTCATCGGTCTGGCGGTAAACCGCATCCAGGGTCTTGAGCAGGTCCGCCTCGCCAACGAGCGCAAGCACCAGCGGCGATTTGAGCCTGGCCTGCAATTCGTCATAGGCATGTAGATCCGAGGGATCGGCCATGCCGATGAGCAAGCCGCGGCTATCCTTCTGCAGCACCAAGGCGCGATAGCGCCGCGCCAGCGGCTCAGGGAGGAGTTTCACCGCCTCCCGGTCGATCTGCGCCTGCTTCAGATTGATGAACGGCACTTGCAAGTGCTTCGACAACACTTCGTAGAGCGCGGCCTCGGAGAGGGTCCCCAAGTCCGCGAGCACCCGGCCGAGCTTGCGCCCCGTGCGGCGTTGTTCGGCGAGCGCCTGTGTGAGCTGCTCCTCGGTGATGGCCTGTTGCTGAACCAGGAGTTCGCCCAACCGTACCCGGCGCTTGACGCTCATCGCTGCAGGCTCACTGCGCGCCGCCGAGCCCGACCTTGGGCGTGGCAGCGAACGGGTCCTTGGGTTCCCCGTTCATCGTGTTCCACTGCTCGTCACCGTCGACGACGATGGGCCGCAGCAGGATGACGAGTTCGGAACGGATGTCGGTTTTCTGCTGGCTCTTGAACAGATTGCCGATCAGCGGAATCGATCCCAAGCCGGGCAGGGCATAGTCCTGGCTGGTGCGGGTGGTTTGCATCAGGCCGCCGATGACGATGAGCTGGCCGTTCATCGCCTTAACCACGCTGTCCGATTCGCGCACCTGGCTCAAGGCGAGCGGCAGGCTGTCGGTGGTGCCGTTCACGGTCAACACCTGGGTGTTGGACGTGACCTGGCTTACCGTCGGATGAATATGCAGGATCACCTCGCCGGTCTCGGAGATCTGCGGTGTGACGTCGAGCGCAACGCCGGAGAAGAACGGGGCGAGATCGACGTTCAAATTGGTGGCCGAGGAGGTGCCGACCACGGTGTTGCTGGACACACCGGTGACGAAGTACTGGTCCGAGCCTGACTTGATCACCGCCTTCTGGTTGTTCAACGTCGAGACGCGGGGACTCGACAGCACGCGGGTCTTGCCCTGGGCGGAGAGGAGTTCGATGTAGGTTGCGAAGTTGGCCGTGTTGACGGCGAGCGAGAAGGCACCGCCCATGGTGTTGGTGACGGTGCTGGTGAGCGCATTGCCGGGTCCGACGGTGACCTGCTGCGAGGGCTGATTCAGCAGGTTGGAACTCGAACTGCTGAAGCCGTTCTGCGGACCGGTCTGGAAGCCGCTGTAGGTCTGGCTGCCGTTCTTGCCGATCGCCGCCCAGTTGATGCCCGATTGAAATTCCTTGGATAGTTGCACCTCGACGATTTTTGCCTCGAGGATCACCTGGCGTGTCGATACGTTCTGCAGCTTCTGCAGGAATTCCGTGACATCGCGCAATTCGCGCGGTGTCGCCCGCACTTCGACGATGCCCGAGCCGCCGTTGATGACGACAGAGCGTCCGCCTTCCTTGCCGACCATCGCATGCAGACTTTCGTCGAGATCATGCCAAAAGTCCGAAGAGGTACGAGTCGAGACGCTCGTGCCGGTGATTTCCTTGATCTGTTGGCCGTGGGCGCCGCCATCGCCGAATACCGAACCCGGAGGTTCGGAGAGGGCGCCGCCCGAGCTGTCGGTGCTCTGCTGCTGGCCTTGCACGCCCGAGGTGTTGCTGCTCTGGCCGGTCTGGCCGGAGGCGACGCGCATGCGCGAGGTGCCGCGACGCTCGAGGTCCAGGTAATTGAGCTGGAACAGGCGGGTCTGCAGCGACGGTGGAATGATGAGGAAGCCCGACGAGATCTTCCGGTAGTCATAGCCATAGGCATCGCGTACTGCGTCGAGTACCTCGACAACCGTCACATTCTTGAGCTTGAGCGTGATTGGCGCGGCATCGCCCGGCTGCAGAATGACGTTATAGGGGGTGCCGTCGACCAGGCCTTCGAAGAAGCCGCGCGCCGGTGCATCGGTCACAGCGAGGTCGAAGCGGCGTTCCGGGGTCGGCGGTGCCGCCAGCACCGGGGCTGCCGCCAGGACCGGGGCTGCCGCCAGGACCGGCTCCGGCGCGGCGATCGGGGCTGCTGCTACGACGGGGGCTGCCGGCACGACCGGCGCTGCCGCGGCGACTGGGGCTGCCGCGGCGATCGGGGCTGCCGCCTTGACCGGCTCCGGCGCGGCGATCGGGGCTGCTGCGGCGATCGGGGCTGCCGCTACGACGGGGGCTGCCGGCACGACCGGCGCTGCGAACAGGTCCGTGGTCGCGATATCCGCCTCGGTCTCGGCCTGGGCGATGCGATTGCCGAGCAGCAGGCCGGCGCAGAGGAAAAGGCAGATCGGCAGGTGTGTTCGGAAAAGGTATGTCATGTCAATGCACTTCTTTCGGCTTATTGCTCAAGGCGGTGGCCGGTTTTTTGAACGCCGCCATGTGCGGCAGATAAAGATCGTGGGTCACCCCCGCGCGGCGATAGCGGACGCCGGTTTCGAACACTTGTTCGATGACATAACCGTCGACCGACCCGCCGCTACGCACCAGTTGATCGTTGATGACTGCGACGCGATCGCCGGCCGTGCCGATGATCGCCGTGAGTACCGGCAGCGCTTCGCGTGCGGGTGCGGCCGCACTAGGCGCGGGCCGCGGCGGCCGCATCGGATCGCGCACCTCGTCGGCGGCGGCCGCCGGCGCTGCGTACAGGCCCAGGAGCACCAGGGTGAGCCCTGAGAGCGCGGCGGTGAGTGCAAGACTCGAGGCGCTAGCGCCATGACGCGAGGCGTTAGTCGAACCGTAAACCCGAGCTTTCATACGTCGATCCAGTCGCGCGACAGGCTGAGCGAGCCGATCACGATACGCACGCGGTTCCGTGGATAGTCTTCTGCGGTCAGTTCGAGCTCCTGCCAATGCATACGCCACGGCAAACTCTCGAGCACCCGAAGGTAGGCGACGATGCTGGCGTAGTCCCCGTCCACCACGAGTTCCACCGGATGTAGAAAGGGCCCCATGTCGGTGGGGTCGTCGGCATCCGGAAGCGGCGGCGCGCCCGTCGTGCCGCTCATGCCCGTCGTGCCGCTCATGCCCGCTGCGCCGATGACACCCGTCGTGCCGCTCAAAGTAGGCGCCCGTGACAGGCTGACCGCGGGCAGGCTGGTCAGACTGACCAGCTTCAATCCCGGCTGGTCGTCGAGCATCTTGCGCAGCAGTTCGCTGGTGCGTTCGGGCGAGACGTAGCCCTGCGCCGCGGAACGCAACTCGGCATCGATCGAGGCGAGACGTGCCTCGAGCGAGCGATTGCGCGCCTCGGACGCCCTCAGGGGATCGTCCGCAGCCATCGAGCCCAGTTGTTCGAGATCGGCGAGGCGGCGATGCGCTTCGGTCAGGCGATTCTCGGCGGCCAGTTGGCGCGCGGCGAGCGGCGCCATCATGAGTGTGTGCCACGATAGATACACCAGCGTGGCGCCTGCCGCGAAAATCATGGCGCGCTCACGCAGCGACAGCGCATCGAGCCGCTGCGCTAGGATCTGCAGCCGGGCAGAGAGAGAAGCGAGTGGCTTCACCGCGCATCCTCCGATTTGGGAGCCGGTTCCGGCTTGAGGCCAGGACTGTCGAGTTCGAACACCACCTGCGCAGGCTGCTCGGCCGCACTTGCATGATGCATGGCGAGCTTGTCGAAGCGGATGCCGGTAAGAGCGGCTTCCTCGGCAAGTCCGCGCAGATAGGTGGGCACCAAGGCAGGGCGGAGGGCGGCACCACGCATCGCCAAACCGCCGTCGCCGGCCTTCAAGCTGATGGCACTCAACCAAATGCCATCGATCTGGCGATCGCCCAAGGCGGCGAGACGCGCCGCGAAGCCGGTGGCCGGTGTCTCGCCGCCATGTCCGATCACATCGAGGGCGCGTTGCCGGCTCTCGATGTCGGTGGTCAGGCGCTTGGCCTCGGCATCGAGAGCGGCTTGGCTCATCTTTGGCTTGAAGGTCTGGGTCGCGCTTTCGGTCATCGCGAGAGTGGCCGCTTCGCGCTTCTCGATCGACTCGATCGTGACCTCGAGCCGGCCGATGCGTCGCGATGCATACCCGCTGAATACCACCAGGCCGACCGCCATCACGCACAGTGCAATGACGATCGCCCGAGCGGAGAATAGCCGCCGCTCCGCCCCGAGAATGGGCTGGTAGAGATTGACCTGCTGTTCCATCGCCATGGCGCTCACAGTGTTCGGCGCTCCTCTCGCATCGCTGCACCGACGGCCAGCAGGCAGGCGGTCTGGGTCTCCGGCGCAACCGCCGTCTCGCTCTCGATCAACGCGTTGAGGTCAAGCGCCGTCACCTCAAAGCCGGTGTCGTGGTTGAGTGCCTCGGCGAGCGCCACGGAACGCGGGCCACCCGGCGAGACGGTGATGCGCGTGATGGGCGGCTGATCGAAGTGGCGCTCGTAGTAGTCGAGCGAGCGTTGCAGTTCGAGCACGATGGCTTCGGTGTCGAGCGCCGCGGTGTCCTTGCCTGCGGTGGCTGCGCCTTGGACGGCTGCTGCGCCGCGCGCGGCACCTGTGCCGGTCACGGCCGTTGCGCCGCCCGCGCCCGCTGCCCGCGGAAGGCTGTGCAAGTCCATTTGGCGGGCGAAATAAAAGGTGGTGCCACGGACCAGGATCACGGTTGCCGAAGTTGCGCCGAGATGCAGCAACGCGACACCGCCCGCCGCCTCCGGCAGGCTGGCGGCAATGTTGCGCAGGCAGAGTTCGGGTACGTCGACCACGTCGAAACCCGGCAGCGACGCCACCGCTGCGCCGCAGCGTTCGACGGCCTCGCGGCGGGCCGCTACCGCATACATCATCCGTCCCTGGCTGCCGCGGTTTTGTGACGGCACATCGAAGACGTCGATGACTGCGTCTTCGACGCGAAATTCGATGGCATCCTTGAGGCGCCAGCGCATGGCGGCACGCAGTTCATCCGGCGCCACGTCGGGGGCCTCGACCAGCGCGAGCTGGTAGTCTTCCGGGCGGAGCACCACGCTCACCGGAGCGCGCGGCAGGCCGGCGCCGCGCAGAGCCGCGGTGACCGCCTCGGGGCCGCCACGGGGGTCCACGGTGATGATTTCACAGCGCTTGAGCGTCGGCCGTGCCGAGGCGCGCGACACCAGGGCGAGCGCGATTCGTTCGCCCTCGATGCAGATGCCGACTCGACTCTTCGCCGCACTACGCCCTGGAAACAGTCCAAACACACGACACTCCATACCGCGTTGGTCGAGGGGTTCCTCGCTCCTTGCGCGGTTTAACGGAAAGTCGGTGCAAAACTTGAGTTTTCCGTACGCGGACGTACAGACAGCACGGCGTGGGGCGGCGAGGATGGGGGATGCGAGAGGCTGGGTGGTTTCGCGCCGTCATCGGGAGAATTTCTTTTGCACAAGCTCGAAACCCTTCATCAATCCCTGCTCCATGGGAAGCTGCCGCGGAACCTGCACTGGGCCGAAACCCTCGAATTGATCGAGCACTTGGGGCGGGTCGAATCCACCCATGGGGGTGAATTTGCCTTCGTGGTGGGAGTTCAGCGGGAGTTCTTCAAACGGCCGCATTCGGCCGAGCTGCCGGTCGAGGAGGTCTCGCGGTTACGGCGGTTTCTCAAGGAGGCTTCCCAGGAGACACCGTCTGCGACGCCGGCCCACACGGCTGCCGACACGCCTGTCGAGACGCTGGCAGCCGAGGATCGGCAGCGCCATCGCATGATCGTCGTGATCGATCATCATGCGGCGCATGTGTATCGGGATGTGGGCGGCAGCCGGCCGGAGCCGGTCACCGCCGCCGAGCCCTACGATCCGCATCACTACCACCATCATTTGATTCATCGCAAGGAAGGGCACTATCGGGGTGATCGCGTGCCTGAGGACATGTCGTTCTACGAGGAGGTGGCCCAGGCTCTGGTACCCGCGAACGAGATCGTTCTGATCGGCCACGGCACGGGCAAGAGCAGCGCCAGCGACGTCCTCGTCGCGCACCTCAAGAAACACCATGCGGATCTCGCCCGGCGCATCACCGCCATCGAACACGCCGATCTGTCGGCACTGACCGCGCCTGATGTGGAGGCGCTCGCCAGGCAGCACATGACCCACGTTTCAGGCGTGACGCCGGGCTGATCGAGATCGTCGGAGGGTGCGTGGTAGCGGGTGGCGCGCCATTCGTGTTCGATGTCGAACTGCGGCGTCGGCATGCTGCCATGCATCAGCCTGAAAAGTCACGCTATGTACGCTACCGCACAGACGCCCGCCACCGAGATGGGTCAGTTTCGCGATCAGCCGTACGGGGAGCATCCCGTGATCCGGACTTTCCGGCACCGGTGCCGAGATCTCAGGGATGCTCTTCTGCGGCACTTCCTACACCGAAGCCAAGTCCCGGTCGGGCTTTTATTTCTGCAGGTTTTCGCTCGATTCAGCGCTTGACGCCTCCCGGGCTGGCGCGGGATAAATAGCTGAAGGGATTGTTGCATCCCCAAAAAATCTCTCTCCCTTGGCGAAACCCGCGGACAGCTGCACTGGTAGAGAGAATCACGCGACGACGAGCGCGGCATTTGAAATAGTCGAGACCTCGCGCCAAGACAAAGATTTTGGTTCGCAATCACATGTGGATGATCTCAGTCACATGTGAGTGAAGTGCTGAGTGGAAAGCGCGAGATCAATGCGCGTCGGGCGCGCTCTCGCCGCGCGCCAGGGGCGAAACGTTGCGTCGCCCTTTGATGACCCCCATTGCGTCCCAACGAAAAGGAACATCGCCGTCCTTCTCCACCTTCGGTCAACATGGTGGAGGGGAGACTCTTCCTTTCCATGAGAGTGCGAGACCGCTCAGCTCTTTAATTGTCGAGAGAGAGCGAATCGTTGTGCAATCACCCCTTAGCTATTTATCCCCCGCCGGCCGGATAGGCGTCAAGCAACGAATTTGCCGAAAACAACCAGAAACTCAATTTTCTCCACGCTCGCCACGCTCGCCATGCTCGCCATTTGCGACAGTCTCGGCATTCGCGACGGTTGCCGCGAGAAAGCCGCCCGATTGCCTCCGCCAGAGCGCGGCGTAAACGCCCGGCTGTGCGAGGAGCGCGGCATGCGTGCCCTGCTCGACGATGTGGCCGGCGTCGATGATGGCGAGGCGGTCCATGCGGGCGATGGTCGAGAGCCGATGGGCGATGGCGATCACGGTTCGGCCTTGCATGAGTTCATCGAGCTGTTCTTGGATCGCGGACTCGACCTCGGAATCGAGTGCGGAAGTGGCCTCGTCCAGAATCAAGATGGGTGCGTCCTTCAAGATCACCCGGGCGATGGCGATGCGTTGCCGCTGGCCGCCGGAGAGTTTCACCCCGCGCTCGCCGACATGCGCATCGAAGCCGCGGCGGCCTTGCCAATCGACGAGTTCCTCGATGAAGTCAAGGGCATGCGCGCGCCGCGCGGCGGCGACGACTTCCTCGTGAGTGGCCTCCGGTCGTCCGTAGCGTAGGTTGTCGCCGATCGACCGATGCAACAACGAGGTGTCCTGGGTCACCATGCCGATCTGCGCGCGCAGGCTCTCCTGGGTGACCCGGGCGATATCCTGATCATCGATGAGAATGCGCCCGGCCAGGGGTTCATAGAACCGCAGCAGCAGATTCACGAGCGTGGACTTCCCCGCCCCCGAACGACCGATCAAGCCCAGCCGTTCACCGGCACGGATGGACAGGTCGAAATCGCGCAGCACCCCGCCGCGCTCGCCCTCGCGGCGGATGCGTCCGTAGTCAAAGCTCACATGCTCGAAGCGAACCGCCCCCGCGGTGAGTCGCAGAGGCACGGCCGTCGGCATATCCGGCATCTGGCGCGGCACCGCAATCGAGCGCATGCCATCTTGCACCACACCGACGTTCTCGAAAACGCTGGTGATGCTCTGCGCCACCCACCCCGACATGTTGGAGATCTGCCAGGCCAGCGGCAAGGCCGTCGCCACCGTGCTGATCGGCACGCGGCCCGCCCGCCAGGCGAGAATCGCGAGCCCACCCGTTCCGACCAGCATGGCGGCGTTCATCAGCGCCAGCGAAAAGCTCCACTGCGTGATGAGGCGCTGCTGGTGATGAAACATCGCGGTGTGGTCATCCACCGTCTCGCGCACGAACGCGTCCTCATCCTGGGCCCGCGCGAACAGCTTCACCGTGAGGATGTTGGTGTAACTGTCGACCACCCGCCCGGTGAGGTTCGAGCGTACCTCCGACATGCGTTGTGAACGATCCCGCATGCGCGGCACGACGATGCGCAGCAGCCCCGCATAGCAGGCGAACCACAGAACGATGGGCACCGCGATGCGCCAGTCCGCATGGACCATCAGCAGGATGGCGCTGCCGCCGTAGACCGTGATGTACCAGACGGCATTGGTCGTCTGCACCACGCTATCGCGGAGACTCGGACCGGTCTGCATCACCCGGTTGGCGACGCGCCCGGCGAAATCGTTTTGAAAAAACGTCCAGCTTTGGCGCACGACATGCCAGTGGCTCTGCCAGCGAATCATGTTGGTCATGCCGGGTGTCAATGCTTGGTTGGTGACCAGGTACTGCACGAGCAACGCCGCCGGTCGCACCACGAGCAACACCGCCGCCATCACGAGGAGCTCGTTTCCGGCATCGCGAAACAACGTGGCCGGCGTCATCGACGATACGAGTGCAGTCACCCGCCCGATGAACAAGGGGATCGTGGTGTCGAGTAAACCCACCAAGAGCCCGGTCGCGAAGAGCGCGGCAATCAGCCCGGGGGTCTGCCTGACGAAGTGCCAATAGAATCGCAGCAGCGCCCGGCGGCTATCGACCGTCGGCGGGGTCGCGTCCGGCGGCAGTGCGGTCGGCGCCAGCAGGTGTTCGAAGAAGCGGAACAATTCTGAAAGTCACACGGTGGGGGAAGGGGCGGGCATTCT
>Ga0209208_10001249_pt1 | contig 35621 bp, 26 predicted proteins | sample S1TSphfallax_3_FD_187694 | JGI IMG/M metagenome (GOLD analysis project Ga0209208, IMG submission 187694) | Host-associated microbial communities from peat moss isolated from Minnesota, USA - S1T2_Fd - Sphagnum fallax MG (SPAdes) (version 2) | ecosystem: Host-associated > Plants > Peat moss >...
GGGGGGGGGGGGGGGGGGGCGATTACCAACAAGAAATTCCCATCAAAGTATAGAAAAAGCTGACCATCACATTAAACCAGAGTGTGAAGAAATTCCACCACTCAGTGACATGTCTTCTCCTATTCACACAACACCAATGTTTGTTGATGGAATGCGTGTAGAGGCATCCCCATCTCATCCTCGCACTCGCACTTCCCATCAACAAGGTGTTGATGATAAACATGTTTCAAAGAAACGTTGTAAAAATTCTGGAGGTGCAAATAACTTTGCTATAATATTTATCAAGCTTTGCTAAATCTTCAAACAAAATTTTAATTCTTAAGCTTGAAACACAAAAACAAGCAGTTGAATGAGCTAATAAGCTTGAAGAAAAGTTTTTAGATGCATATGTTCAAATTGCAACTATTTTTGCTAGTGCTTTAAAACCAAGAGATACTAAGGAGGAAGGTTAGAGAATCAAGTCTCATGTGTGTTTTTTCAACAAGGCATGCAACATTGTACTTCAAGTTTGAAATGAAATAAAACAATTTTTTATTTCCAAATGGGCTCAACAAACATGAAACATTGTATGATATGTAATGTTACATGTAATAAAAAAAAAATGTTAAGTTAACAAGTTATGTTCTAACCATGATGCAAATAGAACATTACACATCACTTCACCAGCTTCCTTTGTTGCATCTCCTTCTTTATAAATGAGAACATGTTGGACATTAAATCCCCCCAATAGATCCCCTTTTTGACATACATCTCACACCACTACCATGTCTATCAATTGGCAAAAATTGTGAAGAACACAACAAGCCATGATAATTTTCCCACCTTTATTAACTTTGCAATTGAGATTCTTCAAAATACAACACCATTGATTTTTCAAATTCCCAAAACCATTCTTAATGAGCACAGGCCCATTATTCATTAAATTGTCAAACCGCAACTTATTGGGGTCACATCTGTCTTTGAAAATTTTCATCAACTGTGTTCACAATGGGTCTGCTGCATCACTTGGCAAGAAAGAATATACTTGCACTCCATCAACATCAACTACAAGCTCTATCAAAATTTTCCGAAACCTAAGTTCCATATACAAACTATTTAATTCGAATGAACCACCATTAGCAACTCCTCGAGGTTATGATGTAAAAACATTATAGAAATTTTTATCACAATCACATACCCCATGTAAAATAATGCTATGGAATGTTTTATGATTATAAAAGTCTATAGCAAATGCAATGACTTTCCTATTTGGTTTTTCAAACAAAGGGATGTCAATTCCGTCTATAACACTTACAATGTTTTACAATCTAGAAATATCTCTAAATTTTTCTACGATTCAATGCAACCGGCTTGTGCTTGAAGTGTGGATATAAATGTCAAACAATTTGTCATGATTAGCAAGTTATGTATTTCCGAATTGTTGATGCTCCAATGTTGAATAAATCTACCATCCATTTAGCAAAAATCCCACGGGCTAATTTGTACAACACAATCTTGACAAAGGAAAGAGATATAGTCCAAAAAAATTTACTTAAGTTGTTAAAGTAAGTTATGGCTCCTTTTAGAGGTCCAAATAAATGCAAGTTAAAAATTATTGGGTTATCCAACTTTTTAAATAACCCCTTGGTAAAAAAGATGTGTGGAAGGTGGTTCAAAAATGATCCCTTCCACAAAATTATGTGGAAACCCCTCTCCCCAAAAATGAGTCTTAAAAAAGAAGGTGTGGAAGGAGGGGCCCCATGGGGCCTGGTTGATAACCATGTGCGTTGGCTTTGGCTATAAAACCATGCTCATCTTCACCACGTCACTGGCTATGGGTTGTGCAACCATCCTATTTATTAGTCATGTGCGTAGCCCAAGAGCAGATGGCAACCTTGTATAGTTTTGTGCAATTGCCTTCATTATGGCCCAAAATTTACATACATTTATTGACAATTTCGTATTTTCCAAACCCTAAATCTGGGTTTTTCTAATAATTTTGTGTGTGATGCAACCAAAGTTGGCCTTCACACAACATATTAGCTAAATTTGGCTACAAGTTAGAAAGGAGAGTAAACAAATTTTAAGAATCCTACTATATTTGGTGATGGGTTTGAAACATATTGTGTAAATTTGGAAAATTGAAATAAAATCCCCCTTTAAATTTGGGACCACTTTGGCGCATTTTGTTTTCACAAAAATCCTTTGTATGAGCCACATTGATTTTTTTATAATTGTTTTTAACCAAGTAGCAAAAAGTTGCCAATAAAAAAACCAATTCCCTGAATATTGGAAAACCCTATTCAAATTCAGTGAAAAAATAGATTGGATATTTCCTTTAACTTTCATAAACATGAATGAATGTTTTTTGGTGTGGGGATGTTGTCAATAGAAAGTAATTACTTCTATTTTGGCATCAAATATCACTTTTTGATCATTAATCATTTTTTAAACAATAAAATGGAATCAATGAAGTGAACAATCTAGTCACAAACAATAATTAAATATGTAAATGTCTATATCTTTAAATTTCTAAAGTTGTCTCTTGTTTTGACTTTCTTTCTTCAAATTTTATTTTTCTTCAAAAAAACCATTTAAACCTTGTGTTCTAATATATTGTTTAATGATAATAAACATTTTGATGTTTTGATTCATTGAACAAGCACTCTAATACAAGGAAGGGGAGGATAGTAACATCTAAACATGTTGTGGGTGATTATCATCTAAAATTTAATTGTGCCCATATGAAGAATGAGAATATTTATGGGCTTAATAGGAAGGACACCATTGGAAAACAAGTGTAAAATGCAAGTCAAATTGAAAAAAAAAGAAACAAGCGCAATTCATTGGAATTGGCATTTTCTTTGTTTGGGATTTTCAATGATCAATTTCAAGATCCTTCAAGGTTTGTTTTCATTTCAAAATGTGTGAAATGCACCAACAATGCATTGATGATTTGACTCTTTAGGTTGGGCTATGGATCATGTGATGCAAGAGGTGGTGTTGAAGGCCACCAAAGTGATCATTCCCTTTGATGATTTTAAATTTAAATGAGTTTAATATATCCCTAGTCTTCTTGGGGATGTAGTGCATTGGTTGTTTATTGTGGTGACTTTTGTTAATGCTCAACATGCAATACATATATCAACATGAATATGCCACAATTTTATTTTATTTTCAAGTTACTAACTTGTTTATTTTGTGTAAGTTCAACTTCCATCGTGTTGGGTACAAGTTGCAATTCAACTCCCCTATAAGGCATTTGAATTAGGATAGCAAACATTCAATGTTCATTTAAGTCCTTTCTATGTTTAAATCTAACTTACAAATTACTAGCACTTACACTTGAACACCAAAAAGTTGTCATTTGCACTTTCAATTAGATGTAAATAGTTGCATAATATAAAGAACAAGGCATACTTTTATATTCCCAACCTGCATATGTGGCAAGGGAAGTTGCAACCTCATGACAAGGGTGTTTGCCACTTGGATATCCAACTTATTAATGAAAGAAAAATGAAAAGAAAAACATTTGAGACTTGTTTGTCCCTAATAGCAAGCAATCTACACTTGAATGTGTCATGAATTTACAAAGGATGTGGAAACAATGAAAAAAATCCTTCATTAAAATATTCCAAGGGAAATTTCACATATTTGAATCATTTGTAGTTTGTACAATATTAGGCATTACACATGTAGTGGGAATGGCCAAGTGTTTGTGGCTCATGTTTGGCACATGAGCCACAAATGGTTGACCATTTGTAATGAAAATGAATTTCTTTCACATATGGGCATAATTATTTGTTATAATTTATGGAGAAAATAATATTTGTGTCATTAATCATAAACAATATTAGAACATTCATTGTTTATGTTTATTTCATTAAAAACATTCTTAATAATGATAATATTATTAACAACACATTTTATGCTTATAGAATCATACAATAATGAAGATTATTGTGCATTTGTTGGTCATATATATTTTATTATGAACAATTGCAACCATTAGTTGAATTAGCCAAAAAAATCCACATTTGTTTTATCTTATATCTAAACTAAATACATAGTTACATATCATGCTACAAGTTAAATGATGTCTTTTTCATTTTGCTTCATTAGCATTGATCCTCCATAGAGGAAAAATGTAATAGCCATACAATATGATTATAACCAAAGTTGTATGCCTTTATTTTAAATCTTGATTGTTCATGTTCACAAAAAAATTTAAGATTTGTCATTTGATGTAAGGAGAATTTGAAGAAACTTTTAATTTTTGTATTATAACACAAATAACATGGTTGTAAAATATATATTATCAAAGTATTCATGACAAACATAATGTAATTCCTTAGATATTGATGGGAGTAGAAAATGTATAACATTCTTGACTAGGAGGGTTGGGAATAAACTAATTAGCAAATTAATGTTGCTAAGAAACTAATCTTAATGACATATTGAAATCTTGACTTCTAAGAGAAATTATATTCACACTTTTAATGCAACCCTTCATTGTCTAGATACTTAAAATGTGAAGTGTAAAAATTGTTGTTTTTTGCTCTTGAAACCAAACACCTCGTTAAATTGAAACCAACATTGCTAGATATTTGAGATTTTTCAACTTACCCAAGTTGTCCAATTATTACATTTATTTATTATCAAGATGGAAATCATTATGGTGACCCATACTTGGTCATGTTAATGACATCTTATGGATGTGAATTATACATGTAACAACATCGTTACTTATAAATTTTTTACATAATAGAGATATTAATAAAATCCTTCCAAAAGGCCATTAAAACTCCCAATTTTGTTGAAACCAAGAGTAAATATAGAACAAGGCACAAAATTTAAACAAAAGGAATGGGCCATGAAACCCAATTTTGAATGAAAACTTGTGGTTAAACAAGTTTGGTATTGAGTTCATGCACATTGATTTTCTTCATGCTAACAAAAAAACATTGTTGCAATTTGTGTGTGTTTAGTAGCTTCAAGTGTTTGTTCGTGTTTGTGTCTAGTGTAAAAAATGATCAAAAGGAGAAGAGAAAAAACTTGTGTTTGGTACAAGAGACGAGAAAAAGGTGAACAAAAAGAACAAATTAAAAAAACATGAAGCTTGTGAAAGAGAGCTTGAGTGTTGAAGATGAGAGAGGTTTGGAAAGAGTCAAGAGAGGATGTGGAAGATTGTGGAGAGGGAATTATAAAAATGTAATGTCCTTCTATATAGGTGGGAAGGCATTTCACAAATGAAATCCACATTTCCCAAGGTTATTAAATTCATGATAAAATTCAAGGTATTTGACATAAAATATTCGACAATCATTGTCAAGTAGAATATTTGAAGGGCTCTCTTACAAGTTGGAAGATTTCTTTCCACTTTGTAGATTGGGCCTCTCGACCTTCTTTTTTCCCTCTTTTCAACATTTCTTCCTGTTTCAAAAATGTATATGTCCTTTGGTAAAATCTTCATCCAATGTAGTGCAACCTGTTTTTTAAAAAAGAGCTTTTAAATTTAGATTTCTTGAGAAAAAACAATTGGTAGTGGTGAGGAGGGGATACAAAGACCAAAAAATATTTGAAAAAAAAAGATAAAAGGCCCTAAAAAAAAAGGTAGTGTTTTGTGCAAAAGAAGGGTCGGGCTTTGGGCCCTTCCATGTTTTCTAGTGCCTAACACTCGGACTAACACCTTCTTGCATACGCATTTCAAAACACAGAAGGGCCTCTAGGGCTACACTTCTCTTATATAGAGCCCCCTTTATAAATACGCTAGAAAAAACCTCCAAGGGCTTTTAGTTTTTACATGTAGGATAAAACACTACTACAAAATGTGGGTGTAGTTCATTAAACTAGTGAATTCACTCAAAATTTAATGAAATCACTTGGCATACAGGGACACCTTTTGTCGTAGTGAAGCCTAAAAGTGAAGCTCACTAAAATAACAATGTGGAAGGCAAGAGTCAAGCGCAACCCCTCTTTTGGTAATGCCCTTGCTTTTTCGCGAGGTTCACATAGTGTAAAAATTGACAAAAACATTAGAAGGGGGACTTTATGGGTTTTTGCTAAAGCCCATAGTGAAATCAAAATGCCCACTCATGGGGCAAAAAAAATATTATGTGTTATAACCCACCCTTTACATACACTAGGAAATTTGTAAAAGGTTTTTACATGGTAGGTAAGGCCTGCACATAGGGCCTTAGCAAAATTACACACCCATTTGATGCAACAACCAAGGGTAGTGCCAAATGCAAAATTCTAGTAATGCACGTTTAAAGACCTAATTGTGCGCAATGAATTATCACATGTGCAAAAAATGAAGTACAAACCCTTACTAAAATGTAAAATTACACACCTAGAAACGTAAGATGACCTTCCACTTTAGGATATAATATTACATATTTAGGCTCGTTTCAAGGCCAAAAAAACTTGGGGGCCAACTTTGAGGTGAAACACTAAATACCCCTTCACAAGCTTTGTTCAGTGTAGTATTTGACCCCTTGACCCACCACTGGCCTTGACACCACCATCATAACGTGGCCTTCCTTTCGCCATTGAATAAACATCCCCAACGTCATCAACCCTCCTTTCACCTTTTCGTCATTGATTGCAGCCAATCCAAGCATACTTTTTATGATGCACTACAAAACACAAGTTTTTTTCAGCTTCAGTTTAGCATTCAAATTCAAACGTGAATTAATAATAGCTTTATTTTGGTTGAAGATTTTAGGGTTTAGGGAAGGTGTATAACCATGTGAATTGCAATAACGAACTTGGTGAAGTGACATGAACTTCATTGCCTTGTTGCATTATTGTGTTGGAGGGTTTTAATTGAGGTGCACTAGAAAAGTACATAATCTAGGGTTTTATGTAGTTGAATCTTGCGTTCAAGTACATTGTCTTTTGAAATAAACTTAAAGGTTGCCTTGCATTATTCTTTGCAAAAAATTAGGGTTTTGGCATGCATGTAAGTGAAAGAGGAAAATGTTGTGTCTCTTCTCCCTACTATTGTTATTACAACTGAGCTTAATCAAAGCACTAAAAATAGTGTATTTACCACAAATTTACCCCCCTTGCTCCAATTATTGTCTTTGTGGAAAAGAAAATGTTGTTGGAGAAGATTTGGACATTGCAGAGGATAACAATAGAGTGATACAAGGAGTTGTTACAATGCATGCTTACGGGAAGGAGACAAAGGGCACATGCTTTTGAAGGTGTTGCCCACCCTCGCTCTTATCAACCTTGTTTGATTAACTTGCTTGGGTGTAAGAAGTATGTTGATCTTATCAACACAACACTAGTCAAATGAGTAAGCTTCAATGTGTATCCTTCTTAAACCCTAAGTTATATTTCTTTTTGTTATCTCTTGTTTTATCACACCTTTTAAGCTTGATTTGATAAGGGGACTATGTTAAGGTTGCAAATTTTCAATGGCAATTAAAACATTATGTAAAGGTGAAATTCTTTCGTAATAACATCATATGATGTTTTGTTGTTGCATTATTTTAATAACAAAAGTGACTTACCATCCTTAATTTTCTGTTGACTTTAGTTTTTCAATTAGTAAGAACACAACCATCAATTTTTCCTAACTATTTGTCCTCCCAAATTCTTTTGATGTTTGGATATTTATAGCTAACATTTACATGCCATGTAATGACATTGTGTTTTGTACATTTTTGGAGGCCTTGAAAGCAACATCAAACTTTACAAATGTACAATGCAATAGAACGAGAAAACTTGTGTTCCATTATACCAAGAGCAAGAGTATGAAGAACTTGTAGTGGAAGTGCATTTTGAATTCAAATGACCATACATAATTATGTGCAATCGGCATGCCTTCCAATGCAAATTTTGCAAGCAATGCATGAAATATAAGAACATTATTTCCTACCACATGATGATGAAGTTGCACCCTAACTACAAGGGGAAACAACTACTAAAAATGTACCCAACTTGGACAAAGAACAAAACAAAGGAAATTTTTAAGTTGGGGGAGAAGTATGGCAAGGATACACCATGCAAAAACAAGCGTCGTAATTTTGATGATGTAGTCCTTCCAAATAAACGAGCTACAAGTGGTAAGCAAATTGGGGTAGAGGGGGCAATGCCACCTCCACGGGCAATAACACCATGACACAAGAAGGTTGTCAACTTGTCTGGTGTTAGTGATGATGACTTCATCTTGTCACCACAAAATAAAAAAAATAAAAACATATATATTTCTAACTTGTCCCTTTCCAAAAGAAACACATTTGCCCAAATTACAACAGAAAAGAAGATAACTATTCATGTGCGCCATAAAAGGTTTGCCACAACAATTGTACCAACTTCACAACCCTCTACAACATTATCTCAACATTCTACTATTACAACATTATGACAATCAATTATTGTTGGAAGTAAGGTTACAGTCGAGGCAAAGGCCCATGCCCATTACAACAACTTTCAAAGTAAAGTAGTTGTATGAATTGCCTCCACCTCCAACAATTGTAGAAATTATTGGACTATATGTTTTGCTTTTGAAAACCTACATTGTTATGAGCAAGAAACTTTTGGAAGAACCCGAGGAATGCATGTCACTCCTCATGAAAATGGAAACAAAAGGCATTTTATGCAATGGTCTTGTTGCTACATTTGGGGAATGGTTCCTATATCCTCATGTAAATATTTTCCCAACATATTTTTCTAGTTTTTGGCCATCCTTGTAATAATGTTCTATTATTGAATTTAAGTCTATGATGATGTTATTAATTTCTGATTGTCATCATGCAAAAAGGAGGAATTGAAAGGACTACTAAGATATCATAAATTGTTAAAAAGCCATGAAATGCATGGACATTAGGTGGGGGGGGAGTTATGACTATGGAGAGATTTTGAGAAATCAAAGCATTCAAATATTACCTTTAATATTTGAAGTTGAAGAATGATTATGAGGCAAACAAAGCAATTGCCACCATGGCCCTTCAAAAGAAAAAATATGAATATGTTGTAAAGCAACTCCATAAATTTGACCTCCATGTTCTTTTCCCAAACACAGTCACAATTAATAGTTAGGTGTTCTTGTTTCATCATTTGTAATTTAGGCATAGGTTGAACTTAAATACATAGATTCCCAAGGTTTTGAATATTTGTTATAGACTATCAATTGGTTTTCTATTAGTAAAAATTCAAGCACTAGTGAATGGTGCCTCAAGTTTCAATGTTTGTTTTTATATGTTCTATTACATGTAGATGAGGGCTACAAAGGAGAAGGATCAATGGGGATGGTCATTGTTGTACAATGTTTTGAACCATTACCCCCTATAAATAGGTCTGTAATGCCCATGGCTCCACATGAAGGAAGAGTTGCAAAACATTCTAACAAAATTGCAAAATGAGAAAAATCCATTTTCCTCAGAAATTGAATGCCCCCATATAATCAAGGCACTAAAAATGTTATGTAGAACTACATTTGGGAGGTTGCATCCACTAGCTCACCCTACTTGTGGACTAACCCAATGAAACATATTGCATTATGTCGTGAATTGGGTCACTCTATTGGCCTAACAATTGCAATTCATGATGTTGTTGATTACAGCTTTATATGGTTCCCCAAAATTTATGAATGCACTAAAGATCTACAAGAATGTTGACACAATTTGTTGGGGTTGTTAAGGTTTAACAAAGAACATTGACATTTGGTCATTGAAAAAATCAAAGCACTCATCTCTAAAATATGTCATAGAGTGATTGCTAACATACATTTGGCAAGATTGCAAAAGGAGTTGGAAGACATGTGGTGTAATGAGTCTACTATTAATGACCAATGCAACCTCCTTGAACATGTGTTAGTTTTTACTTTCTAACTTCACAACAATGATGCATTTGAATCCATTGTTGTTTATAACATTTGTAGTCATTCCATTTTCCCACCTCTATTATATCCTCCTTCTACCAACTGCTACATGAACAAACAAATATTTGTTTTGTTGGTTTGTACCTTACACAACATGCTAGCACATTCTATAATTTAATTCTATTTGAATGTTATGCATTTGGTTAGGTGGTGAATGAAGCCTTTTTGCTAAGGGAGGACATTGATAACGGATGTTTATTTGCTGCAAACATTGATTTTGAAGATGACACCAACGTTCATGACATTGCCATCAAATGTAAATTTTTGTTGATGGAACTTTGAAACTTCCAACTACATGCCTCGATGGTCAAACTGGGGAGGGCAGTGAACCCACATGATGACAATGGAGATGTTAATAAGGTCATGCACACTACCATAAGTAATGGAACATATTTCTACATTCTTGTATTACATTTTTTTTCTTCTATTGTTTTTCTTGCCATGTTCATAGGTAATGTACATGTCTATATTTTATTAGGCAACTTTTGTCTATTCTTGTAAATGGCCATCTCCCAACAACATTCACAAAGGTGCAAAATGAATGTGTAGAGTTGGTAGGTTTGAACTTGGATGCAATGGAACAATCCCCAAGTTTAAAAGACACTATCATAAAACAACTACAAGATGTCTTCCATGTAGAATTCCATGGCACCTTAGTGGCAAATTGTAAACAAGAGGTAGATTTCCTCCAATTCTACGTATTTAATCCTAGCCCAACTACAACTTGTGCTACACACCTTATGCATCCTACATTGCAATCATTTACTAAGACACCAACCCTTTCCCTAGGGTTGTGCCCTCTAGGTCACTAAAAACAAAAGCTTTATAAGAACAATCCCCAACCTGAATGACCTTGGATTCCAAGAGGAGAAGACAGAAGACTTGGCAAAATTGGTGCAACAAAGGGCATAGGATAGGGTTGTACACAAATCCAATAAGTTCTACAAGAAAGTCTCAAGATGTTGCTTTTGTTGTAATTGTAAATTTAGTTGTACACAATTCCAACAAACTGTAGTTGCGGATTTACACTCTTTGGCTTAGTAATGTTATAACTTTATTTATGAGTTAATTCTATGTTGGCAATGTGGACATTCTATTAAACATGGTGTTGTAGAGCACAATAACAACAATTGACTATGTTCATTTTGGACTCCATGTAGATCTACAAATTTTGTAATGAGTAACATTTGACTAGATTCTTGTTTTACATTAAGCTATAATGAGTAACATGTTCATGGCATTTTTATGTAACATTAGTAAGGTTTATATGTTTGCATTCTTGATTGGTTGTCTACATGCCCATTCTTATGATTGGATGTACCCTATAATTATATGTTGTCATAAAGTAATATGATTAATTTCAACAAGGTTTTTATAATTATTTGTTTGAATGTTCTACTTTTTGTAGGTTGACCGAAGTTGTGGAAGATTTCCTTGTTAGTAATGGTGGGACCATGGATTCAACAATTTCAATTGAAATTGGGGGTGAATATTTGAAACTCAAGGTTAATGTAGATATTTGATTCCTAAATAACCTCACCAAACACTTGAGCACAAATGCCATGGACTTTTTTGGGGTTTGATTGTCCCATTGCTACACACTACCTAAAAATTTCTACATCACACACCTGCACCTTTGGGACGTTGTGAAGAATTGGTCGAAAGAAAAAGGGGAGTTCGAAAACAATGTTTAACATTTTTTGAAAAATAAATTGAAAGTCCTTTTTTTCTTAAAGATTTCATCATTCCATTGCATGATGCCAACCATTGGAGTATCATTGTGATGAACATTGACCAACTTCTACATTGTGACCCTGTTATTAGCCATAACTATTTCTGGCCATTTGTAGTGGTGCATTGATTTTTTACCAAAATCTGGGCAGTCATACAAGGGCCATGTAACTCAAAACATAGTTCAAAATCGAACTAAAACAACCGACAATTGGGTTTGGCTTATTGGACCACAACAAGAATCCGATTAGGAATGTGGGTTTTGATGTTATGACATTCATAACAAAATATGTCGAATGGAAGTTGTATGCCACCAATGCTAGTTGCTTCAAGGTATGCAAAACATTAACACCAACAAGCTTTGAAATCTAGAAGCGGTTTCTTAATTTGTGATCTAAACAATGACAATGCAATTTTGTAGGTTACACCCACTATTTTTTCAAAGGCTGAAACCATACTGTGCAAGGACACACTTTGTGGTGCAATTTACAACATTGTCAATCCTATAGGGCCATTTAACATTCCTTGGAGGGTTAACTTGGAAGAATCGAGGGAAATAATTGAATCAAATCCTATAGTCCACAAATGGAGTTGGAATTTGAAGAAACAACAAAGTGAAGAAAGTAATTTCATATAAATCGAACTTGATATCAAATTTGTAGCTCCCATAGTTTGAATCCAGAGGTGTAGGTGGATTATTTTGCTTTGTTTTGGGACAAGTTGTGAATGCTTGAAGTTTTGGGTTGTTCACATAGGAAGAAATATTTCCATGTTGCTTCAATGAATTGTAGTATTGTATTTACCTAGGTTGGAGAATAGTTGAACCAAAACATTGGTAATTGATCAGGGTCAACCTTTTTGAGAATATTGTTTTTCATTAGTGGTTGATTTATGTTGGTGTGTATGACTTTAACGTAGAAGTGCAATTCAAACCCATGATTATGTTGATGTTCTTATATTATATAATGGGTTTTGTAGTTCACATTTTGTTAACCCATTACATTTCCCATTCTATTGTTGTTGTTGATATGAATGTTCTACATGCCACAAACATTGTCTTTAATTAGTTTGCAATGGCATGTTTATTGGTAATGGCCATAGGTTGACATGGAAAAAAAAATGCATACTCAACAAATATTTTTGTACAATTATACATTTGAAACAACTACTTGGACCCACTAGGGAAATTGTGGTGTTTATGGGCTTCAGTGTTAATATCAAAATTTTCATGGTACAAAAACAAAAAGACTACAAAATAGAATCCTAGAACATTGTACATTTTGAATTGCCCATCATTGTAGAATATGTAATTCCAAACAATAATTGACAACATAAATGACATATAACACATTTGAGAAAATGGCCTACAAACATACACATAAATGTTCTACAACCAATAAATTATGTGTATGTTCGCTAGATAACAAACTAACTTAGGTTTTGTTTTTGTTCTTCAAACAATGCTTTGACTCGAATGTTGTCTAATTGTTTTACAAAAAACATGTTATGTTTTATAATCTAAATTGTCTGTGGATATATCACAATTGCAATCAAATTCAATTGTCAAGCACAACAACAACATAACTACTTATAATTGAAAGGACAACATGCATGTTTGTCATTTGGGGCAACACATGTTCACACACAAATGAAGCATAATTAAATAAGATAAAATTCACAATTGTTTTGATGTAATGATGAAGCAATGACCACCTTTAATATTATCTACCATTTAGAATTCTCTATATGCGAATATACTTCGTTGCTTTATCTTTCATATGGTTTTTTTTTGGAGCATTAAATTCAAACATTCCTCTATGTCTTTTGAAACTATTATCACCAAGCACAATTAGGAATATTGATTTTGCATTAAGGTGTTCCAAACTTGCAATGCCTCATGCTAGCATATCTTGTTGTTTTCCTCTCAAAAAATTTAAACTATATAGTAAATTTTTTGCAATGGGGGAAAATTGCTTGCTATAGTTTTGAGTTGGGTGAAAAATTTGATCAATGAACTTGTGTAGGTTAGAAGTAATGTAGGTTTCATCTTCTTATGTTGTTTTGAAGGTAGCAACATCTTCGAACTTCTCATTCATACCAACTTCTTAATTAGGCATGCCGACGGAATTAATGTGGGCATCTAATGCAAGACCCCTTTGTACCCCATGGAATGTACCTATCTTTCATACAATTGCACTGTCTAGAATATGAGGGTGGAACATTTTGAAAATCTTCATAACATGCTTACAAAATATTCCTTGTTTGACAACAAGGTAATTACATTGTGGCCATTTAGAAGTTGGAGCATGTATAGTCCACAATTTTGGTGAGTGATTGGTGGATGCCACCAATGCGATGTCCTCCCCATCTGGATGTAACTTGACATTTATGTCTAGAATATCATGGGTTCTTAGTACATTGTTAACAACAAGGCCTTTTCTTGTTTCATACAAACCCAAAGATTTTGCACTGCACACCATATTAATAATGTGTTAAAACATCACCAACTAGATGGTAAATCAACTAATCCATTCTACGCCTAGTGAACCTTTCTCTTGAAGAATATAAAATTATTTTCATGTTGTTATGGAATGACTCCACAAAGAAGTTGGTGTCCTACCCTGCATGGAGAATGTTTCGATTCCCAACACATCACATCCTTGTTTTCAACAACCAATGTTCTTTGAGGTATTGAATGAAGCGAACAACATCGAGGATACTTGTTTCTAACAAATCAATTTGTTGTTCTGCCCATAGAATAAGGTTAGAATCAATGGGACATCCCTATAAATACATTATCCCCTCGAGGGCACACAAGACTTTTGCTTCCTTTGATGTAAATCCACTGTTTTTTACAACAGTTTTAGCCCATGATTTTTGCACATGCCACAAACATAAGAAGACTTTCATTCTTGGCCAAATGTTGTTGCATGGAAAAAAATATCAATAAGATAGATTAACATTTATAAAAAAAACAACACAATGGAAAGAACAAACTAAATTTATATTGAATTCAACATTATTCTATAATGGAAAATGGGCTTAAGAACAAGTCACACAATAACATTTGTTAAAAATGTTGTATAGATTGTAATGGTTTTTTGCATTTGGTACACGAAATTGCAATGGTGAAAAGGTTGTACCATATTGTTAATGAGATATTGTTAATATCAATACCATTAACATACACATGAAATATTGTTCTATAGTAAACTATGACACATAGTTTGTACTTGGGAGCATTGAATAAAAACTTTTGTTTATAAAAAACACCATCATTGTGTATAAAGGGTATTACAAAAAACAAAATCCACGATTAGTAGGTTGAATGTTGCAAAACATTTAAAAATTGTTAATAACTTCACAAAATGGAAGACATTGCCATACCCTGCATTGATTTGTGCCAAATGTTGTGTCAAATGCAATTGCACCCCCTTGTCCATATTTTGAGATCATTTCTCATTGCCATGTAGTTTGGATTCCCAAGGTGAAAGGGGTGTCATCTTGGTTTGGTATATTTAAAGTTAAAAGGGCATGTTCAACATAATAGAAAATTGAATCATGGTTTTTTAATACCCACATTCTCACACTAATTGGGTCTCTTTTACGTTTTTACCATAATTCATTGGCCTTTTTTTTTGCCAAGTTTTGCACATAAGAGGGCAAAACAAATGTATCACGTGTAACATGTTCATTTCGCAATGCTTGTTCCCTGACATACACCTTATGTTGTGCCATAACTTGAGCAAGGGACAAACCTTGCTTTATAAGCCCCATGAGATGTGCCTTCATAGCATCTGAAAGTTGTGAACCCAATGCATGACGAAATCCAAAAACATTTTTCATGTGGCTTAGTTCACCCATTTTGTTCTTATGTTCTACATGCAAGTATATCAATTGGCAAATACTATGGTCCAAATAAGGTTGCTTTGCAATAAAGGATATTTGGCAACCTCTTTTAATGGACATACTTGCCATTGTCTTCCCAATCCTAGTCATTTGTTGTGATTATTGACTAGATTTTGGAATCCATCATGGGATTCTCTCCCTTTCTGCTTGGTGGATGTATTATGGACTTTATTTTGTTTTTGCTTCTATTGTGTAGATAAGAGAAGCTTATGTATGTCCTTAGGAAGTACATTGATTTTGTTTTCGGGTCCAAAGTTACATGAAAACTTGTAGAACAATGAAATTGGGAATGAAGTTTACATTTATTGTGAATTTGAGACAATGATAATTGAAGAAAAAAAAAGAAAAATAATTGCTAGAACTAAAACATCCAAGAAATAATATAAAAACAAGTTGCAAAACATAAAGTGTAAAGTGGACATTGGACATGAAAAGGCTTTAGTTGTTACTATGTTCTAAATTAACAAATTATGAACATGAATAATTCATTTCTAAATGAAAATATTATTTGGAAGATAAATAATAATAAATAGATTCTTGATTAGGTTGAAAATGTAACTTATATTCATTGATGCAAAATGATGTACATAATTGCAATTTAAAACATTGTAGTCCATCAAAACGAAACATTACAAAATTGCATACATTCACAAACAACATAATGGCAGTTGTATTAAATGTATGTTACCTTAAATGTTGTTTCACCTATAAATAAATGTTGCAAAATTTGTTCGAAGGTGTGTTAATATGTTTGGGGCAAATGACCTAGTGTGGTCTTTTGTGCTCGTAAATTTGCACGGAAAGTTGAGATTGTTTTGCTCGCCTTCTATGAAATCATTGAAACAATCCCATGGGATGATTGCAATTTTAACACTATTGTAGAATCCATGTCCACTTGTAACATGAGGTAGCCATAGAATATTAGATTTTTGAAAAGGTCAAGGGGGAGGTTATTGCATGATTGCTTTCAAAGCTCGTAGCAAATCCCTTCCTTTAGAAGGAATGAAAGGTGTGTCCTCAATAATCTCTAGGATTCCACCATCATCAAAGACCACATTGTACTTTGGGCCTCCCATTACAAAATTTGAACCCTAAATCTTTGGACATATAAATTAACAAAAAATTGAAATGGCACATAAAACTTCTACGGAACCTAGAATACATTGGAAAGAATTAAAACATTAGTTAGGATGATGAAGAAGAAACGTACATGCAAATGTCATTTTCAATGGGGAAATCCCCATTAAGTGATTGAGCATTTGAACCCTAGTTGAGAGTTTCACTTAAAATAAGAGGGCAATGTAAGCTTCAACCAAGACATTTCTCAACAAATGGTTCACTAATTCTTTGAAATTTTGTGTAAAAGGTTCTACAAACATACTACAGATTTGCATCTTGAAGAATCTTATATATAAATTCACGTAGTGCGTGCGTGCGTCTGTCTGACACGACATTCTGCACCGATAATCTGCGAGGCTAATTCTGCAACCTCTCTCTGTGTCCGTTTGTCCGTTCGTCCGTCTGTTCGTGCGTGCGTTCGTTCGTCCATTCGTCCGTCTGTCCGTGCGTGCGTTTGTCTGTCTGACACGACAATTCTACGTTTTAATTCACCGGCAAAAGCGGCCTGTTGCATTAAAGTTATATTTTTGAAGTTACCTTCTTTTACCTAATTTACCTAAGTTACTTTCTACTAAGCAGACAGACATTGTTGAAAATGTAACTGCTACTCCCTAGGGGCGGGGGGCCAGCACGGGGGGGGACGGACGAAGAAGGACCGGGTGGGGGTGGGAGACTGGCACGGGCGAGGAATTTTAATTAATTAAAGGACAAATTTCAAATTCTGAAGAATTGTCACCTTTGATTTTCCAAGCCCTAGACATCTACGATCATGTTTTTTGTTTTTACTTTAGTCCATGGACCTTTTCGGTTTAAAGAAATCAGGGGACTTCTCAGTGGCTGAAGGTCATGGGTACCCACTAGTCCAAAGAAGAAGAAAAATCTGAAGAAAGTTGTGGCTACATGTGGAAGGTTGTTGTGGGCTGTTGCAATGTTTGGTTTGTAGTAGCATGCCATGGAGCTTATTCGTAATCAGCTAAAATTAGCCATCAGTTCAAAACATGGCTCTAAGCAGCTAGAGCTTTGTAGAGCTTTGTAATGCAGAGCAAAAGTTCGCTTGGATGGGTTCTAGTTGATGGCGGAGAAATGAACGGTGGGTCGACGCCACTGGCGATGTTCTGTCAACGGTGAAAGGAGCGCCCAGCTTTGATGGTGGGGTCAAGACAGGTGGTGGGTCAGCGGGGCGGATGCTACGTTGGAAAGAGCTCGTTAAGGGGTATTTTAGCGTCGCGCCTGTAAGATCCCTCACACTCTTGAGCATAGGCATAAGAAGGATATTCACAGATATAAGCTCGGTGCCCTTGAAATGCACTCTGAAATTGCTCTGAATGCTATACAAGTTAAAAAAGGCTTGTTTTCCATTGAAAAAGAAAACTAAGTGCGTGTTGTTGTTGTTGTTATGCTGGATTTACACGCCATTATTGACACATACATGCCCCTCTCAGGTCAAGTGAGCCCCTCTCATTCACAGTGAACTGAGAACTGTCACTTCTTGGACCAATCAAAACAACACCGCTAGCCTGAACATGTGTATGTATACGTATACGTATATTAGGAAAGAGTATGTACATAATTCGTATTTATATGCATGTAACGTACGGGAATTGTGTGTATTCATCTCCTCACTTTGCGAAGAGATCGCGGGTTCGAATCCAGATGGCCAAATTTCGTCGAGTCTCGATGTTTTCCCTTCGTGATGTGGCAGAAACCCTAGTCCGCCACCGTTGGTTGTTGCTGCTCTTGCCTTCTGCGGCAGCAGATAAAGGAGTTGTTGCGATTTTGTATCCAAAGTGTGCGCTCAAGGCGCGGCTCGGAGCTGCGGTTCAGTTTCTCGATGAGATGAAATGAGATGAAGTACGCATGCTGCTGTTGTTATTTTTGAAGCGATCTTTTTTGCTTGATGCGAAGAGATATCGGTTCCAAGTCTCGACGAGAAATGGTTGACAGTCGATCTCGATTCACGTCGGATCTACGTGTCTTGCTCTTTTCTTGTTGAGTGCCTGTGTGCTGCAACGATCTGAGAAGAAGAAGAAGAAGAAGTGCTGCTGAGCTTATTTTGAAGAGCTCTTTTTCACTTGATGCGAAAAGATATTGGTTCCAAATCTCGACAAGAAATGGTCGACAATTTATCTCGATTCACGTCGGATCTAGGTGTCTTGTTCCTTTCTTGTTGAGTGCCTGTGTGCTGCAACGATCTGAGAAGAAGGAAAAGAAAACAGAAGAAGGAGGAGGGGAAACAAGCAGCAGAAGAAGCAGAAGCGGAAGAGAAGAGGAAGAAAACAAGAGCAAGAAGCACAGGGACGTGAGTTTGCGCTGTAGTTGTTGAGAATGTGTGGATCGGGGGATCATGTATGTTAGGAGGAGAATATAGTGGATTGCAGGAGGAATCTGGACATGATTTTCTTCTATGTATATGGGAGTTCGCTTTCAGTTGAGTTCCAAGAGTATTATGGACGTGAACTCAGTAATGTGATACTATCTCTTTCAATTCGAGGTTCTTATTAGTCTATTTGTTTGAAGAGACCGATCTATGCAGTTTTTGGCGTTTCTTAGCTTGTGAGAGAGTGAGATCTGAGATAACAACAACAGGTTCTGCGAGGGAGTAACGGATTCGACATACAGATCTTGGCTTCAAAACTAGGAAGGATTTTGTGTTGATCAAAAGAGAAGCCTTCTTCATGTATGCAACTTCGATTGCAATGGAGAACAATGAACTGAAACAAGAATCGCAATGGATAGCCAACATGAGAGCCACGAAAGAAAGCATCAAGGACAGATTCCGCATCGCCATCGCCTCACGTCGGTTTCTGAGACAGAAGTCCCGAAGGCCTGGACTGGTTCCTGTTCCTGGTAGCCCGGCTCTGCGAGCCACAGCCACTGGTTTAGTAGTTGCCCGCGTTTTTCAAGGAAATGTCGTGTTTGCAAGATTTGCCCACAGCATGGCAAAGCAAGAATGGCAGAAAAGCGTGCGCTGGATGTCCTCTCTCAGGCCAACCTCCATTTTTCCCAGCTCCATCTCTTCTAGGGTTTGGTCCTTGTTTGGATACTCAACAGCAGGAGCATCCGCCTTGGCTCTGACACAGCAGCAGCCTGCAGAGGCAGAAGCCCTTGTTGCTTTGGGACCACAGCCAGTACCTTTGTATGCACCAGCCACAACAGAAGAGCTTCCTCTTCGCAAGCCAAAATCCAAGAAAGCAGCATACTATGAAGGTATGATGCTACAAAACCCTAATGTCAACGTGTTTCTAAGATGCATTTTGTTCAGATATCTATGTTGTCATTTTGGTTTTCTTGAGCAAGGAATTCACAATCACAGCTGTGCACCTTAACAGATAAAGCAATTGCATATGCAAATGAGAATTCACTAGTTGATCAAGTGCTTCAAGCTGTGGTGCTACCAACTGTGGCTAATGCTTGCCATGCGTTTATGCATGGCTTAAACATCACTGAGGTGGAATTCCTATCTCTCTCCCTTATCCTCTTCTGGTTCCATGATATGCTTTACTCACTTATAGTAGCTACAAAGTTGGAGTACCTTCTACAGGTAAACCCTAAATCTTATCATGATTCTTTCTGGGTTTATGGGTTTTCTTCTGATTCTTAATGATTGTGATGGACACATGTGCATTAACAAGAGCAAAAAATTATTGCAGATACATGGGGCAGATAAGTTGGAACAGGCCGTTTCTCAAAGACCGGAAGGCCAATCTTTAATCACAGTATTGCTCATGCTCTATTACCACTTGTTATTCATCATATGCATTTCTGCACACATTTTTTGTTTGGCAAAAACTGACATAACTGTTCCAAAATGTTTATGATGGAGTTTTCTCTGTCTGTAGTTCAAAAATATGTTCACTCAAGTGCATCTGTAGTGCTTTAAAAATGGAAAATGTCAACTTCTTTTGCCATTACTTCCATTGCATTTTATTAATGGGTGCCTTGAAATGTAACCCTTAGAAGTTTCAGTCTGACTACCTGAAACTGCAGACATGCACAAGTAATTTGGCACTGAGCCTTTCAGATTTTGCTTCCGCTGAACTTCAGGTCTGTAATCATGTGGCGTCTATGGATGATCCACTGGTAATGGCTGCCTTGCTGCCCCCAAGCATTTTAATTCAGGCTAAAAACTTGCGGTGGACTCTTTGTGCAACTGATCGCTGCTTTACGAATGCTGCTTTCTCTGCTTTTTTCCGGAGCGTTAAAGTTTTGCCTCTGAGACGTGGAGCTGGGCTTCAGCAAGAGGTTACCACTTCCACTTCCTGGAAAAATGCTATTGCTATCCAAAACCGTGTTTCACAAGTGACATGATGCATGAAGAAACCATGAGATCTCTGCATGGGGGTTTTTCTTCTGTGTCTGATTAGGTGTTGGGTGTTGTATCTCTATGCACGTGAATGTGATATCAATGTGTCTGGATAAATAGAGGGTTGACCTGATAATGGATGTGTATCAATGCAGGGACTAGACATAGCTTTGTCAAAACTGAAGAATGGTGATTGGGTGCACATATTTCCAGAGGGAAGTCGCTCTCGAGATGGCGGCAAAACCATTGGTGCCATTAGACGAGGAATTGGCAGGTGTCTTTCTGGAAAAGCATTGAAGGGCTGCTATCTTGCAAGTGTGGTGTTCTCCATGTGCAATTTCTTCTTTGAAGATGGGTATCATAGTGGATAACAAGCTTTTAGTAAAAGTAATGAGCCATAGAAGAGTGTGAATTGGACTTTACAATAGCAGTCAATGTCAATGAGCGAGTTGATCTCATTTGTTCCCAAGAAGGGTCTGAAATTTGAGGTTCTGGGTCCAGCCAGTCCTATAGGTTGCAGGCTTAGTATTAAAAGTATCACTGGTTTTCTTATGCTTGGGTTCTGTTGTTGGCAATTGCTTCTCCCAGGCTTGTCACAGATGTGGAAAAGACACCTTTGGTCATTCCTTTTGTTCACACCGGCATGCAGGAGATGATGCCAATAGGCAGCAAATTTCCCTCCATCCACAAGAAGGTACACCCTGTAGTCATAAGTCTTTTAGGGGTTTGTCCCACTGCTTGTCTACTCCCTTGTTCATTCTGAGTACATTCAGTATACCAGTAAAACAATGTAGTAACTTTCATGGTTACAGTGTGGAGCAAATGTTAATGGGTTTGAAATGGTTTCTAATGTAACTGTGGGTGGAAGTGCTTTGATGTCACCTTTGTATTATTCTATTCTTTTGTTTAGTGATTTCCTTTCACTCTTCTTATAGCACTTCATATTATGACCTTGCCTGATATTTTGTGTTGAGAGAACAGTGAGAATTTGAATATCATGGGTTCTGTACGCAATATCCTCAGAATTTTCTGGTTGGGTTCTGCCAAACTTTTTTTCCAGTAGGTGATCTGAGTGATTTTTTGGTTTATGACTTAGTGATTACTGGAATGAATTGAAGTTGGCTGATTTGCAGGTGAATCTTGGTGAAGGCCCTGGACCCTACACTAAACTCTGGATCTCCTTTTCTAACCTAAAAATGACTTTTATACCTGTCCTGCAGACACAATCCTGGCATTACTACTTGCGCTATTCTAGCCACTGTTAAGTCGCCATTTAACCTAAGTCTTTTGTATGCTCCAGGTAACTGTGCTGGTGGGTGATCCCATTGAATTGGATGATATCATCAATCAGAGTTCAAGACAGTGCCTTTCAAAGGAAGCCATTTATGATGCTATAACTGTGCGGGTGGGTGAACGGATGCGGGTTATGAAAGCAGAGCTTGATGAGCTGGTGCTGACACAAAGATCCGAAGAAAAGGCCACATTGGAGCAAATAGGTGTTGTGATTAGTAGGGCTGAGAATCTGCTCCAATATATTGATTGGGAGTCTCAAGGACTCTTGCTGGATGATGGCCTTGAAGTGTCAAAGACCTTTGATCTGACCTCAGCATTGAAGAGCTCAACAGCATTAGACAGGGAAAGTCACTCAGTTTTGCGTGGTAAGGAACTCCTTTGTTTGTCCTGTATACCAATCTGTCTTCAGCGAGTTGGAGGTTGTATATGTCTAAATTCAGTGTGTAACAATTACCTGCTTTTAGGTCTGAAGTACATGAATTCTGAAGCTATCTGTGCTGGAGGTTTCCTGTATGTTGAAGCGTTAAGATACAGCTTTGGACCTCTATCTTAAGCTCTCCAGGGAAATGAGTCAAGTGGTCAAGAGCAGAATATCCTATTGTACTGATTTGGTCTGTTTGGCAACTATGTATTTCCTTCTGATTTGTCAGCTCCCAGGATTCTAACTGCTGGTGTAATTTGCCCTGCAGAGAAGGATATGGTGGGTCCAGTGGGCATGGCAGCTAGTGGACTAGAGACACTGGATATAGACACAGATGAATTTCTTGATTTTGAAGAGGATGATGATATGTCCATGATTGCAAATGGGAGTTTACTTTCAAGGTTTCAGGGCTTTGTAGACACTCCTACATTTTTGGGAGTAGGCTTTGCAGCTCGTGGGCTCTTAAGCAGTGGAAACAAGAAAGCATTGTACACTTTTAGGGGTGCCTATGTGTGAGTGAGGTGGATTGAGCATCTCTTACTGAACAAGCACATGGGAGCTAATGTCAAGAAACGTCAACTTGCATTGACACAGGAATCGTGCAAGACCCCATTTTTGGAGACGATGGAAAGCAAAAGTGAGATTTCAGGCTCAGCAAAGGTTTTTCTATGAAACATTGGAATTGGGAGGAGTTCCTCTGCCAATTAGTGTTCTCCTGTGCCATGGTTCAAGCTTTCCTTATGAGCATGCTGTCCTGCAATCCCAGATCCACATTTTCAACTAAAGTCCTCTACTCTACAAAGCAAGATCTTAACCCTGAACTGGACTGTGTGTTAAATGCTGGACCTGAGTTGGGTAAGTATGGATGTGGATAATTGGCACTGGCGATGGGATAATATACATGCAAGTGGAGGGATTGTACAGTCTTTTCTTAAGCCTCAATCTAGTAGGGCTACGAAAGCAAATCTCAGAAGAGCATGTTCTGTCTGGGCTTTTGGTGACCCAAGCAAAGGAGTCCTGTGAGAAAGCTATACACTGATGTTTTTCTAAGTGTAAGCAGTGAGTCTGTGCTCTAGTTAAGATATGCACAGTGAGATTTGGTGACAGAGTCCAATATTCTGTCTGTCTGCATGTGGATGCTTACCCTCAGGGACAAAACATGTGATGGTGGTGTGGACCCAACATTACAAATTTTTGGTGACGAATGATGGCAGTGGTTCCAATGTTGCAAATATTTGGTGAGTCTCTCTTTTCCATCTCTTGATTTAGAGTAACTATCATGTGTACCATTCTTTGTTGCAGAAATTTTTGGTCTTGAATGTACTAAATGCATCCAGGCAGTAGTGTCAAAGCATTTCATTGAAGCTTTGTCCTGTTGTTTACTTGGGTTAAGTTATGCACTCACTCTTGGAGCTCTCTAACATAGGATTTCGAAACATTTGGGTTGCAGGCAATTTATGAACTGTAGGGTCTAAATATTAAATATCAAAATCATCAATTGTCTTTTTTGAAAATTCAGCATACTAGTTCGAAATCATTTGCTTTTAAAAGGGAAATTGGAATCGGCAACCAAAGATCCAAACCCCAAAAGAATTCATCATCATTGATTTTTTTTATAATTCTCCTTTTACTATTATTCACAACTCTGGGTTTTTGCTTGGGTGGAGGGCTGAAGCTTGTGTAATTATTTTACAAAAAAACTACAGAATTTGGGTTGTAGATATTGGAAGGAAGATTAGTACATAGTATGAGAAAGATTTGCATAGTATCAAAAGCAGAGTTGGGTGGGTATTTGAGTTTTGAATTAACTGCTGGTTTGATTTCCTCTGGAATATATTGGAATCAGAGAACTGTCAGTTTCAGAGTTTTTTCTAACAAAAAATCAGAATCAAAGAACCATTGGATACGCCTATTTCAAAACCAAGAACGAATGCTGTCCACAAAAGAACTGGAGAAAAATGGTTATTTGCAAAACCTCAAACCCAACTTCTTGCAGTGAAAAATAAGGGAGGTCTCACACTGACTCATAATCCAACTAAATAAAAATAAAATCTGCAACACTGGAGTTTCTGCATCAGAATGATTTAAACAGTACAATATGATCATCAAGATTTGGAATTCCAAGAACTACTGCATTCATACTAACGATAAATCGGTGGGTTTCCAGGAATCAGCTTTCTCTGACCTCACTCTCTTGAGCTTCAACAGATCATGCTTTTGTACCTCATTACTACAAACCCACCGATTATCATAGTGACAATACTTGTTCCCATACCACAATACACAAATTGAAAGACCTAGACAGCTATTCACTCAGAAACTCAACACTCTGATCAACTTGGCACACACACATGCATAACAAAGAATACAATTAAAAACCTCACAATCAACTCAGAAAGTTTGATAAGGAATACTTAACACCCCTCACCAAGCCCCACCAGAACACAACTTGCTGCAAAAACCTCATGCTCCCTCGGAGTTCCCAGAAACCTAGGTGCTCTCTCTCTTTTTAAACAACAAATTGATAAACAACACACAAGACAACAGACTCCCATAATGATAAGGCACCTCATGACTGCTCTCGAGATCCCTGAAGCTTTTCATCACTTTCTTGTCATCAACCCATATCTCCTACAAACAATGCATTCTTCCTAAAAGAAATACATAGCACAGCGGAAAACTACTACTTCTCTAGGATGCAATACATGCTTCACTAATTCTCCAGACAACCAAAATTAAAGCTCAGACTAACATTCCAAAACCCACAATTCAACCCATCCAACTTAGCTCTTGTCTGTGGTCTTTGAAACAATAGGGCCCTTTTATCTCCAGCTTAAGCTCCATATCTTGACAGACAGCCATCAATGTAAACAGTGAGGAAGCAACAACACCCACAAAAGATGCACCCAAAGAAAGAAAGCATCGCACGATACAGTGAGCGCCGTCAAGAGTAAACTCAGCCTTGCTCATAACAAGCAAGAAACAAAAAAGCCACAGAAAGACCAAATTGCGCTTCAGATGTTTTCTCATCACACTCCAATTTGGCGGTCATTTGGTTCAGAATCCGGTTCTTTGATTTTTGGGAACCAGGGGCATGAACCCTAAGAACCACCATGATAACCGCCTGGGGGGGGTCCGTTCGTCTGTCCCCGGTTTTTCTGATAACCGCCCAACCCTTTGTCGAAGGCTTCTTTTTTGTTTCCCATTTTTGGTGATTTTTTTTTTGCCTTGGATTACCTACGGAGGAATAGCAGCTTCCTGGATGATAAATGTGGATGTGGATAAGGGGGCATGGGTCATCGAAAGATGGATGTGAAAGAAGCAGAGTGTGTAAACGATGAGAGAGAGAGACAGCGCGCTTGGGAGGTGAGGCGAGAGGCGAGGTTTGCAGGTTGTTGTGCAGCGATGGCGGACGCGGTGCGGTCTCGACTCTGCTGCAGCAGCAGCAGAAACCACAGCAACAGCTCTACTGCCTGCCTCACTAACTTCCCTCGCTACCCATTCCGTTGCTCCGCGTACAATTCATCTCTCCCCTCGTGCTCGCGTCTTTGCGTCCAGACATACGTGACCCGTTCGCAATCGTCAGATGCTGCTCCCAAGCTGCGGAGCTTCTGTGAGCTGAGGCATAGAAGGTCCAATGGAGCCTCGGATTTCTCGTCTAGTAGAAGATTGGGGCTGAATTCCGAGGTGGGTTTTGCACCCTTGGCTGCTGCTTCTGCTTCTGCTTCTGCTGAGGACGAGGACGAGGACGAAGATGAGGAACTTGATTATGAGGAAGTGGGTGAAGACGAGGGGGAGGAAGAGGATACGGAGGATTTTCCAGAAGAGGTATATGAGCGAGAAGCCTCAGGTGTGGTCCGGGAGTACACTCTCAATTTGTTTGAGCAGATGCAAGAGGAGGATGAGGGACGGGAGACGGAAAAGAAGGAGAAGAAGAAGAAGAAGAAGAGAAGGGGAGGAGATTGGGAGCTCGAGCCGCAGGTGCCGGACCATCTCCTGCCGAAAGTGGCCATTGTGGGTAGACCTAATGTGGGTAAGTCTGCTCTCTTCAACCGTATTGCGGGTGGCGATGTCGCAATTGTGAACGATGAAGCTGGGGTGACACGAGATCGGCTCTACACTCGAGCTTTTTGGAGCACCCATGAGTTTATGATCGTGGACACGGGTGGGGTGCTCACCATCCCAGGAGCAGGCTCTGATGCAGTGGCCATCACTGAAGGGGGAGGCTCTGAAGCTGTAGAAAGAGCTGTGAAACAAGCTTCTACAGCTGGATTGCCTGCCATGATTGAACGCCAAGCCGCTGCTGCTGTGGACACTGCAGATTCCATCATCTTTGTCGTTGATGGGCAAGCTGGATTGACAGCTGCAGACACCGACATTGCAGATTGGCTGCGGAAGAAACACTCCAATAAGAGAATCACTCTGGCTGTCAATAAATGTGAGTCACCCACAAGAGGCCTCCTTCAAGCTGCTGAGTTCTGGTCATTAGGGTTTACACCCATTCCAGTTTCAGCAATTTCTGGCACAGGGACAGGAGATTTGCTTGATAGTGTGTGTGCAGAGCTGAAGCCTCTTGAGGCTGACGATTTTGTAGATGAAGATGATGACAAGCCTATGGCAATTGCCATCATCGGGAAACCCAATGTGGGTAAGAGCAGTATTTTGAATGCATTGGTTGGTGAAGAGCGCACAATTGTAAGTCCTGTGAGTGGCACCACACGAGATGCCATCGATACTGACTTCACAGCTCCAAATGGCCAGGTTTACAAGCTGATTGACACTGCAGGAATCCGGCGAAGATCAGCTGTTGCATCAGCAGGTAGCCGGACCGAGTTGTTGTCAGTGAACCGTGCTTTCAGGGCAATTCGAAGGTCGGATGTAGTGGCTCTTGTGATTGATGCCATGGATTGTGTGACTGAACAAGATTTCAGGCTAGGTGAGAGGATAGAGACAGAGGGGAAGGCTTGTGTCATTGTTGTGAACAAGTGGGATACAGTGCCAGACAAAGATGCACAGAGCACTGTGTGGTATGATCGTGATGTACGAGAGAAGTTGCGCATACTAGATTGGGCACCCATTGTTTACTGCTCTGCTTCAAGTGGCCAACGAATCCACAAGATTCTTGAAGCAGCCGTCCAAGCTGGAGAACAGAGGTGTAGACGTCTACCGACAGCTACTTTGAATCAAGTCATCCGTGATGCAGTGACTTTGAAGCAGCCACCCACAGGCCGAGGTGGCAAGAAAGGTCGCATTTACTACTGTACACAAGCTGCAATTCGGCCACCTACCTTTGTCTATTTTGTGAATGATTCAAGGCTTTTCCCTGAAATCTACAGGCGCTATATGGAGAAACAGCTGCGACAGAATGTTGGATATCCAGGCACACCTGTTCGGCTGCTATGGCGTAGCAAGCCAAAAGCTGAGCGGGGGAAAGCCATCAAGGGTGCAGCAGGGTCTGCCAGTAAAGAGAAGCGGAAGCCAGCAGAGATGCCAGCAGGAACTCTCACAGAGGCTTCCAGATGAAATTCTCCTTCTTTAGTTGCAAGTAACCTCAATTTTGCCTTCACTCCTTTTAGTCTTTTGTGTCCTTAATTTCATCTTTCCTTCACTGCCAACATTTCTGGATGATGGATGGTAAAACAGCAAGATTTTGATCAGTAGTTTTATGATGGTGTATTATTGTATCCAGCAGCTGCAAAAACAACAGTGGAAGACCCTGTTTTCTCCTCCCATGCTTTGTCCCTGTAAATGCAACTGGTAGTCCATATGAATATGCTTGCTCCAGAGCTCCAATTCATCTCAGATAGAAAGCAGTTTGATTCTTCAAATTTGTTGAGCTGATCAGGCGGTTCCCATTTGCAGGCAGAAATTAGTGGGAGCAGCATTTGCAAGAGGTTTTGTTGCATCATGACCTATGGGTACAACCCTTGTTTTGAATAGGACCTTGGAGGCTGTGTTGCACAATGACTTCTGAGAACACGCTTCTACTACTCAGGTTTTGAAATTGGACACCTGGGTGGTGTTGCGAGCTTAGTGACTTCATTCATGCAGAACTTAAGGGCTCAATTCCAGGCAAATGAACACTGGGTATGTCAGATACTGAATCTGTGTCATATTGGAGAGAAGGAAAGGCATTCTGTTTCTGTTTCTGTTCCCACCATGGAAGCTGGCCATTGTGCTTGGACTGGTCGTTGCACCTCCCTGTACCCATCTCTGCAACTTGAAGGATTCCAATTTGTGGCAACTGTAATGAACAATGCCACCAAGACCATTGCAAAGATAGCTGGGAGAACATTAATACTAAGGTATCCAAACATTTTCCTGTATTGGGGATGAATTGTTCTCTTGTGTTTTCTCGCAGGGATTGTCAATGGTGGCCAAGCAGTGTTTCTCAGCATCTCCTTGGTTGGTATAGAATTCTTTTTGATGGAACTCGTGCCTATAGATGGCAGTTATGATAGTTGAGGTGCTCTACAGAAAGTACTAGGCTTGAAAATAACACTAACCTTTTTGCATTGCTCTTTGCTCTGCATTTCTATATGAAGAAAGCGCTGCTGTAGTACACAGAATTTTGACTTCCTACTTTCTGTTCCATGTTCCCAATACAGAGTGAGTGATTCTCCTCACAGTTGTCATTTGTAGCACTGTTGTGAAAGCTAAGATTCTCTCCTCACCAAGTTTCATACCTCTTGCACTTATGTGATTTTTGAGTTCAGCCTGTCAGATGGGAGGTTTTGGATTGCCGAACATTGGTGATTTCTTCATGCCACTAATGAACTGACAGCTCATTGATTCAGTACACTTGTTTACTCGTTCCTTCCTGATCATTGCAAATTATTTGGGACCTTGCTGGGCCATCTGGAGGAGGTGGAGGATCTGATGAGGACAATGCCTTGTGAACCCAATGCTTCTATGTGGAGGGCTCCAGCTTGATGCTTGCAGAGTTTATGGTTATGTGGATATGGGAAAATGTCCAGGTGTTTCCTTTAGATTGTGATACTAAAGTGTGCCTGATGAGAAGACTGAGTATACAGGACAAAACCTGTAGGCTGTCTTTGTGGGAATAAATTGCCAGGGCTGCATCTCCTGTACAATTTTTGCAAGAAAATCTCTCAGACTAGAGGAATCTTTTGTGTTTTTCTGCTCCCCATCTTCCAATGCACCCTTCATCTCTTCATACATTTTGCTCCAAGAGAATCACTTGCACACTCGGAATCACTCTTTTGTGTTGGATACCATGGCCTTGGTTTATCATCATATCAAGTGATCAGCAGGTGTGTTGGTGGCATTTGCTTAATGGTGTGTGTTTTTGGCTGTGTGGAATTGAGGTGTTAATGGTAGTGGTGCCAAGAAGAAGATTTGTACCACTCCTGAAATCTTGGCATACATGTGTGCCCACAAAAGCCCAAGACTGTTTGGTGGGACTTAGATGTCAGAAGTGCAGGTGGAATGGGACTTGGCTTGTCTGGTGGTTTTTTTTCCCCCTACCATTTGTGGGAACTTGGGAAGTGAAAGAGCAGCAGTTTTGTGTTGTGTCTGCAAGAAAAAAAGGGGAGTGCTTGTGTACATACAGAGAGGAGAGGGATGGGCAAAAAATCCAGCCTTGTTGCTCATCGGATTCTGTCACAGCGGAAGCTGGTGCCAGAGTTGCATGATGACAGAGGAGGAGGACTCTGTAAGGAGCCCACTCTATCAACTGACAGCTGCAGCAAGGATGTGCTGCACTCTGAGCTCTTGGCAAAGAAGAGAGATGATGAAGGTGGTTCTAAGTTAGGACCCATCAAAGAACAGCAGGAGAATCCTGCACACCAACAAGCCATCCTTCAGGGCCTTGCTTCGTAAGTGACCAGTGCACCTCTTCTGTTTTTTTTGTGTTTTTGCCTTCAGACTTTTGCATGTTTAACTTTCCTGCTAGTGTGCATCCCATCTATGGAAGTGCTACCAAGAAGCAATATGTGGTGGGGGGGACTCTTTGCTGTCTTGCAAGAACTTTTGGCTGCTCAAACCTCCAAGAAATCTTGTATTGTTGCTTAGGGAAGTTGCCTAAACACCCAAAGTGTTGGAATTTAGGAGCTCTGGAGTCCTTTTGTGGGGGGAGAATTGGTTGTAATAGAAGTAGAAGTGGGCAACCAAGATGTGCATCTGTTTACCAACATAGTAGTTCCTGAGGAGAGTGGAGTGACACCATCTATCACCATGTGTTTGGTAGTGACTCATCCTCTTCTTCCTCCACAGATGGGTTTTTTTGTGTTGTGGTAGTCATTGTTTCTACTTGCTTTTTTTAGGAGCTTTGAGTAGTTTCTTGCATCGTTCTTACTCTTGTTCTTCATGTTTAGCATGAGCTATTTGCAAAGGGAGTTTGATGGCACATATGCAATCTTCAGGTTTCTGGTTTCTCTTTTGGGAAAGAGCTTTGGTTAGTTTCTTTCATTGTTCTCAACCTTGTATTTCTTAATCTGGTTCTTGGTTTGGCATAGGTATTTGGAAGGGGAGTTGATTACACGTCTGCAATCTTACTCAACAAGTCTAGCTGAGGTGCTGGCACTTGGAAGCCTGCTATTTTCCTTGATAACAAGTGTTGTCTCAGCAGCACAGCAGGAGAGATAAAAAATCTCTGTGTTCCATAAGGGAGAGGATGAATTCAGTCGGGGGGTAATGAGATTCTCAAGAACCCTAAAGTGTTCAAAGAAATCCATCAAACAAGGGGGATTCTTTTAGCTGAACATGAAGTACATTACAGCAGCAAAGCTTCAATCTGTAAGTTACTACTGCATGTTCTTTCTCTTGCTAGAAACAAGTCTAACAACTTTGTGGGATACAATTTTGTGTACTCTTGAGCAGGTTGAGGCCATCAACAAGGAGCGTTTGTTTTACCACAACAAGCTAATTCAGATTGAGAAGGTAAACTGTCAGAGCCACTTCTGCCTCTAATTCATTTCAGCTGTTTGGATATTCAATTTATTACTCTTCAATCTGAATCAACCAGTTTTGCATGCAACCCATATATCTGTCTGTCTGTTGGTCTGTCTGTCTGTCATGGCTGCAGCATTCTTACAGCTGCTTCAGTGCAATTGGGTAGTTGATAAATACTCCACATACACCAACACAGACAAGTGGAGAGAGAAAACAGATGGTGGAATCAAGCCCAATGGTCGTCAACTGAGAAAAGGCAGAAGCTGTCATGTGTGTAGACATGAATTTTTATAGAATGACCATGTCCTCCTCCAATTCATGCTAAATGATTTTTACCCAGAGCAAAAACCTTGATGAAGTTGGTCATGCTTTTGGGAGTGCAGATGTGTGAACGTGCACAGCCATATGCATCAACTGCACCTCTGGTGGAATCAGTAATATCTATCTTAGGGTCTACCACTGACCGTCCTAGTCCTTGCTAGAAACGTTGACATCATTGATGAGGTATGTTTGAGGACTGGATTGAAAGTGCAAACAACAGCAAGGATGTGGTAAAGATGCTAATGAGAAGCTTGCCAGGAGATGCTTGGGAGAAGCAACTTATCTTGCTGCAAGAATGGAACATCATCACATAACCAAAAAAGAAAGAAAAAGTGGTGGGTGAATTCCCAAACTCTGTAGTTGATGTACAGAAACAGTTTTGTGTTGGGTGACCACTCTTCTCTCTTCTCTCCATGGAACATTTACTCCTACATGGGGATGCACTTGTGAAGCTGCATATTCAGAGCTCAAAAATCGCTTCATGGAGCTCAAAAACTGCATCAAAGTGCAAGTTGGGTTTTGCATGGATGCAATTTGTACTTATGCAAATTCAAGCTAGAATAGCACAAGCAAGAAGACTTCTGTTGTACCTGGAAACACCAGATTATGGAGACTTCATCATCTTATTAGACACAATATTCTTCACGATTATTGTGGCGTTTTTTGTCTGCATGCTCAATCCAATACCAAAAAGTTTTTTGTACATTCTTTGGTTCTGATGGAAGGAAATTCACCATCAAATTCAATTATTTGCAATTACTAATCTTTTGAAGTCAGATCCATATGCATTTAGATCATTTTGTAGTTGGCCATCTTTATAATTGTGGCATTTTATGAATGGAAGCATAAGAAAAATGTATGTTACCATGGAAATCATGAAGTCAATAATTGCAATTTTGACACATTAAAATTCTTCTACTGTAAGTAATTAAATGTAGTTCATCTAGTTGTTTTCACAAAGAAGGTGGAAAGTGACCTTCAAGACGGAAAGTAAAAGGTATTAACAGTATTGAAGAAAGAAAGTTGGTAAGTGTTTTCATACATATTTCTTAACAAATATATGTTGAGGCATACAAGATAGGTGGAATTCTACCAAGAAGTCCATTTTGATGGAAGTTATTTAATGAAATGTATTTGTTTTTTTTTTTGTGTTTATACGTGTGTTAGTGTTAACTTTTTGTTTGGAACCAATGCAGCTATGTATATATTTTTAATGTTACAAATAATAGTGATCTTACAATCTTTGGTTTCAACAATAAATTATTTTGTTCTATTTTTTAATTTTAGTTTGAATTTGTACTAGTTTTAGTAGTTTTTTAAAGAGTGTTTTGTGTCTTTAGAAATTAGTTAAAAACTTTCTTGAGATTTGCATGTCTATTTTTTTGTTTTAGAACATCTTGTTATCAAATGAAATCTGAGATTTGAAAATTATTTAAATTAGTAAATGATGTCAAGAGTAGTCACAAGGGGCTTTAGAAGGCAATTAGAATTGGGAGCACCCCAATAGCTTGTTCATGAGATGATTCAACCTCAAGAACAAACACGTTCTCAAGTCGAGGGAATTCAATCTTAGGTCAAGTTTAATTTGGTACATGAAGAGCACCCAAATCCCACAATAAGCATACACAAGAGTTGGATGCCAATGATGGACTAAACTATTCATGAACTAGTTAATGATCCACTAATGTAGAAGCAACAATTACATAAGGAAAACTAGCTAAAAACAAGGGAAAGGGCATTGAATCTAATAAAGTCTTCAATGGATATATTGGTTTTTGTTGGACTATTCAATTTAGTTCTTCACACCATCATACCTTGTGTTATTGGGGCTTTTTGCTTTGTCACATTTTTTGTTTCATGATACTAGGTATGATGTCACAAAGTTACGCCATCGTTGTTATTTGGATTACAATATTTTCTTATAATGAAAGTATCTAAAATACTGGAAGGATGTTAATTATGAAATGGTGAAACACGAATGATGGTCCGTACTAAACATGTGATAATTATCAAAATTTTATTTGATTTGTTGATTTAATAATATTCATTGTTTTAACAAGTTGCATGACCTTTAAAAGTGAACAAATTATTGATGTTTAATTTTGTATTGTGTAATTGATACCAAAACCATAAAACTAAAACAGCTCTTGAGCTTCTACTTAATGTTCCAATTGCAAAGAGATGTCCAAAGAGATGTCCATTAGGATTTCTTATCTTTGATTTACCTTGTGAATATGTGTACTTAATTTCTCATTTTGGTGTACTTCAAGCTAATATATAAACTTGCCCAATCAGATTTTGTGACTTTATTTTTATTTCTCTTATGTTATTCATGGTTATTTTAATGTTGAAAGTTTATGTTGGATTAGAGGTTTGAACTTGTGGTAAGACACAAACAATTCAATTGTGGTCCATGTCTATATACAGACATTGTGTATGGGAATGTTGAACTATTTATCATTATTTGCAAATGTTTTTAGTGATGACTACAAGTTCATTTAACCAAAAGCAAGTTGGTTTGTTAAATTGTGTATTTCATCTTAATGATATTTTGACTCTTGTAAATATTTTTTATGTTGGTGGGCTCAAGCACCCATATATAATTTTAAGAGATGAGATGTAATACAAGAATTGATAAGGAATAAACAACATGTTGGTACAAATCTTGGAGATTTGGATGGACTAGTTTCATAGCAAGTTACCTAGAGAAATCAATCTTTGATGTAAGTTATTTTTCCTAGTATTAATATATTAGACATCTATTTCTCAACTTTATGATCCAATTTGTTGTATCTTATGATTTCAACTAGGAATTTGAGCTTGTGCGTAGTTTGATTTATGATGATATTTCTATATAAATTATGTCATTTTTTTGACCATGTAAGGTGACATAATATTTTGGTGGTGACCAAAAACATGTAATAGTGATTTAAATTTCTACTATACATATTTTTCCCTTAAAATTGACACTTTCACAAATACAAAAGCAATGTTCATGTGACATTTTACATGACATGCCAATGTTGTTACGACATGGGTTTTCATTTGAAAATTCATGTTATTTCAAAATGGCCATGTTATTACACATGTTGAATGAAATGTCATATGCACAATGTCAAGAGGGCATTTGTTTAAACAATGTGAACTATTCATGTCAAATGCATGAATCTTTGTCTTTGCAACATGCTTATGAAATGTTCATTTGACATCAACATAGATGTCAAATAGATGTATGTGATGTCCATTTGACATCAACATGGATGTTGAATGGACTTATGTGATGTCCAATCAACATTAACATAGATGTCAAATGGATATATGTGATATCCATTTGACATCAACATGGATGTTGAATGACCTTATGTGATGTCCATTCAACATCAACATAAATGTCAAATGGACGTATGTGCACATACGTCCATTTGACATCTATGTTGATGTTGAATGTGTCGTGACGTGTAGTGTCGTGACGTACGGTGTCGTAAGGATGTAAATACGCAGTAAATTCTACTAAACAAAAAGACTAAAGCCAGTCAAAGGTATAAGCTAATCAACTAAAAAAAAATGCATGCACACACACATATATATACAATGCACGAGGGAGGCTGAGATGAAATTCTCATGTATCCCCCCCCAGACCTGAGCCGAGAAAAGCATGGCATGGTCTGAGTAGGAATCAAGGTGTTGTAGGAGAACATGATGGACAGTACCAATTGCCAGCGGGAACTTGAGTGAGC
>Ga0209208_10001250_pt1 | contig 35605 bp, 29 predicted proteins | sample S1TSphfallax_3_FD_187694 | JGI IMG/M metagenome (GOLD analysis project Ga0209208, IMG submission 187694) | Host-associated microbial communities from peat moss isolated from Minnesota, USA - S1T2_Fd - Sphagnum fallax MG (SPAdes) (version 2) | ecosystem: Host-associated > Plants > Peat moss >...
ATTTTTTCTTTCAAGCAATAAAGAAGCACCAAAATGTTCAGGGTTGAAAGCATTGTATACAACGTCAAATACATAAAGAATGTTGTGGGCACTAAGGTCAAAGAATATATATATATATATATATATCAACTAAGGATTGTTGAAAATCATAGTTGGAAGGATGTTGGTGGATGTTGGAAAGGCCCAAAATCGATTGTTTTTTGAAACAATGAGAGGCACCAAAAAAAGACATCATGAATGCTAGAAATGTTGAAGTTTGAGTAAGTGAAAATGATATTTCATATTTTGAAATTGATGGAAGTGAAAATGTTTTTATGAACAATTTAGATATGATCATGGATATACCATCGATTACCAATGTTTGATAACTCATTATTTTTTAAGTAATATATTTAAATCTAAATCAAAATATTAATATTTTAACCTTATGTCAATTGATTGTCATTGGTAATGTGAACCAAAGGGAAGTCCAAGTTTTGTGACTTGTGGGTTGGTAAACATGTCCATGTTAACAATGCCTTGGAATATCATATGAGATGGTGAATTTTAGTTGGCAAGTTCTAAAATGAATCAATTTTCAGTTCCATGGCCATTTCAATACTTTAAGGGTTCAGAATTTTTAGGGTTTGACACATGAATTTCTCAAATATTTATACTTTGATTTTTGATCTTTGTCTCTTGTTTACTTTTTGAGCATTATAGTTGTTTCATAAGGGATCTTGAGATTATTCAAGAATGGAGGTATAATCCTATATTTGGACTATATAATACCTAGGTTGGTTAGGGATTAATTAATGATTTTTAAAATTTGCAATTTTTTTCAAAAACGTGCTTACCATGCCAAAAAATCTGAATGAAACTTTCGAGCACAATAGCGTCATGATTTAGTATAGTGCTGAATTGTAAATTTTTATTATTTTCATTACCAAACATAACTAACTAAAAAATTAATTAATTATTAGGCACCTTCCTACTGAACTAGCCTAGGCACTAGGGTAATTGTCTCTAATACTTCTTTTCTCCTCCTAAGAAATGTGAGACATAGTTGAGAAGTGATGCTCTATGCATGTGTAGGGTTGCAAGAAATGAAGCAACATGTATTGTGAACTTGCTGGATGACTTGAACATTTTTTGAAACAGGTAAACAGGCAACATGGACCAATTTTCACATTTTCATTGTGCCAATTTGAACTTTTAAAACATTCATCTAGTAAAATGAAATGATTGTTTCCAATTAGTCAACCTTAATTATTGATGTATGTGATAAATTTTAGATATTGTAGTGCCTTTTCAGGTTCCACCTAGCGCTACCAACACCACAAAACACCACAAAAATCTCTCAAATCAATGAAAGAATTGACAAGAAATGTGGTGTTTGGTGTAAGTGGGTTCAATGTTCAGTGATGGGTGACTTAAAACAGATTAAACTTATGAGCTTAAGATCTTTGATCGTTGCATTTTTGCCTCCGGAATACAAAGAAGTTTTGTGAAACCCCAGTTCACACCTGCCAAGTCACTCAAAGCGGACTAAAAATTGAGGAAGATATGGGGCTGGAACTAGAGAGAGGCCTAGAGCTATTTGCATGAAACACATTCTCTAACAACCTAATATTACATATGGAAACAATATATATCTGGTGTCATCCAGTGTATACGAACATTTACTCATGCTAAAACTGCATCACAAAATTTGTCTCTTAAATTGTCTTTCCCTTCTTCTCCAAAATTACAAATCAAACTTCAAACTTTGAAGCTCCCCACAAGCTCCCTGATCCACTTTGAAACTCTCCCAACTACACTTTCCTTTTGCTTCACTATTTTTATCTCTTGATTCACCCACCACCAACTTGCCCACCATGTCTACCTACCTTCAAAGTCTTGCTTAATATTGCACTTGATTGCATGCCAGGAAAAGCAAATTTGTCTCCTTGCCATCTTCCCAACACCATTTGCGCCTCCTTGCCATCTTCACAACATGATGTGTTACACACCTCCTTGCCATGAACATGAATTCAAGGATACACCACCCAAAATCTGGACAAAGCAATTACAACTGCGAGAGCTAATGCTGAAAGACTGAAAGACTAAAGGTACGATTCTTTAATGTGTTACCAAAACCTAGACTCCTTAGATCTAGTTATTACAAAATTCTGTCTCACAATATTCCCTGGAATGTGTTGTCAAGCAATTCTCTTGCCTCCACAATGGGTTTGAAGATTGCATCATTCCTCACATGCTTCACATTCACAATACATTTCAGTAACAAGATTGAAAGAAAACGAAGTACTCTAATTCTAAACTGCCCCTTGCTACGCATTGTTGCAATGACTAAAAGTTCCTTCAATACTGATTGATAAACTGCATTTACTGCAGCTCATGAGTATATTTCAGGATTTCCTTGGTAAGATGAGACTTATTATTCACTGAGAAAAACTTCTTGTGGGGGGGGCACACCACAAGAATAGGGTTAAAAAGTTCATATTTTATAGCATAAGTCAGATAGTAAAATGGTAATGATGACATGAGCATTCAGATCAGACTGTTCTCTAGAGGATTTGAGGGAGGACTTGTTTACATGTTGTGCCCTTCTTGCTCCAGCACTGTGTGTCAATTTGTGTGAATTCTTGTGGAATTGGAACATGACTCCCTGCTCCTGGGTCTTGCACCTATCAGATCTCCTACAAAGGATGTTTCAATCAGTAATTGGCACTGAATTGCCACTTGTTGTGTGTGTAGTGTGTAGCTGAGTCAGCTGGGAATCAGCATTGTGCTTCAAATTGAAGCTTCCTCATGAGCATATGCTACATTGTAATCGGAGTGACCTTGACAGATTGCTGAACTCTCATGTTCCTGATTTGCCTTCATTGTTTGCCAGATCTGTGTCTTTGTCTTTCTCCAGATTGAAATCCCCCTCCCCAGCTTTTGATTGGTATTCCTCAATAATCATGGGGAGGTCATCTTCTTCCTCCTCCTCATCTGCCAGAAAATCTGTGTGTCCCTTGAAGAATTCTGAGCCAGATAATTTGGCTTCTTCAATATGTGAAACCATGTTTCCACCTCCAATTGTGTCAACATGTGATCGCAATTTTGCTAGCATTTCTTTTGCTTCTGGTTTCTCACAAATACATTGAAGAGGATTTTCATGAAATTGACCCTGCCCAGGTGGCACCTGTAAGGCAACAGGATATGAGTTAAGCCCTCTCTTTGGTGAGATGGAATAACAAAGAGAAACCAGGAAGAAAACAGTGAAAAAATCACAGACAATAATGAAAAAAATCACTTTGAAAAATTATGAAAAAGGATTTAAGAAAGGGTCTGATGTTCCTTTGATAATATTGTGACGAAATTTAGCTCTGTATCAATGGTACACAATCCTTTCATGTTGAAAAAATTTCAAATTCTAGAGTCTGGTTTCTATTCCTTATGCCTTCAAAATGAAAAAATTACTAATGTCAATATTCTATTGAGCAAAACTATTTGACAACTACCATATGCAAGCCAAAATCAATTGTGGAGCACAAACAAAACACTCACGCCAAAATCTTTGTACAGGTAATCTGTTCTCAAATTGCTCTGATGCTAGATTTTCTTCTACGCACAGAAGCTACTGGAACAGGTCTTAACAAAAACACAAAAGCTAGAATTGTACCAAAATACAATAAGTTCATTTCTAGATTTGGTTAAATGACTAATCTTGCCAAGGCTACCACACTGACCAAATATGAGTGTGAATAAATTTGGGAGGTAAAATTCAAAAGACATCCCAGAAATTACAGGTGCTTCTAGCCTACATGGGAATTTGAAACTAAAGACAGAATATATTTACCTCCATTGGGTCCCCCATGAAGCCCTTCTGAATTTCCTGGACTTGGGCTGCAAAATTTTCCCAAGGCATTGTGTCAAACAGTGGGAACAAGTTGTTCAGCTTTTTCACATTAGGTCGAATGGTACGCCTGTGCCCATTGAAACGCCTGCATTCACAATAGCTCATAATCAACTGATCACCTTCTCCTGTAATATAGTTGGAAATCATATTCTGACATAAATTTTATTTTATTGGCCTGATTCCTATGTTTGTCAAAATTGAAAGTCATTGGGAAAGAACAGCTGCCAAGGTTTGAATATGGAGGAAAATGGAGACGAGACCAAACAAATTATACCTTTGTCCTGCAAGAATCCGGGCCATATTTCCATTGTTATTGGCTATAAAAACATTACTCTTAGAGCACACAATATAATCAAGTGCAGCCATGCGTGATGAAAATTCCATAAATGGCTCCAGTTCCTCCTTTGTGGCCAGAGTATCCTTAGTCAGAAAGTTTGGAAATAGGGCCTTCAATGGTGCCAGTGAAACATCTCCATTGTAGACCTCACCAGATGCCACATACAAATATGAGTCCTCCCCATATCCAAGTGCCCGCAACATGAGCCCAACTTCCTTTGGAGTAAGGGGGCATTTTCCATTGCGCCTTGCTTTTTCTGCATTATGGTTCTGCAAATGATGCAATGGCTTAGTTCAGTTTGGGTTTGACTATATAGATGCTTTAAAATTGCCATCCAGAGCCACAAGAGCATGTGTGAAATGTAACAACTGATTCATCATATCCTGATTATCATCAGCAACTAGACCCAGAGCCAACAATTTGTAAAGCGATACAACTCTTTTGAAGCTCCTTACATGAAGAGTTTTCCAACGTTTCCGGATCTGACCCAATTCTATAACTTCTTTTTCACCCCCTCCATAGTAGCAACCTGAAAATGCCAGCATGTCCAACTCGTACCTGGAGAGAAAACAAGATGTGAGGATTGGAACATGAAAAGCCCTAACAAAATTTAGCATGGTAAAATTCATGACAGCCACAGCATGTGTCTTCTAGCTGCAGGTTTTTAGAGTTTTGAGATCCAAAAATTTGCTCCATCTCTGTTAAAGTACACACAACTACAGTGACTGGAAGTTCTTCACTACTTGAATTCTCCTTCATCATACCTCAAATGCAATGCAATAAAGTGCCTGCTTTTCACCCTTATTCTGTCCACTAATTTTTGCCCCATGTCCTGAATGTTTTTGGTAAACTGGAGGGCCTGCAAAAAAAATCAGAAAAATCATCTGCCACCCATGCACATATTTTGCATAACATTAGGTGTAAACTCCAAAATTTTATTAACCTTCTTCAAACCTGAACTTTGGCTCACCTTGTAATTGGTGCGGCACCGCAACCTTTGCCAGTCTAGATCCAGCCTATTGGAAAGACGATAATCAAATTTGGAAAGCCGAAGAGCCTGGCAGACAATCCAGAAACATGACAATTAAAATGAAGGACAGTGTCAATTTGCTAGTTGATGATGTGTACAGTGGACAGTAACTGCGCTGGCACAAAGAAAGGAAAACCAAGCACAAAAGCAGAGATATATATGTACGTTGATGATATGCCCCCAGGATGCCCACCAGGGTTGTACAGAGTGTACAATGAACAAATGAACAAACAGACAACAAGGGAAAGAGAGGTACATGTCTCTTTTTTAAGAGGGGGAGGATTTTGTTGAGGTAATAAGTTGCATTGGCCTTCCGAGGGACTCGCAGGCCACGGCGCAGTTGCTCGGCCAAGGGCTCTAAAATAGGAGATGGTTCTTTTATCACATTAATATCACTGGCTACAGACTCTATGAACCAGTTGATGTCAAATATATCACTAAAGTTGCTGTGACAGAAACAAGGAACAATAATTAGCACCATGCACAGAATGGAAGAAAGAAAAAAGACATGAACTAAGTACTAAGAATTTTTGCAACTGAGATCATTGTGGGATACCTAATCACACAAGCAAGTATGTGTTCAGACTGAAGTAAATGTAGGATTGCTCAGACTACCAGCAACACAGAAAAGATGGCTTTTTCAACAAGCATCCATAAACACCAGAATTTACTATTGGATTGAAAGAATACCTCCTGTCCTTCCAATAAGAGGTATGGTCTAGTCGAGGAACTACAAGTGTTGCATTCAACAGTTTTGCCACCACAACAGCATCTGTTATCTGTTAAAACCTATTTGAGCATCAGTTGGACATCAATCTGTGCCATGAAGTCATCAAGCACTTCAGGGCCCAGACCAAGGCTCTTATAACAGTTTTTGAGGCATGAGTATTATAAACTGCATGATCATCATTACCTCAACACTGGGCTAATGCATTTCCTAGATTCATCATAAGCACTGAGAGAACTGATATCAATATTGATCAAAGGTCAGTTGCATACTTCAATCAAAGGACTGCTATTGGCTGCTAATGAAGAAAATTACCCCTGTCCGTTGCTGATTCAATCCACCACTGGCATCAATCACTAAATACCCATTAGATTCTGCATTTGGCCCCACTGCAAGGATACCACCATAGAAAATTCAGGAGCTGGACTTGGTTACTTATAGAATATTCAACATATTACTTGTAAATCATTGGAATTGCCACTAAAGAGATGTTCAAATCATCTAAAAAATACTCAACAAGTTCAAGCCAATTCATAGCCAACTTATCCCACTTACTGGAAAAATTTGCAGTTGGTTCACTACACCCATAGTAGAACTCTGCATTCTCCACACTCCATACATGTTGTAATGATGTATTCCACTCTGCCTGAAACACAACACCCATGGACCCTGAAATCCTGTGAGCTTAAGGGACAGAAAGCATAGCTACACAAATCCACAGAAGATAAACACATTTTTGGGTTAAGGGTTTAGGGTTTAATAATGCTACATAGATCCATAACTCTCAGTGTGGGAGAGTAAGCAATAGGGTCATGCAATCTCAATTCCTCTTTGCCTGTTGACAAAATCCAGTAATCTGCTAATTCCAGGACTATAAACTGAGAATCATGAAACACCAAAAAAACACATTTAATGGGAACCTTCAACAATCACAAGAAAACTCAATATATTGCATAAGATAAAGGACTTACTGGAACTTTCTGCAGCAGAATTTGAAGGCTCTTTTGTGGGTCAGTAACAAATGTTTCTTCAACTGCAGTATCAACCAGATTCTCAGGTGCAGCAGTATCAACCATCACATCTTTGATCTCAGGTACTGTAGTGTCTTCCTTCTGGTCCACATTCCACACCCAACAAAAATTGATCACAATGCATTGAACATCAGGAGGCAACAAAGATATAATCCAATAGAAAATCACAGGCAAATCAGAGGAATTGGGTTTGTATCACCCAAGTTGCAATAGAGTTCTCAAGTTCAAGAGCTCCAAGAAACAATCTCAGAGAAGAAGTAGAATCTCTTGATTGATGCAGCAGCTCTGGTTTTGTGAGGAATGTCAAAACATTGGTGACAACCTTTCAAGGCAAAACTGTAATCATTTGTGTTTCGGTAATTACCGAAGGAAAGTTCAACATTGATCTGCGGTCAATCAACCATGTTGGTGGAGGCCCCCAATGGTGTTGAAACGTTCGGGCATCAAGCTCACGTCCTGTCATGATTGACAAAACACTGAGAGCCAGGAGGGCAGCCCCAAAGATGTAAGAGACAGTGGAGATGGCAGGGAGAGGCAGTACTAGATTGCGCATGCAGCAGAAGATTCGGGCACCTCCTGTAGCTGCTGCTGGAGCCATGATGATGAATTGCTACAAGAGTGTAAATTTACTATGATCGACTGTTCTTCTTCTTCTACACCTCCTTCATGTGCGGCCTCACCTAGTATCGTCCGCACTTCCATGCTCTAGACATATAGAAGTTCTTTTGCCTCGTGAAACCCTGACAGGACCATGAGCACAGATGCAAATTCTCTGTCGTCTCTCTCTCTCGCGCGCAGGAATTGCTGGGAACAGAGAAGATCTCTGTCTCTGTCTGTGTGTCTCACGTAGGAAGAATTGCTGCCAACAACATCGATATCTGTCTGTCTGTCTGTCTCACACATGAATTGCTGGGAACAATATCGATCTCTGTAATGTTTGCGTATCTCTCTCACGCAGGAATAGCTGCTGCCAACATCGGTCTCTCTCTCTCTGTGTCCTGTCTCTCCGACGCAGGAATTGGCGCTGGCTTGAACAGGAGCCGAGAATGTCAAGGCTACCTGCACACTTAATGCAAAACTTGTTGCTCGCTCTGTCAAGTACAAATCCCGGTGTCCACTGCAAAAACGAAAAGCTCTGCGAGGACCACAAAAAAAAGAAAAAAAAGAAAAGAAAAGCAAACAAAGTCGAACTCGTTCGTGAAGAGAAAAGAGCTCTACACTAGAAAAGCATTATACATGTGATCTTGAGAAAGCTCGAAAGCTCTGATTATTCTTCTTCTTCTCTGCGTCGTCTTTCACAAAGAATTTTTCACAGAATTCAAACAGAGGCGGTTGTTGTTGCTAATAGTCTCCTTTCTATCTTCCTCGACTCTATAAAAGAAAAGAAAAGCGGATCTGCAAAACAGCAACCCCGGACCAAAGCGAAGTGCAGACTTCTGAAAGGTTTCAAAATGATAAAAAAGCATGCAAGAAAAGAAAGAATTTCTCTCGAAGAATTTCTCTCTCTCGCGGACTCTTTCACAACAAGACGAAAAACAAAGCGCTTCCACTTCCACTAACGCTTTTCGCCAAAGAGCTCGTCTCAAATCTGCACGCCTTGATCGCGCTAATCCATCAAACAATCCGTCTCTAATCTTGCACTTAATCGCATTAATCTATCAAATAAACTTGTCTCTAATCTCTACTTGATCTCACTAATCCATTAAGTAATTCATCTCTAATCCGCACTTAATCACGCTAATCCATGCACTAATTCATCGCTAATCTCCATGTACTTGATCTTGCTAATCTATCCATTAATACGTCTCTATTCAAACAAACAATTAGTTGCGCTAATCCATCGACTAATCCATCTCTAATTTGCACTTTGATGGCGCTAATTTATTGAGTAATTCGTCTCCAATCTGGAAATTACAATTGCTGGCACTAATCCACCGACTAATTCCCCTCTAATCTGCACTAATCCACCTGAACCTCTCTTTACATCCAACTAACACTCCGGCTTAGTTAGTTAGCTAGTTAGTTAGTTAGTTAGTTAGTGCTTTTGGACAACTTCACTAACCACTCGCACATTTACCTGAGATATGATGAACTCACTAAAAGAAGACAAATAAGAATAATTAGTAACTAATCAGGTCGAATTAATTACTAATTAAAACCTCATTGCTGTCTTAAGATCCCCAAAAGGCCAGCTTCTTACTAAACACAGTCACTAAACCCGGTATGTACGTATGTACGTATGTAGTAACCGTATAGGCTGTAGGTGTTGTTGTTACTAATTGTGTAAAAAAAAACTAAAACTAGGGTTTAGGTTAGTTGTTAAATTAATCTGACGAGATTAGTTCAAATTAGGGCATTTAATTTGTGTTTACCAGTGTGGATTAGCCTAAGTAAGTGAGTTAAAAAAAGGCCAAAGAAAAAACTCGGTGGGTGCAACTCACAGCAGCGCGCCAACGCACACACCCTCCATTTCAGCGGGTGTAGAAAGGCGATCTACTAGCAGGGATATGTATTATACGAGGGATATATGTATTATACGCGAACGTAGAGGTCAAAAAAGGGCGCGGGAGGGGGGGTATGTACATGGGGAACGAAACTAAATGGGAACGTGAGAGCATGGGCATCTTTTACTTTTCTTTCTTTTCTTTTTTTTTTTTCTTTGGCTTTTGGGGCTTTTCTTTAAATGGATTTACCAAAAGAGGCATCCGGATAAGAAGGGGCACGTACGTAACGTACGTGAACGTCAGTTTGCGCACGTGCATTTTCCTTCTTTTGGCATTTTGGGCCAAGATTTTAGCCTAATTCAGCGTCTCGACCAATAGAAATACGCGCCCCTTCAAACTGTTAAAAGGCTCCCATGGGACTGACTAGCCAACCAATTTCCCAATTTCAAAAACATTGGCCCTTTTTTTTTTTGGCCCCCTAATTTTGTGATGTAGTCAAGGTTGCAATCCGCCAATAAACTCGTTTAATAAATTGCCATTAATAATTTTTAAAATTTTAATCTATAATCATATCTTAGCCAAATTTATTTGGGTACAAACACAAAAATATGAAAAATACACAAATGTTTTTTGGAGCATCTTTCTACATTATATTGTTTGCCAATTTTACTAGAACCTAATTTTTTTCTAAAAAACCTTAAAAAAACCCTTTCCAACTCTTTTTCTTTGAAAATCTGGAAAATTGCAAACCCAAAAAATATTAGAATTTTCTTAAGAATTTAATTTTCTCTTAAATTTTTTTTTTCCCAATAAAAATACCACTATTTGGGAAATTGCAAATTGGAAAAATTCCTAAGACCCATAAAACAAAATCAGGCATATTTTACATATGAGCCAATTTATTGTCATTTGCCTATAAATCCCAATATATTATGTCTTTTTAAAAATTTCCCCCAATTTTTTTTAATGTTTCGGAGATAATAATGGATCTCAATTTTCACACATCTTTTTTTTAAATATTTTTTTAAGGAATATTTAACAACTCATAAGATGATGTATCTTTTTATTTTTAGGAAAAGAGGAAATTGCAATACAACCTTTGAAGAGCCCTTAGGTGCATTCTGTCAGATCCTAGACCACAATAGAAGGCCAAATACAGGCCAGTGTACCAAATTCAGTTGGCCACCGCCAATTCTCAAGGTTCCCTAAAATAGCAATTAATTGGAGAAATTTCCTAAGTATGTATATTTGGAGGGCATCTTACATGCCCCCTACAAATGAGTATGGATATATCAATATTTACCTTTGAATATTAGTAACAAATTCATGCCTAAGCCCAAAACCCCTCACCCTCAAATTTATTATTATTTATATAAAAAAACACTTGTAAGTTTCAAACTTTTTCCACAAACTAATAACATGTTTAACCCCACCTGCAAAATAATAATAATAATAATGATAATAATGATAATTTAAATTTAAAAAAATCAAATCAAATAAAAAACCAAAACTTGTACAAAACATGTATAAAGGTTAGGCTTGAGTTTTTTTTTCCTCAAAATTTAATAAAAACACTAAAAATTGTACCCATGACTAGCCCAACACCAAAAAACTAAGTAACATTAGTAGGTTTTCTTGCCAATTTTTTTTTTTTCGAATTTTGAAATTTCAAATTGAAACATAATGAATCTTTGATTTGTTTGATGTTTCGACAACTTTGAGATACCATCATTTATAAATGAAAAATTTAGATCAAATTATCAAAGTGGTAAAAAAAATGGGCTTGTGACCCATGTTTGAATTGTCCACCAAATGCAAACCTAAACGACTATACCAAGATTAAATATATTTTTGATCAAGAAAAATTATGAATTGATTGAAGAATTTGAAAACTTTGAAGAGCTGCAAGTTGATGAGACTTTGGTGATTCAATTAAACCCTAAATTGTAAGTTTTAAAGTCTTACCATTTTTTCCTTGTCCAATTAACTTTGACCTTGAGTTTTTGGTCTAAGTTTGATGTCTATAGGGGTAACTTACAAACTAGTTTATGGAGTTGCACAACAACAAAAGTTGTTGATCAAGTTGCTTGTTGATCAAGTTGCTTCTTGGGTTCTAGTTGTGCACGGTTGGGGAGTTAGGGTGGTTTTGTGTTTGTGTGGGTGTTGCTTTTTCTTTTCTTTTTTTTTGTTTAAGGCAACTTGTGCTACAATGGGTAGTAGAGTTTTTGAAAGAACTTAGGTTTAATCCCCTTTAAATTACTTGTTTTCCAATGTTTGAATTGTTTTTGTATTTGCACAATTAAAAATGTGAAATTTTCTATAGGTAACATGTAAATACATAATCAATAATTAATGAAAAAAAAAACCAATAACGAATCAGTAACTAACCCATAAGTATGTGACCAATAACTAAACCCTAAACCCTAAAAACCCTTTTTTGGTTTTCCCTGGGGCTTGCTGGGCCTGGAATCAGCCTTAGGTGACCCATTCTCAGTTTCTTTCTTTCTTTTCTCTCTGAAAATGGGGGAGGGGGTGCTTCTCCTACAAGGCATGGATAGCCAGAGGGGAAGGGTGGGGTGGGGTTAAGCCTTTCCTCAATTAAAAAATTTGGGCAAAGGCTCATCTGCATAGACTGGAAGGATGATGATGCTAATGATAATTTTGCATTCTTCATCAGCATGGGTGGAAAGTCAACATGGGCATGTGCATTGTTGACAAGCAAAATTCAAGCTATCATCATTTTTTCCAAGCCAAAAAAAACACATGGATGACTTAAATACTCAAAAGCCTTAGTCATTGAGTTTAATTATGTGTTGATTATTTAGCCCTTCAAGTTCCTATTCACCTTTCACATTGTCATATCTATGGCCAACCTACTATGCACATTCAAAGGGTCTATGCACATAACCCTTTAGCATGCACATAACCCTTCGAATGCTCATGTCATAAAATATATGACCCTAACACCTTACCTATGTACACAATGTGAGATGCATGCATCACCAGTGGGTGCAACTCATGGTCTTCACAAAATAGGTAAAAAGCCCATCTAGGAATGCACATGGCTCGAGTGAGAGAGATGAAAGGCTTGCCCATATTGGTCTTCTTTGGATAATCCCATACCTAGATCTATGCCTTGATATATATTCAAAATATACCTGGTCTTCTTCGGGTAATCCCATACTTAAATCTATGACTTGATATACTCACGCAACACTAGTTTGAACTTGCTATTAGGAGGCCAAAGCCATTACATGATGAGTCTCTAGGAGGGCCACAAACCCCCTCTCCCCCCACCCCGCCCTTACGGGAAACACAACACTTGCCTATAACACATGCATGGGTCGTCTAAGTCGAATTTTGAATAACCACAAACGTGCAAAAAGCAAATTCCCACACTTTCAGCCTTTTGATTCTCCATATCATTGATTTACGCCCATTTTCTTCAATATTTTGGATTTTTTTGACTTTTTGGGGATGATGGTGGTGGTATACACAACAAGCTTGGACAATCTCATTTTTTTTTCACTTTCCTCTTTATTTGGAGAATATGTCTCAAGAAGAAAAGTAGAGTGGCAACCATGCTTTAGATATATGGTGGAGTCCCGTGTGCCTTTGTTATTCTTTGAAACTTTATATACATGTTCATGCACGAATGCAATTGCACGAATTGCTCTTTGGAGAAAATCACCACACCTCCCCAATTGCACGAGTTGCTCTTTGGATAATCGCACCTCCCCAACCCAATTTGGACCTTTTCTTTGTTGAAAATTTGTGAAAAGCACGGTGCATAAAGTCGTGGTGTCAAGTGTCAACTATTGTGGAAGTTTTTTGGCTTTGTGCCAAAAGGTCTCCTCCTTGAACATGACAATATCCCCCGCCCGCCCCCCCCCATTTGTGGTGGTCCTAGAGCATATTTGGAAATTGAAAAGCCCATCCAAATCATTTCATCCACCTACATTCCTTCCATAATGGGGTGGATGAAATGATCTCCAACTAATGGCATCATCCATTTCTCTTTAAAGCCCAAATTATGCAGCCACTTAAAGCTTACACTTCACTTGAAGTGTACCCAAAAAAACAGCCTCCAAGAAGAAGCCCATGCTAACTCCATTCATCCACATACACTCATTCAATGGGATGTAGCCACCACCACTATAGGCATCCATTGTTCTTGAGCAACCTTAATAAGAAAAGCCTTTATTGTTTTGTGGTTTGAATTTAATAACATTTAACCCCTACATTAATTTCTAAGTTTTTTGTGGTCAATTGAATATTTAAAATAAAAAATCATTGTTAAAATTGAAAATAGTGCTGAAATATTGCATAAGAAGGGGCAATTTTTTTATTTTTTAAATTTGGAGGTCCCTTTTTGGACAGAACATTAGCCAGGCATCTTACACGGTGGATGAATTCTTAAGTGTGGAAGGGTTCGTGCTCCGATTTTTTTTCCTTGATGAAGAAGAAAGAAAAAGATGGATGACTTTATTTTTGGATATTCAAAAATCAGAAATGACTTTTTTTTTTTTTTGCTTTTTTTTACCTGAAAAATAGGAATTTGACACATACAAAAGCATTTTGATGAAAAGGTCTAAACATTTTGAAACCACCTTGCAACAAAGCACAATGTGGAGGGGGAGGGGATGGAGGGATGGATGAAAGGTCACGACCTTTCATTCACTAAATTATCATGAAGACTTTGCACTAGTGATTTTTTTGTGTGGGGAATTGTTTTGATGCTATGTGAAATTAAATTGAGAAGAACATGGAAAAAACATCTTTTTTTTTCTTAGTGTAAAATGTCTTTTTTTTGTCCCAAAAGTGCATTTTTTTGATAAAATTAAAAATAATGAAAACTTAAAACTACATTGTATAGATTGAAATTATTGTGGTCCTTTTGGTGATGCTACGAAACTCCAATCGGTCATCACAAAACTTGAAAATGTCACCAAAAAATTACTTTGGTTAAATTGCTATTTTTTATGGAAACTTTAATTTAAATGTTGATTTTCTTTTTAAAATGTGAATTTGTGGGACCATGTGGAAGCATAGAAGTCCTTTTGGCCCCTATGTTTTCAACATTCACAAATCACCATTTTTTCACAAATCAACATTCACAAATCACCAAATATCAAAATATGAAAATTTGTTGAATTCGGGGGAGCCTTCAAAAATCGCCAAACTTTCGACATTTGGTTCTTTGCAAGCCATCACCAGTGTTGGGCGGGTACCCGGTCTGGTGGGTTAAAGACCAGTGTTGGTGCTTCTTTGAGACAGCATCCGTTTTTTGCTGGTTATCAGACCGGTTATATAAGTATATAACCAGCGGTTCCCATTTTTTGAAACCCCTGCCCTCGGAAGTGAACTGGAAAATAATATTTTTGTGGTACCCGCCCCTGGCACCCACCTGGAAACAAGTTTTAAAGTCAAAGAACCTGGCAAAGAACCGAGAAAGAACTGCCGGGTCTTTCATGAAAACCTGTAGGTTTTTTTAGGGTTTTCAAATATCCGGACCTGGTGGATTCTTTCATTCTGATTTTTTTTAAATACCCAGAACCGGTCGGTTCTTTGGTTCTGATTTTCTAAAAAATATATTCAGAACTGACGGTTATTTGAAAAATCAAAGAAATCGCACAACCATGGTTAAAACTACTGGTTTGCGTTAGTAAAATCAAACCAGAACCAGTGACCGTATACCATCAGTTGTGATCCAAGTTACTTGTAACTGAACCAAAACTGAGCCTGATTTTTCAAACTGGAACCAAAACTGGAACTGAAAGTCTTATCTTATATATTAATTCAGTAAGTCTGTTTGTCCGTCTGTCAAGGTCCTGAAACCCATATCACTTTTAATAAAACTGTCCCCCCGAACTTGAGGGCCCAAAAACTATTCAAGACCTCAAGTTCTTACTTCTTATTTTTACGTTCGTTTTTGCGCAACAATTGTCGTTGTCGATGGGGGAGATATTTTTGGGATTTGGAGGGTAGGTGAGAAGATTTGAGTGCCCTTTTTTTTGGGCTAAGGGTTTAGAAGGGTCATGATTTTTATTTTTTTCGTGGAGAGAGGGAGAAGGTGGGGGTGGGATTCTAGGGGTCTTAATAGGTGGAAGTGAACCGGAGTGGGAAATGCAAAGGACCGGGTGGGGTGGACCGGGTGCGGTGGACCGGGTGCGGTGGATCGACGAGGTGCATTATGCACCAGGTTCACACTAGTTATTTTTTAAAGAACCAGAACTAGAATCAGATTCTGGGTTGTGGAATTGGAAGCAAAACCTAAACCTGAGGTTCTTCATCAAAGTAAAGAACCATGCACAACAATCATCATCACCCATACTACGAGTACTTTCAGTTTAAGGTGCTTAGCTTTTGGTGGTGATGAGACTCTCTTGCAATGATTTGGCTTCCTACCACTGTTGGACAATAGTAGTTGTACAGGTATGAGTAGTGAAAATATATGTAAGCAGCAGTGGAGACGCTCAGCTCAGGAAAAATGAAAGAGAGAGGGGTCAAAACAAGGATGAAACTCAATTTAGCACCAAAAATGGAAATTTGGTCAGAAATTGGAACTGGTATGATGAGTCTCTTCTCTGCAGTTCTCAAAGATAATGGAATCATGATACCACAAAAGTTATCTAATGAAATGGATCATTAGATAGACATGCAATAGCAAGTAAGAGACAGGAAGGAAAGGAGAGAATCAGCAAATTTTGGCATTAGGATATAAGAAATGACTCAATCAGCCATGTCAAAAACACCTGAGAAATCTGCAGAAAATGGCTACCAATGATCCTTTAACACAGGTTATATAATATGTCCACTATGATCTCTAGCTACACAACTAACAAAAACTTCATTTTCATGTTTAGTTTTGACAGCACATTATAGTGTAATTCTATCAATTATGCACACATTCTGGTGCGCACTCTGAGACATGGGTTTACTTCTATCTTGGATGAAAGGTGTGTTTTGAGACCTTTGCCTTCTTCTTCAAGCAAAGCAAGAAGGAAGGAAAACTATCTTTCCATACCAAACCAGTGTTGGGCAGTTTTTTTTTATTTTGCTACAATAGTAATGAAATGCTGAAACTCAGCATCCAATGCACGAGGAGGTTTGAGAGTAATTATAGTAGTTATTATACAGGTATGAGGTATGAGTAGTGAAAATATATGAAGCAGCAGTGGAGATGCAAGCTCAGGAAAAACGAAAGAGAGGTCAAAAACAAAAAGAGACTTCAGGCTCCGCAATCGAGCGAGCCCGCCCGCCCTCCCGCCCGCCCACCCGCGAGCTTCTCAAGGGTACTCGAGATTTGTGTAGCAAATCGGCCTCGTTTTTACGTTTCTCGCAGCATGAAACTACTCGAAGTTGCATTGATAATTGATCCACCGGCACGAACAGTTAGAAAAAGCCGCCTTTCGTCGTCGACTTGGTGTGGAGGAAGGCTTGGTGAACAATCAACAAGCTGAGTTGACGTTCTTCTGGGAGCTGTTTTACAGTAGGCCCGGTGACACAATTGAGCCTCCCGTAATTAGACCCACCTAATTTCCATGGCTCGACTCCCGACATGAGACAAAATCAAAACACTTTGCAGGAGCTGGCTCAGTAATCGATGTACAAGATGAGCACATCGAATCTTGCCGATAGTCTTTACTCTTTTCCATTAGGTTGTTGTGATCATAGTTATACACAGTGTACTGACATAGGGCTTTGATGTTTCTTGCTGCATGGACAGACGCTTTTCATTGCAGAACTACAAATGCTTTGTTGAAAATATGTAGGTAATCGATTCTAAGAAATTTTAGCAGCTTTGAGCTTCTTAGACTAGCATGAGCACAATTGTGCTGCATGAGATAGATTTGGCCCGATTCAATAGTTGAGATCTTCAATCTGCACGTGCATGGACAAATGAATCCATTGGACAGCTGCAACTGCGTTGTTGAAAATATGTAGTTAATCAATTTGAAGAACTTCTAACAGCTTTGAGCTTCTAAGACTAGCATGAGTCCAGTTGTGCTGCATTGCATGATCATGAGATAGATCTGGTGCACTTTAATAGTTGAGATCTTCAAGCTACACGGGGCATGGACAGATGCTTTCCATTGGAGAGCTGCAACTGCGTTGTTGAAAATATGTAATTATTCAATGTTAAGAAATTCTAAGTAGCTTTGAGCTTCTAAGATTAGCTGGCAACGTTGTCCATGTCGAGCTTGTGAGGACAACTGGACAAGCTTGTCGCAACGTCTAGCGGCCAGCCGTTCTGAGCGACGTTCATCGGATGTCGCGAATCTCGTACACACGGCCAAGTTCTTACAAGCCTTTGTCAAAGAAGAATTCCAAGTGCAAACCAAGCCTGGATTATAATTTGCGAGCGGAAGCCGCCACTCGTGGTGGAGGGTCGATGGCGTTCTTGCTCAGAGCAATCAGCTCGGGAAGCGAGAACGACCACAACAGCCTGAGGCTCAAAGCTGACACGGAGAATGCGCGAAGAGCCTTCCGAATCGAACAGGTTTGTGCCCCCTGGCTAATCCTCTACCAAATTCCTTTCAAGAGCGACGGGACTCACTAAATCTGCTTTCTTCGCAGAGAGAAGATGCAACAAAGTTCAAGATCTGATCATGGGCTTTAATTCTTGCAGTTCTTGAGCTGATGATCTTGTCTGCCTTGTGTGAGATGGAGCCCACAGGAGAATATTCTGAGGAGAGTGGAGGCAGAAGATGAAGAGCTTCAGTCCCTTGTCGAAAGGATCTACGACACATCCTTCCCTGAATCCCAGGTCAGCCCTGCAGCTTTACACCCCATCATCAGGTCCTTCTTTGCAAGCGGGGTCTGAACTTGCTGCAGCTTTCTTGAGCTCAGGAACTTCATGAATTCACTAGAACTGTGCAGCAGATCAGAGTGCAATGCTGATCAGCTAATGTTGCAAGATTGTGTAGTCCCAAGAAGAGCTCTCAAGAAGCTGATTCCCAGGATCTAACGAACCTCGATCAACTCTTCAACATGACCAGCTTGTTGCAACATGAGATAAGATCTTGATGGATTGCATAAGGGAAAATTTCTGCTGAATTTGAAGATCAGCTGGGATTTTACAATTGAACTCTGGAATTTTAATTTGGCTGCAGAAGTTTTTGAAGAACCCAACAAAAGAAAGAGTGAAGGCACACACAGACACAGTTTGTAGGCTCTTGTCTGGTCTCTCGTCTCAAGGTACGTACCACCACCTGCAGGAGCTCTTGAAACCAAAGTTACAGGATTCAACTCTTTCTTCCGTGGATGCCCAGTTTGCACGAATATTGTTGAAAGCTACTGCATTTTACTTGATCTCAATCAAGCTGCTGGATTTGGATTTTACAGGACCATGGTCAGAGCGGACTCAGAGCTGCTGCTGTTGCAGTTTAGGGTTTTAGGGTTTAGGATAATAGTGTAGTGATCAAGGTCATGGATTGAACTCATGTGTGTCATGGAGAGACTTGTGGGAGTAAAAATTTTGTAGTTTGTCAAAGCTCATAGTATGATTTGACAATTTTCTTTTGGTTTAACTTGCTTTTGCAGATGTGCCAGTGACACGCTTGCTGCTCGAAGTTGTAACAAAGCATGGAATTACAGACAGAGTGCATGAGCCCCTGATAACACTACTGGAGATGGTTCGGCCACTTCTGAGCAACAAAGACATTCCTGATTTCACAAGCGATGATCTGCTTGATGCAATTGACAACCAGTGGCACTCTGGTATAAATTCAGTAAAATCAAGTCCTGCAATTATATGGGGTACATCTGCTAACTCCCATCTGAGTCAAAGCTGTGTCCGCTGTCGTACGTCCAAGGCTGCTTTGAGCCCCAGAAGTTGTGCATTGAGGAAGACTGTCTCTTCCACATCTCTGCCTGTCAGCAAAGCTGTAGAGGAAAAGACTCATGGTGAATTCAGTGCAAGTCCCACCACCATTGCCCACAAAACACGGCCTCTCACTCTTCCCTTATTGCGGAGTTTCTCAGATGAAAACTTTGCTTCTTCTTCTTCTTACACACCACTTGGATCTTTAGCTACACATGGGTCCCATGGTACAGAGGATTTGGAAAATTATACACAATCAGTTGATGCAGAGTGTAGAGAAAAGCCAGATGTCAAGCTCACATTTAAAGCTTGTGGAATTCCAGAAGTTTTGCAACCATTAGAGGACCACTCAGGGGAAGAACATGTGTTCAAGGATCTTGAAACCTCACCTGGAATTCCCAAAGATTTGCAACCAGTAACAGTCTCTGTCTCGGAAGAACAGGGGTTGAATCAAACCTCATCTGGAATGATCCCTGAAGTTTTGCAAGGTCCAGTACTAGATCATGGGGAAGAGCATGAGGGGTTGGGTCAAACCTCATCATCTGGAATTCCAGAACTTTTGCAACCAGTACCACTAGAGAACCAGGGAGTTCTACAGGAGTTAGACCAAAGTTCCTTGACATCTTTGCTGCATGGCTTCAGTGGGGGTATGAAAATCCTACCCCTTGTGGAGGAAGCCGAGGAACATCAGGAGAATATTTCTACCAAGAGTCCAGGTTTGGGTGCTGCCTCCAATTTGGAGATTTCTTCCCCACAAATTCCCCAAGTTGTGGATTGTGCAGTGGACCAATATGCAACTGAAGTGCCTGGTGCAGTGGACCATGCAACTGAATGCAAGGGCAAATTACCGAAGGTGCCCAATGGGAAATTAGAGTTGGCGACTGAATGGAGTGTGTCAAGGTTTGGCACACAAGATAGTTGTTGTAAGGGGATTGAGCAGGCAGGCCAGGGTGCTAGAAATCATGATTCACCCTCAATGAATTCTGAGCAGCTGTTGCTTGATGATCATCAACCGATCAGTCCAAGTGCAATTTCACCTGAACGAATCAAACATAACTTTGAGGATTCTGGAGAAATGTGTACCTACCCAGTTGTGCAGGTTCCTCAATGTGAGGTTAAATCTTTACCAACTGCTGCCAACAGAGAAGAAGAAGAATCATTACCATCTCTTAATTCTTGTGTTCAAGAGCTAGGAGCTGGTGATGGTGATGCTGGCATGTTAAATCCAACTGATGTTGAAGGCATGGCAGAATTGTTGTCATCCTCTTCAATGCATTCTGGAGTTGATGATGTGGCTGCAGCCAACTTAGGAACTGGAGAGGAAACAGGCCCGTTTAAAGCTGAGGAATCCAATTCCAACTCTCCGTCAATGGTGGTGGCCACATCCAATTCTGCAAGAGAAGAAATAGAACTAGAGAGTCTGAGATTCTACAAGATGAAGCAGAAACTAAAGACTTGCTGCTGCTGGTGTTGTTTCTGTCCTTCAGCTAATTCTTAATCAAATAATGATTATGATGTAACTAAGACACATAAAAGCAAGATGGGCATGTGTAGAACAAATCACAGATGCATATTCAAAAAGTTTATATATCCAGATCACTCCGAAGTGTGACTTGTTGCAACAGCATGTAAATGTGTATCAACTCCAAGTGTGTACCCCCGAGAGCTTTGTAGTCACATGTGTATCCATCAATCCATGAAGTTAATTACACTCACAAAATCCTCCAAAGAACCCAGCCAACAACAAACATGAATGAATCCTGCGTATTGCTAGATTGGTAATTGCAAGTATCACATGATAACATAGGCCAGTGTCTAGATAATGAGCCAGTGCATTCCAATGGAAACTTCGTGAGCAAATGGTTTTTTCCAGCTTGCTAATTTGTGGTGCAAATGATTGTGCTATATCAAAATTTGTATATGTGCCATTTTGATACATTCAATACCCCAACCGAAAGATTATATAATTATTTTTCTGTTTCAATTTTCCTACCCTTCCCGGAGCAACTGTGTGCCAATCATCCAAAAATATTCAGGATAGGTGTGATGCAAATTTCATCTCTTCTCATGGAGGCAGATACCCCATGCAGATGGCACAAATGGGGTGGTGTGTGCCTGGTTGTGGTGCAAAAAGAGAAAGAAGATCACCACCAACAGCAGAATGAGGCCTCTTTGAAGAAGATGGAAGAGACCATTCATCAGCACAAGTTCCTTCTGAGTCCACTACCAACCCACAACCGAAGACCCTAGCCCTACAACAACAGGTAAAAAGACCCTGCAGTTTCAAGCTTTCCCAATCCTAAATGCAATGGCTAGATTGAAGGACTATGAGAACATCTAGTCGGAGTCGGAGTGAGCTTTGCTATTTGCCTGGTTGCATGATATCCAGTAGAAGGCCATGAAGATAGCAGAGAGATGGCAACAGTTGGAGACTTATACTCAGCAAATGGTGGATGATCTGCACAACCTAGCTGAGGATGCACCCCCTTCAGTGAAGGAGATCAACAAGGAGACAGCCCTAAAAGCGAGGGACGAGTTACTTAAGGAACCCTAACAGCGAGGGATGAGTTACTTAAGGAACCCTAACAGCTAGGGACAAGTTACTTAAGGAACCCTAACAGTGAGGGATAAGTTACTTAAGGAACCCTAACAGCTAGGGACCAGTTACTTAAGGAACCCTAACAGCGAGGGACCAGTTACTTAAGGAACCCTAACAGCGAGGGACCAGTTACTTAAGGAAATACCTAGTGGCCTACTTAGGGTATGGGATACCTTAAGGTTACTTAAGGGGCTACATAAAGTCTACTTGTGGGGTTGGCTAGGTTAGGAATTACCTTGGGGTTATTTGGGGCTATCTTAACTCTGACTAATGAAGGACTATATAACGCCCATGTGAACCCTAAACCCTAAAACCTAAACCCTAAACCCTATTCTAATTCATAATCCTTTTGCACACCATTCCAAACTCTTTGATTATTTGAGGCTATGTTAACTCTAACTAATGAAGGACTATATAAGGCCCATGTAAACAACTACCTTTTGCACACCTTTCCAAACTCTTTGAGTAATCCTTAGGTTTTTCCCCTTAGGTGGGTTGTTATGTATCCCCTAAATTAAAAAGGTGGTAGCTTGTTCTTTTCTAAATAAGTTCTCTTGTAGCCCTTTAAATAAACTTTATATATCCCTTGAAAATAGGTAAGCCTTTAGGTAGCCCATAAACATCCTCCTAAATAGTTTTTTTAATTGCCCCTTATGCAACTCCATAAGAAGCTCCAAAGATATGCACAAATTTAAGAAGTCCATATTTAGTTTCCTAAATAGCCCCCTAGGTAACTCTTAAATAACCCCCTAAAAGCCCCCCTAGTAACCCCACAAATCCACTAAGTACCCCTAAATTAACCCCTTAATAGTACCTTATAAAGCTCTCAAATAGTCCCTAGGTAACCACTAAACAACTCAACCCCTAAGTAGACCCTAAAATATAGCTCCCTAAAAACCCCTAAATAGCCATGGGTATTTAAGTAGGTAACCTCAATGTAGGTATGTATGGAGCCCATGGTAATGTAAGTAGGTAGGTAGTGCCCATAGGCACCTTTGTAGATAGGCCCTCCCCCACTAAGCAACCCTCAAGACATGTTTTGGCATAGGGATGGCAATTTTGGAATAAATTAAACTAATTTATAAAATGTTGAATTTATTTGGAAATATTATAGAGTTACTATAAAGCTCCTATTTGTAGAGAATGTTGGAATGTTGTAAAACATTTTATATCTTGAAATAACATCTTCAATTGTTTTTAATTTTTTATAATATTATCATTAGTAGCTTCCCTTATGATATAAAATGTTTAGGGTTTAAGGTTTAAGGGTTTTTTTTTTTTTTGGTAAAGTTGGTTGTCAACAAATGTTACTAGTGTTTAAAATATATTGACATATTATCTTTTGCATAACACATATTTTAATATTGAATGATATTAGCTCTCCAAATGTTCGTCCTAGATTATTCTTTTTATTTGTTTATTTCAATATTGAGGCCACTCCAAAAATGTGCAATAACCATATCCATGAAACTATTAGGGGGAGGGGGGGTCGGGGTAGGGCATGGGTGTGTTAATTTATATAGTTTATAATTATATGTTATCCACAACACCAAAATCATCTTCCATAAATGTTCCAACTTTGATCAATTATAAACTAAAATCCCTAGTCACAAATCTATGTAAAATCACCTTTGCCAACTCCAAAAAACTTCTACTAATCATCTTCACCTCATACATTGTCAAAATGACACAATGTCTACTCGATTGTTACAAAACTTCTCATACACTTCACTTGGTCTATGATGCTTGCTCTAAACTTTGTTAAGGTTCTTTATTCTATACTAGTGTGAACCCGATGCATAATGCACCCCGTCGATCCCCCCCACCTGGTCCTTCGCATTTCCCACTCTGGTTCTAAACGATGACGAACTCTTTTGGGAATAGAAATTTCATGCAATCAATGGAAGACCCAAAGGTGCACTCAAGGTGCCTTGCTTTTATTCCTTTTAAATTTCGAGAGGAAGGTTTCTTTTCATTTTTCTTTGGTTCCCAATGTGTTCCCCAACATAATATTACAATGTGTTCATTCTCACTTCCACCTATTAAGACCCCTAGAACCCCACCCCCATCCCCTCCCGCCCTCCACCAAAAAAATAAAAATCATGACCAAATGTTCCACAAGGAATGGGCAGTGATTGAAAAAATCTTCCAAGCACTGCCCAATTTTTGTCCACACAGAGAAACAGACACGTCCAAAAACGCACATTGAATATGAAAATCACACCTTGTTCACACGGATTCAAAATATACCGTCCCGGACAGACTGACAGACTTACTGAATTAATATATAAGATGGGGTTAGATAGGATGGGGTCAAAATCTATAACTATGAGCCAAAAGGATTATCTTGGAAAAGGATTACACGTTTTTTTTCTCAAAAATGTTATTTAATATGCAAATGAAATTTTGAATGAAATTTTTTATAACTTGTTTTGAAGAATATTTAAATGTTCCCTAATGCATCATATTTTTTTAATTATTATTAAATAAATGTGAATTTTTGAAAGTGTGTAGATTCTTTACAAATTCAATATTTCATCTTGAAAAATGATCAAAATTTTAAGTCATCATCAAATATTAAAATTTCACATTTTTTACTTTTATTATGTTTTAAGCTATAACTTTTTTTTCATACCATCATGTGCGTTATAACCCATTTATATGTAGTAAAGGACTCTTGAAACTTTGACATTATGATATAATTTTTCAATATTTTTTGAATTTTTGAAGTTTTAGAATTTCATATTTTTTAAAGTATGAGTGTTAACTCTCTCTCTCTCTTTCTGTTTTGTTACACTTTTGAAACCCTAATTATTTTGTCACAGGCCAAAAAAGCCTTCCTATTTGATAATCCATAGAACGAAATAGTAATACATGTTATTGCAAGATTTGCATTTGTGGTTTGGAAACTGAGCTCTAGTTATCACATTTGTTGTCCCCAAATTGTTGTAATCGCCACGATCTCCAACTAGTTATGGCTATGGAAAACTGGTAGATTGCCAGGTTCTCCTCTTTGCCAATGGTTCCAGCAAAGAAACATGATATATGTTAACCCAAATGTTATCTTGAAATGTCATCTTGTGTTGCTCTGAAAACCATTTATGCCCATTTTGTTTTAGAATATTGAATATGACTTCTAGATTTACACGGTACATGTGGAGCTCAAATTTTGTTATATTTTGTGACAATGTGATTGGCAGAGATAAATACTAAGTGTTTAGCACATCTGTCAAGTGTGGAAGCTCATGGAGACTTCAATCAAAATTCCTTGTTTTATTCAGCAGACTTACAAGCTTGTCATGACTTTATAGGGGAACTACTTAGCAGGAAATGTGGTCCAACATCTTCAGCTTTGTAAGCTTGGACAATGAGTGAACCTTGTGTATCTAGATTGTCTTTATTTTCTTCAAGGCCTCCACTTCCTCTTGGGGTTTGATCCTTGGATGCAAGTGTCATGCTTTTCACATTTGCAAATATGGTATTGCTACTTGGTCCACGGGCCCAGGCTCTGACATGCTCCTCACTAGTGTTTGATGACAGCTAACCATAACTTGCCCCATCTCCATATGGCTGTTGATGCTGCTTCTCAATGTATTTCCCACAACAGCATAAGAAGTTGACCCACAACCTCTGGTTGTGGAAGAGGTGACTAAAACTTGCATGGCTATGAGCTACCAGAAGACAAATGATATCCTCTGGCTGTAATCTTCTTCACATATCCAATCAAAATCTTTAAGAGCTTCCTCAGCACATCCCTGCACATGGCACATCCTCCATGGCAGATCACATTTCCAAATAGCAACCTCTAGGCTCCCACTTTTGCAGACATGCCAACCAAGCTATTCCCCACCAAGACATCTAAATCCCATCTACATTGAATGGTCTGCTCATGTGTAGGCCTGCCCTCATCAAGTGCAACTAACCAGATGGCAAATGCATTCAACATCACCAAAAAGGTAACAAAGTCCCGTTGTACACCTCCTTGTTGCCTTTGGTGATATATATAGCTAGTGCTTTCTGTCCTCACCCACATTGCACATGTCCCAATCATAGCCTTCCAAGTGACCACAGCTTGAGATGGAATCTTGTTGAACACTCTCCCAGCATCCTCCAAAGGTCACCCATATCGCATATATGTCAACCAAGCTACTACCCACAAAGGCATCTGAATCCCGTCCACTTTGAATGATCTGCTCATGAGCACATGTACCCTCTTCAAGCGCAACTATGCTAGCACATGCATTCAGCGCCACCATATCTTTAACAGAGTCTGGTCGCACACCTTCCTGATGCATTTGGAAAAAACAGCTGCAGTGCCTGTTGTCTTTTCTCCCATTTTGTATGTCCCAATATCATGGTGGTCCAATTTAAACTACATTTCGACATGGCATCTTGCTGAACACTCTCCAAACATCTCTCTGCCGGTGATCTTGAATAAACTGAAGATCATTTGGTGGATTCTCAATAGCCTTTGACATGTCATTCCTTGAGTCATAAACTTCAGTCCATAGTGCAATGCACGCACTGTTGTGTTGGACAGTGGGGAGACATGGAGCACACACATGGGGTGATAGCCAACACATTTCATGCAATTATGGGTGCAAGAAGACTCACTAACTCTCAGCTTTGATAACCACACCCATTGTAAACTTGCAGTCCAAAGCCCTGTTGGGTGTAACCCTGCTGACCGTTGCCAAAGCCTATTGTGTCAGTGGTAGTGGCCCCAACTGGTGTGGCCCTGACTGCTGTGCCTATGCAAGACATCCCAATGGATCAGTCATCACACAAGTGGGAATCAATAGAGAATGTTAGTGATGTTCATCAAGACATACACATTTCTTATGGGCTAAATCTTGCTCTACGCAAAAAATAATCCTGAATTCATGTCCCCGCAGAGCAGATTACCAAATGTCCTTGTTGGGCATAGTAACCATTTGATCCCTGGGGTAATGGCTGTGCAGCAGCATATTGTGCATTGATCCCATCCAGATAGCTGTAGCCTGAAGAAGACTGCTGGGGATATACGCACCATATGCCTCAGGAAGGCTTTGATACTGCTGTTCACTTGGAGATTGAGTGCCCTGTGAGTAACCTCCATAGGAAGGAGGTGGAGCAGATGGATGACCCCACTACTGAGGAAGACCAGAGGGATAGTATCCACCATGATTATGGTAGCTACCCAGCAGGCTCCTAGACACTTGCTTTTGTTAGGAGTACAAGAGAAGGCGCCAAACAACTTCAGCACATGACCAGGGTCCATTGCAGGGTGAAGAATGTTTCTGTCAACCACCTGGCCCAAACACACATTTTCTTCACATCAAGGAAATGACTTACTAGGTAATAAGACAATAAGTCCCCAAGTCAGAATTGGGATAAATTATATACACAGATATGTAGTTTCCATCACATCACACAACATCATTGACACAATAGAAGCAAGCATTGTGAATTTCTAGAGAAGAGACCCATATCCAAGGCTTCTACTTCATGTCATCAGATCTCAATGCCTGTATCATAAGAGTCAAAGATTCACAAAGGACTGGCTGTGGCATGCTACAACCCAAGTTATTCAATGTGCCCGATGTTGCAGTACTGGTACATAAATCACACCCAATTGTATAGTACAATTGTTTTTTGTGCCATAGAGCTTTGACACTTCTGGAAAGCAACCATAAAGTGGAATCACGACCAATCTCACTAGCAAAATTTTACCAACAAACAAAATGGAAAATTTGGAACCATTTCGGAGCATTTTGGATAGACGATTTAAATTTCCACTTTTATATCTGATTCATAGCCAGATTTGGTTACATCAACTTATAGATCATAGCCAAATCTTCCTAACCACTTGGACTGCATCACAAAATTCTTAAAATAATGCTCATTACACTAAATCTATCATCCATCAAGTACTGCTCAAGGTTTTTTTTAGGAATTTTTTTTATGTACCCTGAATGGCTATCGTCCATAGGAAGATGTAGGAAAAATGGCGATCGTCTATAAAACGATTTAGCCAGATCAGGGTAATACCAAATATTAAGTACAAATATTTAATCAACCTTTTTATATTTGTCACTACGCACTCAGTTTTCACAACAAAGGTCTTTTCTATCCATGTAAGAGGCAGGCACAAATATACAAACATAAATTACATTGCAATAAAAGTTGTTTTCGATGATATAAGGTCCATTCATATGCACAATTGACACATGAATTCTAAACTACTATGGTTAAATCATGTAAACTTGAAGAAGTACCATTGTGCAAGGTGAAAAATTTAACATGCTACTAGCACATTCAAATATCAGAATTCAAGAAATAACCATCTTCAAGATTCACAAGACTAAACACAAATCATGTTGTTAGTTCTTTTAACTAACATTTTTGTTATTTAAAAATGGGCATAAATGGTTTTGAAAAGCAACTGCAGAGATTCTACCTCCACATTTCAGAGAGGAGCCTTGTACACAACTCTTTTATTTGTTTCATAAGCTTATAAGCTAATTGATAAAATGTCGAAAAAAATTAGCTTAAACATGGGTTGAATTCAAATGGTCTTGCCTTCAAGCCAAGAATGAGTGAGGGTACAAATTCAAATTTTGATATATTCTCCTTGCCAGAGATCTGAATTTATTTCACCACTCCCTCTTAAAATTGATCCATAACCAATACACACTTGTAAGCTGCAGCAAACTAGGATGAATGTTCATCAGATATATAGTTAGTATTGTTGTTTTCTTTTCTTTTTTTTGAGCAAAATTTTGCCAAATTTCAACCTGAAAAATATGATTTTCACCTATACAAAGGATTGTCCATGAAAAAAAGGGCCCAAATTCACCAAAATTTGAAAAATAAAGTTTCTACATAGCTAAATTTTTATGATAAGTTTTAGTATGTGGCCAAAAATATGGAAAGATCCTACTTTCACATTTAGTTTGTAACCAAATCTGGCTAAATCATCTTATGAAATCTTCTAAGTTTGTGATTATGGTCAATCATTAAATTCCTCAAAAAATGTCTCTCCTCAAATACATGTTATTTTAATTAAAATTTATTTTTGATTTAAGAAGGATGGGTTTATGAAGGAATCAATGTGGGAGTGGAAATGAATGTGGAAAAAGGTTGAGTGTCATTGAGTTTTTGACTTTCTTTTGAGTTTCAAAGTATTAGAGGTAATGAAAATGCATCAAAATTACCAAACTCAATAACATGTGTATCAAGTACATTCATATGTCTCCTTTATTAACACACAATCTTTCACCAATTGTTCTTTCCTGCCCACATATTGTATAGTTAGTCCCATCTCATAAATAATGCATTCAAAAAATGTTATGTTACATCAAAGTATGACAAAGTTATATTTATGAAAATTTTAACAAATATCTTCACAATTGGTTGCCATCAAATACCATGTGAATGATATGTCACTATTGAAATAAACAATTTGGCACAATAACATTTTATCAACAACGATTGAGAATGAGTATACAAAGTGCAATGGAAAGTTTGTTTTTTAAAAATCCATTTCACCCATCATTAGTTTATTTATGGTTGAAACAATATTGTTAACATTCCAAAAAACGCAATAATGATTCTTGAATCACAAAATGGATCATAATTTGCAATAATAAAGACAAATATGATACCTTTACAAAACTCAAGTACTCACATAACTTTAATTTTCATTCAATCTAATTTTCATAAGAGAATCCTTAAAGCTTGTAAGATTTATTGCAAAAGTGCCCACTTACCATAATGCTTGGTCCAAGCTGTTCTCTTTCAACCTTCTAGTTTTCCTTTTTTCTTTATGCATTGATTTGATCTTTCATTCCCTAATCTGCTAATCTCCCCACCCAATTTCCAACCCCATGCCATCCAGTGCTTTAAAAGATTTCAACAATTATTTATTAAAAAACACATCACCAAAGGCTCAATAACCTTATTACTTCCTTTAACATCACTCTCCCTAAACATACATAGACATCATGCATCCTATACACTTAACTACTTTCAAAATCTTTTGAAAAATTACCAAGTCATGATGATGAAGGTGCATACAAAAGCAGAAACCTTCACATGTACACCTACCTTCAATGTTCAATCTAGAATGAAATATTGTTTGAAGTTTCAAAAGTCAATAAGGTCCAAAGTTTCTTGATTGTAGAAACTCAAGTTATGGCTTTGCTTTTAGAAGGAAAACACCTTGCATCCACAAAGGATTCAAGATAAGGTGTTGCTTTGAAGTAGGAACCTTGATGTCTTGAACCTTGATGTGTAAGTGACAATTGGAGACTTAATTGAAATTGCTTCATATTTTCTTTAAGTCACCTTACCCTCTTACATGCTTCCATCATTTTTCATGACTATGTTTGAATTAATGTTAGTTTTGGTGTCAACTTCTGAACACATTAACATGGTCCTAATATTGGGTCCTTTAAGAACTTTCATACTAACCTAGGTTTAGTTATGAATCTTATTGGACATATAATTTATCATTAAGATGTCCCCTAGTTATTAGGACTAAAAAACAATTTAGTGAATAGAAGAATTGAATAGATACAAAGTGTAAATACATAATTCTTGGAAAGCACTATGACCCTTCACTAGTATTTAATGTGTTTGGTGGGAGAAACACATGTGTAGATAGTTTAATTGTGTTTCATGGATGGGAGGTGAACATAAATAAAACCTTATATTTTAAAAATTGTGTGTAATGTTTTTTTCCTTAAATATTTCAGATGGTATCAAAACAATAGGTTGTTAAACATACAATTCTTGTGGCTAATATAAATCTAGAGAGAATTGTAAACATGTTTGATGGTACAAATTTTCAAACTTGGAAAACACCCATAGAAATGTTTTTTAAACAAGAAGCACATTGGGAATATGTTCATGGATTTAATGTTAAACCAACAACGCCCATTAATCAACTTAAGTGGGATTTATAAGATGTCAAAGAAAAGTTGACATTTTATTATGCATGAAAATGAATTAATTAATTCATGTTAAAACATTTAAAACTTCAAAAGAAATATGGGATCAACTCAGCAATAGGTTTCAAACTACTAATGTGGTGGTTAAGAATTTTTTCATGAAGAAATTTTATAATTTGAAAATGACAAAAAAATGAACAAGTACAAACATACTTTAATCGATTTTGTTAAGTCCTTGATGAATTAACTAATGCTCGTGCTAAAGTATCAGATAATGAAACTACAACTACTTTCTTGGGTCCATGTCAAGGTCATTTGCAAGTCTAATAGGTCTTTAAGAAGTAGAGTAAGTAAGGAACTTGTAATGAAACTTTAAATAGTTCATAATTCTACATGAAACAGTAAACCTCATGAAGGAAGAATAAACTTGCAAGAGAATTATCAATGGCCAATCCGCAAACTTGTGATCATGGTGAAACATGAGCATTGTGTTCAAGGAAAAGAGGTTTGAACTTATGTAGGTACAAAGCATCTAATTTCCAAAGCCCTAATTTAAATTGGCAATTTAAGAAGAATAATTTAGGAGTGGAAATATTAATGGTGGACAAATTTTTTTTATAAAAATGCTCTTGTTGTAAAATGTTTGATCATCAAATAAAAAATGGTAGGAAGCAAATAATAGATGAAAGCAATAACAATAATTGTTAAAGAAATCATGATACGAATGATTCCCAATTATATTGCTTCATTGTCTGCTTCTATTCATTCTAGTAACAATACTTGGTATATTGGTTCAAGAGCCACTAGACACATCCCAAGAAATGGAAGGTGGTTTAATTCATTTCAACAAAATGAAGAAGATGAATTTATGTATTTGGGTGAAATTCATGGTGTTGGTACAATTGGGATATTTATACCACATGGTGCGGTAAAATATATTCCCAATGTATTATATGTACCAAGTTTGACCAAAATTTTGATATATGTTACTCAAGTTAATGATGTTAGTTACACTTTTTTTTTGTTCCACATAAATGTATATTAAAAGACAAGTACCCCAACAAGAAAACAATTGCCAAATGTGATAAGGAAGGTAATTTTTACCATCTTGGAACACCTATTTCTACAATTGAAAGGTCAATCTTTCCATTCAACATATTCTATTCAATTCAATAATTTTGTCTTAATCATAATTTATTAAAAGATAGTGACTTATAACACTTGCATTTAGGTCATGTACTGGGAGAACAAAAACTTAAGCAATCGCATAAAAGCCAAGTGATACTAAACATGAAACTAAATGATACCCCCCAACTAAAGTTTTGTTCAAGTTGTCAATATGGCAAACAACAAAAAAAACATTTCCCAATAAAAGTAGCACTACATTAGAAAATTTGATTGATCTAATAGATTCAAATACATGCGGACTCATCCAAACTAAATCATTGAATGACAAAATATTTTATCACGTTTATAGATGATAAATCAAGGAAAACTATTGTTTATTTCCTAAAATGTAAAAGTGAAGCTTACTGGGGAAAAGAATTAAAAACCTCCGAAGTGATGGAGGTTGAGAATACATTTCTAATGAATTTAAAGAATTTTGTGAACAATACAATATCTTTGAACTTTTGGGATGGCTTCCATGACCTAGTTGATCTTCATGGTGCCATTTTTTTTTCCATATTTTAACTATTATCATTAAATATTTCATCTCTTTTAAACGTATTTTGAGTTACATGCATGTTTTCATTGTTGTACAAATTAATGATGTACTCCCCCCAAATTTTGAAAGAAGCTTTAGAAAGAAAAAATGCAATAGAATGGATGAGTAATGTCCGAGAAGAACATAAATCACTAACTAATAACTAAAATTTGGCCATTACCAAATTACCCCTTAGAAGAATGGTGGTTGGTTGTCATTGGGTATTTCGTATCAAAAATAAAGTAGATGGGAATATAGAAAAAGGTGCAAACAAGATAAAATGAACCAACAATGTTATTTTATAAAAAGATTGCATGTCCTTTTGCCAAAAATAACTAAATTCATACAAATGAATTTTTGAACAATGTTTTTTGCAAATTGTTATAATAAATGATTATAAATTTTTAAATACATAACATGTTTTTTTAAAATAATTTTTGAATAAATATGAAATTTTGAAAGTGTGTTGATTCCTTCTAAAATTAGTGTTTTGTCTTTAAAAATGATAACAATTTCAAATCATAATCAAAATTTTATTTTAAAATTTTTTATATTTTTTTATATAATGAACTACAACTTTTCTTAACACATCATGTACATTATACCCCATTTATATGTGGTAAAGGACTTTTGAAGTTTTAAAATTCTAGATCAATTTTGGAAAGTTCTTTGAATTTTTTAAGTTTTAAAATTTTCCACATATTTGAGGGTATGAGTGTTTTTTGAATATGGCTAATAGGTTTTTATTTTCTTAAATGTTCCCCCATCAAAAAAATTATTATTATATGAGTCCTTTTGATAGTTCTTTGCAAAATTGATTCCTTTTGACGTAATAGGTGTTCATTTTCGAAGCTTCTAAATCTAAAGTTAAAGTTAAAATTTTATCAAATGCATTTTTGGTTTGAATTTTTTGACATTATATGAATGAAAAAGGAACAACTTTCCATGATTGCCATGGTTTTAAATGTTAAAACATTATTATTTTTCAATTTTGACTACTTTTTTTTGTCATGACATCCTCTTTGGCTTGTTTTAATGTGATTACACCCAAAAGTACAAATCCCATTTAGTTGTTAAGGGATATATGCAAGTCCTAGGAATTGAGTTCACTAAAACATTTTCCATGGTTGTAAAAATGTTTTCAATTCGAATCTTGTTGGCATTAACTACTGAATATGATTATGAAGTCCATCAAATGGACGTTAAAACTACATTCTTAAATGGTTACTTAGAAGAAGAAATATACATGAGATAACTCAAAGGATTTATCCAAAATATAAAAGATAATTTGGTTTGTAAATTACATAAAAGTTTATACAAATTTAAAGTCTAGGAGAATGGTATGATAAAATTGATATATATTTGAAAAAAATATGATTTATAGATAACACTTTCAATATTAATGTTTACGTGAAGAAAGTTGAAAATTATTTAATGATTATTGCCCTATACATCAATGATTGTATAATTGTTCCTAATGATCCACATAAGTTGTTGCCCCAAATTTAAAAAATCCTAAAATCAGAATTTGAAATGATTGATATGGGGTAAATTGAATATTCCCTTGGAAGTCGTATTACATGTAATAAAAAACAAAAGACAATCCATCTCAATCAAACAATATATATAAATAATATTTTAAAAAAGTTTTGTAAGGAATTGTGTGAATCAATTTTCATACCACTTGAGACTAGGATATTAAACTTACAAAGGACCAATCTCCCACATCTAAAAAAGATAGGAGAAAAATATATGATGGTCCATGCAAATCCATTGTAAGAAGTTTAATGTATGCCATATATGGTTTGTACTTGGCTAAATATAGCATTTTATGTAGGATTTGTTTCTCAATATTTATCAAACCCAAAACTAGCCCATTTATAATTTGTCCAAAGAATTTTAAGATATTTAAAAGGCACATGTAACCTTGGGATTATTTATAAAGGAGGATCTACATCTACTTCTTGATCAAATAAGACTCAAAGATATTTTGTTGATTGGGTTGGGGATGTTGATAGTAGAAAATCTACCTTTGACTATGTTTTCTTGTTGAATGAGCAATCAATTGGGCAAGCAAAAGACAAACAATAGTTGTTTTATTCACAACTTAGGCTCAATACATGGCTAATTAAGTTTTCCCCTAGTTATTAGGACTAAAACAAGTGTTGGTGAATAGAACAATTGAATAAAGACAAAGTGTAGAAACATAATTCTTGGAAAGGGCTCCAACCCTTCTTTAGTATTTAATGTGCTCAATGGGAGGAACACATGTAATAAACATTTTAACATGGATGGCAGGTGAGCATAAGAGTAAATTTTATATTTCTTGAACCATGTGCAATGTTCCTTTCTTTTAACATTTCACAAATCCAAGACCATTTTTGGCCTAGTGTGTAATAAATATATACATGGTATGGAATTGGTAATATTTCAAGTCCTTACCAAGTTAGTACTAATATAAGATTAATATTGCCTCATGTCATATTAATGCATAGGCTAGAATACATACCATGCACATGCCTATATACCAAATAGCACCAATTTAAACCAATGTTGGCCAATTATTTATTTATTTTCATAATCAATAGAGTAAGTTTTTTTTAAAATTTTTAAAATTTGATTTTTGGACCAAAAAAATAGGCTTATTGATTATCAATTTCACTTTCAAAATAATACCTTCGTTATCAATTAAATTGATTAATTTCTTTTGGTAATAAGCACTTATGATGCATAAAGTTTAGTTCTAAATAGCCACCTTGTGAAACACTTGTTACACTACCTAGGCAAGGTAGGTTATAAGATTTTATTTGTGTATTTTTCTCTTTTTTTTCCTTTCTTTTTTTATGGTAAACATTACACCAAGGATTTCAAAGTGGAGTGCTACTTTTCAATAGTTTAATGAAGACACAATTTAGATCAAGGTTAGAGTTTGATCTCCTAAGATCAAACCTTGATCCAAATGTTTGACACACCCCAAACTTACAACTCTCAAAATGGTAGTTCAACTTGGGAATCTTAGAGACGTTTCCTTTGAAATGGGAGTGTGTTTGCATTCTTTTGCATACACTCCAAGTTTCAATTCTAACT
>Ga0209208_10001251_pt1 | contig 35596 bp, 41 predicted proteins | sample S1TSphfallax_3_FD_187694 | JGI IMG/M metagenome (GOLD analysis project Ga0209208, IMG submission 187694) | Host-associated microbial communities from peat moss isolated from Minnesota, USA - S1T2_Fd - Sphagnum fallax MG (SPAdes) (version 2) | ecosystem: Host-associated > Plants > Peat moss >...
GCGCGCACGATGTCCTTGCGGCGCAAAAAATCCGCCAGCAGTTCCTTGGCCGGGACCAGTCGTGCGCCGAAGCGGGAACGGAGCTTCAACATCAGCTTCTCCGCCCACTGATCGTGCAGCGGCTTGTAGGCGGCATCGAGGGGATAACCCAATTGCAGAGCGACCCCGTGCAGCAGCCACTCCCAGTTACCCATGTGCGAGGTCACGAGCATCACGGACTTGCCGGCATCCAGATACGCACGCGCCAGCGCAAGGTTCAAGACCCGGACATGGGCCGACATCTGCACGCTGCTCATCGAGGCGGACTTCAACACCTCGACCAGCACTTCGCAAAAATTCTTGAGGAAACGCTTGTGAACGGCAGTGCGCTCAGCCACGCTCATCTGCGGAAACGCCTTCGTGAGCTGTTCGGTAATCACCTGATGGCGATGCCGGATCACATAATAAGCCAGGAAATAGACGAAGGCCGAGAACGCATACAGCACCCGCATGGGCAGGCGCGACAACAGCTTGATCATCCAGCGATTCTAATCGATTCTCAGCCATCATGATCGGCAGCTAGACCGAGACCTCGACACCGCCGCAAGTTCGACCGGGAAATCATCCCGCCGGGGATGCCGGGCTGTCCGTTTGTATGGATAATAGATGCATGCTGCCAATACACAGACATTGCCGGGTCCGATGAACATGATGCGTGCGCGGCTGGTCCAGTTTGCCCAAGTCTCGCGGTTTACGAGGGTCGTGGGATGCTTGGTGACGCTGGCGCTGGTCACGAGCCTCGGCGCGACCGCGGCGCCGTCCCCGGCCGCAGCGCCGCCCGCGCAGGTTCAGGCGACGGATGCGTGGATCCGCTGGCTGCCGGCCGACGTGCCGAGCGCGGGTTACATGACGCTGGTCAACACCGGGACGGTTGGACGCGTCCTCGTCGCCGTGACCAGCGCCGCGTACGCCGAGGTCAGCATTCATCAAAGCCAGGAGACCCATGGCATGGCGCAGATGCGGCCGGTGAGCTCGCTGGCCCTCGATCCACAGGTCCCGGTGCACTTCGCGGAAGGCGGCTACCATCTCATGCTCATGCAACCTCGGCGGCCGATTCATGCGGGTGATACGGTCATCATGACATTGCATTTTGCCAAGGCGGCACCGCTCGACGTGGCGTTCAGCGTGCGTGCGGGCGGCTGATGGCGCCATGATCGCCGCGCGCCGGTGCGGCTTTGCCTTGCATCCGCGGCGGAATCGCCTGCGAACAGCGACAGACAGGGAAACGAAGGACGAATCGATGAATGCATTACCTCCAAGCGTCACGCGACGTGGGTTGCTGTTGGCATCCGCCGGACTCGCATCGCTCGCGGGCACGTTCGCGCGCGCGGCGGGCGGAGCGACATCACCCGCTCCCGCCGCGACCGCCGCTGCGCCCGTGGCGGGGCCCTTCACCTTGCCGGCGCTGCCCTATGCCGAGAACGCGCTGGATCCGGTGATTTCATCGACCACCTTGAGTTTTCACTATGGCAAGCATCACAAGGCATACGTCGACAATTTGAACAAGGCGGTGGCCGGAACGCCGCTGGCCGACATGGCCTTGGAGAAGATCATCACCACCACGTATGGCGTGGCCGACAAGACCGGCATCTACAACAATGCCAGTCAGGACTGGAATCACAGTTTTTATTGGAAAAGCCTGCGGGCCCAAGGCGGCGGCGTACCGCCGCAAGTGCTGCGCGAGAAGATCAGCGCCTCGTTCGGCGACATGGAAGGCTTGCGCAAGGAGCTGCTGGCCGCGGCCACGTCCCAGTTCGGCAGCGGCTGGGCATGGTTGGTCCAGGATGGCGACAAGCTGAGCGTAACCCAGACCGGCAACGCGGACTCGCCCTTGACCCGCGGCCAGAAGCCGCTGCTCACCATCGATGTCTGGGAGCATGCCTATTACCTCGACTATCAAAACCGTCGCGCCGACTATGCGGCGGCCGTTTTCGATAAGCTTCTCAACTGGGGCTTCGCCGCGGACAACCTCACCGCTTGAGGGGAGGGGATCCTGGGAGCTTGCGCGCTTCCCGTCGTCGATGGACGTACAGCGCGGCCAACGTGCACACCGATCCTGACAGCAGATACACGCTCACGTAACCCAAGCCGAAATTGGCCGACAACCCCAAGGCCACGACGGGCGCGAAGGCCGCACCGATCAGCCAGGCGAGGTCAGACGTCAACGCGGCACCGGTGTAGCGAAAGTTCGCTTCGAAGTTGGCGGTGACGACCCCGGCCGCTTGGCCGTAGGAAAGACCGAGCAGAAAAAATCCCAGCAGGATGAAAATATCCTGGCCCACTTCTCCGCCGCCCAACAAGGTCGGCGCAAAACCGCTGAACACCGCAATGAGCACCGCCAGCGTCTCGAGGGTGCGGTGCCGTCCGATGCGGTCCGCGATCACCCCGGATAAAACGATACCGAGGGTGCCGAGCACGGCACCGATCATCTGGACGAGCAGAAAGTCGCCCACAGGTTGGGTCGAATAGAGAAGAATCCACGACAGCGGAAAAACCGTGACCAGGTGAAACAGGGCATAGCTTGCCAGGGAGGCGAAGGCACCGATGAGGAGCGTCGAGCCCTGCGAGCGGGTGATGTTGACCACACTGGCGGGCTCGAGGTCATTCTCAGCGAGCAGCCGGGCGTATTCGTTGGTCGCGACCAGCCGCAGCCGGGCGAACAGGGCCACCACGTTGATGGCGAACGCCACATAGAATGGATAGCGCCAACCCCAGGCCAGGAAGTCTTCTGCCGTCAGGTTCTCGTGCAGGTACCAGAACAGCGCACTCGCAATGATGAAGCCGATGGGGGCACCGATCTGCGACAGCATCGCGTACCAGCCGCGCCGGTTCGGCGGTGCGTTCAACGCCAACAAGGACGGCAGTCCGTCCCAGGAACCCCCGACGGCGATGCCCTGCCCGATGCGAAAAACCGCCAAGAGCAGAACGGCCGCCGGTCCCAAGGTCGCATAGCCCGGCAGGAAGGCGATTCCCGCCGTCGAAATTCCCAGACACACCAGCGCAACGCTGAGCTTGGTCTCCCGTCCAAAGCGGCGCTGCAGCTCCATGAAAGCGATCGAACCCACCGGACGGGCGATGAAGGCCAAGGCGAAGATGGTGAACGAATCCAGGGTGCCGTTCAGTCCGTCGGCGAACGGGAAGAACACCTGGGGGAATACCAGGACCGCCGCAATCCCGAAGACGAAAAAGTCAAAGTGTTCCGAGGCGCGGCCGATAATCACCCCGATGGCGATTTCACCGGGCGCTATCTCCGAATGAGTCGAACTAACGCGACGTAGGTCACGTTCGAACGAGGCTTCTGGTGTTTCCATGGACCCTGGCGTTTCTATTGACATAGTGCGGCGACATCCGGCGGTAATGCGACTGGAACCGGACCCCGAGGATGGCAGCATCCCCAGTGATGCGCGATAGGACAAAACGTCCAATGCCCCTTAGCTCCTGCGCCGGATAGCATACAGGGGTTCAACGTGATCGACGGTCGACTATGAATTTTCGGAACCTTGTTCGCGCATTCGTCATCCTGCCCTCCCTACTTCTGTCGGGCTGCGATTTGCTGGTCTTGCACCCCTTCGGCGCCATTGCGCAGCACCAAAGCCACCTCATCGTCGTCTCCACCGTGCTGATGCTCCTCATCGTCGTGCCGGTGCTGACGCTCACCTTGCTGTTCGCCTGGCGCTACCGTGCCACCAACGCCAACGCCACCTACCAACCGGACTGGGATCACTCGACCGCACTCGAATTGTTGATCTGGTCAGCTCCGCTGCTCATCGTCATCGCCCTGGGCGCCATCACCTGGATCAACACGCATACCCTCGACCCTTATCGGCCGTTGACGACTGCGACATCCGGGCCCCCAGGGTCGTCGCCGGTCGAGCCCTTGGTCGTCGAGGTGGTGGCACTCGATTGGAAGTGGCTTTTCATCTATCCGGATCAAGGCATCGCCACCGTCAATGAAATCGCGGCACCCGTCGACAGGCCCATTCATTTCAAGATCACCTCATCGTCGGTCATGAATTCCTTTTTCATCCCGGCGCTGGCCGGCCAGATCTATGCCATGCCGGGCATGCAGACGGAGTTGAACGCCGTCATCAACCGGGTCGGCACCTATGAGGGCTTTTCCGCCAATTACAGCGGCGCCGGTTTTTCCGGCATGCACTTCAAATTTCTTGGCTTGACGCCGGATGAGTTCAAGCAATGGGTGTCGAGGACCCGGGACAGCGGCACGGCACTGCACGGCGCCGGCTACCTTGAGCTCGCGCGCCCGAGCGAACGCGATCCGGTGCGCCGTTTTTCGAGCGTCGACGACGGCCTCTACCACGCCATCCTCCATCAATGCGTGGCGGCACCGTCATGCTGAGCGGGGTACCGTCATGCTGAGCGGGTCACACACCATGAAACTTCTGTTCGGTCGGCTGACCTGGGACGCGATCCCATTTCATGAGCCCATCCTGCTCGGCACGTTCATCGCAGTGGCCTTGGGCGGGGTCGCCCTGCTCGCGCTCATCACGTACTTTCGGTTCTGGGGCGTCCTGTGGCGTGACTGGATCACCAGCATCGATCACAAGCGGATCGGCATCATGTACGTGATCTTGGGTCTGGTGATGCTGCTGCGCGGCTTCTCGGATGCCGTGATGATGCGGGCGCAACAAGCCATGTCCTTCGGTGATTCGAACGGTTTCCTGCCCCCTCACCACTATGACCAGGTATTCACCGCTCATGGCGTCATCATGATTTTCTTCGTGGCGATGCCGCTGGTGACCGGGCTCATGAACTTCGTGGTGCCGTTGCAGATCGGCGCCCGCGACGTGGCCTTTCCCTTCCTCAACAATTTCAGCTTCTGGATGACCGCCAGCGGCGCAGCGCTCGTCATGATGTCGCTCTTCGTCGGCGAATTCGCCCGCACCGGCTGGCTCGCCTACCCGCCCCTCTCCGGCATTGCCTACAGCCCCGATGTCGGGGTCGATTACTACATCTGGTCGTTGCAGATCGCGGGGGTGGGCACACTGCTGTCGGGCATCAATCTGATCGCGACCATCGTGAAAATGCGCGCTCCCGGCATGAGCTTGATGAAGATGCCGATTTTCACCTGGACCGCGCTGTGCACCAACGTGCTCATCGTGGCGGCCTTCCCGGTGCTCACCGCCGTGCTCGGCCTGTTGTCGCTCGACCGTCTGGTCGGCACGCATTTCTTCACGAATGAACTGGGCGGCAACGCCATGATGTACGTGAACCTCATCTGGATCTGGGGTCACCCCGAGGTGTACATATTGATCCTGCCGGCGTTCGGGATTTTCTCGGAGATCGTCTCCACGTTTTCCGGGAAACGGCTGTTCGGCTATGCCTCCATGGTCTATGCCACGGTGGTCATCACCATCCTGTCCTATCTCGTCTGGCTGCACCATTTCTTCACCATGGGCTCGGGTGCGAGCGTCAATTCCTTCTTCGGCATCACGACGATGATCATTTCCATTCCCACCGGGGCGAAGATCTTCAACTGGTTGTTCACCATGTACCACGGCCGCATCCGCTTCGAACTGCCGATGATGTGGACCGTCGGGTTCATGTTCACGTTCACCATCGGCGGTATGACCGGGGTGTTGCTGGCCGTCCCGCCGGCGGATTTCGCGCTCCACAACAGCCTGTTTCTGGTCGCGCATTTCCACAACGTCATCATCGGCGGCGTGCTGTTCGGCATGCTTGCCGGCATCACCTATTGGTTCCCGAAGGCCTTCGGCTTCAAGCTCGACCCCTTCTGGGGACGATGTTCGTTCTGGTTCTGGCTGGTTGGATTCTGGTTTGCGTTCACGCCGCTCTACGTGCTCGGGCTCATGGGGGTGACGCGCCGCTTGAGTCACTTCGATGACCCCAGTCTGCAAATCTGGTTCGAGATCGCCGCCTTCGGTGCGGCGCTCATTTTCATCGGGATAGGCTGCTTCATCATGCAAATCGGGGTGAGTATCAAGAACCGCGAGCGGTTGCGCGACGTGACGGGCGACCCGTGGGACGGGCGCACACTCGAGTGGTCCACCGCCTCACCGCCCCCCGCCTACAATTTCGCGTTCACCCCCATCATTCACGACAACGATGCGTGGGCCGACATGAAGGTCAATCACTATCGGCGGCCCGTGGAAGGTTTCATTCCGATCCACATGCCGAAAAATACTGCAGCAGGCTTCGTCCTCGCCATGTTGAGTGCGCTGGTCGGCTTCTCCATGATCTGGCACATGTGGTTGGTCGGCGGCGCCTCCTTTGCCGCACTGCTGATCGCCGCAATCACGCATACGTTCAACTATGACCGCGACACCGAGGTAACCGCCGCGGCGGTCAGCCGCATCGAGCGGGACCGTACTCTGCAATTGGCGGGCGCAAGCCATGTCTGAGCCGCTCACCGCATCGCCCGGCCCGACCGCGTCGGCCGGGTCTGGTGGGGATGCCTTCCGCTATTACTCGCCGCAGGAGCATCATCCCGAGAACGGTACGCTGCTCGGATTTTGGATCTACCTGATGAGCGACTGCCTGATCTTTGCCTGCCTATTCGCCGTCTATGCCGTTCTCGGGAAGAATTACGCCGGCGGCCCGACCGGCGCTGACATCTTCGATTTGGCGGTCGTCGGATTGAACACCTCCCTGCTCCTGCTGTCGTCGATCACCTACGGATTCGCGATGTTGGAAATGAAGCGCGGCGGCCGGCGAGCGCTGATGCTGTGGCTGGCGGTGACCGGTCTGCTGGGTGCCGGTTTCATCGCCTTGGAGCTGCGCGAGTTTGCCCACCTGATCGCCGAAGGCGCGGGTCCCACCCGCAGCGCCTTTTTGTCCTCGTTTTTCACCCTGGTGGGTACGCATGGACTGCACGTCACCTTCGGTATCGTGTGGCTCACGACTTTGATGATTCAAGTGGGCCGCCGCGGCTTGACGCCGGAAAACCGTCGCCGGCTCATGTGCCTGTCCATGTTCTGGCACTTCCTCGATCTGATCTGGATCGGCGTCTTCAGCGTGGTGTATTTGATGGGAGTCCTGCCTTGAGTGGCCCGGGAGAGCACGCCGTGGCGACCGAGCACGGCGGCCAACATGGGCACGGCGCGGACGGGCACGGCGCGGACGGGCACGGCGGCAGCCTTCGCGACTACGTGACCGGCTTCGTGCTGGCGGTGGTGCTCACGGCCATCCCGTTTTGGCTGGTCATGAACCACACCTTCAGCCGACCCGGCGTGACGGCCGCGGTCATTCTCGTCTTTGCGGCCGTGCAGATGATCGTGCATATGATCTACTTCCTGCACATGAACACCCGCTCGGAGGGTGGCTGGTCACTGCTCGCGCTGCTCTTCACCCTCATGCTCGTGATCATCGCGCTCAGCGGCTCTTTGTGGGTGATGTATCATTTGAACGACAACATGATGCCGGCCGATATGCCCGGCATGGGCGCGACTCTCCCGCGCGACACGCGCGACACGCGCGACACGCACGACACGCACGACACGCACGCCATGCCCAACATGCCCAACATGCCGTGACACCGCTAAAACGAGTCGCCGCGGCGGCCCTTGCGCTGATCTTCTTCTGCGGCTTCCTGGGCTTGGGTACCTGGCAGATCGAGCGCCGCAGCTGGAAACTCGCGCTCATCGCCCGCGTCGATCAGCGCGTGCATGCACCGGCGGCGCCGGCCCCAGGGCCCGCACTGTGGCCCTCCGTCACGGCGCAGACCCAGGAGTACCGTCACGTGTCGGTGACCGGGACACTCTTGAACGAGGCCGCGACGAGGGTCCAGGCGCTCACCGTGCTGGGCTCCGGGTATTGGATCATGACACCGCTGCGGACGCCGGACGGCCCCATCATTTTCGTCAATCGGGGCTTCGTCCCCGCGGATGCCGCCGCCGACGTCGACAAGACGAGTGCCGCCGGGGGCAACAAACCCCAGGACGCGCCGGTCACCATCACAGGGCTGCTGCGCCTATCGGAGCCGGGCGGCGGTTTCCTGCGCCGCAATGACCCGTCGGCGAATCGCTGGTATTCCCGCGATGTCGCCGCCCTGGCGAAGGCCCGGGGCTTGAAGTTCGTCGCACCCTACTTCATCGATGCCGACCGGGCGTCGAGCCCGGGTCCGGTGGGCCACTCCCCGGTCGGCGGACTCACCGTGATCGCCTTTTACAACAACCACCTCGTCTATGCGATCACTTGGTATACGCTCGCGCTGATGATTCCCGTGGCACTCTGGTTGGCGCGTCGTGACGAGCGGTAAGCCGGAACTCTCTTTGATCGAGGGCTCCGCCGCCACCCTCCATCATTCGACGGGTCTCAAAAACGTGGAGCAACTCGTCCAGCTTCGCTGGCTTGCCGTCGAGGGGCAGATGGCCACCATTCTCGTCGTGCACTACGGCTTGCAGATCCCGCTGCCGTTGAAATCCTTGTTCACCGTCGTGCTTTTCCTCATCGGGTTCAATTGCATCGAAAGACTGCGCCGCCATATCGCCGCCGACGTCTCCAATACGGAGCTCTTCGTTGCACTGTTGGTCGATGTCGGCTCGTTGACCGCGCTGCTCTATTTCACGGGCGGTGCCACCAATCCCTTCATTTTTCTCTATCTGCTGCAGGTCATCCTGGGTGCGGTCTTGCTCGCGACCTGGTCGGTGTGGACCATGGTGCTCATCACGAGCACCTGTTTCGTCATCTTGAGCTTTGTCTACGAGCCGCTGGTCCTACCGCCGCAATATGAGGGCAGTTTCCTGATGCCCTACATCGGCGGATTGCTCATTTGTTTCGCGCTCAACGCGGCCCTCCTGGTGGTGTTCATCACCCGCATCAATCGCAACCTGCGCGCACGGGATACGAAACTTGCGGACTTACGCGAGCGAGCCGTCCACGAAGAGAACATCATTCACATGGGGCTGCTCGCCTCAGGCGCCGCCCATGAACTCGGGACACCGCTGTCGACGGTGTCGGTCATCCTGGGCGATTGGCGTCGCATGCCGCTGTTTGCCGGCAACGCTGAAATCATGGAGGAACTCGACGAAATCGAGGCGCAGATCAAGCGTTGCAAGCGGATCGTCAGCGGAGTGCTGCTGTCCGCGGGGGACGCACGTTCGGAGTCCGCGGCGGAGACGACCATTCGCACCTTCCTGGATGAGCTCGTCGCCGAATGGCGCGCCTCGCGGCCGGTTGTCCACCTGACTTATGATTATCGATTCGGCGATGATATGCACATCGTCTCGGATTCGGCCATCAAGCAAATGATTCACAATGTGCTCGACAACGCCTTGGAAGCGTCGCCCGACTGGGTGGCACTTCGGGTTCGACGTGAGGGCCAATCGCTCGAGCTCGTGATAACGGATCGGGGCGCGGGGTTTGCACCCGCCATGCTCGCTGAACTCGGCAAACCCTACCAATCGACAAAGCCCAAGCCAGGCGCCGGCCTGGGACTGTTTCTGGTGACCAATGTGGCGAGGATGCTGCAAGGCCGGGTCTCGGCCCGCAATCTGCCCGAGGGCGGTGCCGAGGTGAAAGTCCTGCTGCCGCTGGAATCCCTCAAGCTCCCCGAGGACGAACGTGGGGTCTGAACGGCTGCTGTTGATCGTCGAGGACGACGCCGCTTTCGCTCGAACGCTGGTCCGTTCCTTCGAACGTCGCGGGTATGCCGTGGTTTGCGCGGCCGGCCTCGAGGCGGTGAACGCAATACTCGAGACGCAGACTCCCGGCTATGCCGTCGTCGATCTGAAATTGGCCGGCGGCAACTCCGGACTCGCCTGCGTGCAGGCACTGGCGGAGCACGATGCCGCCATGCTCATCGTCGTCTTGACTGGCTACGCGAGCATCGCGACCGCCGTCGAGGCCATCAAACTCGGCGCCTGCCATTACCTGGCCAAGCCTTCCAACACGGACGATATCGAGGCCGCTTTCTCCCGGGCAGAGGGCAATGTCGATGTGGAATTGACCGAACGCGCGACGTCGATCAAGACGCTGGAGTGGGAGAAGATCCATGAGACCCTGGCTGAGGTCGGGTTCAATATCTCAGAGGCGGCCCGGCGCTTAGGCATGCACCGGCGCACGCTCGCCCGCAAACTCGAAAAACAGCGGGTGAAGTAACCGCCCGGGGTCGCTGCCGCCTGGCTCAGGCCGCGCCAGCTTGACCTTATTTCATATGTCAGTTATTATTTACATGTGTCATCGAGAACCGCAAAACTGACCGGTGATGAGCTGCTCGCGATGCTCGCGGCCCTCGCCAACCCGCATCGCCTTCGCATCATCGCCGCGCTCGCGTCGGGCGGCCGCACCTACGTCAGCCAGCTCGCCCGCAACCTCGGGATAAGCCGCCCGCTGTTGCATCTGCATCTGCAGAAGCTCGAAGACGCAGGTCTCGTCACCAGCCAGCTCGAGCTTTCTCCCGACGGCAAAGCGCTCAATTTTTTCGACGTGGGCCGTTTCGATTTCGAACTCACCCCCGCCGCCATTGCCCGCGCGGCACAGTCCCTCACCACCAAGTCAGAACCTTAGAGGTCTTTATGTCCGAGAATGCATTTCTTGCCGTGTTCTTCTTCCCAGCGGTTGCCGCCGTGCTCATCTTTTTCATGAAATACGTGTCTGCCGTCTTGCAGGCGCGCGTGCGCTTGGGACAGGACGAAGCCTATCGGCAGATCGCCACCCAAGCGACGGCCGCCCAGGCCGAGACCGTCGCGGCGCTCTCCTCGCTCGATAAACACCTCTGCGACATCGGATTGCGAATCGCCGTGGTCGAGAAGATTCTCAAAGAAGTCGAGTAAGCCGCGCATGACCCGCCGGAAACTCGTGATCGGCGTGCTGTCGGCGCTTATTGGCCTGCCGGCGTTGCTGCTCTTGATCCTGTTCGCGAATTTCTACGCTGTTTTTTATTTTCCGAACGCGAACCGCGCCGCTGCCGGCACGCTCCTGGTCGCCGGAGAAGAGCGCGGCTATCTGCTCTATGTCCCCAAGAGCTACGACCACACGAAGCCGACGCCGCTGGTCATCGCCATGCACACCGCGATGTCCTGGCCTGCGTCGCTGATGAGCGTCAGTCGCTGGAACGACCTGGCCGACCAGGAGGGTTTCATCGTCGTCTACCCGGCGGGCACCGGTTACGGTCCGAAATCCTGGGAGATGACATCGAGAGAGACACCCGCACGCATGCCGGACGTCGTGTTCATTTCCGCGTTGCTCGACACGCTCGAGACCTCTTACCACATCGACAAGACAAGGATCTATGCCAACGGAATGTCGAACGGCGGCTCCATGGCATTCGTACTGTCCTGCACGCTGTCCAATCGAATCGCAGCGGTCGGTATGGTCTCAGCGGGGTTGGATCCGGGCTGGAGCTGGTGCGAAGACCACCGAGCCGTGCCGGTGATCGCCTTTCACGGCACGGCCGACCCCATCCTGCCGTACAACGGCGGACACCCGAAACTCGGCGATGAACTGCTGCCGTCCGTCCCCGGCTTCATGGCCAATTGGGCAAGGCGAAATCACTGCGCGCCCCAGCCCACCGATTCGGCGGTCACGGCTGATGTCAGCCGGCGCCGCTACGACGGCTGCGCGGACGGTGCCGCCGTGGTCCTTTACACGCTCGCAGGAGAAGGCCATCAATGGCCGGGCGGCAGGCCGATCGCCGAGGAATGGCTGATGGGACACTACAGCGCCAGCATCGACGCGACCCGGCTGATGTGGGCGTTCTTCACCGAGCATCCGTTGCCCGGCAGGGGGTCGCGTTGATACCCGGCGACACATCGCGCGTGCGGCCGTCGCGCTACGCCCGGATTGCCGGCGCTCTCTACATGATCGTGATTCTCGGCGGAACCTTCGCCGAGGTCCTCGTTCGCTCCCGGCTCGTGGTCCCTGGAAATGTGGCGGCGACGGCACACAACCTCCTGCTGCACGCATTACTCTATCGATCAGGCCTGGCCGTCGAAGTGTTCTATTGCGCATGCAACGTGCCGCTGATACTTCTCTTGTATCACTTGCTCAAGGTGGTCAACAAGAACGTCGCGGTGATGATGGCTGTCTTCGCCTTGATCGCTGACGCCGTTGAAAGTGCCAGTCTGCTCAGCGCGATCGCGCCATTGGCCATGTCGCAGGACGCGCACGCCTTGAGCGGATTCACCGCGGAGCAATTGAACGCAGCAGCTTATCTGTCCGCCCAGCTATTCGAACAAGGCTTTGCCGTGAGCCTGGTGTTCTTCGGGTTTTCCTGCCTGACGATGGCATACCTCATCGTTCATTCCAAGTTCCTGCCGCGCATCATCGGCATCCTCCTCGCCATCGAGGGGATGGGGTATCTCACCAACAGCTTCACCCTGCTGCTGGCTCCCGCGCTCGAAGCCAGGATATTTCCGTATTTCACGGCCACGGCGATCGCCGAAATTTCCTTCAGCCTCTGGCTTTTGGTGATGGGAGTGGACGATCAACGATGGCAGCGTCAGGCCGACGCTGGTATCGTCTGTGCACAAGTCAATGTGCAATAACCCGTCGTCCAACACCTTCCGTCTGTCTGAATACCTCGAACGGATCGGGGTAACGGACGCGGTGAGGCCGGACTTGCCGACGCTTGCGGCCCTTCATGCCGCCCACGTGGATGCCATACCGTTCGAAGACCTGGACCCCTTTCTCGGTCGACCCGTCAGACTGGATCTCGACTCCTTGCAGCAGAAACTCGTCCGCAATCACCGCGGCGGTTATTGCTTCGAACAAAACACGCTGCTGAAAGCGGCTCTCGAGGTGATCGGCTTTGAGGTCATGGCACTCGCGGCCCGCGTGCGCTGGAGGGCGCCCCCCCAGAGTGCACTCGGACCGCGGTCGCATATGCTGCTCAAGGTCGAGCTGCCCGAGGGCTCGTTCCTGGCCGACGTCGGGTTCGGATCCTGCCTGCTCGATCGCCCGTTGGTGTTCAAGACCGACATCGAGCAACGGACGCCGTTGGGCAGCTTCCTGCTGACCGAGGCGGAAGGCCGGTACTCGCTGCATGCGAAACAGCCCGACGGCTGGCGAACGGCCTACCTGTTCGATCTCGAACCCCAGCTTCCGTCGGACTACCAGCTCAGTAATTGGTATGCCTCCACCTGTCCCGAGCTGCCGTTCGTGAGCACGCTGATCTTGGAGCGCGTTGCCGGCGACAGACGCTACAAGCTGGTCAACCAGCGCTTGACGATCGAGGCCCGCGACGGCGAGCTTGCCGAGGAACGCGCGATCGGCAGTGCCGATGACTTGGACCGGGTCCTCGAACAAACATTCCGCATCACCCCACCGGCTCCGGTCGAGGAGATTTTCGCGCGGCTCGAAGGTCAGTACAGCAGCTGACCGGGCTGCCCACGTTTCCGCGGCAACGCCTCCTTTCCGCCGCAACGCTCAAGACTCGACGGGCACGCTGACGGCCGTGCCGATCCTCTGGGCAATCTCTGTCAACCGCCTGAATTGAGCCGTCACCGACTCAACCTGGCTTTGCATACTGGTGAGTGCTGCATCAACGAAGGCGACTTCAATGACGGTCGTCCATCCCGGGCGATGCATGATCGGTGGCAGCACCGTACAAAGCTCTTGGAACGCCGCTGCGCTGTGTTCGAGCCGCCTGACTTTTTCCTGCAATTTTGCGATGTCATGACCCATGTTGATCTCCTGAAGTGGGTAGCCATCTAATAAGACGGACCGGCTGTCCTGTTTCAGACATTTCCCTCGTCGAAACTCCCGAGCTCATGACTCCCCGCCGCTCGACAGGGTCACCTACGGTGGCCAGAATGACGCTGCTGCCGCAATTGATAGGAGAATTGATTTGACGAAGAGATACGAGTTTCCCACCCTGCCTCGGGCTCTCGCAGCCGGACTGACCGTGGCTCAGCTGGTGGTGTGTGGCCTGTTATCCGAGCCGGCCGCGGCGGCGCCGGTCGGGCCGGCGCCTGTCGCCGCGTCACCTGCGCCGCCGGCTGCCGCGGCGGGTCCCGCGATTGCGCAGGTGGCGGTGGATCTGCGCGAGGCTTCGCGTGGCATCATGAAGTCGCATCTCGTGCTGCCGGTACGCCCTGGGCCGCTCACGCTCCTGTACCCGAAGTGGCTGCCGGGGCGGCATGCACCGGCGGGACCGATCACGTCGCTCGCCCTCACGCGGCTCACGGCCAACGGCGCGAATCTGCCCTGGCGTCGGGACCTGGTCGAACCCTATGCGTTTCATGTCGACGTGCCCGACGGCGTCACGCACCTTGACGTGGATCTCGAACTCCTGACCGCGGCCGCGCCCGACGGCATCGTGCAGGGACTCGAGACGCCCCGCTATGCGACCGAGTCCCTCGCCATTCTGGAATGGAACCAGGTGCTCCTTTACCCAGAAGGACCTCCCACCGATTCCTTGACGTACCAGGGATCGGTGAAGCTACCCGACGGCTGGCGGTTCGCCACGGCGCTCACCGCCAAAGGGCAAACTCCTGCCGAGCAAGCGATCGAGGAGGTGCAATTTGCGCCGACCTCGCTCACGACCCTGGTGGACTCGACGCTCATCGCGGGTCGCTATTTGCACACCTTTGCGCTCGGCGGCAACCCGGCCGTGCGACTCAACATAGCCATCGATCGGGACACCGCGTTCGACATGAAGCCCGCCATGCTCGAGCATTACCGGAACTTGGTCGTTGAGGCGCGTGCGCTCTTCGGCGCCACTCATTACGACCACTATGATTTCTTGTGGACCTTGAACGATCAGATCATGCCGGACGGCATCGAACACCATGAATCGAGCGATGATCGCTCGCCGCTGCGGACCCTCGAAGATGACGATGTGCGGCTCGCCGAAGCAAACCTCTTGCCCCATGAATACACCCATTCGTGGAACGGCAAGTACCGGCGACCCATCGGACTCGCGACACCGGACTACCAAACCCCGATGCAAACCGACCTCATCTGGGTATACGAGGGCCTCACCGAGTACTTGAGCGATGTGCTCGCGGTGCGCAGCGGCCTGTACTCGCAATCCGAATTTCGAGATGAAATAGCGCGCCTCGCGGCGCAGATGGATGTGCATCATGGCCGCGACTGGCGCTCACTCGAGGACACACTCGACGCCGCACAGCTGGTGTATTACCAGGACACCAATTGGGCCGCGCGACTGCGTCGCCAGGACGATTTCTATCAAGAGTCGGCGCTGCTCTGGCTCGAAACCGACACGCTGATTCGGCAACTGTCGAAGGGCAAACGCAGTCTCGACGATTTTTGCCGGCGATTCTACGGGCCCCCGAGCACCTCGCCGGTCGTCGTCCCCTATACGTTCGAGGATGTGGTGGCGGCGCTCAATGCCGTGCAACCCTACGACTGGCACGGGTTTTGGTCAGAGCGGCTCAGCCGGACGGGCGGCGGTGCCCCGTTGGCCGGGATCGAGGCGGCAGGCTGGCGCGTGGATTACGTCGACACCCCATCGACGCTGCATGCCGCTCACGAGCACGAAGACAAAGATTCCAACCTGCAGTATTCCCTCGGCTTCATCGTCGCCGAGGACGGCGGCACGATCAGCGACGTCGTCCCCGGCTCACCGGCCGATATCGCCGGCGCCGCGCCCGGCAGTCATCTCATTGCCGTCAATGGACATAAATACTCGCGCGACGTCTTGCATGACGCCATGACCGGCTCCTCGCGGCCAACGACGCTCACGCTGTTGATCGAAAAAGATGACCAGTATCGGAACCTGGTGCTGAACTACGCGGGTGGCGAACGCTATCCGAGTTTGACGCGCACGCCCGGCAAGGAGGATTTGCTCGCACTGATTGCGCGGCCACGAAGCGCCGCGCCGCCTTGAGCGGGCGGTCTGTCCCGCGAGCGCGTGCAACGCCCGTGCGGCGATGACGTCCTTCCGCCTACACGGGGTTCGGTGAGATACCGACATCAGCACGAGCGACTTCCGTTACCATCGATCCGCTGTTTTTGCAGCGCTAGGGAAGATGTTATGTCAATACTTGGTTGGTTGATCTTGGGTCTGATCGCCGGTTTCATCGGGAGTAAATTAGTCAACAACAGGGGTGAAGGCCTGATCGTGGACATCCTCCTCGGCATCGTCGGTGCTTTCCTCGGCGGTTGGTTGTTCAACACCTTCGGGATGCCGGGCGTGACGGGCTTCAATCTCTACAGCATGCTGGTGGCCGTGGTCGGAGCGGTGATTTTTCTCGTGATCTATCACGCTCTGTTTCGACGCAGCAGTTGAAACACGAGAGGGCGATCCGCTCGCGCGATCGCCCTATTCCTGATCGCCCACCACCCAAACGCGCGCAGGCCACACATAGAGACAAACGGCTCCCCGTAAGACTCCTTCCCGGCCGGCCGACACCGTGCGCCCGCGAAACAGGAAGGTGTTGGACACGACGAGGGTTCCTGGTCTGAGGGTCCTGTCGAGCAGTTCGGATACACGCGGCATCAGGCCTGGCATGAGATAGCACGTCACCGCATCAGCGTTCTTTAAGTCACTGCGAAAGAAGTTTTCATACCGCACCGATACATTGGCTAGATTCCGAGTCCGCCAGCGAGATATCAGATAGGGAAATAGCGACATTTCCAGACCTAGCACAGAGGACCCAGGAAACGCCCGCGCCAACGCCACAACGAGCGTTCCCCAGCCGCTGCCAAGATCCATGATGACCGCATCTTTGGGAAGCGGCGCCCGTCTCAGTAAGGCGATGACCTCATCCCTTTCCGCCGAGTTCGACGACAGCGGCGGTACGCCCGTCTTGAGGATCGTGGAGACGAGCGATGCGCCGACGAGCAGAGTGACTAAAATAACGGCAACCTGCAGTGTATTAGCCGTCCCCATGACGACTCTCTTAGGCAAGCGCTTCTGAGATCGAATGCGTCCAGGCCGGTACGGCATTACGCAGTTTGGCATCCTCGGTCACGACTTTGACTTTCAGTTGCATCGCCAAGGCGACGAAGCGTGCGTCATAAGCAGAAATCCCGAATTTTATGGCCGCTTCGAGCACCTGGGCATGCCTCACGCTGGTCAGCGCCGGCACAGCCGTCTCCGCTCCAAATAATAGTTTCATTCCCTGATCGCGCGTGATTGACTTCGCGCGGATGGAGGTCGCGACAACGTTCGAAAACTCGACCATGAGGAACGCTTCGCTACGCCAGTCCGAATCACGCTCATATAATTCCTGCGCCGACGACGTGCGATCACCCTCCAACAGCAGATAGGCCAGAACATTGGTGTCGATGAGCACCACGCTACTCGCGCCCGGCGGCGATCGCTGCCTCGATATCATCAATCTTCAGACGTCCGCTTTTCAGGCGCACGGGCTTGGGGGCTTGCGGCGACTTTTCAGCATCCTGCGATACAGCCATACCAAGCTCCAGCAGTTGTGCAATGGCGTCTTTCAGTTTCTGATTTCGATGAACAGCGCGGAGCTTCACACGCTGCATCAAGCCATCGGGCAACTCCAAAGTGGTCTTCATGACTCCCATATTCCCATAAACCCATAAAGATGGCCAGCGAATGAAACGCGTCAGGCAATCCGCCCGAGGGCCGTCAACCAACATCGAAACGCCTCATAAAATAAAAACAAACGGTACTGCGAGCACAAGTTGGATCAGGACGTAGATACCGACAAGACTGGCCTTCCTAGTATTGTGACGATTCTTTGATGCCTGGACTCAGAAGGACACCAAGGACGCCGCCAAGTAATGCGCCACAGGCGAATCCCAGCCCCGCGATTCTCTCCGCGGTGCCCACACGCTCTAGCCCTAAGGCGCTGCCCCAACTAAGACAGAACGAAAGTAGGCCGCCAAAGCCGACAGAGAATGCGACAAATCGCACCCATCGCGCGGATGGACGCATGATGGTCACCAGAATGCCGATGCTGAGCCCCCCGCCCGTTGAGATGAACCAAAATCCCATGAGGGGGAGCAGCATTTTTAGCTAACTCGGTTTGTAACTCTCGGTTTCACGATTGGGGTGTTACTACGCAGATGGCCCTATTCCCCGGCAAGTCAATAAAACAAGATTTTCCGACTCGAACTGTTAAATTAGCCAACCGGACGCCCAAAAGGTCATTTTGCGTTTTTAGCACGGGAACGCGCCTAGTAGCGCGACGGCGCCCAGAGACGCCACGGACGGTTACGGTTGCGTTAGTCGGATGCCGCAGGCGGCTCGTCCATCGGCCTGCCTTTGAATGGGGCGGGCCTCCGATGTTTGATTGTCGGGTTTCCTTGTTGGCGAGAGGCCTTTTTGGCAAAACCTGACATAAGAATGCTGGTTTCATCCGTGACCAGCGTCTCAACAACTGACTTCCTATATATATCGAGCGATGATATATTTCACCATGATCGATGAGGAAGTGCAACGCCTGTTGGATTATCACTGCCGGTTGTATTGGCTGGTGGACGGATGGAGTATGCGGTTTCGCGTTGTCGAGGTGGAAGAGAGCAACACGCGGCCTCAAGGCCTGAAGTACTCCTTCACCTTGCACACGACGTCGATGGTAGTCGGCTATTGGGGTTCGACAATGCGCATGGTTTGGCTCGAACACAAGTGTACGACCACCAGCATCGGTTTCGACGCACGGCAGAAGTTATTCCATATAAGTATGAGAACGCGGATAGGTTGATTTGTGACTTCTTCGACGCCGTGGAGCGTGCTTGTAAGCAAGAAGGCTTGGCATTTGAGTTTGATACTGAAGAAGTTGAGCTTGAGACCGATATGGAGAACGACGATGACGCGAAAATCACTGAATAACCTAAGGGAAGAAATGCGCGCAGTTGCGCGAGGCGAGCGCAAAGCTTCGCCGCTTCCGGCTGCCCCGATGCTTTCGGCGCTGTCGAAGGAATCGCTTGAGCTTCTCGGGGTACTGCTGCGAGAGAAGCCTTCGAGCGTATCCGATTTGGTCGCGCTCACTGGTCGTGCTCAATCGAATGTCTCGCGATCTTTGCAGTTACTTGCGAAGCTTCGTTTAATTCGATTGGTAAAGGACGGACGCGGCGTGCGCCCGGAGCCCATCGCAACATCACTTACAGTAGATCTGGCAAATGGCACCTACGAGACGACGCCGCTGGCCGAAGCTGCCGCCTAGCTTTGGGAGAATTCCAGGGCAAGATTGATTGAGCACGCGGGCTCTGGGCCGCCGGAGCAGGTCGTTCACGTCCGCAGCGATCTCTCCTAGCGCCTGTCCCTCCTCGGCGGCGGCGCGGGCGCGGATCTCGGCGAGTCCCTTGAGGTAGGACCGGGTCTTTTTCAAGTCGGCGAGCATCTTTGGGAACGCCCCCAAAGCTACGGCTCACTCTCACGAGGACAAACTGGCGGTCATTGGACTGCTTCCCGAACCTCGAGGGGTCATCAGAGTAGTAACACCCCACGATTGATAGCCTACCCTTCATCGCGAACGGCGGCTTCACGCGTGCATCCTTATGAGATGAAGTTCCGCTTTTGGCCGATCGGCGATATTCCAACTCATCCCGATCGACCAGCTTCGCCGTGCTCATTAGACCGGCAGAGTACCGGGGAGCCGTGCCGCTTTGGCGTCGAAGGTCGCCGTCGCGCGGCATCCCATCTGTCGATTATGTGCTGCAATGAGGCAGTCCGAAAACCCGCACGCGCTATCCTTCCAATGAAATAGCGCTTCTTCCAATGCGGGCTCATCCTCGAATGAAAGTTCACGTGCCTCGAGAAGCGCGCGGAAAATATTTAGAAGCGCCTCCCGACCGAACCTATAGCGGCTACGAAGCACCCATTCGGATTCGAGCAGGACCAGCAGTGATACAAGCACCGGTTCATTTCGGGCAAGCGCCTGATCAATTAACTTGCGCGCCCTACGCGTTTGCTCCGCGTCGTCCGCGACGACGAGTCGGACGACAACATTTGTGTCGATGCCGAGCATCCTTTATATGGCTACCGATTCATCCGCGCGATCGACACCCGCCTGCCGCCCGGTGGCGTGAAAGAAATATCCCTAATGCTTCTATTCTTCACGCGCAAAATGATCGTGCCATCCGCGAGCACGGTGAAATGAATCCGATCACCGGGCTTGAGGTTCGCCGCCGCCCGAATGTCCTTCGGTATCGTCGTCTGACCCTTACTGGTCACTGTCGCAAATGCCATCTCTGACTCCAGCCATTCTTACGATTAGTAATATCGTAAGCGGGCACTTCGCGCCAGTCCATCGGACTATCTGGTCAATCAACGCAAATTGCCCGGCGGCCCCGATCTGCAGCTCTATTGGATGGCCAACGGCGAATGTCTGGTTCAGAGCGGTCCGAGATCTGTAATGCGGTCGAATGGGCCGCGACCGGGTTCGCCGAATCCTGCGAAATCGAGTTGGGTGACGAACCGCCAGCTCCACCAAGTGGCCACTAGCGTCGAGGCCATGGCGCGGAAGCCGTGGCCGGCCACCCCGACGACCGTCGACTAACATTCAAAAATATGGTGCCGCAAAGAGGATTACTCGGCGCTGCGCGCCTCGCCCCTTCGGGGTCGCCCTGCGGGCGATCAAATTGGCCTGCGGCCAATTTGTCGAACCGGCTTGTTGTCTGTCAGGGGTTCGAATAGTCGCCGTCGAGCATCCGGTGCCGGCTTGCGTTTTTACAAGTTAAAAGGATTGGTGCCGCAAAGAGGATTCGAACCCCTGACCCACGCATTACGAATGCGTTGCTCTACCAACTGAGCTATTGCGGCGTACCCGAGAGGGGCCGGCATTCTACCCCGCGGAGGCATCCGACGAAAGGCTGCCGACCCGCTTTGTGACGTCGCGCAGCGTGCGAGGCAGCGCAAAAATCACGTGTTCTTCCCGACCCTTGAGCTCATCGACCACCGCTCCACCCCAGGCTTTCAGCTGATGGATGACGCCTTGGACCAGAATCTCCGGTGCGGACGCGCCGGCGGTTACGCCGACGGTCTTGGCATCGTCGAACCACTCCTTGTGCAGAAACTCCGGGCCATCCACCAAATAGCCCGGAATGCCGACCTTGTCGGCCATTTCCCGCAGCCGGTTCGAATTCGAACTCGATTTGGATCCGACCACCACCAGCACATCACATCGCCCGATGAGCTCTTTCACCGCGTCCTGCCGATTTTGCGTCGCGTAACAAATATCCTCTTTAACGGGCGCCTTGAGCCCCGGGAACCGGGCACTCAGCGCCTCGACGATACACGCGGTGTCATCGACGGAGAGCGTCGTCTGGGTGACGAAAGCCAGATGACCCGGATTGCGCACCTCAACGCGCTGCACATCGTCGACAGTCTCCACCAGATAAATGCTGCCGCCGAAGGAGGTGTCGAACTGGCCGATCGTGCCCTCGACTTCCGGATGCCCGGCATGGCCGATGAGAAACACCTCGCGCGCCTCCCGGGCATATCGCGTGACCTCCATGTGCACTTTCGTCACCAGGGGGCAGGTGGCGTCGAACACGGTCAACTGGCGGCGCTGCGCTTCCATTTGCACGACCCGGGAGACGCCATGCGCACTGAAGATCACCGTGGCGCCATCGGGCACTTCCGCGAGCTCCTCGACGAAGACGGCACCGATGGTACGCAGCCGGTCGACGACATACTTATTGTGGACCACCTCGTGACGAACGTAGATGGGAGCGCCGAACAGGTCGATGGCGCGTTCGACGATGTCGATCGCCCGGTCGACGCCGGCACAAAATCCACGCGGGTTGGCAAGCAGAATTTGCATCACGTTTTCTTCCTCGAGTCGATGAGCGCATCCAGCAGCAGGCATGCCGCCCCCACGGTAATGGCCGAATCGGCCACATTGAATGCAGGAAAATAGGCCTGATCCCAATGAAAATGAATGAAATCGATCACGAACCCCAAGCGAATACGGTCAATGACATTGCCGAGCGCGCCTCCCAACACCAGGGACAATCCAGCGCACAGAAGTGCCGGCGTGCCGCGCGGCAACCGGACCATCCAGATCACGATGCCGACGCTCACACTCACGGCAAGACCAATGAACAGCCAGCGCTGCCAGCCCGAGGCCGACGCCAGGAAGCTGAACGCGGCGCCGACGTTGTGCATGCGGGTGATGTCGAGAATCGGCAGCACGCTCCTGAACTCGAATTCACCGAAATGGCGGGTGATGTAGGCTTTGGTCACCTGGTCGAGAATGATGACGAGCGCCGACAACACCATCCACGGAGTGGCTCGACCGCCGCTTCGGCCTGCGACTGCGACGGTGTCGGCGGCGCTCATGCGAACCGTCGCTCCTCACCCGGACCTTCGACATTGACGACACATCGTGCGCACAGTTCGGGATGGCGCGGATCGCTTCCCACGTCGCTGCGCAGATGCCAGCAGCGCACGCATTTCGGCTGCGTGCTGGGGGTGACCTCGATCCACACCCCCTCGGCGCTGGTCGGCACGCCCTGGGCGGATGGCGTATCGGTCTCGACCACCCGTGCCTGACTGGTGATGAGTAGAAAACGAAGTTCATCGTCGAGCGCCGCATAGCGCGCCGCCTGCGCTGCCGGAGCGTAGATGGTGACCTCCGCCTGCAAGGGCGCGCCGATGGCACCCGCGGTGCGCAGGCGTTCGAGGTCACGCGCCACATCGGCCTTCAACGCGATGAGGGCCGGCCAGTCGATCGATGGCACGCGCTCCGCCCCGGGTGGAAATTGATGCCAGGTATTCAAGAACACCGATTCGCTGCGCTCGCCGGGAAGAAAGCGCCAGGCCTCCTCGGCCGTGAAGCTCAGGATGGGCGCGAGCCATCGCACCATGGCGTCGGCGATGTGGTAGAGCGCCGTCTGCGCCGAGCGCCGTGGCCGGCTGGCCGCACCCGTGGTGTACAGCCGGTCCTTGATGATGTCGAGATAGAAGCCGCCGAGCTCCACGACGCAGAAGTTGTGAACCTCCTGATAAATGTCATGGAATTCATAATTGCGGTACGCAGTGACCACGTCGTTCTGCAAGGCGAATGCCTTGGCCACCGCCCACTGATCGATGGCCACCAGATCATGCCAGGGCACGGCATCGACTGCGGGATCGAAGCCGTCCAAGCTGCCCAGCAGAAACCTGAGCGTGTTGCGCATGCGCCGATAAGAATCGGCGATACGCTTCAAGATTTCGTCCGACACGCTCATCTCGTTCGAGTAATCGGTGGCCGCGATCCACAACCGCACGACATCGGCTCCGAGCGTGCTGGTGAGTTTCTGGGGCACCAGCGTATTGCCCACCGACTTCGACATCTTGCGACCCTTCTCATCGACCGTGAAACCGTGGGTCAGCACGGCACGGTAGGGAGCGCGGCCGAACATCGCCACCGAGGTGAGCAACGAGGAATGGAACCAACCGCGATGCTGATCCGACCCTTCGAGATACAGATCCGACGGCGCGGTCACATCGGCGCGCATCTGCGGCACGCAGTAGTGCACCGTGCCCGAGTCGAACCACACATCCATCACGTCGGTCGACTTGTCGTAATCGGCGGCGTCCTTCCCCAAGAGCGTCGCCGGATCGAGATCGAACCACGCATCGATGCCGTTCTCTTCCACCCGCTGCGCCACGATCTCGATGAGTTCGGCCGTGCGCGGATGCAACTCGCCCGTCACCTTGTCGACGAACAGCGGAATCGGCACACCCCAGGTTCGCTGGCGTGAGATGCACCAGTCGGGGCGGCTGGCGATCATGCTGCTGATGCGCTGCTCACCCCAGGAGGGCATCCAATCCACATGCGCGATGGCCTCGAGCGCACCCTTGCGCAGCCCGGCCTGGTCCATGCTGATGAACCACTGGGGTGTGGCGCGGAAAATGACCGGCGTCTTATGCCGCCAGCAATGCGGATAGGAGTGATGGTAGGGCTCACCCTTGAGCAACCGGCCGCGTTCGGTCAGCACCTCGATGACGTGTGGATTGGCTTCGAACACCTGTTCACCGGCGAAAAGAGCGGTCGACGGCAGGAAGCGGCCATCGCCGCCCACCGGATTGTCGACCTCGAGATTGTAACGGCGGCCTGCAACATAGTCCTCGAGACCATGGCCGGGCGCCGTGTGTACGAGCCCGGTGCCCGCATCCAGCGTCACGTGATCGCCGAGGATCACCGGCACCTCACGCTCGTAAAACGGATGCCGGACCTGGAGATTCTCGAGTGCCTCACCCTTCGCTTGCGCGATGACCGTGAAGAGCGACACCCCCAAGGTGCTCATCACCTTCGGCAGCAACTCCGTTGCGACGACCAATCGCTCCAAGCCCGTGCCGAGATCGAACTCCGCGAGGGAGTAGTCGAACTGCGGGTGCACCGCCACGGCGCGATTTGCCGGGAGAGTCCAAGGCGTCGTGGTCCAAATCGCCACTGACGTGGGCACGCCATTGGACTGGGCTCCTTCCTCCACGCTCGCCATCCCCAGGCGGAGCGCCAGGTCGTGGGGCTGCGCCACTTCGAAGCGCACGTACACGCTGGGCGATGTCTTGTCCTCGTATTCGACCTCAGCCTCGGCGAGTGCCGACCGACAATTGAGGCACCAGTGAACCGGCTTGAAGCCCTTGTAAACATGACCGTTCTTGATGATGATCGCGAAGGCGCGCAATTGTTCGGCCTCGAAGCGCGGCATCATCGTCATGTAGGGATGATCCCAGTCGCCGAGCACGCCCAGCCGTTTGAACTCACTGCGCTGGCCATCCACCTGTTTCAAGGCATAGGCGCGGCACGCCGCACGAAATGCCTTGGCATCGATCTTCTGACCGACCCGACCGTGGGTCTTTTCGACCTGCATCTCGATCGGCAATCCATGGCAATCCCAGCCCGGCACATACGGCGCGTCGTAGCCATCGAGGGTGCGCGACTTGACGATGATGTCTTTCAACACCTTGTTGACGGCATGCCCCAGATGCAAGGCGCCGTTCGCATACGGCGGCCCATCGGTCAGTACGAACTTGGGGCGTCCCTCGCTCGCCGCACGAATCTTCGCGTAAAGGCCGCTTTGCTCCCAGGCGGCGACCATGCCCGGTTCGCGATTCGCGAGATCCGCCTTCATCGCGAACCCGGTCACCGGCAGATTGATCGTACTTTTGTAATCAGCCACGAGTCACCTTCGACAAAACGTCACGCGCCTGCGCCGCGTCCACTTTCATTTGCACCAACATGAGCTCCAACGAATCGAACTTGATCTCATCGCGCAGCTTGGCGACGAATTCAACTTCGATGACGCGTCCATACAGATTGCCGTCAAAATCGAACACATGCACTTCCAGCAGCGGTTCGACGCCATTCACCGTCGGGCGGGTGCCCAAGCTCGCCACGGCATCCATGGGCTCATCGCCGATGCCATGCACCCGCACTGCAAGGATCCCGCAGATCGGCGACTTGCGGCGCTGCAGCCGCAAATTGGCAGTGGGAAAGCCGAGCGTTCGTCCCAATGCCTCGCCGTACACCACGCGGCCCATCATCCGGTATCGAGCCCCCAGCAGGCGCGCAGCGGCATCACAGTCACCGCGCTCCAATCGCTCACGCACCGCAGTGCTGCTGACGCGTACGCCATCGACGATGAAGGGGGCGATCTGCTCCACCGTAAAACCGTGCTGACTGCCGGCTGCCCGCAGGCTCTCGATCGTGCCCTCCGCCTTCGCGCCGTAGCGAAAGTCATTGCCGACCACCATGTGCCGCGCCGCCAAACCGCTGACGATCAATTGCTCGACGAAACACTGCGGCGACATGGCGCGCATGGCGTCATCGAAGCGCAGCAGCACCAACTGATCGACGCCGAGCGCCTTGAGTGCCAAAAATTTCTCTCGCCAGCGCGTGAGCCGGGGCGGCGCGCCGGCCGGATCGATGAACTCCTTGGAACTCGGCTCGAACACCAACACGGTGGAAGGCAATCGCAAATGGGCGGCGCGCTCTTTGAGCACTCGAATCATCCACTGATGACCCAGATGCACGCCATCGTAGTTGCCGACCGTCAACACGCAGCCGTCAACCGCACCGCCACCGCCTGCTCCGCGGCGGGCTGCGAGGGTCAGATTTTGCAGTCCGCGGACTAATTTCATGGCGAAAACGATAATTATACGCAAGATTTTGTGGCACAAGTCGCCAAATTCTGCATGAGGTTTGACAGTGTAGATTTCGGTCCTCATACTAAGCGGCTCGTTTTAGGAGTCTTACGCTTGGCCAACACCAAATCTGCTGAAAAAGCCGCCCGACAGTCGACCGTTCACCGCGCTCGTAACGACGCGATGACGTCGCGGCTGCGGACCGCCATTCGGAAGGCCACGCTGGCTTTGAAGTCGGGTAAGCAAGAAGACGCGACCGCGGCACTCGCCGAGGCGACCCCCATCATCGACAGCATGGTGAATAAGGGGATCATTCATCGCAACAAGGCCGCACGGCATAAGAGTCGGCTGACCAAACAGGTGAGAGCCTTGGCAAAGTAATCCCCTCAAGTGAGCGGGGGACGGCGTACTCACGTGCGCCGTCATCGAAAAACCGGCGTGCAGCCGGTTTTTGTTTAAACGACGACCCTAAGCAACGCAACGACAGTACGCCCAACGATGTGAGAAGGAGTGGAGATGGCAATTCAATTCGCCGATTCGATGATTACCGCCAAAGTGGACCGCGTGGCCAAGGCCACAGGCTTGAGCATTCCCGCCGTGGTGGAACTTGCGCTTGATCTTTGGTTGAGCGAGATGGCTGTATCGTCCGATCAGCGCGACCACATGGCCGCCCGGCTCGCGCAACTCGACGGCTGATCGAGGTCTCATGATCGCGCCATCGAGCGCCGATCACGGTCCCAAGCGTCGATCGATGTTGAGCGGCCCAATCACGATGAGTGGCCGCCTGGCCGATTAATGCGGTGCCGCCGCTGCACCGATGGCGGCAGCGACATCCGACTCGGCATGTGCAGCCTCGCGCGCACGGGGATGCTCTTCGAGATACTGCATCACCGCTTGTTTGAGCGCTTCGGTGCCTGCGCCGGTGGCGCCCGATATCATCAATACTCTGCCCTTCCAGCGCAACCGGCGCACGATGTCCTTCGCGCGGCGATCGGCCTCCTTCGGCTCGAGCAAATCGATCTTGTTGATGAGCAGCCAACGTTCCTTGGCAGCGAGTTCCTTCGCGAATTTCTTGAGTTCCGCGACGATGGTACGCGCGTCTTTGACCGGATCTGACGCCGGATCCGGCGGCGCGATATCCACCAGGTGCAGCAGGACCCGCGTGCGCTGCAGATGCTTCAAGAAACGAATGCCGAGTCCCGCCCCATCCGCGGCCCCCTCGATCAAACCGGGAATATCGGCCATCACGAAACTGCGGCCCGGGCCCGCCGTGACCACGCCGAGATTCGGATACAGGGTCGTGAAGGGATAATCCGCGACCTTGGGGCGAGCCGACGACACGGCACGGATCAACGTGGATTTCCCGGCATTGGGCAAACCCAGCAAACCCACATCAGCGATCAGCTTGAGTTCGAGCGCGAGTTCACGCTTCTCGCCGGGCAACCCCAATCCGGCCTTGCGCGGCGTCCGGTTGGTACTCGATTTGAAGCGGGTATTGCCCCACCCCCCCTTGCCGCCCTTGGCCACCAACAGCGTCTGGCCCGGAGCCGTCAGATCGCCCAGTTGTTCGCCCGTTTCGACATCCATGACCACGGTGCCGACAGGGATGGAAACGTAGGTGTCGTCACCGCCATGACCGGTGCAGTCATTGCCGCTGCCGCCCTCACCGTTTTCACCCCGATACGTACGGGAAATCCGGAAGTCGGCCAAGGTATTCATGCCCTCGACCGCCTTCAAGTAGACACTGCCGCCCAGTCCGCCATCGCCGCCGTCCGGACCACCAAAGGGCACAAACTTCTCGCGACGGAAGCTGACGCAGCCGCGGCCCCCGTTGCCGGCCTGCACTTTCAACTTGGCTTCATCGACGAATTTCATGGCGCCAAAGCCGGGGCGCCTAGCCCCGACCCTTACTTCGCGATGACGTTCACGTAGGTGTGTTGTTCCGCGCCCTTGACGCGAAACTCCACGGTGCCGTGCGCCTTGGCAAAAAGGGTGTGATCCGTGCCGATGCCGACATTCACGCCGGGCCGATAGACCGTCCCACGCTGCCTAATCAGGATGTTGCCCGCGAGCACGTCCTCGCCGCCATACTTCTTGACCCCGAGACGCTTGGAGTGCGAATCGCGCCCGTTCCGAGTACTGCCGCCGGCTTTCTTGTGTGCCATGAATTTCTCCGAAGAATTGTCTGTCGAACGACCGAGGCTTTAAGCGACGATCGAGGTGATTTTCACATCGGTATACGGCTGCCGATGAGTCTTCTCACGCTTGTAATGCTTGCGGCGTCGGAATTTGACGATGCGCACTTTGTCGCCCTTGCCATGACTCTCAACCGTCGCCACGACCTTGGCACTACCCACATAGGGAGCACCGATAGTCACCGATGTGCCGGCGCCCACCAGCAACACCTGATTGAACTCAACACTGGCGCCCTGATCCGCATCGAGCTTCTCGATTCGAACCACCGCACCTTCTTGGACGCGGTACTGCTTACCGCCGGTGGCAATCACGGCATACATGGTTTAACTCCAACTGGACGGCCTCATCGGACCGCAAAATAGCCGCGAATTGTACGGCGCCAAGCTTCGGAAATCAAACTAACAGCCCCCGAGTCCTCCATGGCGCCCCACAAGCCAACGAATTCTTAAGGTACCATGCGCTATTCCCCTCGAGCGGTTCATGAAACTAGAGCAGATTCGCCAGTTGGTCACCACGGATTTTGAGGCCGTCGATCGGGTCATCAAACGCCGCTTGCACAGTCCCGTGGCCCTGGTGGACCAGGTGGCGACTTACATCATTTACGCGGGCGGCAAGCGCTTGCGCCCCCTGCTGCTGCTGCTCGCGGCGCGCGCCTGCGGGCATGAGGGCGAAGAACACATCGATGCTGCCGCGGTGATCGAGTTCATTCACACCGCGACGCTCTTGCACGACGACGTTGTGGATGGTTCTTCGCTGCGGCGCGGCAGAGAAACCGCCAACCAGGTCTTCGGCAATGCCGCGAGCGTACTGGTCGGGGATTTCCTCTATTCCCGCGCGTTTCAGATGATGGTGACACTCAACCGCATGCCCATCATGGAAATCATGGGCGATGCCACCAACGCCATCGCCGAAGGCGAGGTCCTGCAGCTCATGAATGCCCATGATGCGGATACCACCGAAGAACGCTACGTCGATGTGATCCATCGTAAGACCGCACGCTTGTTCCAGGCGGCTGCTCAGATGGGCGCCGTCGTCAGCGATGCAATCCCCGCGGTTCAGGACTCCCTCGCCCGTTATGGCAAACACATCGGTACCGCCTTTCAGTTGGTGGATGACGCGCTCGACTACCAGGCCGACGAAGCAGCCCTCGGGAAACATTTGGGTGACGACCTCGCCGAGGGAAAACCCACTCTGCCGCTGATTTATGCCATGCAGCATGGCAGTGATGAGCAACGGACAATGATCCGTCACGCCATCGAAAAGGGCGGTCTCGGTCAGCTGGACGAAATCACCCGTGCCGTTGCAAGCCTGGGAGGGCTTGCGTACACTGCGCGCCTCGCCCAACGCGAGGTAGATCAGGCGCTTGCTGCGTTGGCTCCCCTTCCTGAGACCGTTTTTAAAGAAGGTTTGAGCGAATTAGCCAAATTCGCAGTGGCACGCAAGCACTAGTCCGCGACCGATTTCGGGGTGTAGCTCAGCCTGGTAGAGCACTACGTTCGGGACGTAGGAGTCGCAGGTTCAAATCCTGTCACCCCGACCAACTCTCACAGGGGCATGCGCCCCAGTGCCTCGATCGGACTCGCGGCCTCACTCACTCCGGAAACTTCAATTCCCGCTCAATTGCCCGGAACCGCGGCTCCAGGCGCAGTGGGTCGAGAAGGTCATTGACCTTCAGGCGCTCAAGCAGCGGATCGCGCAGCCTGACGGCCGTCTCCAGGGCTTCCAGCGCTCGCGCGGCATCCCCCCACTGTGCGTAGATCATGGCGACTGACGTCGCACTGTTGACCGCTTCAGCCCGCCATGCGTTGAGCATCGTTTCTGCATCCGTGCGCCTTCCCAGCTTGCCGTAGACAAGCGCAAGGCAAAAGGGCCTGTTTACATCGTGGGATTTTTCGCACCAAGCACGAGCGCTTTGGAAGTCACCGCTTTCGTAGTATGCCATTCCAAGCCATTGGTTGACATTGGGGTCATCGGGATACACCGCTATCACGTTTTTGAATGCGCCTATCGCTTCCGCGAAGCGTCGGGCTTGGACTAAGCTCGCACCCAGTTCGAAATGGTTGTCAGGATTCAACGGGTCCAGCACAACAGAGCGGCGCGCCGCGGCAAGTCCGGCTTCCGTTCGACCCATCAGTACCGCGAACCAACCGTACCGCCGCAAGAGTTTGGCATTTCCAGGCTCGAGATTTAGTGCACGTTCGTATTCCTGAGCAGCCTCGGCGAAGGCGAGAGAATCCTCGAATAGTTTTGCCAAAGCAAGGTGCCCGTCCGCCAGATCGGGCGCCAGAGTGACCGCTTTGCGCGCATCCTCCTCGGCCTTCCTTCGGTAGTCCGCTTTGTCAGCTTGTTCGGCCCAAGTACGAGCGAAATTTATGAATGCAACCGAGCGATCAGCGTAAGCAATGGCGTAAGCCGGGTCCAAGCGAATGGCCGCGGTGTAGCCAGCGATGGCAGCTTGTAAACCCTGTTTGTCGAGCGCCCCGTGATCAGCCTTCGAGGCTCGCAAATACGCGTCGAACGCTTCCGGATTACGCGTGCCGCCGACCTCGATCGTCGTTGCAAAGTCCCCGAGTAACGCCACTTTGAGCGCAGCCGCCACCGACTCCGCGATTTCCCGCTGCAGGTCGAGCACGTCGCCTAAATCCCGGTCATAGGTCTGCGACCACAGGTCAAAACCATTGACAGCGTTGCTGAGTTGCGCGGTGATGCGCAGCTTGTGACCTGAGCGTCGCACACTGCCCTCGAGCACTGAGGCAACATTGAGTCGCCGCGCTACCATGCTGAGTTCGACATCCTTGCCGCGGAAGTAGAACGATGAGGTGCGGGCGGCCACCTGCAACTCCTTGATACGGGCGAGCGAGTTGAGCAATTCCTCTGTGAGGCCGTCGGAGAAGTACTCCTGCTCCTTGTCTCCGCTCAGGTTCACGAACGGCAGCACCGCGATCGAGTTCGGCGGTGGGTTGAAGGTGGTCGGTGTTGCGGCTGCGCGGGCGGCGGCCTCTGAAGTCGCGTTTCTGTGGATCCGGAACTCATTGGCAACGAAGTACGCCAGCGCCGCCACAACGCCGATGGTGCCGATCGCGAGCACAACCCGCTGGAACCGCCGGGAGGGGCGCCCCGGCTCCCTTATCGCCGCAGCGGCACTTGACACAGCGCTTAACGGCGAAATCGCCGGGGTCAGCAAGAGCTGTATTCGTTCGACGAAAGCAGGAGGAGTCTCGCCTCCTGGCAGCCGCGTCCACTGCACCGCCCGGAAGGCATCCGGGACAAAAGCCTCCTGATCACGAGTACCGTCAATGACGACCGGTAAAAGAAAGTGCTTCTGTTGGGCCATGTGATGGGTGCGCGCGACCGCAAGGTTCCACTCGTGCCGAAAGTAGGCCTCGAGCCGCTCCTGGGTGTGCTGGGAGACAATCGGAATAAAGAGGGCACACTCACGGATCTCGTGCCGGATCTTCTGATCCCATGCATCCCCGCCCCGCAGTGTGCTCTGATCGAGAAAGACCTCGATCCCGGCCGCACACAGGGCCTGGTAAATCTTCTGAGCCGCCCCCGCATCCTGCGAGGCGTAGCTCAGAAATACTGTGTGCGACGGCTCAGTCACCGATCGCATGATTTTATGCGACTCCCCATCAGGGATCTTGATGATCGACATTCTCATGCTTCGCACTTTCGCGAAGCGCATCGACGTCGGCCAGATCCTGGGGGCGACCCGCGGCCATTTTGGCGGCCAACAGATCGTCGCGCGAAATAAAATTGACCGTCAGTGCGTCGTCGATTGCAACGGTCACCCGCCTCGGCCAGGCGCTTTCGAATTCGACCCCGCTTATCTTGGGCATGATATCCACCATCACCGGCGGCGTACCCATTCGGAAAAAGTTATCAGGTTCGGTAAAGTCTGCTGCACTGAGGCCATCCACCGGCGCGCCGAATTTTGTCAGTGCGATATAAACAGCTTTGCTGTTGTCGGCGTCGGTGCTGATTAGAATATTGAGGTCTTTGGTTGCGCGCGGTTGCGCATGGAGTGAGACCGCGTAGCCACCGACGATCAGATACCGGACGTTAGCGGCGTTGAATGCGGACAAGAGATCTTTGAAGTCGTCGAACATTCGGCGCCTGTCCCTTCAACCCGTAAAGATCATTGCTGATGTCCATGACCGCGCGAAGCCGCTCACGCAGCGAGACCCTGCGCCACGAGGCGTACTCGTCCGCCTTCATCATGGCCAAAGTGCTGAAGCGTTTGATAATTTTGTCCATGGTTTCAAACTAGCATCCATTACGCCGCACTTCTAGCGCAATAATGTCGGGATTTTACGGTCTCGACGAATTGGATAAGGGGGAGAGCGGAACGGCCATCGAGCGTTGCGGCACCCGCAAGGGCGGGTGAGCCCCCAATCGCTGCCAAATCGCTGACACCAAACGGCGTGTCTAGCTGAGTCTAGTGCTGTCTTGTGGTGTCCTGCGGTGTGCTAGCCTATTGACCATTCGAGCAATTCAGTCACGTGGCAGGCCAAACAGCTACGTTCGGGACGTAGGAATCGCAGGTTCAAATCCCGTCACCCCGGCCACTCATTTTCGGTCGCAGTATTTTTTGCGCCATTCCTCGCGCGCTCGGCTCCACACTTCTTCCAAATCGGGCACGAGGGGTTCGTTCTCGCGCAGTTCCTGCGATGCAATTCTGCCCGCCCGCCGCTGATCTCCAAGATCGATATTACTTGTTGGGCTGGGGGCGGGTACGGGATCTTCACCGTCGCGCGCGGTAAATGTTCGCACCGGCGGCGGCGGCGGCGGATACCTGCCCATCTTGGAATTCCAGTAGGCCCATGAGCGCGGATCGATAATGCCCGGCGGAGCGTGGTCCAGCGCGTCGCGAATATCATCGTCCGAAACGTAACGGCGGATAACCCGCATGTCTTCGTGGCGTGCGTAGGTCATGGCATAGGTCATGAAGCGAATCGGATCTGCGAGTGCATGCTCCGGTGGCTCGAACCAGATGATCCGCCGCGCAATGTCCAGAAGCAGCGGTGTGACCGGGATCGCTTTCATCGCTCCAACCCCTAGTCCGTATCCGCTCGCTGAATTTCAGCGCCGAGAACTGGCAGATGATCAAGATCGACTTGTCGTGCGGCTCCGACCAGGCGGAGCTTCAAGTCCTGCGGAAGGTCGCGCAGATTGCCGTCATCGAAATATGAAAGAGCTTTCAGCGTCACCTCGGGGTTGAATGTCGGTCCATAGAGGGCGTTCGCAGCCGCCAGAGCGGTTGCCAAGTCAACCGCACCGAGTCTCATTAGCGCATCCAAATCCAGGTAATCCTTGGCTTCGGCTCGAACCTGTATCACCGAAGCTTTCGTTCCGGCCAAATCGAGCAACGAGGCAACCTTCAGATTGTTCTCCTCGACGATATGCGCGGGAGCCAATACCGGCAATTTCGGCACGCCGAAAAAGGAAACCTTGACCGGATCACCGCGCTCCACGATTGCGGTCAAAGTATTTTTCTCGCGTTGAATTATTTTAGCGCCTGTCAAGAATGGCACCTCGCCTTCTAATTGCGACAGATTCAACTGTTCCCTGGCAAAGAAATCGAAATCAACGGAGTTTCGATGTCCCAAATGAAGTGCCAAAGCGGTTCCGCCATACAAGACGAATGGGTCGGGCAACGCAGACAGTTCCCGCCACAGACGCGCCTGCGCCGACGGCAGAATCTCCAGGTGAGGATGAAATTCGTTCATTCGAATTGGAATCAAATGCGCCCAAGCGTGATGTGATAAACCGTTTGCGCGTTCCCATGCTGCCATGGCCCGTCAAATGACGCGAGTCGAATGAATTGTACCCCGGGCTCCTCGACCTTATGCTCCCTCGATATCGAGCAAGTGCAGTCTTATCCCGGCGAAAGATTTAAATCCTCGGTCGAATGTAACGAGTTCATGATCGAGTGATCGTGCCAATGCCGCAAGCCAGGCATCAGTCCAAAGATTCGGCGTCGGTTGTCTGCCCGCGACCACTGAGGCACAAAAAATTCTCGTGCGAGGACGGCGCAGCATCAACAAGGACGGACCGCGGGTCGGCGCCTAGAATCTGCCAGGCTTCAGGCGAGTCCCTGCGGTGAATCGCTGGCACGAAAAGCCGTGCCTAGCGGTGTTTAGTGGTGTCTTTTTCGAGCCCTATCGTGTTCTAACCCATTAATAAGTATATCAATTTAGTCACGTCACTCCTCACAGACACTCCTCTGCGCGTAGGCTGCCAGATGGGTCGCCAGGTGATCGAACAGCAGTCGGATTCGGCGACTGCTCCGCAAGTCGCGATGCATTACCAGCCAAGCCTCCATCGGAAGTACGAACTCGGAGTGAAGTACAGGAACGAGATTCTTGTCTCGCCTTGCGATTCCTAGTTGACAAACGCCTATTCCATATCCCGCGCGCAAAGCAGCGAGTTGTGCGAGATCGCTATCCGAACGAAGCGCGAACATGTCGCGGGTGACCGGCACTCCCATTCGCTCGAGTAGTCGCACGTACGCTTGGTCACGATCGAAACCAATCAAGGCATGTTGGCGCAGATCCTCCAGTCGTCGTGGCATCGCGTGCCCCTTCAAGTAGCGCCGGTGGCCGTAGAGTCCGATGTCGATTCGTCCGATTCGTTTGGCGACCAGTGCACCCTGTGTGGGTCGGACCATCCTGACGGCGATGTCCGCGTCGCCGCGCAGCAGATCTTCATTGCGGTTCGATAGCGCGAGTTCCACCGAAATTCGCGGATTCAGAACATGAAAGTCCGCGAGGATCGACGGTAGAACTTCACTGCCGACGACTTCGCTCGCAGTGATGCGTACTGTTCCACGCTCCTCATCAACCTCACCTGATGCGGACCGTTGTGCGGCCTCGACGGCGGCGGCCATAGCCTCGGCCGACGGGATCAAGCGCAAGCCGGCTTCTGTCGGCGACAGGCCATCGAGGGAGCGTGTGAAGAGCTTGACCCCCAACGACACCTCGAGCGCGGCCACTTGGCGGCCCATGGTGGGCTGCGTCGTTCCGAGCATACGCGCAGCACTCGACAAGCTTCCCTCGCGTGCAACCGCAAGAAACGCGCGGAACAAATGCCAATCGGGCGCTGCAGTGGCCATACATTATTGTATGGACAGTGTACGGCATTAGCCAATTAGCATTTATGTCGCTGCGACTTACGATGCGCATCGTCATCCCCACCTGGAGAATCGCATGGCCTCGAAACTCATGTCCGCTGCACTGATTAGTGCCACCATAGGCACCGCCATCGCACAACCCCTTGCCCCACAGTCCGGAACATCAACCGGCGCGGAGACTCTATATTTGACGGTCGATGGCGGCCGTATCGCGTACGACGACACGGGCGGCAACGGCCCGCTAATCCTCGCGATTCCAGGAATGGGTGATCTGCGCTCAGAGTATCGGCTCC
>Ga0209208_10001252_pt1 | contig 35585 bp, 20 predicted proteins | sample S1TSphfallax_3_FD_187694 | JGI IMG/M metagenome (GOLD analysis project Ga0209208, IMG submission 187694) | Host-associated microbial communities from peat moss isolated from Minnesota, USA - S1T2_Fd - Sphagnum fallax MG (SPAdes) (version 2) | ecosystem: Host-associated > Plants > Peat moss >...
CAATTGATTTGTAACTATAAAACAATATTTCCCACATGCCTTCTTTGGTTTTAATTTTGTAATCAATTTAAAATTTATAGTTAATCATTTGCCATAATTATTTTGGAATTTAATTATTTGAATTAAATATATGATAATTAATTATCTATTATCTGAATTAATTAAATAATAATTAATAAAATTTGATTAATGAACTCATATGAATATTTTATTATTTCATTTATTCAATTATTTCATTTTAATTAATTAAATTCCATATTAATTACTAGTTTAAAAATTAGTAACAAGTAATTCATTTTGAAATATTAAATAATAAACATGAATTTGAATAGAATACATTGAGGTATATAAAGACATATTCATATGTACACCCTTATTGAATGTTTAATAAAATATACATAATGTTTTTAATTTCAATTCAAAAATAGACTTTCACCTTTCATGAAATTTTATGGTTTGATATGTATGTATACCAATATAATATTGTGAATTCCAATGTAGTGAAATATTATTAACACAACAAATGTACATTAATCACAAAAATTATGACTATAATATTTACTACATTATTTAAATTTTAGTTATTTAGATAATTATGAAAATGAATTATTTTAATTAATTAATTCAATAAAAGAATCAGCTCGTATCAATGAAACATTTAATAATTTATTCTAGAAAAGTTTGAAGTGTATAAACAATGATATCTATATGTACATACACCATTTTAATCTAATTGAAGGCATGCATTTACGCTTTCAATGAATTGCACAATTTGTAAATCTTTTAATAGTATGAATTGCCACATAGTTGATAACTAATTCTAGATGAGTTGAACACTCTAGTTCCAAAATAGTGGACAAGTAGTAGTTATGTAGTGAAACCATAATGACACATTTAGTTGTAACTTAGTTGTAAAACTAGCCAATTTAGTTGACTTTTAGTTGCAAACAAGTTGCAAGTTCTAGATGTTATGGAATTTTATTTAATTGTACATGTGGCATGATCGTACGCATCAACCCTGTACGCCAATTGCAAAGTAGTTGTTCACTTAATGTTAAAGTTAAACTAGTTGTAACACAGTTGACATTAACCATTTCATTGCAACTTTTAATCATGTTCAAATTACGGTTGACTATCACCATATATATTTTGCGTACATATGCATGTATATAATCCAAGTTGCAACTAATGTGCAACCAAATTACAACTATGAAATATTCTAACATGGCATTTTAATTATTAATTCATCTTATTTCCATATTGTAGTTATACCCTAATTGCATAATAGCTTTGATGCTGATCTAGTTGCATGCCAGTTTAGTTTTTGTAGACATGATTTCTCATAGTGTAAATGGGCCCCACTTGTGCACTTATGAAAAATGATGAACACCCAAAAACCCATAATATGCATTCACATTTTGATTCTTGGCCCATTCCTGACAACTTCTTTCTTTTAAATGTCTTTACATTTACACATTAGATATATTTTTTTGTTTATTTAGTACATGCATAAGGGAATGATCCAAACTAGTCATTAAAATAACAAAAGGTGAAAATAATTATCATTCAAGTGTTTTTAATATCAATGACCCATTAGGGCTTCATTATCTTGATTTTAGAAATTCATCATTATATGAAAATTGATTCAATCAATTATCTATAAAAGACATTAAGTAGGTTGGCATTTGAAGTATTCTTAAAAATTAACATCCAAAAAAAATTCCCAAAAAATAGTTTCCTTTTGTGTTCTTGATCAAAAAAATCTTTTTTGTTACATTTTTGAAAATTTCCATATGTATTCATTTTCCACATCAAAACACATTATTTTGTAAATTTAATTGAAATTTTGAATTTAACGTGACTTGGCTAACCTTTGGATAAATAATTCGGAATAAAAAACTTTCTTTATGTGAGTCCCATGTTGTTTTGAAGTTGGATGGGTTTTAAAACATCGAAATGTGATGTTCCTAATGGGTCCACCCAAGGATAAGTTTGCCCCTCTAAGTTTATGACTTTTTGCATTTGGAATTAAAGTCTGAATTGCTTATAAAATTAGGGTTTTAATATGTGTTGAACCTTAAACTTTTGTTTTTGGAATGAAGTTTTTAGTTTGTGAGCTTTTATTTGTGGAATAAAAGTATGAATTTATGAAATTTTGCATCTGGATTTTGGAATGAAACTTTCCTAGGCTTGATGTTTGTTTCTAAAATTAGGGTTTTAGTATATGTTGATACTTGAACTTTTGTTTCTGGAATTAGGATTTCAATATATGTTGAAGCTTGAGCTTTGGTTTTTGGAATGAAAATTTGAGTTTATGATATTTTGTTTTTAAAATGAAACTTTAAGTTTATGACCTTTTCCATTTGGCATTAAGGTCTCAATTGTTTCTGGAAATAGGGTTTAAGTGTGTGTTAAACCTTGAACTTTGTTTTGAGTTTATGATATTTTTTTGTGGAATAAAAGGATGAATTTATGAACTTTTGTATTTGGATTTTGGAATGAAACTTCTTTAAGTGTGTTGTTTTGCTTCTAGAATTAGGGCTTTAGTATATCTTGAAGCTTAAGCTTTTGTTTCCGAAATTAGGGTTTTAGTTTATGTTGAAGTTTGAAGTTTGGTTTTTGGAATGAAATTTTGAGTTTATGATCTTTTGTTTTTGGAATGAAGTTTTGAATTTATGAAATTTTTCATTTGGAATTAAGGTTTGAGTTGTTTCTAGAACTAGGGTTTTGATATGTGTTGAAGCTTCGACTTTTGTTTTTAGAATGAAATTAAGTCTATGATATTTTGTTTTTCAAATGAAGTTATGAGTTTATGAAATTTTGCATTTGGAATTAAGGTTTTAGTATGTGTTGAGGCTTCAACTTTTATTTCTAGAACGGATTTATTAGTTTATGAACTTTTACATTTGGATTTTCAAATGAAACTTGTTTGTTGCTTTGTTTTTGGAATTAAGGTTTTAATGAATTTTGAGGTTTGAGCTTTTGATTTTGGAACTTAGGTTCAAAAAATTGAATCGATTATTATAAACTTGAGTTTGTTATGGCACCACTTTTAATAGTACCAAAAAAATTAAAGAGAAGTTCTTTTTTTCAAATTGTGTTCTTATTGATCCATTCAATGTTGTAAGTAATGTATTGAGCTTGATTTTGTTGTTATTAATCTAATCCAAACAAAAGTAGACTAATTAATAGCAAGAAAAGGAAGAAAATGTATGAGTTGAATCATCACTTCCAAAACTTATGGGTTGCAAAACTTCCTTGGGCAAAATTTGTTGTGAATGTTGGTAATGAAGGTAAAATGCAAAGTTTGTAGTGTCATTGAAAGGTGAGGTAAACTTTTGGTACCCAAGTTGGATTCTTTGTGGAAACATGCTAGTTGAAGGAAGGCCATAGTTTTATTTGTGGGTAGTGTAGTGAGGGATTTCTATATTTTGAAGATTAATTGGTTCATGTGATTAATGAGAAGTTGTATGTTAAAAAGGGCAAGGACAATGTTTGGCAACATGTAGTTGAAGGGGTTGTGGTGGAGAGGAAAAAAAGATTAGTTTAATTTGCTCTTGTCTTCCACTTACTTTCCTAGGGCAAGCCTATGATTGAGTATGAATAGATGCAATCTTTGTTCACATAATTCTTTTAGGTGTTTAATCACCCATCCCAACCCTAGAATGATTATTCTGGATGGGAGATTGTTTAATTTGTACACCATGTAGTATTGATTGCCACTAAAGGGGTTATTTTGGCTTCAAGCTTTCTTTCTATCTTTACTTATGAAATCACTATAGTTGTTAACTAGAGTTGGATTTTAGTGCATTGTTATGTGGTGGCGAGTTGGAGATGGGTCCTTATTTTGTTCACATAAATGAACATTTGGTTGCAAGTGGGATTGTCGTTATATAAAAAATGTGATCTTGACTATTTTCATTATATATAGTGGTTTGACCAATGAGGAAATTGCTAAACAGGTTGTGTGTTTAGGAATGGATGGTGTTTCCACATTTCAAGGGGTTAAATCTAGAGTAATAGTTTTATTGAAGATTTAACAAACACCTTATTTCATTGGAATTTAAATATGGTATATTGAACTGACCTTGTAGTGCAAAGTTGGTCTTCCATGTTGATGGTGTCCAAATTGGAGGGTCTCCTTCAATCATTTTACGGGCATTTCTTTAGTTCCCAAAACATTATCTTGGGTTCAAAAAACTTGTCAATATTTGGAAACAAAGGGACTAAAAGTTTTTCAGAATGTTAAAATAAAGTGGATTAACATGTTGGTATTTTTTAAAAAGGTTAGGAAAGACTATAAAACATTAGTTGCTAAGATGGTAGGTAATAATGGCATTGTGGAGGCAACCAAGGCTAACGTGGTGAATTTGTGTGATGTTGGCACAATCTTGGGCTTGCCATGTGTTTTGCCTATGTTGGAATCTGTCAATGCTTTTATGAAATTTGCAATGGCTAAAGATGTCTTCATATGCGATTACAATGATTACATTGTAGTAGTTAAAATTTGCCAAGTTGATTTATACAAAATGTATAGTGACCCCACCACTTCATTTCGACATGAAAACTTTCTTGAATTTATAAATGTGGTTACAAACACATCTTGTACATGAATAGTTAAGATTGGGTCACTGACCTAAATGATGGCACAAAACACTTGGTTTTTTGCATCATTGGACAATCCCACATGGTCCATTATGTTGATTTTGTAATGGGCATGCATTTTAGAGTTATTTGAGAAGGTTTTGATCAAGATATTGGAGTTATTGAAGCTCAATGCATTGCTACATAATGTGTTGGTTCTTGAATTGGAACATAGGTTTCTAGATCATGAATTGATGAGTGTTCTTGAAATTATTTACCCACAATATTGGTGGTTGTAACTAAATGGTGAGTTTTCTTTTGTAAATCATTTGGCCAATTGATTAAATGACATTATCGTACATCCAAACAAGGTGGTATTGATGGTAAATGAATTTTTGAACCACTTTTAGGGGACATTCTAGATTTATAAAGTTATTTTTTCAAGTTGACCATGAAGAATTAGGCCTTTAAGGCAATGGTAGAACCTAAAAATGAAAATCAACTAAATTATGCCATCAACTTGCCACAAACAATTTGTTAGTGGTTCGTCTCTATGAGTTCATGAAACTTGCTAAACTTGTCATTGTTCAAGTCATTGGAAACGTGGAAGATGAAAAAACATTTTCCACTTTGAGTTTTATGAAATCCATGTTGTGGAATTGATTGCTAGGGCATTTGAATATTGCCATATCCATGTTTATTCAAGACTTTTACACTAAGGGTACTTTTCCTTTTCACCAAGCTATTGCACATTGGAATGGTGCAAACAAGGCTAAGGTTATAGTGAATGTTTAAGCATTGGGTTTAAGGTCTGTAGTTTGGGTACAAGGTTGAAGGGTAGATGCAAGGTTGAATGGCTCATTTTTGGTAGATAAAAAGTTTTTAAAAGTTCAATTTTTAGTGTTGAATTAACATAAATGGGGGACTATGGGTTGATTAATGAGCTAATTAAATTCATATGAAAATATGCCCATTTAGACACCTTTTTGACATACATTTTACAAGGAAAAAAATCATCAATCCAACAAAAAATGACCCATGTAGAGACTTTTGAAAATAAGGTCCAGATTTCAATCATTCAAAAGTCCATAACTATATTTTGGTTAAAGCTTTTGTAATGAAGTTTTCAAATCTATGTTTTTTTATTCTTTCATCTATCAAATATAATGTCTCTATAAGATATATTTTCAAATAGTGATATTGAAAATTTCATGTGTATGGGAAATGTAGATGGTTGGGATAGTTCATATGTTTTCACTTCAAAAGTCCATTACTACATAATGGGTGCACACTTATTGTGCACAAATTATATAGATAGTTTCTTATTGAAGTTGAAAATCTTAAACCAAATACCAATTGTGCATATAAATGAATTTGTGGCATGTTAATGGCATGTTAATTCATTACACCTTGCAAAAAATTGCAATGGGACACAAAGAGTGAACCCCTATAGCTTGCATTCACCCTAAAGGATGTAAATGTGAGTGCATTTTCCATTACATAACCACTTTTTGTATATCATTAAAATATTAACATCATCACATATTTTGTGTTGCAATGGCTATGGGTTTTCATGACTAGGGTTCAAATCCCTCACAAAGTGATTAGAGTTAGAATTTTGTTATTTAAAGATCTACTTGTAATTCCACATGTCATCAAATTGTACAACACAGTTGTTTGTTGGAAGCCTAAAAATTGATGCCCCAACATGTGTAGAGCATGCTCCTATCCACACAAATGTTGAAGTAGGAGCCACCTAGAACTTATAGAACATCAAAACTCTTCACTCAATCTGCACTTTTGTTTATACAATATAGCCACCATCTATACATCACACTAGTTTTTAATTGAAATAGCCATAAAGGCTGTGGGTTTTCAAACCCCCTTGCCACTCGGAATTTTAATTAAAAAACATAAATGAAACACTGGTTTGTAATGAAGCAAATGCAACATATATACTATCAAAGAAGTTATGCACTAATCATGAAGCTTTAATACTACAAGGATTTGACTGATAACATGTGTATATATGGATTTAATAACATTCTTGGAATAACTCCTACTATTTCTGGATAATCTTTTGCTCAAATTATTAATGGAGATTCATTAAACCAGTTATCCGTTAAATTGGTTGACATTTTTCACCCAAACCTTGGAATTCTTTTTCCCGCCTGCCCAAAAGACGTGAAAATTGCTCAGGTGCAAAATAATTTTGTCCCCATTTATTTATTATTTTCAACCTGATGGTTGAAACATTTTTTCCAAAAGCCCTTCCCTTGAAAAAAACATGACCACATATAGTGATGCAACGATGTGAGTGATTTGGCTAGTAACGGTATGTGCATGTTTGAGAATTGGATCTTCCATTGTATGTTAAATGAATGCCTATATTTTTTGTTTTAATAAAATCTGGCCGTATGTATGGACTTCTAGTCATGTTTCTTGAAATTTAGGGAAAAAATGGCTATTGGGACACAATACTTAGCTCTCTGTGAGCCAAACATCCAGAATGTTTAAGCTGAACACAAGAATGAAGCAAGTAATGAGAACTTTGATTACTCAAGTTTCATAGTTGACAATTCTATTATAAATATATCACAGCATTAAATGATTTTCTCTATCATGTTATTGCCCTGTTTCATGATGGTGTAATGTTGTTGTATTCTATATAAACATAGGCATGGTAAGCACGATAAAGTAAACATAACAAATAGTCCTCTAAAAATAAATAAGGTGTACCTATATGTGTTGTAATGCATTTTAAAATCAATTTCTTACAGCATACTTCAATTTGTCACAAACAACGAATTTGGGTTCGTAGGATTATTTTAAACTACTAAAGATTCATTGATGCAGTATGCACAAAGCAAGTAGTTAACCACATAGCTCAAGGCTAGAGGCGCAAAGTATTGTTGAGAGATGAAAAAAACATTTGGTGGAAGAGCTAAGAAATTCCTAATCCAAGTAAATTAGTGTAGGCTTGATACATAGATCTTCATCCATGTTGTGACTTGTGATCTACAAATGTGGAAATTAATTTCTTAGTTTTAATGGTGTTTAGAGGAATGATAATCAAGTTAGGCTCAGTTTATATGGACATATGACCTTGATGACTTAGCACACTTCTTATAGCATCCCAAAACTTGAGTCTCTAAAACCCAGGGTTTAGGGCTTAGGCTGAATGGAACCATCTTAGGGTTTAGGGTTGAACCCCTGAAGGAACATGTTGAACCGAGTAGGTTCGGGGCACAGACCTAATCTAGGTATATTTGATAAGTATGTTCAAGGCTTGAAGGACTTGGCCACACACAAAGTTTTATTCAGTGCAATACTTACTTACACCAAGTGTGACACAGAAATTAAAGGATTCCCAAAAAAAATGTGGTACATTCAAGCTCATTGTACATCTTAAGTAGTCGGAGTCGACACTAATTTATTTCAAACCTGGACTAGAACAATGAGCCCTAGTACATTGAGGGTGCATTTAGTACCACTTCACCACCTTGGGTTTGCATGACCCACTTCAACACTTGAGCACAAGCTTCCGGACATGAGTAAATTTGCTGAATTGGTTCATAGTTGCGCATCTGCTTTTGTTCCTTGTAACTTGAGTTCTTGAGTGCATCTGAGCTCTCCTTACTGAGCTCACTTGGCTTTGTTGTAGGTCTCAGATACTCGTTCCGTATATCAGCAATTGTCTTCTCTATTGGCTGAGATGCATCAATCCAATGAAAGAGTTGCACCTGCAGAGTTTTTCACAGAGAAAATAATTGGGATGAAAAATTCCAATCAATCATCCTGCCTGAGTTCCATTTACAAGTAGGGCTTTTCTTCATGTCAACCCGCACATTACAAAATTCCAGATAATTGAAAAGATTATAAGACATGGGCAGTGGAATGTTGTTGATTGTCTAAAACACAGTTCAGTCTGCAGAAAAGAAAGAAAAGAAAAAAAAGAAAAAAAGAAAAAAAAGAAAACATTAAAAATAATAATAACAGAATCTGAAGCCGGAATTCGCCAGTCCTGAACATTCCAACACGGAATTACCCAGTTCTGACGAATGCCAAACATCAGTACTGAATATTCCAACACGGAATTGCCCAGAGCTCTTCTTCTTCTTCCCGCCTTGTTCACGCGGGGTGTGGAACTTGGGAGCTCTTCGTGCGACAGAGTTCCGATCTCTCGCGGCACGACAGTTTCTTAGATCACGCGCAGCAGCCAGCAAACAAGCAAGAAGATAAAAAATTCTGTGCTGCGAGGAAGATTTGGAGATTGGAAGAGGATTCAGCATTACAAGAATTGAGCTTAGTACCTCGCTGCGATCTTTGCTGCGATACCACTTGATTTGTTGACGCGCAATGTTTCGGCAATTGTGCTGAAACAAGGAAAGCATGGACAAAAGACGCTCTTCCGTGACGAAGCCACGAGCGGCGCGAGCTTCCATCAGAAACGGAATCGCCTCCTCATAACCGGTTGCACGAGCTGCGGAATTGCTATCAGCGACAAGACCAGCATCCAGCAAGCGAGAAGTCTCTTCCAGCAACGTCATGATCTGTTGCTCGCAGCGAAGATCCAGCCTCCGAAAGAGTGCCGCGCGATTCTTGTGCAGGAAATAGCATTGGAAATCGTAATCCCAACAGTCCGGCACTAGTATCGATCCCGCGCCCGCGAGTGCTCCGATAATCTTCGCTTCGTCTTCGAAAGGTTTGGACGTGATTCCTGGTTTGGCATGCATGTAGTATCGCATGTACATTCCTGTGCCTCCTACCACAATAGGCACTCGTCCTCTTGCGAGGATTTGCTCAGTGGCTGCTCGCGAGTCCCTCATGAACTCCTCATAAGTGTATTCCACAGTTGCTGGGACCATGTCCAGCAGGTGGTGAGGAATCCCCTGTCGTTCTTCCATCGTCGCCTTCGCGGCTCCAATATCGAGTCCGCGGTAGACTTGTACCGAGTCCGCATTGATCACTTCTCCGTTCAACTCTTTCGCTAGCTCGATCGACAATTGTGTCTTGCCTACAGACGTGGGTCCTGCGATCACAATTACTCGAGGTTTCTCCCGTGTGGTCGATCTCAGCTGCTGCTTGCAGGCCCAGCCAGCTGCTGCTTCCGTGGCCGATAGACTCGCATCACCGCCGCAGAAGATGCTCTTACTTGAAGAATTGGCGTCGATCGATTCTAACTCTAGCTTGGCATTGCAGAAGATCTGTCCCACTCCGAGTGTTCTTCGACGTCGTGCCTGCAAGGCCGGCTTCGGTGTAGTAGTAATGCAGGTGGTCCAGAACTGCTCATGTGGTGTTGATCTGCATTTCAGTGACGGCTGCATGGGGTGGAGATTCACGATCATTGAATTCTGGGGAACCCATGGTGACAAAGACACAGCAAACGCCATAGTGGAGTTCCTGACAGGAATAAATGCGGAAAGACATGTCAGTCGCGCGTGCTCTTATAGCGGTTCTGGAAATTGCCTAAAAAACTAATTGTCACTTTCTCTTCTTGCACAGAGTTTCTGGGCACCCGAGACTGGGGCAGAATGCTGAAACGGTAAAAATCTGGGGAGTCGAGACACAGTCACACTGACAAATATAGCCCCTGCAGGAGAGCTGCATTCTTTTAAGAAGAACGACCTTTGCAATTCTCGCCATTCCTTATAGTTTGGAGAGGACGTTGCACTTATTTGCCCATCTCCAGCAGGTCGTGAGTAGTAGTCTGAAGGAAGTTCTTAGTTTTAGTGCATCGTTGTGTGCAGAAGTGTGCGAGAATATGGAAGCAGCAGCAGCAACAGGAGCGGCCGACGACGCGGTGATATCGCTGGGACACATGATGAGCACGGATCACTATGTGTTCAGGCGCATATGTGTGTTCTGTGGAAGTAGTTCCGGGAACAAGAACGTCTATATCGATGCTGCTGTGGAGCTCGGCAACGAATTTGTAAGCTCTTCGGGGCTATTACGTACAGTAGAACTGCAGAGCTCCACGACATTGTACATCTAGTCTTGACATGATTGTTGGTCGACTTGGTTGTGTTTCTAGTTTAGGTCAAGAGATGAGTAGTTGCAGAGAAGGTTTTTGTGCAAGAATTAGCTGAAGTCGTGAGTTTATTCACTAAAGAACATGTGTTAATTTACAGGTGCAGCGCAAGATCAATCTGGTGTATGGAGGTGGGAGTATCGGGCTCATGGGCAAGATCGCACAGACAGTTGATGCTGGTGGCGGTCATGTAATTGGGTACGTATCATCACTACTTTTCCTCTCTGGCACCAGCATGATGGTGAAATGCAAGCATGAATTGATTCTACTCTTGAAGAGTCTTGAAGAGATTTCGATCCAGGACAAGTCCAGACGTAGTGCTGCAGATCTGCTGTACATCATTTGTTGATCGAATGTATGAAAGAAGGTGATCAGTTCCTGATGAACATGAGTTTCTGGGTTGTCATGCATTGTGCAGTGTGATACCCAAAGCTTTGATGCCACGCGAGGTATGTCCACTACACTGACACTCATATTGTCATGGATCCTACCACAAATTCTTGAGATTTGGCAGCTTAAAAAGAAACTGGTTGACTGGTTTCTTTACTTCCAGTATGAGTCTATGACATGATCACGTGATGCACTCACTGTAACAGATATGTGGGCAGACAGTAGGAGAGATGATTGCTGTTGATGATATGCACCAGCGCAAGGCCGAGATGGCTCGACTAGCAGACGCCTTCATCGCCCTCCCAGGTCTAGACTCTGTTCCTGAGTTTCCACCCAGCAGCTCCTACGCCGGCATTATACGCCTAAATATTTTTTCTTGGTTGTGAAGCTCTCTTGAAAAGCTGTTCATGTTTTTTTGTCATTGCTTCTTCGGAGATCAATATTTTTTGTCATCTGCAGGCATGATCTTTAAGCAGCCTTGAATATGCAGGAGTTCCATGAGTAATCCACGTGAGAGCATTTGTGCAGGTGGCTATGGCACACTGGAGGAGCTACTGGAGATCACCACATGGTCACAGCTGGGCATTCATGCGAAACCAGTAAGTAAATTCTCCTCGACGTCCTGTCCTGCAGCATCTGGCGCAGGTGCACATGATGAAATCAGCATATGAGAATTCATCTTCATGGATCTCGAATTGCATAATTTCGAATGAATTTGTGACTAGTCTAATTGAATTGCATCGCGGATCTGCTCTCTGGTGTTGTGCAACACTGATAACATGGAGCCCGTGTGATGAATTGCACATAAATGAATGTGCACAGGTGGGGATTCTAAACGTGAATGGCTACTACGACACGCTTCTGGCCCTGTTCGACAAAGCCGTGGAAGAGGGTTTCCTCAGCATGGCAGCACGCCTCCTTCTTGTGTCAGCACCAACGGCCACAGAGCTAATCCACAAAATGGAGGTGAGTCGTTCAACCATCATCATCATACCTGCTGCATCATGAATCGCCCAGCTTCATGAACTCAATTCCTGCACCATGATCAGCTGCCACTCCAGCAGCTGCTGCAAATTATATATATAGTGGGATCACCTGTACATGTATAAATATTGTACAACCAGCTGGTTCCAGCAGTAACTCATCAAGCTTTTCATTTTGGCATGCAGACATTCTCCCCGGTGGAGGACAAGAACATGCCACAACTGGTTTGGGGGCCGGGTCAAGTCACCCAAGCTGCAGGAGCAAAGGAAATACTCTCGACTCTACGATCATCAGCTGCTGCACCACGTCGTCGACGGTTCCCGTCTGTTTTTCGCTGCAGCAGCAGCAGCAACAACAACAACAACATCCAGCTGCATCACCCACCTGCAGCAGCAGCTCGTGGAAGACGGAGTTACTGCTTTGATCCAAAACCCAGCAAAGTGGGTCTTACTGGGCCCATCATTAAAGTGGGTCTCACTGGACCCATCAAAATGGGTCGAGTCTTAAGTCGTGCAGCAGTTCCAGGTCCAGCTGCAGGTCCAGGAGCAGCAGCAGCAGCTGCTGCAGCTCCTGGCCCAGCAGGAATTAGCTGCTGCTCATGCGCGAGCAAGCTTAGGTGGTTCTAAGAATGCATGAACTAGTTCTCATGTCCTCAGCAGCTAGTTACTTAGTAATTCTCGTGCATGTTCTTGTTTGTTCTTGCTGCACAACCAGATCTACTACTTGTAAACTGCTTAAGAGACTCATCTAAATTATTCCTCATTTATTGCAAGTTTCTATTTCTTCCTTACTTGCTTAGCACAAGCTTGAGCAGCCATATTGTTTTAATTGTGGCCATATTTTTGGGTATTATGCCAAACTTCTTTTTGGGAAAAAAAACTTGGGAAAAATAAAAAAGTGTTTTTTTGAAATTTCACTGTAAAAGTTCACATGGTATATTTTTCAAGAAAAAATCATCACCACTTCAAATGAGAAAATTTTAAAACTGAAAGAAAAGACACAATTGAGCAGGACTCTCACAGAGTGAACTTAGTTATATATCTAGGATTGTACACTACAATGCCTGTAGGAATTATTATATATTTTGATGAGCTGCAATGCAGAAAACAAAATTTGTGCACTTTATTTCTTCATAAAATGTTGCTAGCTAAATTGTTGTAAATTATTAGAGTTGTTGTAACTGCAGGTATTTTTTTATTTTTTTATTTTTGCTGCCAAGTTCAGGCTATGATTATTGCATTGTAGAAAAGCAGGCATGTTAAGGTCCATCTGCACCTAGAGCTCCCATGGAGGAGGAGGATATAAATCAATTCATGGCAACAAAGGTGAGCTTGTCTAAGAATTTTTGGAAAATCAGCTTGAAGGTTTTTTTTTGTTGAAGAGAAAGGCTCCAAATGGGTCCTTTCTTGCTCTTGAGATGCAGATGACACACTCTTGAGTTCAAGACAGATTGATTCCCATAGTTCTTAGAAGTTTCTATCTCTTTCTGAGCTATTGGTGGAACCATGGTTAACTACATCATGTGTTTGGGTTTAGGGTTTCATTAATAGTCAATAGAATTAACATACATGATGTTGATTGGCACAAAGTACAAATGAAGGGAGAAATATTCCAAGATGAGATATACTCAAAAAAGAATATATATGTTTTTTGAAGATATTAAGATTTACTAAGAAGCAAGGCAAAAATAGTTGAAGATAAGATTTACTAAAGAAGCATGATCAAGAGAACCCTCCGCCTAGACTTCACATCGAGGGTTGTACTTCCTTTTGGAGATGTGCCTTTATGCATTGTTGTACTTTTGTACCTATCCAAAGACTATTTCCAATCCAAAATGCTTAAACTTCAAAGTTTAGATGGGATTTGGTACATATCTGCCATAGCAAGGCTGCATTATGCATAAGACAATAACTAGACAACTAACTATTATTTAACATTTAAAACCACACTATCTTAATTTAAAAAGGTGGGTCTTACTCATTTCTTTTTTGAAAAAAACATTGTGATGTAGCTGAAGTCATGATCATCCATAAGACAATTTAACCAGAACCAGCTTTTTTAAAAATGAAAGTAAAACAAATTTACTTGCATCCTTTTATATATTTTTGGCTACCTACTGGAAATTAATATAGAATTTGGCAATTTAATTTTTTTTTTGAAATTTGGTGACTAAAAAAGCTAAAAAATAATTGTGACCTACTAGGATAGTGAAAGGGTTTTATACTAGATCATAAAAAATAGGGGCACAAAAAATTGGTAACATGTTATTGGTCATGAAGGCCAATTGGCATACTCAGTACATTAAGGAGCATATAGAGCAAGCTATGTAGTATGGAGTTCGTATTGAGGATTAATCACATGTACTAAAATTCCAGTGTAAAAATACAACAGTACTGAAAAATACCCTACTACATTATGGCCAAAGCAAGTGATGCTTAGATACAAATTGGCATTGATCAATACAACTGAAGATTTTGCAAGTTGTGGCTGACTGACCATGTAAGGTAGTAGTAGTACTACTACTACTTAGACATTTCAGTTTTACACTGGTTTGGTACATTAAAGATTGAAAGCTCTACCTTAGTATTTGTGAAAGGCGCATACAACAATTTTTTAATCTCCAATTAGGACCATCCTTGAGAATTAAGGATTTGGTGAGAAGTCGGTGTCAAGGGACTCATTGTAAGGTGGGTAAGTACACACACACACACACACACACACACAAAAGCTATGTGCCATACTAATGAAATCTCGTGATCTTTTTAAATAGAAGATTAGTACTTTTGGTGGCCATTGCAAATAAGAGGACTGGCTTTAAGGCTAATCCGGGACAAGCAAGAAATAAGTTATGATAGTTCCTCTGTATGTCAGTACTGATCTTTTGCATATTGTGTGAGTTTACAAGATACTCTACTTGTGGATGAAGTTCATCTATATGGGACCAATTGTCCATGCAGATTGAAAAGTACCCAACAAGTTATAATATCATACAAACCGTGCACTATGTGGGGCTACATTTATCTTGAAAGCTAGTTGATGTATCTGTCTCACCATCTCACCATTGGATGATGGTTAGGACGATTGTAGTTTGGCTCTAGTCAAGGACCTTACGATGTGGTGTTAAGAGCTGAATTTGAAGGCTCGACTAGTTCAGCCTTTACCTGGATGATGCCCTAATCCACTCTAGTACTTTTGAGGATAGAAACACAAGTCATTTTCTTACTTGTGTGTGCAAAATCTGAATTAGGTTTGTTGAAGATAAGTCTTCAAGCCACTCTCCTCACCATCAACACCCAGACTTGGACATGTCATGACTTCATTCCATTATCTGATTCTAGCCCCAAGTGTTTAGTAATTTGGCTTTTAGCATTGTCATAGAGAAATAGGGGCCCTTATCCTAAGGACTATACATGCAGTTGGGCCCTCCACTTGAAGAAAGTTGTGAGTGTGATGGAGCTTATACAAGGACACAAAAGTGTCTTTGGATATGCTCACACAATGAAAAACAAGTTCACATCCTGGGCATTTTGGATTTTTTAGTGACATCTTCTTATCTTTAGTCTACATATAAACATTTGACATTTTTAATTGAAAACTAAAGTTCAATGTCAAGTATTTATTGCATGACATTCGTTTTCTTTATTTGTTGTTGAAACTTTGTTCACATTTAATTAGGTTCCAACAACACATCAACTTCTATTTGTGTACATGTTTTGATAGTGAATTTAGATGCCAATTGAGTAACATATGACATCAATCGAGACTTTCAACCCAAGTTGCATTGAATGTGATTTAATTCTAATCCCAAATGTAAAGGATCATTACAAAAGCTAGAAGTTATCTTCAACCTGATTACAAGTTCTTAAAATAATTTTTCTATCTATAGAAAAACAAATCTCTAGTAATAATATACAGGTCATCAAAAGTAAACACCCACCCAATTGCTAGCACAACCTTATCACTTGTGATCTTCATGATATTTCCCCTTTAATTCAAAAGTTGATTTGAATTGCTTTGGTTCATGACTAGCCTTGGTGTGACAAGAGGATCCAACAAGATAGAACTAGGAGTTTAAAAATTTCATGTGGCATGAACCAATTTTGTTTAATTTTTAATTTAAAGACAAACCTTCAATCTTAGTTCTAAATTTTTTTGTTTTCAATACAACAAAGTTAAGTTTTAAGACCAATTTTTTGGATTTCTAAAACCTTTAGTTTTTGGCATTTTCACACAAAATTTGAAGCCATTTCAATCTAAGACAAGGTCCAATACCAACTTCATTACACAAAACTAAACCCCATAGAAAAATGTGTAATTAGTTTGTTTGACTACTATACACATTTTGAGATAAAGATTATATAATATTATGTATAACCAATCAAATGCAATAACTTTTGTTTAAAAATGTAAGGCCAAGTTTATATTTCTAAAAATAAAATTGCACTTATGTATATGAAAAAACTTGAATTTTTAAAAAATAGGGAAACACCATTAGTTTTAATTCTAATTCAATCTTGAAAATAAGCAAATTCATCAACTAGGTTCCAATTTGGTCCAAACACCCTAGAACCTAATCTTATAACTTAACTTGAACCTACTAAAATCCAACAACCTATCAACATTTACATGAACTAATTTTGGATGGTTATTTCTTTTTTTCAAACAAAGAATTTATGGGTAAGGGTTGGTATGTGGACCTTTGACTAGCAAGTTTCAAAAATAAAAAAAGAGTTATAATTTTTTACTTATAATTGCAATTTTCAGAAAAATGAAAAAATCAATAAAAAAACCTTCCCTAAACCATTGGTTTGCTTCTAATTATTTAATGAAAATTTATAAAAACCTAAAATTGGATGCAATCATAATCAAATGAGACAACAATGACAAAGGATTCAACCACAAATGGGCCCTTTTTTAACATTTTGATTTTTTCATAAAAAAACAAAATTTAAAGGATTTTTTTTGTAACATGTTTTTAAGAATATCCAAAATTTTTCCCAATGAATTACATTACTTGTGTTAAGTCTTTTTTAATAAATGTGAATTTTCTAAAAGTGCACAAATTTCCCAATGAATTACATTACTTGTGTTAAGTCTTTTTTAATAAATGTGAATTTTCTAAAAGTGCACAAATTCTGCCAAATTCTACATTTCATCTTGAAAAATAATCATAATTTTAAATCATGTTAAAATTTAATAACTGCTTTGAACTATAGTTTTTTGTATCACAAGCAAAAACTTTATTCATATGTCATACACAATATGACCCATTTGACATCTAGCAAATGATTCTTGAAATTTGAAATTTCTAAAATTACATCTTGAATTTCTAAAAAAATTTAAGTACCACAATTTCATATGTGGATGGTAGGTCATCATCATTTCAATTTTTATCCCATCAAAATTCCTTACTAAAAGAGTCCTTAGCCTAGTGCTTTATAAAACTGATTTTGGGGTGTTAAAGTTCAAAAGTCCTTTACTAAAACCAAAACTCAAATTATTAAATTAAATGATTTTTTAAAAAATTATTCATCACTAGGTGAAACCACATTAAGGTGTTCTATTGTGGATGTTTGAAAATCCATTTTTCACAATTTTAAAATTTTCAATAGTAGTTTATTCCAATTGATATGTGCAAATGAGGAAACAAGACTCATGTTAAAAATGAACTCATACATCAAAACACTATGTTAAAATTTCATGGTCAAATCTTTGGTATTCAATTTGTTATGGACTTTTAAAGTTGTACAAAAAGACATGTCTGATCAAGGATAAATTAAATGGACTCAATACACTTTGATATAATGTTCTTTATGAATAAATGACTTGATGGTAATATAATATTGTGGCAAATTGATATTAAATAAGACAATTTGAAAAGATTTGATGATTAAATTTTGAGATGTATATCAAGTATGAAATTTCTAAAAGAAGTCCATCATCTATTGAAAATAATGATTTAAGGCACAAATGAAATAAAATGAACCCAGGGCATTAATAAAAGGATTGGATGTCCTTTTACCCAAATTGTTTTTTTCATACAAATGAAGTTTTTTTTTAAAAATTGCAAATTGTTATGAAAAATGCATATAATTGTTTTGGTAGATGGGTCCAACCATGGTGCCCTTTTAAACCATTGCTTTACTTTTAGAATATTTTTAGAATCCTTTTAATACATCTTTCAAAAAAACATTAAAATTTTTAAAAGTTTTTTAATACTATTATGTTAAGGTGTATATTAAAACTAACTAAAAATATGTCATTAAAAAATATTTTCAAATTGTGCTTTTAATGTCAAAACTACTTTTATGCAGTTTTTAAAAATTGGTTACAAGAAGTTAAAAGTCCTTATACATATTTTTCACTAATTAGATTGATTCCAAAATTTTATGATATGTACATAATGTATTCACAATATTATTTTATTATTATTATTATGTACAATCCAAAGTTCAAAACATTAAACAATGGTTATAATTGTTGTTATATGAATTTTTCAAAATGTGTAGATTCATTGTAAATTTTGTGTTTCATCTTTTAAAATGATACTAATTTCAAATCATAACCAAAAATTTATTTTTAAATTTTTTATGTTTTCTTGTATAATAAACTACAACTCTTCTTAAACATCATGTACATTATACCCCATTTATATGTGGTAAAGGACTTTTGAAGTTCTAAAATTTTAAATCAATTTTGGAAAGTTTTTGAACTTTTAAAGTTTTAGAAGTTCACATATTTTTGAGTGAATGTTTTTTGAATGTGGGCTAATAGTTCTTAATCTTCTTAATTTTTTTCCCATCAATTTTGTTTTATTATATGAGTCCTTTTGATAGTCCTTTGCAAAATTGATTCAATTTGATGCAATAAGTGTTCACTTTCAAAGGTCTCAAATCAAAATTTAAACTTAAATTTCTTTCAAATGAATTTTTGGTTTGAATTCCTTGCCATTATATGAATGAAAAATGACCAACTGGCTATGATTTCTATGATTTTAAATGATAAAACATAAATATTTCTCCATTCTTAATTGTTTTTAAGGCCCATTTGACATCCTTTTTGGTAAGTTTTATTGAAAATACATCCCTTAGATGCTCATATTTCAAGTATAAGATTATCATACAATAACTAAAGATGCTTAAATCCTTATGGAAAAATATCTTATAACACATTGCTAAATGGTCCATTTGATTCGAAATATCTTGTTTTTCCTTGTTTTTGTCGTATTTTCCTAGTGTATTTTATTTCATAATGGACAAAAAATGGATTGGCATGATGTGTCATTTTTGTTCCACCCTAGTGTGTTTTCACCCTACTCACATAAATCATTTAGCAAAAATTTCCTTGATCAACATGACATTAAAGGGGCATTACATAAATATGTTTGAAAAATTCACAGTTTTTCGTTCATTTGACATGGTTTTTGATTGTGATTGCACCCAACTAACCATTATTACATTTTGAAAATCTTCCAAAACCTAGAATTTCAAGTTTACAAGAAAATCAAAGGACCATCCAATTTTTTGTATGAATTTCTTTTTTTCTCAAATGTTGGGTGCATGATGTATGGAAAATGTTAACTTTGAGGTTTTAAGAATGCATATTTTGTGTGTGCTCAAAGTTAACCATATAAAATTAGTGTTGAGATTACTTTAAACCAATGAAATTTTAAAACATTGAATGATTCCCTAAACACCTCTCTCGAATAGTTTGGTACCTAGTGAATAAAAACCTAAGCAAGATACTTAGTGTCACTATTGGAGTGGCTATGTGCAATGTAGTGGGTCTATCAATATTTAGTTTTGATTTGATTTGAAAATTTAAATAATCAAATTTGGAATTCATATTCCTATATGTAGCATGTTCAAATTTCCTTTAAGTCGATTATCGATTAAGTGTGGAACTATTAAACCATTAAGTAACATTAACCAAAGTTGAATTTGATTAAAGGTTAGGTCAAGGATATTAATCATTTCAATATATTTGTTTCAAAACCTTTTTAGTATGAAAAATTAATTAATGAATACACATATGTTCAATTACTTTTAAATGATTAAAACTAACTCATTAAAAAATTTCTATACTATTGTGAATTGTGATGTTGAGTTGCACATTGACTAAAGTTATGGTTTAAGAAAGTTGCAATTTAACATTATGAATAATACAAAATTAGTTGTGTGCATTATTTTAAATGAAACTTTGGTCTACTATTGTAAATACAAAATTTTATCCTAATATGTTATTAATTCTTCTAAATAATCCACAGGAAAAAACAAATTGAATCAACTTCAACAACAAAGGAACCATAATTAAGAACCTCTTTGGTTAATGTTAGCTCCAAGTCACCTTTCCAAGTTATTGTTAACCAAGGTAACTTACTTTTGAACTTGCACTTTTCTTTTCTTTTCTTTCCCTCAAATTTTGTGATGTAGTTGAAGAGGTAATCATCCATAGGATAATTTAACCAAATTTGTTTCAAAATATGAAACTAAAAAAATTAAAGCATCCTTTTATATTTTTGGCTTCCTACTAAAACTTATGTTGAACCAAACAATTTTTTAATTAAAAAATAATGGGGGATTATTAAACACAAAAAAATCATCATTTTGAAAACCACTTCGCAAGCAGCATAAAAACATTACTTTGATTTTCAATGTGATATAACAAGTTCACCCTAATTAGGCCATAGATAAATTTGGAAAGTAAGAAATTAACAAGGAAAACATTTCTTGTTATATTTTAACTACATTGACTCAAATCATGAATGGGTTTACATATGGACCTTGAATGCAAATACTCTCCTACCTTTCGCAAACTTTTTGGCTTATTAATGTGTGTTCCCTTCAATTTTTCATAAACTTTGTAGAAGGATCGACTTGAATCCTTGAACTCCCAATGTTTATATATCATCTAGTGTTTACTTTGAAAAGCTTGTTATAATTCATTCAAGGTTTTTTAAACCTTTTTAAAAAAAGTGAGTTGATAATGGTTTATACTTGCTATTGATAATTTGGGGAATTTTTTTATGAAAAGATGTCAAAATGATTTAATCTAAATCTTGTTTCACAGGTTTATAACATGCATAAACTACCCAATTTTGTTTAATTCCATGGAAAATTATGGAGTTTATGTAAACCATAGTACTAGTGCATTTCTATTAGTAACCATTGTTTTGGAGTTCAATTCCACTTGGACAATTCCATGTTAAAACCTTTTCACATTTGTCTTTTCATATCATTTCATTCTGATCATCACATGTGAATATTGAATGTTTTTATTCTTTGTGCATGACACCAACACACATGTGAATTTGATATTTATGTCACATAGCACTGAATAAAAGGTTAATCTTTTTTTTCTTTTTTTAAAAATTGAGATGCTTTATGAATCTTTTGGTGTAATCAATACACATTTTCTTAATGCTTCCAATAGGTGAAGATTGAATTTCATGTTATAAAATTTTAATGGAAGTGGAAATGATTTCATAAAAAATCTATATGATCATGGAATTTTGTTTAATTTTGATATTCCAAGATTCAAGGAACAAATGAAAATACATTATTAACATTATTTTATTATGTCAATTTGATTGTCATTGGTAGTATGGAGCAACATTAAACCCAAGTTGTTAATGTTTGTTTCACGAAATGTGTTAAGAAAATTGAGATTACCAAAACTTGTTTAAATTTTCTTTTATTCTTGTTTTTACTGAAGCCAATGTTAGTTGGTTGGGAAAAAAATTGAATCAATTTCAGAAAATTGTAAAAGGTATATTGGTATGTATGGGAACCTTGCAATTATAGCTAAGCTAAGGTGGAGACATCATATCCTATTTAGGTTCCAATTTAGTTAAAAATATTAGATGAAATATATTAGCCTTCAAATGGGTGACCACTTAACATAATATAGTCTACACATAAATGTAAAATCTTGATATTTTTATAAATTCATATAAATCAAACACAATATAAGGTTCCATATATTGGTTGTTGTGTAGAAATTATAATTTAATTAAATGTGTAATATTTTTCTGTTTGTTTTGAAAGTAAAAATATAATTAATAGAGGATATATGATAACCCACTATATTGAAACTTTTAATAAATAATATAATTGACACAGTCCGAAGCTCCTTAATGGATTCAAATGTGAATATAAATTGAAAACAACGAAAGAGCAAGGAGTTGGGGCATGATCCTTGGTTCGTAACACTTTGGAAGGGTAGAGGGGCGTGCTGGAGCTTCGGGATTGGACTAGGAAGAGTGACAAGCATCAACTACTCACATGGACCTGCACAAAACTAAACACAAAGTGGTTAGTGCATAGTTGGAGCACTTTTGGTGCTAGGACAAGCCACAGGCAAATTCGGACTCATAAAACTCACCATGGCCTAGACTTGGGGGAAGCTACCACCTTCCCCCTTATAGTATACTATGTGCCTCTCCATGAAGCTCATATCCAAATGGCATTTTGTCCCGGGACTCCCAAATGGGAGTCCCGAAATTCTTACATTAGGACTCCCACAACTTTGGGAGCCCATAACTTTACATGTAGACCTCCGATTGAGATGAAGTCCGAAGCAAAGTTGTAGCCCTCATCAAGATCTTTTCAACGATATGTTGCACGCCACTTGCACGCAAGGAAATTGGGGTGATTCTTGACTTTTAATGATTGGTAGTCAAATTGCCAATTTGATTTTCGACGTTTTTTTTGGCCATAACTTGTGTTTCAAATGTCCAAATGGATCATGCAAGCCCATTTTAGACATGTACGTTCCAAGAGCTTTTCATGATATAAAGAAATCTTCAATCCATTGATTTTTGACCCCTCCGATTGCTCTCTCAAAATTTGAAAGTCCACTGGGACTCTAACTCCCAAAGTGGAAGCTCCCTTGGAAGTGTGAGGGTTCATTCCCTCACATTTTCCTACACTCCCGAGAGCATGTGGCATGACTCCCGGGCTTCCTTCTTGGCTTGCAACCTTGTAAGCCCTTGCCTTAATCACGAGCCCAAGGCTAAGGTTGCGACAATAACAATGTATGTACAATTTTTTTTAAATATTAATTGTTAACTAAATTTAATTAGTACATTAAGAACTTTTAACTCAAGAACTTTTTCTATTGTTTCCATTTGTTTCCATTATCAATTGAAATTATGACTAATCATTGATCATTCCCTTGGAAATCAAATTTGTTCAACATTTTCTTAAGATGACAACTATACTTTGATTCATGTGCCTTTTTTTCTTTTATTTCCATCTCTAATTCATAATTTAGATAAATTTAATTTATTGAAAAATCAACTATCAAATTCAAACATTTTTTTGAATTATTTCACAAAGTTTACAACATAATAATATTGGGTCACAAGGAATCATCAATAGTTCATCAACATGATGTGCAAAGTTAAAAACACCGTAATAAATTTTCTAAGCCCATTGTATACAATGAATTAAAAGTAATTGGCTTATATTTTATTATGATCATGTGAGGTGTTAAACATGTTATCTAGTAGGATCACAAGAAATGTTGTCAAGTTAAGTTTGTTCCATTTGTGTAATACTAATTGAGGATTGAACAATTTGCATTTGTCAAAAGTAATATTTTAAATACAAGTTGTATTTATAGTTTTTATTGTTTAATCCCAAAATCTCATATATCTAAATTGTAATTGAAATTGCATTGACCACAAAATGTGTTGACCTTACTTGTAACAAAATGAATTAGTGAAAGGCATTAAGGCAATTACTCTTACATGTCCCATCTCGCTATGCAAGTGATTTGCTTTTAAAAGAATAATTTATGACTTTCTTTCCAACTCCATGTTTACTAAAAAATCAAAATTTAAATGAATATAGGGACATACTATTTAATTGGATGCAAACAAAAAAATATTTAATTAAATATAAAGCACCTAGAATATTTGTAAATTAGAAAATTAGGTAATAATAGGTTGGGGAAAAAGAAAATTCCTTCACCTAATATCCCCCTTCAAAAAATCTTTATTCAATGTAGGCAATATAAAATTTTAATAATTTGTGTCCCCCTTCTATACATATCTTCTTTATTCAATGTAGGCAATCTAAAATTTTAATAATTTGTGTCCCCCTTCTATACATGTTATCTTGGGAGATTTTTTGGATTGCTTGGTTGAGTTAAATTGCAATGATTAAATTTTGTTGTTAAAGTTTACATTTGGTTTGATACCATGGCACAACACATGGTGACTATGAAACCAAGATGTTTAATTATGATATTAGGTTTGTTAAAGGAATATTGAATGGTATTATGATTATCAAAGAAAATTTCAACCAACATTAAAGTCTATTGTTTAACCTTTGTTAAATTAATAGTCATCAACCATATTATAAATTAATTTGTAATCTATTTCCATGTATTATGTGAAGACCAATTATTGCATAATAACTCATGGTTTTGAAAAAGAAAAACATTCAATTTTATTGAGTTAAATAAAATGTGGGGCATTTTAAACTATAGTATATTCATGTAATAATAATTTTGTCTTGAATATGCCATGTGGCATCATATAATTAGTTATTGTCATGATAGGCAATGGATGAACATTTAAATGACATTCCTACATAAGTAATGCAAAAGAGGATTTTGGGTTTTGGACTTTAACATTATGATTTTAAATAGATCAAAAGACATAATATTATATTTACCATTGTCCCACAAAATTACCTCAATGCATGTTGTAGTAAATGACATATGTAATGAAATATCATTGTGTACATATATGGTCTATTGAATAAATTCTATAAAAATCACAAAAAAGTTCTAATATCACAAATATGAATATCCAATTGAATCATTTGAAGGTATATTACTAGGTAAAAACATAATCAAAGTAGCCACTCAAAGTGAGTGGACACTCCTTAAAATTGCATTCTTATATGTTTGAAAGATCATGAGTGAAGCATAATAATTTGGATTGTCAAATTTTTTGGAATATTTTTTATTAATTTAGGTAAAAACATAATCAAAGTAGCCACTCAAAGTGAGTGGACACTCCTTAAAATTGCATTCTTATATGTTTGAAAGATCACGAGTGAAGCATAATAATTTGGATTGTCAAATTTTTTGGAATATTTTTTATTAATTGTAAAGTTACATTTCAAAGTTTGACACAAATCAAAAATGTTTTTTCATGTTCAAAATATTCAAACCTTCAAAGTGGATAATCCTATTTTTTTTCAAATGTCCTTTTTTTTACCAAATGTGCATCATTCCTTTTGAAAATTGGAGAGGATTTTAACATTGATGATTAGAAGGGAAAATGGATTTGAACTAATGATTTTTTTTTATAACCCATTTGAACACATTTTGCTCAAATGTGTTTTTGACTCTAAAAATTATGGATTTTGATAATATGTTCATAATGAAAATTGTATATATTTATGTGATAAAAGGCATGACTACATAATATACATGATATAAAATCAATTTATAGTCAAAATTTATTTATATCTAAAATGTAATGTTAAATGCAATATTTGAAATAAGAAATTTAAAGTTATAAACCAATACAAAAATGACACATGTCATGTGCAGTCCTTGGAAAAGGACTTTTACTTTGATGTTAGTGGGCCCTTTGGCCATGTTTTCACCTTGTTGACGTGGCCAAACATGGCATGGAAAATTGTTGATGTGGAAAAAAAATTCCACCATTTACATTTGTTGACGGAAAATTCCACCATAAAAATTCCACCAACAAATTTTCCATAACAAATTTTCCGTAAAAAAATCCACCGTAAAAGTTTGAGATGAGAATAGCTTAGTGTACACTCAAAAAACATTCACAATTCAAAAGTTGTGGAATTTGAAATTTTTAGAAATTCAAAATATGTTTTAAAATCTCAAATTTTCAAAAGTCCTTTACCACATGTAAATGGGGTCTAAAATACATGACATGGAGAAAAACGTTGTAGATTATAATACAAGAAATTAAATTATAAAATAATTAACTTTTTTTTATATGATTTGAAATTATGATAAATTTTCTAAATGAAACCTAGAATCTAAAAACAATTGCACACTTTGAAAACTTCATATTTATTCAACAATGATTAATACAAAACATTTGATATATTTGGGAAACCATATATATTTTTAATAATAATTTTTTTTAAAATTCATTCAAAATTCTTTAATATGAGAAAAATGAAAAGGACTTTTATTAAGTAATCATGTTGTTTCGCCTAATAGCTTGTTTTGACCCAACACTTTTATGATAAATTGAAATTTTAATAATTAATACATTTGGGGAAAAAACATAATATTGATTGACCTACATAATATGTTTTGAATCATTAAACAAGTTACATTTTTTTGTTGGGCCTCATGTTTTTATTTATGGCACAAAGGAGAAAAAAAGGGTTTTTTTAGCTTTAATCATTGAAAAGCATTTGAAGATAGATGCGATGAACCAAATATTGATGTTTGACTTCAGATTTGCCACCCTATTTACCATAAACTCTTTGTGGGTGTTGCAAACTTGTCATGTTGGAATCTCTAAATCTTGCCAAATGGTTGAATTTCACCAACAAAAAAACCCATTCATGAAAAATGCATTAACCCTTTTGCCAATATTAGTCGTTCATTGTGTGCAAGAGCTCACCAACTTTCCATTCATGCTTGTTTGTTCCTCTTGCCATCAAACTATTTCATTCCATGGTGTGTCACCAATTTACCATCAAGTTTTGTTAAGGCTCCTTACTCACCACTATTTGAACCTTGGATGCACTTTGTTTTATGTTGTGAACATTACATAAGGTTGGGGGCTTGATCCTTGATGCTTTAGTCATAAACCTTCCTTGTTGAATGTTCCATCATTTTTCACAAATTGAACACATCCACTCCTCCAAGGGAGTACTTCTATGCCATACTCAATGATCATTATTTTATTTTATTTCATGGAACATTAAGCTTGGAGGCAATTTTGTGATTCATTGTGATTTTGTGCAAATTTTTGAGTGATACATTGCAATGTGACGTGGTTGAGGTCTCACCAAAAGAAAAGTTGTTATTTGCAACTAATCAATTTGCAATTACATGCAACTTATTGTTGTTTGTAATCATACAAGAAGGTTCTTATAGCTAGGTGTAATCACACTAACATGAGTCACAACAAGTGTAACTAGTGTTTAATTTTTCATGTTTAGAAGTGGTAATTTAACTTGGTGTTGAAAGTATAGTATTTTTTTTGTAAGGTCAAGTTCATAATATCTCATTGGAACATGTGAATTAATTTGAGAAATATTCAATGAATAATAAACTCTCAAAAACACTCATTAAACATTATAACACATGTTTTTTAGCATTAAAAGGACTTATAAATGGACTTCAAAACTTTTGAAAATTACGTATATTTTGAAATCTTTTACATAAACCTTGACATAATAAAAATAAATTTAATTATAAATATTTTTGAAGAAAAAATTAAAAAAAATTTGGAGAATATTCTTAAAATATTCCTCCAAAAGGAGTCCCAAAAGCAAGCAGGTATAGCTCATGCTATCCTATTTGCACCCAACTAGATTTTTGTGATGTTATGGTTTTCTTTGAACTTGATGGTCATATATGCATTGATGGTGTGTGGGTCTTGCCACATGGATAAACTCTTTAAAGTCCCTTTAGTCACATTCCTAACCACTTCATGGTAACCAATATGACATGGACCTATTTGTTTCAGTAGGTATGGTAAGAAAGTAGTTAGGGACTAATGTAGGTAGGTAGGGTGGGTTAAGTAAGGTGGGTTGGGTAGGTGGGTAAGGAAGGTAATTATGGAAGGTAGAAAAAATAATTAGTTAAGTAAATAGTTAGGGACATATATAAATATGTAGGTAGGTAGATAGGGACTACCTACTAGGTAAAAGAAAAATGTTGTGACTTGTATTTTTCTATTTCTGTTAAATTCAATGGCTATTTTACATGCTTACCATTTGTTTTTCAGGATGGCAGCCCAAGTGTTATGCTCACTTGCCAATGGTCATGATTTCTTTTCAAGCATGTGTTTTTCTAGTTATAAATATTTCTTAACTTGTTGATCTTATATATAGGTCACTTGTGTTGAAAGGCTACTTTCACGAATTCAATTCACCCACAATTAGTCAATTTTTCTTTTCTCTTCAAGAACTTTTAATTTTGGTTCTTGATAAGTATGTTTGCATTGTGTGTTTTATGCACTAAACAATGTTCACTCTTGTAGGTCACTTGTGTTGGAAAGGCCAACTTCAATGGTTCAATTACCCCATTACTATTTTTTTTTCTTTAGAAGTTCATATGTTTGTTTAAACTTGTAATGTATGTTAACACTTGTTTACATATGTCAATGCATACAAAGAAGCTACAAAGCCAAAGTAATGAACATTATGTAGTGCATTAATTGCCAAAACTTTATAGTTTAACACATGTAATAATTAGATTCAAATAAGACAATTTGACACCTTGGCAAAAACACTCCAAGTGCACTAACATAATAGCCAAAAACAAAGAAGTGTAATTATGGGATTTCAACGAACACTTTCACCTTTAAATCTGTAAATCTAGAAAGGTCAAATATTCCACCTTGTGAATTTAACTAACAAGCATGTTGAAATAAACAAATTGCCAATGGGGCTATCAAAGTTCCTACCACCCCATACTTTTAGCCAATTCAACACCACGTGCACTTCGTGAATGGCCAATGAGCTACTTTCCAAAAATGGAAAAAAAACTTTGGTTTGCCTACAATTAAGGGCCCCAAGTCAAATTTCACAATTTGTGCGTAATAAAGAAAAACATTAAATTGAATATCTCCCACATGCACTTTCATTCAACAAACATTATATAGGCAATGGGTTTTAATTGTTGAGTTTACAAGAGACAAATCTAGGTGACATGCATTAAATGGGACAACTATGAATAGCCAACAACTTTTCATTTACCATCCTTGGCTCCAAAAAAATTATTAACCCAACTTCAAAATAATTTCAACCCAACCTTGTTGTATTAGCTCACTACTAGGAAATGTGTCCTAGTCACTATGGGTTTCATTAAATTTTGAGTGAATTTGGACATTTTCACCTGTGGAATTATTTAACCCCCTAGTGAACGAAGACCAATTGTTACGGACAATGAATTATTTCATTAGTACTTAGTGAAACAAAGTTACCAAACCATTCACTTGCTAATTAATTAATTAACCAACATGGAAATCAATTAAATTTTAATTATTTAATATATAATATTATTGATAATTTCATGATTTTTTAACTTATGATTTATTGACACGTGTCACTACCTAGGCTAGGTTAAAACCTAGCCTACGCAGGCCACATAATCAACCTAGGCACCTATTTTAAGAATTCGATAAAAAAAATTTCAATCAATATACCATTGTTGACCACAGACAACACCACATGAGGTTTGATCCCTTGACCTTTGGAATGGAAGCAAACACCCTTACCATCAAACCACCCCACTTATTGTGGTAATTTGTTACATTACATTTTATTTATCAAATATTTCATTTTAAACATTATAAAAACATAAACTTTGAAAATTCATTTCTTATTGAGATTTTGTTCAAATAAAATGATTCAAGTTTACAATTTTTTTAAATTCAATAATGTACTTAATTACATTTATTTACTTTTGAAAGTTTAAAATCATTTGAACAAAAAAAAAGTTCAATATCATTATTCAATAACATTTCAATGACCATTTTTTTGAAAAAAACAAATTCAGTAAATGGTTTTTTTTTGTTAATATAATAATACTATTTATGTTAAGCTGCTTTCAATTATTATGTGATTATTTTTCATTAATTTAAATTATTTCACCCTACATTATTTATGGCTATTCATGGCTATTCTCAATTAATTTTGGTTATTTTTGGTTATTTCACCCTAGGCTACTTTTGGATATTCTAAATTACTTTTGGCTTTTTTAACTTATTTCACTTTAGGTTATTTTCAGGTATTGTAAGTTTTTTTTGGCTATTGTAAATTATTTCAGTTCAGGTTACTTATAATTATTATAATTTATTTTTGGCTATTAAAGGTTAGTTCACGTTATGTTATTATTAGCAATTTTAGGTTATTATAAGTTATTTCACCTTAATTGATTTTTATCTATTATAAATTATTTCGCTTTAGATTATTTTTTGGCAATCCTAAGCAATTCTAATATATGGCTATTGATTGTTCTTTTATTAGGGCTAATAGTGGTTATTAATGGCTATTAGTGGCTATTCTATTGGTGGCTATTGGTGGTTATTCTATTGGTGACTATTGGTGGTTATTCTATTGATGGCTATTAGTGGTTATTCTATTGATGGCTATTGGTGGTTATTCTATTGGTGGCTATTGGTGGTTATTCTATTGGTGGCTATTCTATTGATGGCTATTGGTGGCTATTCTATTGATGGCTATTGGTGGCTATTCTATTGATGGCTATTGGTGGCTATTCTATTGATGGCTATTGGTGGCTATTCTATTGATGGCTATTGGTGGCTATTCTATTGGTGGCTATTGGGGGCTAATCTATTGGTGGCTATTGGGGGCTAATCTATTGGTGGCTATTTTATTAATGGTTATTGGTGATTATTTTATTAATGGCTATTCTATTGGTGGATATTTTATTAATGACTATGAATGTCTGTTCTATTAATGGTTATTGATGGATATTCTATCGGTGAATATTGGTGGTTATTAATGGCTATTATATTAGTGACTATTGGTGACTATTCTATTGGTGGATATTTTGTTATTAGATATTGGTGGTTATTAATGGTTATTATATTAGTGGCTATTGGTGGCTATTATATTAATGGCTATTGGTGGATATTTTGTTATTAGATATTGGTGGTTATTAATGGTTATTATTTTAATGGCTATTCTGTTAATGGCTATTAGTGAATATTTCGTTGTGGATATTGGTGGTTATTGTTGGTTATTGTATGTTATATTACAACTATTGATATTAATGGCTATTGGTGGATATTTTGTTATTAGATATTGGTGGTTATTAATGGTTATTATATTACTGGCTATTGGTGGATATTTTGTTATTAGATATTGGTGGTTATTAATGTTTATTATTTTAATGGCTATTCTGTTAATGGCTATTAGTGAATATTTCGTTGTGGATATTGGTGGTTATTGTTGGTTATTGTATGTTATATTACAACTATTGGTGATTATTGTATTATAAATTTTTGTTGGATATTTTATGTTATAATATCATAAGTTATTGCCAATTATTATATTGTAGGGTATTTAAAATTATTTTTCATAGGTTATTATTTTACATTCTAAGTTATTTTTACTTTATGTCATTATATTTTATTTTAGAATATTATACTTAGGATAAAATAATTTATAATAACATAAAGTAAAACGACCTTGAATAATTTAATTTGGAATAACTTAAAAGCTTATAATAAACTAGTTAAAATACCTTAAAGTAAAATAACATATAATGGTTTAGGGTAGAATAATTTATAATAGTCTATAATAACATAAAATATAAATTAAAATAACTTAAATAACTTAAAATAATATAGGGTATATCAGAAAGTAGCATAGATAGAATATTTTTTAAAACATAGAAATAAATACTATAGTGAATATAATAGTGAATTATGTTAATTAATAATGAAACATGATGTCTACATAGTGATATTATAGTGAAATAACTTTCACCAGGGTGAAATCAGTAAAATGCAATGAAGTTATTTCACTTTTAAAGCTTCATAATGATTTAGGTTAATAAATTGCACCCCACTTTTGTACTAATGGTTCATCCCCCATGCACTAACTATGGTCTCAATGGGTGTCTCTTTCCTTATACACTAGAAATTTCTCTTTGTCCTTGTAACCCACCCCCTAAACTTGCACCCTTTCTCTATTTTGGTTCCATTCACCCATTCCAACCTAAGTTTGCACATGTTTCTTTTACTTTTCTTTGCAAGGTTTATTGCTTGTAGTTTACAATGGTCTTATTCAAGTATCAAATAGTTTTTTTTACTTCTTTTAATTCTCTTAGTGTTGCATGTTAATTGCTCTTGTTATTTCTATGTAAAAAACAAGGAGAAAGGTGACAAGATTATCAAAAACATTTGGACCAAAATTGGAAGTTCAAATGTGTCATTGGAGGTCAATTTCTTAGTTCTTTTATGATGGAGGTACCTTGACCTTTACTCTCACTTCATCTCCTTTTTGTTGTGAAATTGCAAACATTTTTCCAATTCACATTTTTCATTTTTGCTACCATTGACAACTTATCAACTTATTTTAGTGTAAGATTTTGTCATGTTTTTCAAACCCATTTGTTATTTAGGGGAGAAGAGGTTTACATCTTCATGCCTAACTTTTAGTAACTTGGCAACTTTTGAGACATAATTTGTGAAAAAAAATTAGATTATTGGACTATATTTTATTTTATTTTTGTGTTTGCGGATAGGCTTGGCAATATTATGATTTTTGTATTGGTTATTTTTTTCACATTTTTTTCAACAATAGTTGGCTTAAATTATACCAAGTGCTTTCAACCTTAGTTCAATTATGGGTGTAGTCACACACTAACACATATCACAAGAAGTGTAACGAACACTTAGTTTTCCATGTTTCTAGTTTCAAAAATAATAATAATGTTGCAAGTTTTGAATACTTTTTGCATGATGCCCTTTTTGATGTATTATAGAAATATTAGGAATAATTTTAATTTAATTCAATGAAAATAAAATATTCAAAAATGTGCATAAAACATGTGCTTGTGTTTTTTTTCATTTTTTATGGTTTTGAAATGCCTTTAAAATGACATAATCATTTACAATAAGTATTCAAACCTTTAATAATAGTATATTACAACCCCAAAAATGAGTATTTTGGTTATTGTGAAAATCACGGGTTTCTAATCCATCACATTTTATAACCAATCACAATTTGTCACATCATTATGGCAAGCACTACTATTATTTTTTAAGTAATAAAAAATAGTCCATCAAAATAAGGTCACATGAACAAGTCTAAGTCCTATTATCTTGTTTTCACCCTTTTATCATGAAATATTTTTTGCAAATCTTCACATTATCTTCATGTTGTCTTTTGATGCACTTGTTTTTTAGTTACAAAATTTCATTCAAGTTGCAACAATATTTAATTTAGGTTTAAACACAAACCTCCCATCTAGACCCCAAGGTTTGTCATGGCATGGGCATATGTGAAACTAATTAATATGGAAGGTTTTGTTGTCCAAACTTATAATTGTCAACAAAAACAATGATTTTCTTTTCGATGGCATGGAAAGTCTTCTATGGTTCAAGCTAAACTATAATTAGAACAAGGTTTGGTTTTTCATAATTTCCTTTGTTGCCCAATGATCTTGTACATGAACACATCTAGCATCAATTTAAAAACCTTAAGGATGATCCCATTGAACGTGTAACATTGTTATGTATCCTATAATGCATAAAAAAGTTATGCAAAAACTTGTTAAAGATGGTAACATTTGGGAAAAAGTGTTTCCAATTATGCAAAATCAATGAGTTACAATGGATTAATGGATGGTTTGACTGCAAAAGAACTCCACAATATGGAGAATTATATGGAAGGATGCCATAGTTTTTTGATAATGTAATGAAATGATACCTACATGTAGTATTTTGTAAGTTTCAAATTTATAGATTGTTGTGAAATTTTGATGATGTTACAAATAACCTGAAATTGTTTTTTGCATTGCTAAAGAGTTCAATGAGAACAACATTGTTTTACTTCCAATAAATAGTGATTTCAATTGTGATTATATAAACATATCAAGTTGTTGTTTGGAGGTGCTAATTTTGCATGATATAATAACAAGAATGAATTTGGAATTGACTAAAGTACCACATGATCAAGCAATTGATCACCAAAATAAAGATGATGTCTATTGTCTCATGTATAATCATGAAATTTAGGTTAATTGCAACAATGTCCAAGATCCACACCAAAGGTCATTCCAACATGGCAACCTTTTGAATACATTGGAACACCCTAACCATTAGAAGAAAGGGAAAAAAATGCCCAATGGAAAAGACCATATGACCAATCATGATAGCCAAGCCACACAAGAAAAATCACAAAAAAAAGGTTGTAAATTGCAAAGTTCCACATTTGTATAATTTGTTTTGTGCCCATGAATTTTAATGTTTAGTACATTGTACTTAAATTTTTTATCGTAGAGTCAATTTACAAGATAAAATCTATTCATCTTAATTAAGTCACACAAGCCTACTAACATGTATTGGCCCAAATCAAATGACTAGCTTAGTCCTCTAGGGGACTTTTGTTTTTAAATTTTAAAAATACTTAAGTAAAACTATATAAGGTGCAATATATTGGTTGTTACATAAATTTTATAATTTGAATATTTTTATAATAGGGTTATGTTTATTCTAAAAACCAATTTATAATGAACATGGGGTATGCATTAATCCTAGGTATTAGAAAAAAATAGAAAAAATATAACATATGTGTTAAGGATTTTAGGTATTCATTGTTAGTAGGTTCAATTCAATTAATAATAAATGAATTAATACTAGTAGAAAAAACTAGTTCCATTTCCATGCCATTTGTGCAAAAAAATTGATTGTGCAAACACATTAACCTCCTTTCTAAAAACTAAATAATGTGTTCATCATTTCTTTTTGTCTTTGTTTTTTGGGAATGGAGGGGAATAGTTAATGACTCAAAACATCACATATATTTTATCATGTGTTACTTGTTTCACAAAAATTGTAAATGGTTATAATCCTTTCATTATATCTTTCAAACCTTTGACACTAGTAAAAATCTTCAAATATATGACTAAGTTTATGATTAATATTCTAGTCATAAAGGACATATGTGAAGTCATTAATGATATCTTATTTTTTATTATTACAAATTGGACCCAAAAACTTGGGTAACATTATTTTTTTAATTTATAATATTTACTATTATAAGTTTATTATATATAATATAAATAATAAGATATATTTTTAATTTCATTATTTTCCATTCTATTAATTGTTGACACGTGCCACCACTTAAAATAGGTTAAAAACCTAAAGTGGTTAAATAGACTACATGATCTACCTACCTAGGCCCACCTAGGAACCATTTAACTTGTGTAATCTAGGTAGGTGCAAAATATTCGGTTAGTATTCCAATGTTGACCACAATGAATGTCATTTGTGAAATTTGATCCTTATACCCCAAGGATGGAGTTCAACTCCTTTACCACCAAGCCACCCCACTTGTGTAAATAATCTAATGTTTATTCTATTTAGATCATACTTCATTTAAACATTACACAAAACATTAAATTTGATCATTCATATCTTATTGATAATTTGTCGAAATGAAAATTTAGAAAATTTATTCATGAATTTCCTTCAATAATGTACATAATTATATAATATTTTTAAAAAATGAAAATTTTGATTGAAAAGATTTTTTAAAATTTTTGTTATTGAATAACATTTCAATGGCCAATCTTTGGAAAATTTAAATTCAAACACATGATTTGTAAATGGAAAAACCTTATGGATAATACATGAATAAATAAAATA